>ERZ1370068.5313-contig-4339_pt1 | contig 34363 bp, 38 predicted proteins | sample MGYA00561227_ERZ1370068 | MGnify/ENA primary metagenome ERZ1370068 (study PRJEB38410, sample SAMEA6850437) | metagenome | study: Metagenomic assessment of the ecological functions of the soil: analysis of the soil microbiota associated with the...
GTGATCAGCTCCATTTTCATTCGTTCGGCCCTAACGAAAGCTCGCGCACCCATCACATTCATTTTGTCCCGCACCTCCAGAAGGCTCCGACAATCCGTCCACGACTCTTCTTAAACCGCTCGCGGTCGATTCCATAGATCGCGCGGTTCAGCTCGAAGCGATTCCTGCGCTGGGAGATCCCACCAAAGGCGCATTCTTTTGTCCCATCAGCAAACTGAACTGCCGTTTCATTTCGTTGCGCCTTTCCCAGGGAACAAAGCCGAGCACGCGCGCGTCGCCTGAGGTCGGGTTCAGCAAGCCGGAAAGCATTTTGAGCACAGTAGTTTTTCCGGCGCCGTTCGGTCCCAGAATCCGACAAACTCGCCTTCCTCGATTTGAAATGAGACCTGATCGGCCGCTCGCGTTTCGTCGTACTGCCGCCAGCCGAGACCTTTCACCGCGCCCCAGAGACCGCGCTCTTTGCGGTGAGTGCGATAAATCTTGGTCAGTTCGGACGCTTCAATTGCCGGCATACAAAGCTTTGGAGAGGAAGCTGTCAGCTTCCCCTACAGGACGTCATCCAGACACGCTAGTACAAATGGGAAACGGTTTGCGTCCGTTTCGTCTCCCATGTTCGAGCAGGCGAAAAGTTTGGCCGCGGATCTTGCCGTAACCGGGATCAATCACCAAATGATGTTTTTCCCGCAGCCTTCTCGCGAACTCCAGGACGTCGATGCCTTTATTGTTTTTCACGCAGGTGAGCGTCTTCGGTGCGGAAACCCTTCCTCGGCAAAAAATCGAATCCAGCGCGGCGCACCCAATCGTGCACGAGCGCATTGGTGCGTGCGTGACGAGCGTAACGCGCTTCGAGGCCTTCCTCGAAAATTTCGTCCAGCTTGAATTGGAGCGCGTGAACGTGTCCGATGCTCGGCGTGCTCGGCGTCATCCATTGCGCCTGCTCGCTCTTGAACTCCAGAAATCGAAATAAAATCCGCGATTCGAAACTTTGTCGGCTCGTTCGAACGCTTTGTCGAAACTGAGAACAACGAAAAGCCCGGCGGCAGCGCGAGTGCTTTTTGCGCTCCAGTGAGCATCACGTCGATCCCGAGCGCGTCCATGTCGATCTTAACTCCGGAAAACGATGACACGGTATCGACGATGAGCGCGACATCGGGATATTTGGCCAGGACGCAGCAAATCTCGGGCAGCGGATTCATCACGCCGGTTGAGGTTTCACTGTGGGTCAACGTGACGGTATCGAATTTTCCAGTGGCTAGTTGCCGATCGAGATCCTTCGGATCGATATGCTTTCCCATTCCACCTGAAGCGGTTCCGCGTTTTTCCGCATCGCTTCGCGACATCGAACCATTTGTCCGAAAACGCGCCGCACATGCAGCAAAGCACGCCGCGATCAACCAGATTGCGAATGGATGCTTCCATCACGCCCCACGCCGACGACGTGGAAAGAAACACCGGCTGCTTTGTGCCGAACAACGTCTGAAGCTTTGGATGAATCTCGCGGTAAAGATTCCTAAAATCTTCGCTGCGATGTCCAATCAATGGACGCGAAACGCCGCCCAGGTTTTTCGGAAACTTCAACCGGACCGGGAATGAAAAGCTTGTCGTGCGGATGCATGAACAAAGCATCCGACATCCGACATCAACATCCAACGTCTAAAGGTTTCGCGAGACCCAGTTGACGCGCGGGGCATTGAGACATACGCGTCACGCGTATGATCGCCTGTTTGTTTCTTCGTATGCTTTGGATCCTTCTCGCTGCCGCGACGCGTGCCGAACCGACGAGCTACCTCGTGTTCGTAAGCAGCGAACGCTCAGGCGACGTCACGGTGATTGATGGAGCCACAGATAGCGTCGTCGGAACGCTTTCCAGTGGGGAAACGGCCGCGCGGCATTCACGCGACGCCCGATGGCCGGCGCAGGTCTTTGTCACGTTGAGCGGCTCGCCGCGTATGGCGCTCGGCCTGGATGAAAATCGCGCGCCCGCGGACAAACGCGCTGACGGTCTCGACGTCATCGATCCATCGGCGCGCAAATTGATCAGATCGGTGGCATGTCAGGATCGGACCCTGAGCAATTCGCGATCAGCAAAGACGGAAAATTCGCATTCATCGCAAATGAAGAACGACGCGAGCGTGTCGCATTGTCGACCTCGATTCGGGACAATCGCGCGGGAGAATAAAAGTTTCGGAAGAGCCGGAAGGCGTGGGCGTCAACCCAGCAAACGGCGAAGTGTACGTCACCTGCGAAGAAAAAGGCGAAGTGTTCGCCATCGACCCCGGTCAACAGCGTGTGATCGCAACCATCGAAACCGGCGGTCGGCCGCGTTCCGTCGCATTTTCACGTGACGGCATCGCGCGCGTACGTCGCTTGTGAGAACGGCGGCTAGCGTCGCCGTGATAGACTCGCGATCCCACAAACTGTTGGTCGAAAATTCAACTGCCTGACAGGATCGCTGCCAACGGGCACCGCAGTCTCGCGCGTGACGGAAAAAGAGCTTTACGTCTCAACAGGCCGCGGCAACGCGATCGCAATCATCGATCGACGCACAGAGTAATGACCATTGCGACAACCGATTCCCGTTGGAAACCGCGGCTGGGGTATCGCGCTCGATCCCAGCGGGCTCGAAGTTCTACAGACCGCCAACGGCGCACTCAAACGACACGTCCTCCGCTCGTCGATGTGAAATCGCGCAAAGAACTGCGCGTCAGCACTGGAAGTCGGCGACGGTCCCTGGGGCATCGCGTGATTGTAATCGTTTCATGACACCCCCATGAAAATCGGCTTCATGATCACAAAAATGTCGACGTGGGCTCCCTTAGCTCTATGGCAATGCCGATTTAGGCGCGTGGTCAGGAAAAGGATTACGCCATTAAGCTCGCTTTTAACGTGTCTTTAGATTGCCCTGCCAAACCCACGTTTCCTGGTGCCATGGCCATTGCCCGCTCCAGGTTCTCCGACAGCCAAGGAAAGTTGATTGCGCCTCCCGCTCATCTCCTTCCTTCCTGTCACCTGACCCACCTGATGATGCAGAGCGAGGGCGAGTTCACGCTGCCAGCCAGCGTTAGAGGTCGGCCGACGTGAGGCGTTAAAGATGGCGAGTGGCATCTTCATGGACACGACAAGAAGGTCGTCGAGGGCGACCCTGCGCTAAGTAGATCGCCGACTCTGCATTAGTGCGGGCGAATTCGCTCTGCCAGTCAGCGCAGAGGGGTCGGCTAACGTGAGCCGGCGGAAGATGGCGAGGATTCTCGCGATACTAATGACAAGAAAGCGTCGTTCGAGGCGACCCTGCGCTATAGATGTCGCCGATTCTGAAATAGCGATGGCGAGTCCGTTCTCTGCCAGCTCGAAGCGTTAGAGGGGGTCGGCCGACGTGAGCCGCTGGAAGATGGCGAGGTCTTCGCGATACACGACAAGAGCGTCGTCGAGGCGAATTCTGTTTTCGGCGGCAGACGTCGCCGACTCCGGGCATTAGCGACGGCGAGTCCGGCGCCCTGCCAGTCAGCGTTAGAGGGGATCAGCCGGACGTGAGGCGCTGAAGAAGATGGCGAGGTCTTCAGATATGACGACAAGAGTGGTCGTCGAGATATGATTCCAGTGCTAGTAGATGCTCATCGCCCGCGACCTGAAAGAGCTGCTGGCGAATCTGCTCCCGCCAGTCGTTGCCAGAGGGATCGGCTGATCGCGAGGCCGTGAACATCGAGGTCTGGAAATAGGGATACAGGCCATCGAGTAAGACCTGCGCCTACACTCGTGCCGGCCACGAAGCAATGTGAGATGGCGGTGAGTTCGCGCTGCCGACCAGCGTCGAGGAAAGGTCGGCCGACGCGAGGCGTTGGGTGATGGCGAGTGGCCTCCCGGAGTTATATATATGAAGAGCAACGGTCGAGGCGACCCTGCGCTTTCGGTAGATACTTCGCTGATTCCGGAATGAGCGTCGGCGATTCGTAAGCCCTGCCAGTCGGCGTTGGATGGGTCGGCTGAGGCGTGAGGCGTTGGAAGAGAGGTCCAGATGTTCGCAGGTAGCGACCAGAGCGTCGCCGCGTATGGTCCCTGGGTTAGCAGAACATTCCCGAGAAGACGCCGCGCTTTCCCGCCCAATTCCGACGGTAGTGGGGTGCCGCGTGTGCGAGATCCACTACCCGTGGACATCGGGCTCGATCTGAGCAGTTTCGCCGCGACCAATGCGGACTTCGAGCGGAGAGCAACAAAGCGCCTCGACTTCGGCCAGCGCCAGGGGCAGCCAGCTGGCAGTCGTCAATTCTCAGCAGGGCTGGCGAGTGCGGCGAACTCGCGTCCGGTGCCGTAGGCGAATTCGGTTGAGTGCGTCTGGGCATCGTCGCAGCGGCAGGCTGGTCCGCAGCAAAGAGGCGATAGAGCGCTTCTATTCGAAAAGTACGAGGCCCGGCTTTGCAATAACGTTGGCAGTGTTAACGCAACGGAGCGCCCGCCAGAGCGCGCGGCGTGGACGTGCGCAGTGATGCCGCGCAGGGTGAGACGAGCGGCCCTATACGTTTATTGCCCGTCCCTGCGGGCGGGAAAGGCCTCGAGGACGGTCAGGCACGTAATTGACCGAGCAGACGGTCGCTTTCTCCTATCGCCGTTCCGAAGCAGGGCAGCGAGGAAGTCGCGGTCGCACCAGTGAGCACCGCGGCGGGCGAGCAGCGCCTCCTGATCCGCGCACGCTCGGCCGCGGGCAGCGCATGCCAGTGCGCGAGATCCACCGTCGCGAGCGCAAGGAGCGCCGGGCTTCTTCGCGACTTGAGAGGCGGAGCTGTTCGCAAGTCCACGGCGGGTCAGTTCGGGGCCAGGACTTGTGCGAGAGTGCTGATATTTTCCTCCGACTCATCTTGTGGAGCGTGTTGAGGAATTCGAGCGTGACCTCGGGCTTGTGCTTTCCTTCGAGTATTCAAACCACCTCCAGACACGCCGGTGCGCGGAGTCCATTTGTCTTTTATTTCCGCCCACGGCGCGCTCCTTGCTCCGGCAGGCACCGCTGGCCGGTGATGATGACGCGTAACCACGGAGCGTCCATGACAGAGCAGGAGCCCTCTGTCACCCAAGTCTCGGCTCACCTGCGGCTTCGAAGGTATCGAAGACGAGGAGCAGCGCCAGCTGGTGTAATCGCTTTCCGGGAGGAAACCAAGGATGCCATGAGCGGAAAGCTGGTCGGAAATGACGGTGCCGGCATGGTACACCGACACTCTGAGGCGGCGGCTGCACGCCCCAACCTGTCTGACAGGTCGGCGGAACCCTTTGAAGTCGAAACTGCCCGGACGCAAGGTCTGGCGATACGTTGGCGTCGCCGAGGACGCGCCCGCCGTCGTTCCCGGATCGTTGCGCGGCTCCCCGTCGAACGGGATGCCGGCATCGCCGTGCCCCGGTAAATGACGCTCCGCAGCACGAGCCTGCACGAGATCACCTCGCGCTCTCGGTGGGACGGCCTGATGCTCCCGCTCGCATCCGAACGAGCCTGCTTCACCACTTCGGACCGCTTCGACCTCGATCGTCGCCGAGATGGCGACCGGCGAGATAATCAAAGCGGAGACAACCTGCTTCGGTTGCCGGTCGGCGGCTTTTCCGGCTTCACCTGCGCATCAGGTCGACGCTCAGCGCTGGCGAGCGCGGAAACGTCCTGGGCGCGCGGCCTCGCTGGTTGGTCGAGCTCGAGACGGCAGGGTCGATCACGAGGTCGGCGCTCAGCAGCTCGGTGAGCTCTGCAGCCTGGGCGTCGTGAACGCGGCCTGTGCAGGCTCATCGCCGGCCGAGCATGAGGATCTCGCGGATCCCGGAGCCGAGGATCGCGGCGACCGCCTCGTCGGTCGTGCTGTCGGTGCCTCGATCTCTCTCTTCGGCGGTGAGCTGCCGGCTATCCGGGCCACGTCGACGGCGACGTTCCCGCTGCCGACGACGACGGCGCGCTCGCCTCCGTGAGAGAGTCGACCGGGAGCGTCCTGGAAGTCCGCGGCCGTTGTACCAGGCGACGAACGCCGTCGCGGGCCACGAGCCAGGTGGCGGTCCTCGCCGGGGATGTCCCATCCGCCGGTCGGCCTGCGCGCCGAAGGCGTAGACGACTCGGCGCGTCGTAGCCAGCGCCGGTCAGGTCGTCGGGCGTCACGGTCACGGGCCGACGTCGACGCTTACGCCGGAAGAAGCGGAAGCCGACGCTGCGCGATGCGGCCGAACGCGCGCGAGACGGACTCTGATCTGGGGGCTGGTCGGGCGGCGACGCGTCGAGGCGGACGAGGCCCTTCACTTGGTGTCGGCAGTCGAGGCTCGAACACGTCGACCTCGACGCTCCGGGTCCTGGCGCGCGAGTAGCGCGCCGTGCGGCATAGAACCCCCGCCGGGCCGGAGCCGACGACCGCGACGCGAAGAGCTCTGTGGGCGCTCACGGGGGTCATGTCCAGATAATGGCGCGGCGTGATGCGGGTCGGAGCCGAGTGAGACTCTCGGGGCAGCGCGCGCCGATGAAGCGCGTCGCTCGTGGGTGGCGGTGGCGATCGCAGTCGGCGGTCGCGCCCGGCAGTGGCCGGTCGTCTGGGTCAGTTCGGGCCCGCAGAGCCGGCTGCCCGTCGACGCACAGCGCGTGATGGACTACGCGATCGCGGACGACGGCGGCGGGCCGGCGATGGTGCCACGCGATGCACGCGGGCACGCACGGTGACCGCCGGTCACTGGGCCTGGGGTCGATCGGGGCCGCCGGAAATCCCGACGCGCCGTTTTCACGCGCACGGCCGAGCACGGCTGCCGGCGCGCAGCTGTGCGTCGGGCCGCGCGGTCGAGGCGCTGATCGTTCGACCGCGCTGCCGTCCATGGCGGCCGGAGCCTGCGTCCGTCGAGGGGCGTGACCTCGTCGATGCCGCGCGACGCTGCGCAATCAAGCGACGTCTGGCGACGGCGTCAGCTGATCCACTGGCAACGGCGTCGACGCGCCGAACGCCGAGAGGACGGCGTCGCCGGGGTGACGCAGGACGCCGTCGCCGCCCGGCGGTCAGCTACGTCTACCGCTTCCGCGCCGAATCAGGTCGGGACGTTCTGGTACTTCACGCCCACCAGGCTCCGCCTCCGAGGTGCGCCGGGCTCTTACGGCGCGCTCGTGATCGAGCCCTGCCACCAACGCCGCGCCAGGGCGACGAGGGCCGACCTCGCCGTCGTCTCCGTGCACACGCTCGACGGGACGCCGCTCGTGAACTCGACTCGACGGCGTCGAGAAGCGCGCGCGGTCCTGCCCGGGCACGCCGGTGCGCGCTGCGGGTGATCAACACTGACAGCATCGCCGCAGCGCTTCGACATCGGCGGCACGCCGTTCGAGGTCGTCGCGATCGACGGCACCGACTCTCGTCGGGCCGACGCCGCTTCGACGGCCGGACGCTCGTCCTCGCCGCCGGCGGCCGCTACGACGTCGCGTTCACGATGCCGCCGTCACCCGGTGAAGCTCCTGCCGTCGAGGGCACGTTTCGCCGGGCTGGCGCTGAGCCTGACGGCACCGCCGGATCCCGCCGCCAGCCCGCGCGAGCGGGCCCGAGTTCGACCCGGCGGCGTACGGCCGTCCGGCGCTGACGCCGTTCGACGCGTCGAGGCCACTCCGACCGCACGTTCAAGCTCGATGTCGGCCGCAAGCCCGGTTCCTCGACGGCAAGCCGGGCTGCAGTGGTCGATCAACGGCGGCATCTTCCCGCGGGTGCCGATGTTCATGGTCGAGAAGGCGACCTCGTCCGCATCTCGATCGACAACACTGACGACGCGCGTGCATCCGATGCACCTCCACCGGCCATCACATGCTCGTGCTCAGCCGCGACGGACAAGCCCGTCACGGGCAGTCCCTGGTGGAGCGACACGCTCAACGTCGAGCCGGGCGAGAGAAGTACGAGGTCGCCTTCCGCGCCGAACAACCCCGGGATCTGATGGACCACTGCCACAACCTCGAGCCACGCCGCGGCGGGTCTGACGATGCACTCGCGCTTACACTGGGCGTGACGACGCCGTTCGAGACCGGCGGCATCGGCGCACAACCAATCCGAATAGCGGAAGGGAGAGACTGGACGTCTCTCCCCTTCGCAGCACCTATCGACCTCTGTCAGGTCAGCTGCGCGGCGCGCCGGGGGCTCCGCGCTTCGATGCCCGGGCGTTCGTCCACTTCGCCAGGTGCTCGTTCACGATCCACAGCAGCACGATGAAGATGAGCAGCGCGTTGACCGGGTGGAAGAACCCGATCGCCGGCACCTCGAAGCCGACCCACGCGAGGATCATCCTGCAGGATCGAGCAGGAGCGCAGAACCCCGTGCCGCCCCAAGCCGCCACTCTCCCGATCCCGCGCGACGACGCCGATCACGAGGAAGATGCAGGGCCGAGCAGGACGACGAGGTAGCCGAACCCGGCATGGATGCCGAACCCGTCCGAGAACGTATCCTCGTCGACCGTCTTGCCGTCACCGTCGACCTTGCCGGCGACGAAGAATGTGCGCCGTAGCTGGCGAAGCCGACCTGGAGAATCACGGCGACCAGCATTAGACCCGCGCCCACCACTTGTACAGCAGTCTCGGCAACGTGGCCTCCTCGCACGCTATGGGACAGCGGCGAGAAGCCTACGACCTCGACCGGGGCGTTCACGGAGGCCGAGGACGCGGCGATCCGCCGGAGTGGCCGGATGTCAGGATCAGCGCGAGCAGCCGGAGCCGCAGCCGCCGGCGTGGCATCCGGGCAGTCTTCGCCCTCGGCGCCCTCTTCCACCTGGAAGGAGTGGCCGCAGCCGCACGAGGAGGCGGCGTTCGGGTTGTCGATCTTGAAGCCCGGACTCCTGCAGGCCCGGTGAGGAAGTCGATCGTGGCGCCCTGGAGGTACGGGACGCTGAAGGGGTCGACGACGCACGTTGACGCCCTCGAGCTCGAGCTCGACGGTCGCCCTCCGCGGCCTCCGTGTCGAAGCCGAGGCCGTACTGGAAGCCCGAGCAGCCGCCGCCCTGGATCGCGACGCGCAGCACCATCGTGCTCGCCGTCGGGCTCCTCCGCCATCAGCTCGCGGATCTTCGCCGCGGCTGTCGGCGTGATCGAGAGCAGGGTCTCGGTCGGGCGCTCGCTGATCTCCATGCACTGATCGTAGCCGAACGGTCCGGCCGTCACGGCTGAGATCGTCGGACTTTGTAACACGCTGTTTCGCTGTTGCAAAGCCGGATCGCACTTGATTTCGTGCAGCGTCCGGCACAGGTGCTAGGTTTCGCTCATCAGGCTCCTCCGCAGGGGAGGACACCCATGCTTTCGGACTGGCTCCCGTTTCTGATCTATGCGCTCTTCGCGGCGGCGATTCCCGCCACGATGGTGATTGGGTCGTTCCTGTTCGCGACGCGCCCGACGTCACGCACGAAGCAGCGGATGATCCCGTTCGAGTCCGGCGTCTCCGCAGGCCGCCGCGCCCAGGATCGACGCTTCACGGTCAGCTTCTACCTCACCGCGATGCTCTTCATCCTGTTCGACATCGAGATCGTCTTCCTGTACCCGCTCGCGATCCAGCTCAACGCGCTCGGGTGGTTCGGCTTGATCGAGTTCCTCACCTTCATCGGGATCCTGCTCGTCGCCTACGTCTACATCTGGCGGAAGGGGGCGCTCGAATGGCACTAGCCCGCAAGCTGCCGCTGATCAGCGACCGGCCGCTCGCGACGGCCGGTCTCAGCTCCGAGCGCGTGCTGATGCCGAACAAGGGGCCCGGCGTGTTCGAGGAGGAGGTCGACGAACCTCGAGGACGCGCTCGGGCTCACGACCGTCGAGAAGGCCGTCGCGTGGGCGCAGGCGAACTCGATGTGGCCCGGACACGTTCGGCCTCGCCTGCTGCGCGATCGAGATGATGTCGATCGTCTCCGTCGCGCTACGACATCGCCCGCTTCGGGATGGAGCGCTTCAGCTCGTCGCCGCGCCAGGCCGACCTGCTGATCGTCTCCGGCCGCGTCGTCGCACAAGATGGCCGCGCCGCTGCGCCAGGTCTACGACCAGATGCTCGAGCCGAAGTGGGTGATCGCGATGGGCGCCTGCGCGAGCTCCGGCGGGATGTTCAACAACTACACCGTGCTCCAGGGCGTCGACAAGATCGTCGCCGGTCGACGTCCACGTGCCCGGCTGCCCGCCGCGGCCCGAGGCGCTGATGGAGGGCATCGTCCGGCTGCACGAGAAGATCAAGGCCGGCGTGCCGCCCGCCTACCAGATCCGCGGAGTGTGCGCCGTGACGGCTGACGGTGACGCCTGACGAGGGCGGTACCCGGGCTCGTCGAGACGGTCGAGGCGCACGGCGAGACGACGCTCGTCGTCGATCCGGCGCGGCTCGTCGAGGCATGCATGCACCTGCGCGACGAGCAGGGCTTCAACTTCCTCTCCGACGTCTGCGCCGACCGACTACCTCGGCTGGGGCGGGCGCGGCGTCGCCGGCTACATCGGCACCACGGCCGGCCGCGACATGCACGCGTCCCGGCTCGCAGGGGCTCGCGCGCGTCGCCGGATCCGAAGCCGAAGCGCTTCGCCGATCAACTACCACCTGCTCGCGCGCTCGCCGACGACCCGGCGCGCGTCCGCGTCCAGGTCGTGGCTCGACGACGGCGAGGAGATCGACAGCGTGGTCCCGGTCTGGCCGACCGCCGACTGGTTCGAGCGCGAGGCGTGGGACATGTTCGGGATCGTCTTCCGCGGCCACCCGAACCTCGTCCGGATCCTGATGGAGGACGACTGGGAGGGCCACCCGCTGCGCAAGGACTACCCGATCGGCGGCGAGCCCGTCCGGTTCTCGGGGGAGGAGTAGCCATGGTCGGCATCGGTCGACGCGCGAGCGACGAACGATCTACGAGGGCTCGCGGATCCCGAGCCCGATCCCGACCGTGCTGCAGGTCGACCCGGCGAGCACGCGCTCGACGACATCCTCACGGTCAACTTCGGGCCGAACCACCCGTCGACGCACGGCGTCCTCCGGCTCGTCGTCGACCTCGACGGCGAGCACGTCGCCGGCATCGCGGCCGTGATCGGCTACCTCCACACCGGCTTCGAGAAGACGATGGAGCAGAAGACGTGGTGGAAGTGCATCACCTACCCGGAGCGGATCGACTACGTCTCGTTCCAGGTACAACGAGCTCGCCTTCGTGCTCGCGATCGAGAAGCTGCTCGAGATCGAGGTGCCGCAGAAGGCGACCTGGATGCGGATGTGCCTCGTCCGAGCTGACGCGGATCCACTCGCACCTCGTCTGGCTCGGGACCTCGGCGCTCGAGCTGGGCGCGATCTCGATGTTCTGGTACGCGTTCCGACGACGCGCGACGCGACGCTCGACCTCTTCGAGATGGTCGCCGGCACGCGGATGCACACCGCGCTACTTCCAGGCCGGCGGGCCTCGCCGAGGACATCCCGCGCGGGCTTCTACGACGCAGGCCCGCGAGTGGTGCAAGAAGATGCCGAAGGCGATCGACGAGTACGAGGCGATCCTCGACCGGAACGCGATCTGGCTCAAGCGGACGAAGGGCATCGGCCTGCTCTCCGCCGACGACGCGATCGCGCTCGGCCAGTCCGGGCCTGTGCTGCGCGCGTCGGGCGTCGACTGGGACCTCCGCGCAAGAGCATGCCGTACCTCGCCTACGACCGAGGTCGACTTCGACGTGCCCGGTCTACCCGGAGCGGCGACGTCTACGACGCGCTACAAGGTGCACATGGACGAGATGCGCGAGTCGGTGCGCATCGTCGCGCAGTGCCTCGACCGGCTCGAGGAGATGCGGGGCGAGCCGTGGATCGCCGACGACCGCAAGGTCGTGCTGCCGCCGCGCGAGGAGCTGCACACCTCGATGGAGTCGCTGATCCACCACTTCAAGATCGTCACCGAGGGCTACCGCGTGCCCGAGGGCGAGGTCTACGTCGGCGGTCGAGTCGCCGCGCGGCGAGTTCGGCGTGCTACGTCGTCTCGGACGGCGGCCCGAAGCCGTGGCGCGTCAAGTTCCGCGCGCCGAGCTTCGCCGCGCTGCAGGCGACGGCGACCTGCATGACCGACGCCGCCGTCGCCGACATGATCGCGATCGTCGGCTCGCTCGACGGCGTCATGGGCGAGGTCGACCGGTGAGCGCGCTCTACGACGAGATCCAGGAGGCTCGCGCGCGCGCTATCCGCGAGCGCGCTCGCGCCGTCATGCCGGCGCTGCAGCTCGCGCAGGAGCGCCACGGCGGCTGGCTCCGCCGGAGGCGTTCCGCGGAGGTCGCCGACGCGCTCGACCTGACGCCCGCCTACTGCCTCTCGATCGCGTCGCTTCTACGACATGTTCCACCTCGAGCCCGTCGGGCGAGCACCTGGTCGAGGTCTGCACGAACATCTCGTGCGGCGCTCGAGCGGCGCGCAGCAGGTGGTCGAGGCGTTCGAGCAGCGAGCTCGGCGTGCGCGCCGGCGAGACGACCGAGGACGGCGAGTTCACGCTGCGCACGGTCGAGTGCCTCGGCGGCTGCGGCTGGGCGACGATCGTCGCCGTCGACAACCGCCACCGCCTGCACGTGCAGGCCGAGCGACGTGCCGGCGATCGTCGGCGCGAGCTGACGCGGATGGCGGACGGGATGGCAGCGATGGCGACGCCTGAGATCGTCTTCGCCGGCACGAACGGCGGCGCTGCTCACCGAGATCGCCGACTACGAGGCGGTCGGCGGCTTCAGCGCGCTCGCGAAGGCGCGCGACGATGACGCCCGACGCAGGTGATCGAGGAGCTCAACGCCTCGAACCTGCGCGGCCGCGGCGGCGCCTTCTTCCCGACCGGCCGCAAGTGCGAGCTTCGTGCCGAAGCCGGACCAGATCGCGAAGCCGCACTACCTCGTCGATCAACGCCGACGAGTCGGAGCCGGGCACGTTCAAGCGACCGCGAGATCATGCTGCGCGTCCCGTTCCGGTTCCTCGAGGGCTGCCTCGATCGCGCGCGCACGCGATCGAGTCGACGGCACGTCTTCATCTACATCCGCGGCGAGTACGAGGCAGGAGTTCGAGGTCGCTGCGTCGCCGCGCTCGAGCAGATGCGCGCCGAGCAGGCCTGCTCGGCGACGTCACGATCGTGCTCCACCGCGGCGCGGGCGCCTACATCTGCGGCGAGGAGACGGCGCTGCTCGAGTCGCTCGAGGGCAAGCGCGGCCAGCCGCGCACGAAGCCGCCGTTCCCGGCCATCGCCGGCGCTCTACGCCTCGCCGACGGCCGTCAACAACGTCGAGTCGATCACGACCGCGACCGTCGATCGCTCGAGCATCGGCGGCGCCGAGTACGCGAAGCTCGGCGTCGAGAGCTCGACCGGCACGCGCGTCTTCTCGCTCTCGGGCAACGTCGTCAACGGCGGCAACTACGAGCTGCCGCACGGCTCACGCTGCGCGAGCTGATCTACGACCTCGGCGGCGGCATCCCGGACGGCCGCGAGCTGAAGGCGGTCATCCCGGGCGGCTCGTCGACCGTGATCCTGACCGCCGACGAGGTCGACACGCGTACGCTCGACTTCGACTCGCTCGTCGGCGCCGGCACGGCGATCGGCTCGGCCGCGCGTGATCGTGATCGACGACCGCTGCTGCATGGTGCAGCTCGGCCGTGCCGGCGTCTCGCAGTTCTACGAGCACGAGTCGTGCGGCAAGTGCACGCCGTGCCGCGAGTCGGGACGCAGCTGGCTGACCGCAGATCCTCCGAGAAGATCGAGGACGGCCGCGGCGCGCAGGCCGACCTGGACTCTCGCTGCGTCGCGTCGCGAGCGCGATCAACGGCAAGTGCCTCTGCCCGCTCGGCGACTCGGACGCGATCGCCGGTGGCGAGCTACGTCGACAAGTTCCGCGACGAGTTCCAGGCGCACATCGACGAGGGCGGCTGCCCGTTCCACGGCGACGTCGTCGCCTCGACGAGCGTCTCGCGCCGGTCGCCATGCACCACGCACGCACCGCGCAGCGGTCAGGTGCCCGGCGTGAGCGCGCCGAGCTCGTCACCGTCACGATCGACGACCGCGAGGTCGAGGTGCCGAAGGGCACCGGGCTCGTCGAGACGGCTGCGTCGCGGCCGGGATCGAGATCCCCGTCTTCTGCTACGAGCCGCGGCTCGGCCGCCGGTCGGCGCCTGCCGCATGTGCCTCGTCGAGGTCGAGGGCGCTGCCGAAGCTCCAGGCCGGCTGCACGCTCGACCGCGCAGGACGGCATGGTCGTCCAGACCGCGGCAGACCTCGGCGAAGGCGGCCGAGGGCCAGAACGCGACGCTCGAGTTCATCCTCGTCAACCACCCGCTCGACTGCCCGGTCTGCGACAAGGGCGGCGAGTGCCCGCTGCAGGACCTCGACGTTCCGCTACGGGCCGGGCACGACGCGCATGACGTTCCCGAAGCGCACGCTCGAGCAAGCCGATCCCGATCTCGCCGCTGATCGCGCTCGACCGCGAGCGCTGCATCCTCTGCTACCGCTGCACGCGCTTCTCGTCCGACGTCGCCGAGGACGGCCAGCTCGTGGCGCGGCAACCGCGGCGCCCACGTCGATGATCGCGACCTTCGAGGACGATCCCTACCGCGCGCCGTTCTCCGGCAACGTGATCGAGCTCTGCCCGGTCGGCGCGCTCACCTCGACGCAGTACCGCTTCGAGGCGCGGCCGTGGGACATCCAGAACGTGCCCACCGTCTGCGGCCTCTGCCCGGTCGGCTGCAACGTCAGCGCGACGACGCGCGAGGGCAAGGTCAAGCGCGATCCTCTCGCGCAACCACCCCGGAGGTCGACGGCGGCTGGCTCTGCGACAAGGGCCGCTTCACCTACCCCCACCTCACGCGCCGACGACCGGATCACCGAGCCGCTCGGCGCGTGGCGCGCTCGGGCTCGAGCCGGTCTCGCTGCGGACGCGGCGCTCGACCGAGGCCGAGGCGCTGCTGCCGCGGCAGCCGGCGGCCCGCGGTCGTCACCGCGCTCTCCGGCTCGGAGACGGTCGAGCAGGCCTACGCGCTCGCGCCGGCCTCGTGCGCGGCGGGCTCGGCGCGCCACGCCGCGGTGCTGCCCGAGTCGACGCTCCGATGCGCTCGACGCGTTCCGGCTGCCGCTCTCGGCGACTCGCGACGCCGAGATCGTGCGTCGTCGTCGGCGACGACGCCGGTCGCCGAGCGCGCGCCCGGTCGTCGACCTCTGGCTCGGCCGCGCGGCGCGAACGGCGCCGAGATCGTGCAGCTACGGCCCGACGCGGCACCGTCCCGTCGCGCCCGGAGCGCTGCCGCGGCGCCGCTCGCGCGGCGCTGGAGCGAGCCCGGCGACGAGCTCGGCGCGCGGCTCGAGAGTCCGACGCGGGCGATCCTCGTCTGGTCGGGCAGCGACGACGGCGGCGGCGCCGGCCGCCGAGGCCGCGCACGCGCTCGGCTTCGCAGGGCAAGCCCGGCAGCGGCGCCTTCCACCTGCCCGGCGCACGCCGAACGGGCGCGGCGTCGCCGCACGCCTGGGCGGCGGCCGCCGACGAGGACGACGCGAATCCGGAGCCGATCGGCGCTGCTCATCGTCTCCGGCGACGAGGCCGCGGCCGACCCGCGCGTGCGCGCACTCGCCGAGCACGCGCGAGCAGCGTGATCGCGATCACGATGTTCCACGGCCTCGCCGTCGGCTGGGCCGACCTCGTCCTCCCGGCGACGAGCTACCTCGAGCGCGACGGCACGCTGCTGAACCTCGAAGGCCGGCTGCAGCGCCAGCGCCGCGCCGTCGATCGCGCCGTCCCGACGAGCTCGCATGGATCGCGAAGCTCGCCGCGCGCTTCGACGTCGACCGTCTCGCCGCATCGCAGTGGTCGTGTTCGACGAGCCGTCGGCGCCGTCTTCGGCGGCGTCGACGACGCGGCCTGAACGGCCGCGCTGCCCGCGCTGCCCTACGGAGGCCTACGGGCGGCGAGGCCGCCGCACGCTCGCGCCGGCGCCCCGAGCCGGCCGCGCCGCGAGGACTGCCGAGGCTCGCAGCTCGTCCGCTACCGGCCGCTCTTCTTCGGGCCCGCTCGTCGAGCGCGTCGAGCGAGCTCGAGTTCCAGCGCCCGCCGGCCGAGATCGAGCTCTCGACGGCAGACGCCGCGGCGCCGCGCGATCGCGGCCGGCGACACCGTCGTCCGTCCGCTCGAACGGCACCGCCGTCGAGCTTCGCGCCCGGGTCAACCGGCAGCCTCGTCGAGGGCGTCGCGCGCGTCGCCGACGAGCACGCGGCCGACCTCCACCTGCTCGTCGAGGTCGTGAAGCGTGAAGCGTCGGTCCTGCTCGCCCTCAGGCGCGAACGGCCAGCCCTGGTGGATCGCCGTGATCAAGGCGCTCATCATCATCAACCTCGTCCTGGTCGCGTTCGCGTACCTGACGCTGGCTCGAGCGCAAGCTGCTCGGGCGGATGCAGCTGCGCTACGGCCCGAACCGCGCCGGCCCGTTCGGGCTCCTGCAGCCGATCGCCGACCTCGTCAAGCTGATCCGCAAGGAGAGCTTCTTCCCGGCCGCCGCGATCGACGTGCTCTACATCGCTCGCGCCGTTCGCTCGCCGCGTTCACGGCGCTCTGCAGCGTTCGCCGTGATCCCGTTCGGGCCCGGGCTGGAAGGTCGCCGGCTACCAGATCAACGGCTACGATCGCCGACGTCCCGATCGCGCTGATCCTGATCTTCGCGCTCGGCTCGATCGGCATCTACGGCTTCATCGTCGGCGGCTGGGCGTCCGACGTCGAAGTACTCGCTGCTCGGCTCGATGCGCACGTGCGCGCAGCTCGTCTCCTACGAGGTCTCGCTCGCGCCTCAGCGTGCTCGGCGTCGATGATCATGGCGCCAGTCGCTGCTCGCTCGTCGACATCGTCGCCGACGCAGGCAGGCGACGATCTGGTACGTCGTGCCGCAGTTCGTCGGCTTCGTCGTCTTCCTGCATCGCCGGCATCGGCCGAGACGGCACGCGCGCCGTTCGACCTGCCCGAGGCCGAGCAGGAGCTCGTCGCCGGCTACCACACCGAGTACGGCGGCATGCGCTCGGGCCTCTTCACGATGGCCGAGTACATCAACCTGATCACGCTCTCGGCCTCTGCCGTGACGCTCTTCCTCGGCGGCTGGCACGTCCCGGGCTCGTGGCTGCCTCGGGCCGCTCTGGTTCCTGCTCAAGCTCGTTCCTTCTGCTCTTCGTCTTCATCTGGATGCGCGCGACGCTGCCGCGCCTGCGCTACGACCAGCTGATGCGCTTCGGCTGGAAGGTGCTGCTGCCGGTCGCGACGCTCAACGCGGTCGTCACGGCCATCCTCGTGGTGGCTGATCCTGATGCCCGCAGCCGCGTCGACCAGCTCCAAGGGCTTCGGCGTCACGTTCCGGCAGATCTTCCAGAAGCCGATCACGCAGCAGTACCCGGAGTTCAAGCGGCCGGTCTACCCGCGCTTCCGCGGCCGGCACCGGCTGCACCGCGCACGAGAACGGGCTCGAGAAGTGCGTCGGCTGCTCGCTCTGCGCCGCCGCCTGCCCGGCCGACTGCATCCGCGTCGTCGCGGCCGAGAACACGCCGGACAACCGCGTCTCGGCCGGCGAGCGCTACGCGCGCGGATCTACGAGATCAACATGAGCCGCTGCATCTTCTGCGGCTACTGCGAGCTCGCGTGCCCGTTCGACGCGATCACGCTCGGCAACGAGTTCGAGATCTCCGAGTACTCGCGCGACGACCTGATCTACACGAAGGACATGCTGCTCGCCGAGCCGATCAAGCAGCGTGCCGGTCGCCGACCCGCGACCTCTACGACACGCCGATCCCCGTACTACAAGACCGCATCGTGCTCGTAGATCGCTGGCAACTTCCTCGTCTGGGTCGATCTGGGTCGCTGGCTGCGCTCGCGCTGCCTCGCGTCCGGCATCGCCGTGATCAGCTTCACGAACCCGTTCTACTCGCGCGCTCGCGCTGATCGGGAACCTCGGCTCGCTCGCCGTGCTCTACCTGCTCGCTGTCGGCCGAGTTCGTCGCCGCGGCGCAGGTGCTCGTCTACGCCGGCGCGGTGATGGTGATGTTCCTCTTCGTGATCGCCTACCTCGGCGGCCGCGCCGACGCGCCCTGGGCCGGCGGGCCCGCGCTGCGATGTCGCAGCGCGGCGCATTCGTCGTCGGCGCGGCGATCGCTGATCGAGGTCGTCGTCGCGATCGGCCTCGAAGGCGGGCGACGAGCTCTCCGACGCGCCGCAGATCGACAGCGCACGTTCGGCATCGCCGGCGGAGATCGGCCGGCTCTTCCTCACCGACCACCTGCTCGCGTTCGAGGTCACCTCGATCGTGCTCCTCGTCGCCGCGGTCGGCGGCGTCGTGCTCGGGTCAAGCGCCGTCCGCAGAGGACGAGGCCGCTCCTGAGTGCCCGGGCCTGACATCGCCTGGTACCTCGATCGTCGCGGTGATCCTGTTCGCGATCGGCGCCTTCGGCGTGCTCCTCCGCCGCAGCCCGCTGATCGTGCTCCTCGTCGCTCGAGATCATGCTCAACGCGGGCAACCTCGCCCTCGATCGCGTTCGCGCGCCAGCACCGGCACCGGCGACGGGCCAGATCTTCGCGCTCGCGGTGATGGTCGTCGCCGCCGCCGAGGTCGGTCGTCGGCCTCGGCCTGATCGTCGCGATCTCGCGCCAAGCACGTCGAGCTCGACGTCGACAAGCTGACGGACGCTGCGCGGATGATCGCCGCCGCCGCCTGGATCTGCTCTGTCGCTCCGCTCGCCGCGGTGCGTCGCGATCACGCTCGCGGGCACGCGCATCACGCGCTCGCTCGGCGGGCTACCTCGCGACCGGGTCGGCGCTCGTCTCGCTTCGCCTGCTGCCGTCGTCGTCTTCGTCGTCCTGCTCGGCGAGGAATCCGGACGAGCGGACGCACTACTCGACCGCCTGGACCTGGCTCTCGGCCGGGCGAGCTACAAGTTCGCGCGATGCAGATCCTCGTCGACCCGCTCTCGGTCTGTCATGATGCTGATCGTCACCGGCGTCGGCGTCCTGATCGTCGCCTACGTCGATCGGCTACATGGACGGCGACGACGAGGAGCGCCGCTACCTCGCCTACATGGCGCTCTTCGTCTTCTCGATGCTGCTGCTCGTCGAGGCCGGCAACCTCGCTGCTCGCTGCTCGCCGGCTGGGGCATGGTCGGCCTCTGCGTCCTACCTGCTGATCGGCTTCTGGCACCAGCGCGCGACCGCGCGTGGCGGCGCGGCAAGAAGGCGTTCATCATGAACGCGATCGGCGACGCCGACCATGGCGCTCGCGCTCTTCCTGCTCATCCAGCAGCACGGGCTCGCTGCGACTTCGACGACGGTCTTCGACGCCGGACGTCGACGGGCACGGCGTCCAGCGCCGTCGACCTCGTCGCGCTCGGCCTGCTCGGCGGCGCGGTCGCCAAGTCGGCGCAGCTGCCGCTCCACACGTGGCTCCCCGACGCGATGGAGGGCCCGACGCCGGTCTCCGCCCTCATCCACGCGGCGACGATGGTGACCGCCGGCGTCTACCTGATCGCGCGCACGAACCCGCTCTTCGAGGCCGCGCCCGACCGTCCAGCGACCTCGCGGCGATCCTCGGCGGCGGTCACGCTCCTGATCGCCGGGCTGATCGCGCTCGTGCAGACGGACATCAAGCGCGTCATCGCGTACTCGACGATGTCGCCAGATCGGCTACATGTTCGTCGGCGTCGGGCTCGGCGCCGTACGGCTCCGGCGATGTTCCACCTGATGACGCACGCCTTCTTCAAGGCGCTGCTCTTCATGGCGGCCGGCATCGTCATCCACGCGCTCGCCGGCGAGCAGGACATCCGGCGGATGGGCGGCCTCGCGGCGCGCTGATGCCGTTCACGTACGCGCGTCTTCGTGGTCGGCGCGCTCGTCGCTCGCGGCGATCCCGCCCTTCTCCGGCTTCTTCTCCAAGGACTCGATCCTCGCGCGCCGCCGCGAACGCGCGGCACGCTGGGCTGGATCCTCTGGCGGCGCGGCGCGATCGGCGCGTTCCTCACCGCGCTCTACACCTTCCGCCTCTCTTCATCGTCTTCTGGGGCGAGATGACCGCCGTTCGCGCGCGAGCACCTGCACCTGAAGCGCTTCGAGGGCGGGCTCGCGATGGCGTGGCCTGTGGCGATCCTCGCCGTCCTCTCGTTCTTCGGCGGCTGGATCCAGGTCGCCGTGGGGCTGGGATCTCGTCAACGAGTGGATCGACCCGGTCGCCGAGTCGGCGTGCCGAGGCCACCGGGCGCATGACGCTCGTCTTCTCGGTGCTCGCGTCCCTCGCCCTCGCGGCTCGCGGGATCTGCTCGCCTGCGTCGCTGGTACGGGCGGCCGAGCGACGTGCCCGAGCGACGCGCAAGCGCTGCCCGGGCAGCCCGGACACTCGAGCACAAGTTCTACTTCGACGAGGCCTACGACCTCGCGTTCTACGAGCCCGCCGTCCCGCAGGCGCGATCTTCCTCACGCAGTACGTCGAGCAGCCGCTGTTTCCTCGCCTCGCTCGGTGAGCTCGGTTCGGGCGTTCGCGCGGCTTCACGGCGCCTCTCCTCGCTGCAGACCGGCTACGTCCGCAGTACGCGCTCGCGCTCGCCGCCCGGCCTCGCCGTCCTCGCCATCGTCTTCATCCTCGTGACGCTAGCCGTGCTGACTCACTACCGTCCTCATCTTCCTTCCGATCGCAGGCGCGCTCTTCGTCTGGATCGTGCCCTGGCCGACGCCGCGGGCGGCCGGCGGCGCAGCGCTCCCTCGTCGCGCTCGCCGAGCTGATCGCTCTGGGTGAACCGGGCGCTCAACTTCCGACTACGGGAACCCTGGCCTGCAGGACGAGGCTTCGCACTCCTGGTTCTCCGACCTCGGCGTCTCGTACACGGTCGGCCTCTTCGACTTCTCGCTCTGGCTCGTCGGGCCTGACGGTCGTCGTCACGACGGCGGCTGTCGCCTACGGCTTCTGGTCGGGACGCGAGCGCCTGGGCGTCTACCTCGGCCTCTTGCTCTTCCTCGAAGGGGCGACGGTCGGGCGTCTTCGCGGCGCAGGACGCTCCTCCTCTTCTACGTCTTCTGGGAAGCGATGATGATCCCGCTCTACATCCTCATCGGAGTCTGGGGCGGGCCCGGCCGCGTCGGCGCGACGATCAAGTTCGTCATCTACACCCTCGCGGGCTCGCTGCTCATGCTCGTGTCGGTGATCGCGCTCGGGCTCTCGGCCGGCACCTTCGACATGGGCGAGCTCGGGACGAGCTCGGAGCACGTGGATCTTCCTCGGGTTTCGCCGCCGCGTTCGCCGTCAAGGCGCCGATCTGGCCGTTCCACGGCTGGCTGCCGGACGCCTACCGCGAGTCGCCGGCCGAGGTCTCGGCGATCCTCTCCGGCGTCATCTCGAAGGCGGCGACGTACGGGTTCCTGCGCATCGCGCTCGTCTTCTTCCCCGAGCGTGGTGGCGGACTGGCGGACGGTCATCCTCGTGCTCGCGACGATCGGGCTCGTCTACGGGTCGCTGCTTGCGTTCCGCGCGCCCGACATGCGCGGGCGTGATCGCCTACTCGAGCCTCGCGCAGATGAACCTGATCGTCATCGGCCTCTTTCGCGGTCAACGACTCCGGCCTCTCGGGCGCGCTCCTGCAGATGGTCACGCACGGGCTCGTCTCCGCGGCCCTCTTCCTGCTCGCAGGGGCGGTCGAGCGGCGCAGCGGCGACCGGCGATCTCAGCCGTCTCGGCGGGATGGCTCGCGGCCGCCCCATCCTCGCGACGACGCTCATCACGGCGGGAGTGATCGCGCTCGCGGTGCCCGGGTCGAGCGTGTTCGCGGGCGAGTTCCTGATCCTGAACGGCGATCTTCACGCGCGGCTGGGGCTGGGCGGTCGCGGGCGCGGTCGCGATCGTGCTCGCGGCCATGTACATGCTCCGTCTGATCTCCGCGGTCCTCCACCGGGATCCGGGCCCCGCGGTCACCGACGCGGCGCTCGACCTCCGCCCGGCCGAGATCAGCGTGATCGTCGCCGCTCGTCGCCGTCCTGCTCGCGCTCTCGTTCTGGCCGGCCGCGATCACCGACCACTCGTTCGGCGGCGCAGGCCGGCTGACTCTATCGGCTGCCCGAGTTCGAGGCGGCGCCGTGACGAAGTTCCCGACACCGTCCATCGACTGGGTCGCGCTCTCGCCGGAGCTCGATCCTTCTCGGCGGCGCGGCGGTCTGCCTGCTCGTCCCGCTTTTCGCTGCCGCACGGCTGGCGGCAGGCATTTCTGCGCGCTTCGTCTCGGATCCTGTCCTTCGTCGGCGCGGGCGTAGCCGCCATCGCCCTGTTCCAGATGGACGAGACCGCGCACGGCCATCGTCGCGGACGCCATCAACCGCGACCGCCTGGGCCGACGCTCGCGCAGGTGCTCATCGCCGGCTGCGGGCCTCCTCGCGTCGGCGTCTCCTACGCGCAGCGTCCTTCGCGAGCGGCATGCGGCGAGTACTACACCCTCCTCTGCCGCGGCGGCGCCGGGATGGCGTTCTTCGTCGCCGCCAACGAACCTGATGACGATGTTCCTCGGGCTCGAGTGGTTCTCGATCTCGCTCTACATCCTCTGCGCGATCGACGATCGACCGAGCCGGCTCGCTCGAGGCCGGGCTCAGAGTACCTGATCGTCGGTAGCGTTCGGCTCGGCGGTCGCTGCTCTTCGGCTGCGCGTTCGTCTACGGCGCGACCGGCGAGCTCGGCTTCGCGGACATCGCCGCCGCCGCGCGACGACGCCGACGCACGCTCTTGCTCGTCGCCGGGCTCGCGATGATCATCGTCGGGCTCGCGTTCAAGGCCTCGGCGGCGCCGTTCCACATGTGGACGCCCGACGTCTACCAGGGCGCGCCCACGCCCGTGACCGCGTTCATGTCCGCGGCGACGAAGATCGCCGCGCTCGTCGTGACCATGCCGCCTCCTCGTGACCGCGTTCCCCGAGCAGGAGCGACCTCTGGACGATCGCGCTCGCGGTGCATCGTCTGCATCTCGCTCGCCTGGGGGAACCTCGGCGCGTCTCGTCCAGACGGACGTCAAGCGGATGCTCGCGTACTCGTCGATCTCGCACGCGGGCTTCCTGCTCATGCGCGATCGCCGTCGACAGCTCAGCTCGGCGGCCGCGCGCTCATGTACTACCTGATCCCCTACGCGGCGATGACGCATCGGCGCGTTCGCCGTCGTCGCGGCACGGGAGCGCGAGCTGGCCCGCCCGGTCACCCTCGACGGCATGGCCGGGATGGGCTGGGAGCGCCCGGGTATGCGGAGCCGCGATGACGCTCTTCATGTTCGGCTTCATCGGACTGCCACACCGCAGGCCTCTTCATCGGGAAGTTCTACGCCTTCTCGGCGGCCGTACGACCGCGGGCTGGAGCTTGGCTCGCAGTCGTCGGCGTCGATCGCAACGGTCGTCTCCATCTACTACTACCTCGGCGTCGTCCGGGCGATGTACTTCAGCCCGCCGCGAGGTCGGGGTCGCGTCGGCCGGCGGCTCGCCTCCGCGCGAGCTGGCACTCGGAACCTCCGTCCTCTGGCCGTCGTCGTCACGATCCGGGCTTCGTAGCCGCCCAGCCGCTCCTCGACATCGCGACCGACGGCCGTCTCCGTCCTGTCCTTCCCGCACTGATGCCGAAGCACGTCGTCGTCCTCGGTGGAGGAGTGAGCGGCGAGGCGTTCATCGCCGCGCTGCGCCGCCTCGACAAGGAGGTGCGCATCACCCTCGTCGAGGACGAGCTCGTCGGCGGCGAGTGCTCCTACTGGGCGTGCATCCCCTCGAGGACGCTGCTGCGCCCCGTCGAGATCGCCTTCCGCGCGAAGAGCGCCCATGGAGTGGAGGCAGGCGCTCGACCCGGAGCAGATCTTCTGGTGGCGCGACAGAACGCGGGCCCGGACGACTCGAGCCAGGTGAAGTGGGTCGAGGATCTCGACGCCGAGCTCGTGCGAGGCAAGGGCGATCGTCACGGAGCCGGGCAAGCTCGATGTGGACGGGAGCGAGCTCGCATACGACGAGCTCATGGTCTCCACGGGATCCCGGCCGACGCTGCCGCCGATCGAGGGCATCGACTCCGTGGCGCCCTGGCTGAGCCGCGAGGGCACGAGCGCCAGCGAGGTTCCCGGAGCCTCGTCGTCGTTGGCGGCGGTGCCGTGGGCTGCGAGCTCGCGCAGTTCTACGCCCGCCTCGGAGCGCGGGTCACGATCGTCCAGAGCGGCGAGTACATCCTGCCGCGAAGCGACCGGGAGGCGGGTGACCTCCTCGGCAAGCTCTTCAGGACGAAGGCATCGAGCTCTGCCTGAACGCGCGGGCGAAGAAGGTGGAAGGCGGGCCGGGCGGCTACCGGCTCGAGATCGAGGACCACGAGCCGCTGGAGTCGACGCACCTGATGATCGCCACGGGCCAAGCGCAACGTCGACGGCTTTGGGCTCGAGGACCCGACGTCGAGATCGGCAAGACGGGAATCAAAGGTGGACGAGCGGCTGCGCGCGGCCGAGCGCGTCTGGGCGGCCGGAGACGTGACCGGCGTCGCGCAGTTCACGCACGTCGGGAAATACCAGGGCCGCGTCGCGGCCGCGAACATCGCCGGGCGCGACCTCGTCGCCAACTACAACGCCATTCCCGCCGCGGTCTTCACCGACCCGCAGGTCGCGAGCGTCGGCGACACGAGCGGCGAGGGCGCGGTCGTCGGCAAGTGGGGGTCGACAAGGTTTCGCGCACGTCGACGTTCCAGGATCCCAAGCGGCCAGGCTTCCTCAAGCTCTTCGCCGACCCGGAGCGGAAGGTGGTCGTCGGCGCCGTGGCGGTCGGGCCTGAGGCCGGCGAATGGATGCGGGCAGATCACGCTCGCGATCCGCGCAGAGGTCCCCGTCGCCACGCTGCGGGACACGATCCAACCCCTCCCGACCTTCTCCGGAGTCGTCTATTTCGCCGCACGCGAGCTCGACTTGTAAAGTCGCCCCAGAATGGCCAACGGCGAAGACCTGGTCGAGACCCTCCGGCGCTTCAACCTCTTCGCCGACCTGGACCGCGCCCAGCTCGAAGCGATCGCCGACCCGGACAGCGAGCGGAGCTTCGGGGCCGGCGAGCGCATCCTCAGGCGCGGCATGAGCGGGTCGGGCTTCGTCGTCATCCTCGACGGCGAAGCCTCCGGTCACGCTCGCCGCGGCGAGGCTGAACCGCCTCCGGCAGGGCGACTTCTTCGGCGAGATCTCGACGCTGCTCACGACGAGCCGCTGACGCGCGGATGTCACCGCGGAGACACCGGTGCGCAGTGCCTCGAGATCCCGGGCCCGCGGCTCGAAGCCGTTCCTGCTCAGCTATCCGAAGGTCATGCTGCGGATGCTCGTCACGGAGGCGCGACGGTTGCAGGAAGTCCTCGCTTGGCGGTCAGCAGGGAGCCCACTTCCGCCCGGCGAGTATCGCGGTCGTCGTCGTCGGCAGCGGGCCGGGCGGCCTGCAGACGGCCTACGCACTCTGCCGGCTCGGCGATCGAGCACGCCGTCATCTCGCAGGACGACTGCGCCGGGCGGCATGTTCCGCACGCTTGCCGATCTACCAGCGCCTGCTCACGCTGGACGCAAGCCGGACGCGCCGTACGAGCGGCACCGCCGCGCGAGTACGAGTGGTACGACCACAACAGCCTGATCGCCGACGAGCCCGAGCATCAGGCGCGCGACCGTCGCGGCCGAGATGGATCGCACCTACACTGACGTTCCGTCGTGCTCGGACGATGGAAGCGGCGGGCTCGCCGCGTTCGCGCGAGCGGGCGGCGTCCAGGCTCGCTACGGCTGCCGAGTGGCAGTCGACGCGCAGCGAGCGAAGGCGGCTACGTGCTCGTCACATCGGACGGCGAGTACCGCTGCCGGGCGGCGTGTCTTCGCCCTCGGCGTCACCGACCCGTGGAAGTCGCTCCATCCCCGGAATCGAGGATGTCCCGCACTACGCGGAGACCCCCGCCGCGCGCGAGTTCCAGGGCAAGAGCGTCCTCGTCATCGGCAAGCGCAACTCCGGGCTTCGAGATCGCACGACGGCCTCGGAGCCGTGGGCGCGTCGAGATCTTCCTCGTCTCGCCGCGTCCGGTGCAGACCGCCGTCCTCGCGAACGCGTCCGTCCGCGTGCGTTACTTCGAGCCGCTCGAGGACGCGGCCTGGGGCGGCGGCACGTTCGCGCTCGACGCCGCCGTCGAGCGGATCGAGCGGACGGAGAGCGGCGGCTACAGGCTCCACGCAACCGGCACGACTCGTCCCTGAGTCCGATCACCATCGAGGCGGACGCGGCCATCGCGGCGACCGGCTTCCGCACGCCGCTCCAGGACCTACGGGAGCTTGCGCCTCGGCACCGTCGCGGACGGCCGGATCCCCGCACTGACGCCGTACTGGGAGGCACGACGCTCGCAGGCGTCTGCTTCGCCGGGAACACGACGCAGGGCGCCGCCGGCCTGCTGGAAGAACGGCATCGGCAGCGCCTCGGGCACCGTGAGCGGATTTCGCTACAACGCCCTCCTGCTCGCCTGGGAGATCGCCAAGCGCCTCGGGCACAAGCAGGAGTGGCAACAACTCGGCCGCGACGACATCGTCCCGTTCCTGCTCTCCGAGCTCCGCGGTGGGCCGAGATCTGGACGCAGAAGGGATATCTCGCGCGGGCCGTCTATCCGGACGGGAGCGCGGGCATCGTCCCCCTCGCACACTTCCTCGACCACTGCGAGCACGGATCGATCGCGATCACGATCGAGATGAACGCGGAGGGCGAGATCTACCCGGTCTCGTACGTGCGCGCGCGTGAGGAGATCGACGAGCGCCGCTTAGCGCCGCATGCTCTGAACGACTTCGGCGGGACCGAGTACCGAGCCGCGCTGGAGAGCCTTTTGTGGGGCGACTCGCGGGCTGGGGCGCGCTCTGCGTCATCCCGCTCGTGGGCCTGCTCGTCCTGCTCGCCGAGCCGAGCTACGACCTCATCTGGGAGAACCATCCGGCGCACTTCTGGCTCGTCGTGCTGGTCGGCGCCACTCTCCCTTCGCGCTCGGCTTCCTGCTCGCCGAGGCGGCCGCGCGGCGCGCCGACGCCCGCGTGCTCCTGATCGAGCTTGCGTTTCTCGCCACCTCCGGCTACCTCGTCCTGCACGCGCTCGCCACGCCGGGAGTCCTGCTCGCCGGGAAGAACGCCGGCTTCCAGATCGCCTCGGCGATCGGCCTCCTCGAAGCGGGGCTCTTCGCGGCCGCCTCGGCAGTCCGTTTCCACCCCGAGACCTCTGCGTTCCTCGTTCGCTACCGCGGAGTCATCTACGGGCTGCTCATCCTGCACATGGCTGCCTGGGCGGCCGTGTCGCTCTCGACCCTGCCGCCGCTCGACGACCCCGTCACCCCGAGGACACCCGCGGGCCGCTGCGCCGCGCTCGCCGTGGTCGGGGCTTCTCGCCTACAGCTTCGGCGTCTGGCGCTACTGGAAGCTCTACCGCGAACGAAGGCGTCCGCTCCCGCTCGCGATCCTCGTCGCGCTCGTCCTGCTCTCGGAGGCCATGTTCGCGGTCGCCTTTGCACGCAACTGGGGGACCACGTGGTGGGAATGGCACCTCCTCATGCTCGTCGCGTTCGGGGTGGTCGGCCTCGCCGCGCCGGCGCGAATGGCGGCTCGAAAGGCTCCTCGGCGGAGATCTTCAGCGACATCTACGAGGAGCAGACGCGCGGCCACCTGGAGGAGGTCAGCGTCCTCTTCGCCGACATGCAGGGCTACACCGCGTTCTCGGAGCGGACTCCGGAGCCGAGATCAAGGCAATGCTGGACACGTACTTTCCGACCGCGGCCGCAGTTCTCCAGGCACACGGTGGCGAGGCTCTACAACACCATCGGCGACGCGCTCATGGTCGTCTTCCGCGGGCCCGAGCACGAGCTTCGTGCAGGACGCACAGGCCTCGAGTTCCAGCGCGAGATGACCCGGATCGCGGACGCGCACGCAGGCTGGCCCCGCTTCCGGGCGGGCGTGAACTCGGGCGACGCCGTCCTCGGCGTCATCGATGCCCCGGGAACGCGCGGCTACACGGCCACGGGGGACACCGTCAATCTCGCCTCGCGCCTCGAAGGCCAGGCCCGAGCGGGCGAGGTGGTCGTGTCGGAACGACCTACGCGGGACTCGCGAGAGGCAAGGCCGACGTCGAGGAGCTCGAGCTCTCTCAGCGTGAAAGGGAAGAGTGAGGCGGTGCGGGCCTTCGTCCTTCGGCGGCCTGGCCTAGACGGGGCGAGCGCGATCAGCGCCTGCAGGACGAGGAGCGCGAAGCAGAGCGCGAGCACGCCGCTCGCCTCCGGCGGAACCGTGCCCGGCGGCGATGAAGGGCTCGCGCACGGCGGCGCCGATGACGATTCCGGCGACGAGGAGAGCTGAAGAGCGTCGCCTGCAGCCGGCCGAGCGCGTCCATGCGCCCGCCGTTCACCGCGTCCACGACCCGCGCGAAGCAGACGAGGCCGGCCGCGGCCGTGATCAGGACCCGAGAACGAGCAGGTAGAAGGAGATCCGAGGCGAACCCGAACGCGTCGGAGACGGCGGTGGCGAGGATGAGGACGGCGGCGAGCTCCCACCGCCATGGCCGAGGCGCCCGTACGGGACTCCACATGTTTTCCGGAGTTCGCGCCCGCGGCAGAGTCCTTCGTTACGCTCGACCCAGCGACCCGGAGGAGGAAGATGGCAAACGGCTCACTGACCTGGCTCGGTCACGCGACCTTCAGGCTCGTGACACGCCCGGAGGCAAGCGCGTCTACATCGACCCCTGGCTCGAAGAACCCGAAGTGCCCGAGTCCGAGAAGGAGCCCGAGCGCGTCGACCTGATCGCGCTCACGCACGGCCACGTCGGACCACGTCGGCGACGACCGTCGAGCTTGCCAAGCGCTTCCGGGTGCCCGGTCGTCGCGATGATCGAGCTACGCGACTGGCTCACCGGGCAAGGCCTTCCGGACGACGCATCCGAGGGCGGAAACAAGGGCGGCACGATCAGAGAAGGGCGTGAAGATCACCCTCACGCACGCCTTCCACTCCTCGAGCTCGAGACGATCTCCAGTACCTCGGAGAGCCGTGCGGGCCTCATCCTCGACGCTGGAGGACGGCAAGAAGATCTACTTCGCCGGCGACACGTGCGTCTTCGGCGACATGCAGCTCATCGGCCGGATCTACGAGCCCGACCTCGCTGTGCTGCCGATCGGCGACCACTACACGATGGGGCCGAAGGAGGCCGCCGTGGCCGCTCGAGCTCCTCGGCGTCGGCGCGCTGCGTCCCGTGCCACTACGGGACGTTCCCGCTCTGACCGGAACCCCGGAGGCCTGCCGCGAGGCGCTGACGACCAACTGCGAGATCATCGACATCGCGCCCGGGGCGACGTACGAGCTGTGAGGGGAGCGCTGGTTCGGCGCAACGGGGCGGCGCGTCCCGGAAATCGCGGTCGAGGGCGAGGACGACATCCCGCTCGACGACGCGCTCGTCGTCGACAGGGTGGATGACGTGGGCGCGCCTCGAGGAGGCGCACGCAATGGGAGTCCCAGTGGTCGTCCGCGCCGCGACGGCCGAGGCGGTACGCGCGGCGCTCGAACGCCCGGAGGTCGCCTGCGTGCTCGTCCCGCCGGAGCAGCCGAGCTGCGCGAGCTCGACTTCCGGCAACTCGAAGTATGGCTAAACCCTCCACCTACTCGATCGTCGCCTGCGACCTCGAGGCGGCCGAGTGGGGAGTGGCGGTGCAGTCGAAGTTCCTCGCGCGTGGGCGCCGGCGTCCCCGCGGCGGAGTCCACGTCGGCGCGGTTGCCACGCAGGCGCTCGCGAACATGCGCTACGGGCCCGATGGGCTGGCGCTCCTGCGCCAGGGGCTTTCCCGCCGAGGAGGTCGTCCAGCGCCTGACCGAGGCCGACGATGGCCGCGCCGACCGGCAGCTCGGCGTCGTCGACGCCCAGGGTCGCGCGGCCACCTGCACGGGGCAGAGCTGCCTCGACTGGGCGGGGGATCACCGGCGAGGGCTACGCGGCCCAGGGCAACATCCTCGTCTCGGAGGAGACGGTCACCGCCCTCGGGCGAACGTTCGAGACGACGGCCGGCAAGCCGCTCGCCGAACGCCTCCTCGACGCGCGCTCACGGCAGCGCAGGCAGCGGGGAGGCGACCGCCGGGGGCAGCAGTCGGCCGCGCTCCTCGTCGTCCGCAAGGACGGCGGCTACATCGGCATGACGGACGCGGTTGCCGATCTGCGCGTCGACGATCACCTCACGCCGATCGATGAGCTTCGCCGGATCTACGCCATGCACGACCTCCTCTTCGGCGAGACACCCGACGAGGAGTGGCTCGACGTGGACGAGCAGATCGCGCTCGAGCTCCGGGAGCGGCTCGACGCGCTCGGCTACGGCAGGCGAGGACCTCGAGCGCGCCTTTCTCGACTGGGCGGGCACGGAGAACCTCGAAGAACGCGTGAAGGGCATCGACCGCATCGACCCCGTCGTCCTCGCCGAGCTACGCAGGCTCCTAGGCGCCGCCGCCGGCGTAAGCGCCCCGTGCTGAATGAGGAGCTCGGCCAGATCGAGGTCACCGCGCTGCTCGGCCTCCATCAGCGGCGTGAAGCCGCCGTGCTGGCGTGCGCGTTCGGGTCGGCGCCCGCCTCGAGCAGGGCCTCCGCGCGTTGTCCATCCGGCCCGCGGCAGCCACGGCGCTGTGGAGCGGCGTCGCCTCGGGCGCGAACTCCTGGTTCGTCGACCGGGCCTCGAGATCGGCGCCTGCAGCGACCAGGGCGCGCACGGCGTCGGGCGAACCGAAGAACGCGCGCGTAGTGGAGGGCGGTGAACCCGTCCGGGACTCGGCGCGCTTCGCCAGCCGCGAGTCGTCGCGAAGCAGCTCTTCCGAGGCCGCTCGGCGTCGCCCAACGCGGCGGCCTCGAAGACGTTCAGCGACCCGGCCTCGGCGGCGAGCTCTCCGGCACGATCGCGCTCGCCCCTGTAGAGCGCCTCGAGGACTCGGCCCGAGCTCGCTAGCCATCGCCCGGAAGTCTGACGCCTCCAGCGCGGGGCCCGCGAGGCCCGGGCACGGGGTCGTGCTCCGGGCCGCGCGACGAGCATGACCGCGCCGTGCTCCTCCCCGGCGAGGACGAGACCGAGCATGTGCAGCCCGACGGCGAGAGCGAAGGCCTTGTGCTGCCTGCTCGTCGCCGAAGGGGACGAGCTCCTCCAGAGCCGCGCCGCCCAAGGACATCGCCGTCAGGTCACCTTCCCCATGGAGACGTCCGCGACCGGGGGCGCCCGTCGGGCTCGGCACGGCAATGGCGAGGGGGTTCGTGCCGGCCAGCGGCTCGCCCCCTTCCGGGTGAGCGAGCCGCGGCGGCGAGGTGGCCGTCAGCGCGACGAGCCCTTCGCCGCGGCTTGCCGCACCAGTAGCCGAGGTAGCCCGTCGGAAGCACTTCGAGGCGACGATGAGGCGTGCGCGGGCAGGCGGGTCGAAGAGCTGCGACTCGACGATCCGCGCCAGAACCGAGATAGCGCGAGCGCGCCGTTGTCCCTCCCAGCGCTCGTAGCCGTGCTCGACGACGGCGCGCTGCGGTGCGGCCGGTTGGATCGAGGTCGGGCAGCTCGGCGAGCCAGTCGAGGCGCGAGGTCCCGTGCCCCGGGCGGTTGCGGCGGTCGGCCTCCTCGAAGTGGTCCGCGAGCGTCCGTGCGTCGGCTTCCGAGGAAGCCGAGCCCGCGCAGGCGGTCGTACGCGTTCAGGCCGAGACGAGCGGAAGGGGCTTCGGGATGCCTACTCCCTGCTCGCGCTCGTGGACGCGATCGCTTGCGGCGAGCGCGACGATCGCCTGCGAGACCTCCGTCTCCGGATCGGTCTCGACGATCGCCTCCCCTCGTCCGACCGTGCGCGCCGAGGCGCGGGTCGAACGGGATGCGGCCGAGGAGGGGCGCGCTCGACCTCGCGGGCGAGCGCCTCGCCTCCTCCGGAGCCGAAGAAGCTCGTCGCCCGGCCCGGTCCGAGATTACGACATGTTCTCGACGACGCCGAGGAGGCGCTATGTTCGTCTTCCGCGCCATCTGCAGCGGCGCGCCTGGCGTTACCTGCTGCGCGGCGCGGTGCGGAGTGGTGACGACGACCGCCTCGGCGCGCGGCAGAAGCTGGCCGAGCGAGATGGCCCACGTCCCCGTCCCGGGCGGCAATGTCGACGACGAGCGTGTCGAGAGTCGCCCCAGTGGACGTCGGTGGAACTGCTCGAGCGCCCGGTGGCAGCATCGGCCCGCGCCACATGATCGGCGTGTTCTCAGTCGAGAAGCCGATGGACATGACCTTGCAGGCCGCCCTTGACCGGCGGGACGATCATCTTGTCGACCGCGACCGGGCGCTGGCTGATCCCGAGCATCGATCGGGATCAGAATAGCCGTAGACGTCGGCGTCGAGAGCTGCGCGCGTCTTGTGCCCGAGCCGCGCAAACGCCGCTAGCGAGGTTCGCGGTCAGGAGGACTTGCCGACGCCGCCTTGCCGCTGGCGACCGCGATCGCGCGCGTGGATGCGCCGGCCGAGATCCCGGGCGTGACGCTCGGCGACGCCGCCGCGCAGAGCGCTCCGGTGAGCGCGGCCTTCTCCTCCGGCGTCATGACGTCGAAGCCCGAGGCCGATCGACTCGACACCCGTCGAGGAGCGCGAGCGCGCGTCTGCACCTGCTCCTCGAGACTCGAGCCCGCAGCGGACAAGCTGCAGCACGGTGAGCGCGATCGTGACGTCGACCGCCGCCGTCGATCTCGATGTCGCGCACCATGTCAGGCTCGACGACCGAGCGGCCGAGCTCCGGAGTCGATGACGCCCTCGAGCGCCTGCGGCACCTGTTCGCGGGAAATCCCCGCGAGTCGAGCTAGCAGGGCTCCTCGAGCGGCGATTCGAACCACTCCCGTCCGTCAGGATGGGGGGGATGGACGAGCGCGTTCTGCTCGTCGAGGGCGATCCCGTCGATCCGCGAGGTGGCAGACCTCGGCGGCGCCCAGGCCGGCTTCCGGGTGACGCCGTCCGGGGACGGCCGGGACGGCCTGTCAGTTCCGGATCGGGCCAGCGCTTCGGCCTCGTCGTCCTCCGACATCATGCTCCCCGAGCTCGACGGGTACCAGGTCTGCCGGCAGATCCGGGGCCGAGAGCCGCGGTGCCGATCATCATGCTCTCGGCGAAGAGCGACACGGTGGACGTCGTCGTCGGGCTGGAGCTGGGCGCCGACGACTACGTGACGAAGCCGTTCGAGCTCCCCGAGCTGGTCGCGCGGGCCGAGGGCGGCCGTCCGGCGGGCCGCCGCGCGGTCCCGGAGGATCCTGTGCTCACGCGCGGCGACCTGGAGATCGACCCGGCCGCCTCTCGGCCGCGCGGAAGAGCGGCGAGGAGGTCAACCTGACCGTGACCAGAGTTCAAGCTCCTGCTCGAGGCTCGCGCGGCGGCCCGGGCCAGGTGTTCACGCGCGAGCTCCTGCTCGAACGGGTCTGGAACTACGAATACCTCGGCGACTCGCGCCTCGTGGACGTGGCCGTCCAGCGGCTCCGGGCGAAGGTCGAGGACGATCCGAAGGAGCCGAAGCACGTGAAGATCGGTGCGGGGCGTCGGCTACCGCTTCGACGCGGAGTAGGCGTTGGCCGACCGACCCGCGATCCCGGCCGGGACCGCTTGCGACGGCGCCTCACGATCGCGTTCCTGCTCGTCGCGGGCCTGTCGGCCGCGGCGCTCGCGGTCGCCTCGTACGCGATCGTCCGGGAGGCGCGCCTCTCCGACTCGGTCGACCGCTCGGTCGAGCAGAGCCGCTTCAACCTCGTCCGCCAACGAGACGCTCACGCCGAACCCGAGCGCGCAGGAGATCCGGCCAGCTGCTGGCCGCGTACGAGCGCGCCGCGGCGGCTTCGAGACCGCAGGACACGACCGGGCCGCGCGCGGTTCTCGTCGAGCGTGTCGCGTCGGGCATCCAGGAGAGTGCCGGCCGCGCCTGCACGGGCCTCGTGGCGACCGGGCAAGCTCGGCTACGAGCGGGTCGACGGTCGGCGGAACGCGCTACGTGGTCGTCGGCGGCCAGGTGAAGACAGGGCGACACCGAGCTCTACTACTTCTACTCGGAGGAGCGGCTGCTGGGACGAGCTCGCGCAGCTGCGCAACGTCCTCCTCGCCGCGCTCAGGAGTGGTCGCGGTCACTCGGTGCGCGCTCGTCGGCGCGCGTCCTGGCGCGGCGGATCCTCGCGCCCGGTCGGACGCGCGAGCCAGGCGGCGCACTCTCTGGCCGAAGGACTTGCTCGAGACCCGCCTGCCGGTCGAGGTCCGGCGACGAAGTTCGGCGTCTGCAGGCCGACGTCCCGCGCAACGAAGATGGCCGAGGCGCTCGGGGCCAAGATCCGCGACGCCCTCTCTCGGGAGGCTCCGAGCCCGCGGGCGGCGCTTCCCACGCATCCGACGTCTCGCACGAGCTCCGCACCCCTCTCACGGCCCTCGAGCAATACGTAACT
>ERZ1370068.9573-contig-8341_pt1 | contig 34360 bp, 43 predicted proteins | sample MGYA00561227_ERZ1370068 | MGnify/ENA primary metagenome ERZ1370068 (study PRJEB38410, sample SAMEA6850437) | metagenome | study: Metagenomic assessment of the ecological functions of the soil: analysis of the soil microbiota associated with the...
TGCTTAGTTAGCGTAAACGATGTCTCGAAGCTTGTTCTCATTGATAAACGGCGAACTCCCCATGTATGTCGCCGATGGCAGCTATCTTCAAACCATCGAGCGAGCTGGGCCAGCCTTTAATGTTTAAGGTCTCGGAATGAATCACCAGGCGATTAGGTTCGACAAAAACTGACCATGCTCCTAGTGAGATAAGCGCAAGAAGTAAAAACAGAATAGTGAGTCGTCGAATTGTTTCGGGTGATTCGTCAAATGTGGTTATAAGCCAAGAGGAAAGTATTCAGGCCAACGTTTGTCGACGAGCTTCGATATATCTTCAATGGTGAACGACCAGCTCATCAGGGAAACTACAGGCTTGGTGCGAGCATCAATGACTATTGGAGCCTCGTAGACGAGATGATGACGATGAACCGTAGTGTTGAGGCGTAGATGTCCGCAGCCGGTTCGAACCGCGTCCAGGTAGCCCACAGAAAGTCGGGGACGACCGAGCAACTGAAGCATCGTCATGCAGGACGATCAACGGCCAGTTTTTTAAATGCAGGATCACCCCGCCACGCGCCCTCCAAGAGATTCTTCCTCGGAATAGGTCGGGACCTTGTAAGACGAGACAGCCTCCAATAAAGACCTCCGCGCGCGATACGCCGTTCGGCAAAGTCCCCTCGAACTCACGCTCCAACTCGATTGGCTCCCCTAAACCAAGCATGATGGCTTTACTACCCTCGTTAACCTTTCCACTTGTGTAATCAAGCGTAGTCCATCGAGACATTTGAAAACACAACAGATCTGTCTCCGGACGGAAGCGCTCAAGCACATGCTCGAGTAATTTGGGGAAGTTACTCAGATCCTGAGGCGTGTCAGTCAGCAGCAGAAACTTTGTCAGTGAAAGCTGACCTTCACCCAGGATTCGAAAACCCGAGACGAGCGCCTCACGACCGTAACGTTCCTGCACGACAGCCGCGCACAAGGAATGAAAACCCGTTTCACCATACGTCCACAAATCTTTCACAGACGGCATCACAAGCGGAAATAGCGGAGACAGCAAGCGCTGCAGGTAGTCGCCGATAAAGAAGTCTTCCTGCCGAGGTTTTCCAACAACCGTCGCTGGATAAATCGCATCTCGCCGATGAAAGACGGCGTCCACGTGGAAGACCGGATATTCATGACGCAGCGAGTAATAACCGTAATGGTCTCCAAAGGACCCTCGTCGCGTCGCTCGTGGGAGCAGCGCGACCCACCAACGCAAACTCAGCCTCAGCGGCTAAACGGTGACCGCCGAGCGGGCTGCGACTCATCTTCAGTTTCTGACCTGCCAATAACGACGCCAACACCAGCTCTGGAACGTCTTCTGGCAACGGTGCGATCGCGGCAAGGATCAGTGCGGGTGGTCCACCGAGGAAAACAGTTACCGGAAGGTCTTGATTTAGACGTTCAGCTTCCCGGTAATGGAACCCACCGCCTTTTTGAATCTGCCAATGTAAACCCGTGGAGCTGGCGTCAGAATACCTGCATCCGATAGACGCCCAGGTTGTGTTTCTTCGTCACCGGATTTTCGGTGTAAACGAGTGGCAACGTGTATGAATGGCCCACCATCCTCCTGCCATGTCGTGAGCACCGGTAGCTGATCGAGACGCGCAGGTCGATCTACAACTTGAGTGACCGGGGATCTTGTCGTGTTCTTAGTTCCGAGGCGCAATAGATCTAAACCGACGCCGCGGTGCTGCCAAAGTTCAGCAGGCTTCGGCGGTAAGATCGACTCAGCAATGTTAACCAGATCGCGAACTAACGATTCAGGTTTCGGACCAAAAGCCATATCGATCCTTTGGACGGTACCAAAAGATTCGTTACGACCGGATAAGCGACTTCCTTTACGCGACTGAATAACAATGCCGGTCCACCTTCATCAATGACTCCGGCGGGTGAATCTCAGCAAGTTCGAGATTCGGATCGACTTCTGTTTTGATTTCCTGGAGTTGGTTTTCTCTGGTGAGTAGATCGAGAAATGTTCGCAGACTTGGATGCACGGATGCCGAGTATATCAGGCGTAGGAGGTTACAGAGATTATTTCGTCATTGGTCATTTTCGCATTTCTCACATTTGTCATTCTCTTAACGCCGTTGTGGGTAGCGCGCTCGGCTTCTTCGCAACAGGTGACGATCTCTGACGCTCGAAAAAAACACCTCGTCGCGTTCGTAACAATCATTTACCACGATTCGAAAATGAGAAAATGGAAAATGTCAAATGATCTTTTGTCTCTCTAGGGTTTCTGCACTGTTCGGGCGGTCGGCTCTTGTTTGTGTCGTGTTCGCCCAGTCGCTTCGATTTCGTCGCATGCAGTTTCGGCAGCCTCAGCAACATACGGTTGCAGTGACTCCACGGTAAGGTTTGATGAGTTCGAGCGTCTCTGCATTGCCGATCCGAGCAAGCGCCTTTATGAGTCCTGAGGTCACACGCGCGCGGACTGTTCGTCTCTCTTCAAGTACGGATAGAGCAGATCGGGGACTCTCTAGTTCCGGAGAGATACCCGATGGCTTGCAGTTGTCGTCCTGAATCGAGTTCTTTCACAATTCGAAACAAGGCTTCTGACCGTCCCATCCGATAGAGTGCCCAATCCAAAGCAAGCTTTACTTCTTTGTTCTTCTCCTGCAGCTGATAGCCTTCGACGAGTTTTCGTTGATCGACTGCGGCCAGTCGCGCTAACCCTTCCGCGCTGCGTTGTCGCAGCAACGGGTCAGGACTGCCAAGTTGCTGTGCCAGTTCAGCAGTGTTTGTCCTCGCGTCGATTCCATCGGATTGGAGATTGAGCGCTCGTCGACACAAAACCGCCAAGTGCCAGGAGCAAGACAGCAAGCCTGGTACAACGCCAAATCCTTACGCACTTCAAGTTCATAACTACGCTCCAGACTATTTGTTTGTGCGTCGTTTGCGCAACGACTTCGTATTAAGGTCCAACTGCTTATAGGGAATCACTTCGACTTGTCCATAACGTTTTTGCAATGCCGGCAGAAACGCCTTCGAGTCCCCCACTATGATGATGTCGCTCGACTTTGCGTCTAGTCGTGATTGAGAAAACTGTTGCACGTCCGCCTCGCTGACCTTGCTGAACTTTCGTGATGTACTGATTAATTTCTTCAAGACGTAAACCGTAAAGTGCCAGTCCGGAGATCTGAGTGACGAGTCCATCAATCGTTTCAAGATCCCGTGAAACCTCACCTATCAACGCAGCTTTGCGCGGCGTGAGCTCTGCATTGTCCGGCGGCGTAGTGGACAGACGCTGAACTTCCCTAACAACAGATCCGCGACCTCAGCACCAGAATCATTTTTGGTTTGTGCAGCAGCTACAAAGGACCGATTTCGCTTCGGGCCTCCAGCGCACTGTAGGCTCCGTAACTCAACCCCTTTATTCTAACCTCCTGGTTGAGACGTCCTGAGTAACCACTCAAGACAGAATTGGTGACGATACCGCGATAATAATCCTCGTCCTTGCGACCGACACCCCGCCGCACAACAAGAAGCAGCGGCCTGTTCCGCGTCAGGTTTGTCGATAACAACTACCCGACGAGTCTTCGCGAGCGACGGACGGCTAACACTAGCAAGCGATGGGACTGGGTTCACAGGTTTGACCCAATCGTCAAAGAATCGTTTGGCTAAAGCAAAACCATCGGCTTGACTAATGTCACTACTCAATCAGAAGCAGCGCATTGTCGGGCCGGTAGTAAAGACGAGTGCACTTGCATAATGTCCGCTCGAGAAATGCGTTTCAACGATTCGAGCGTTCCGAGAATCGGATGCCCGTACAGTCCGTCGCCGTAAACCACCTTGGCGCCAACGAACCGCGCGAGTGAAGATGTGGTTCATCAACCGACAGCGTAAAAGTGTCGATGTATTGCTGTCTCAACCGTTCAATTTCGTCTGGCTTAAACGTCGGGTTACGTACGACGTCAGCAATTAGGCCCATCGCCGGCGAAATCTTTGTCTGACATAACACCAAGCGAAACCATCGTCGCGTCCCATCGCGCGGCCGACTCCGATGATTCCTCCGAGCGCCTCAACCTCATCGGCAATACGCGTCGCACTGCGAGTGGTTGTGCCCTTTGTCAGAAAGATTCTGCCGTCATATCCGCCACACCAGCCAACGGCGTTGGATCAACTTCGCCACCGTTCTTGATTACGAGAGCGGCTGTGATTAATGGCGTGTCGTGACGTTCAACCACGATGACACGCAAACCGTTTGGCAAAGTTTGCTCGACGGGTTTCGGGAAGACTACTGGAGCGAGGCGCCGAAGGTAATGGTGGAGTCGTCTGGGTTTGTCCCACGCTCGTGAAAGCGAAAACGAGCAGGCTCAGGTAGGCGCCCAAGAATTTGAGAATCGAACTAAGCCTCAACGATTCCCCTCGTCGCAGAACGGTTGGATTTCCATGTTTCTGGCAGATAATAGAGCACCAGTCGATTCGACTCTTTGAAATACTTCTTCATCACCCGCTGCACGTCCTCAGCGGTTACTGCTTGCAGTCTGTCCAGGTCGGTATTAACAAGTTTTGGATCTCCGAGTAATCACAGCATCCTCACCCAGCGCTTGAGCTCGTCCCTCGTTCGTTTCACGTTCTCGAAGAATAGTGGTGATGAATTGGTTCTTTGCCTTATCGAGTTCCCTTGCGCTCACCGGGGGCGTCCTGAAGCTTCTTTATCTCGGCAAGCAGCGAGCGCTCTGCTTCTGCTGGCTTCTTGCCCTCCGACAAAGTGGCGGTAAGCACAAACAAGCTCGCATCTTCCCGCGAATCAGCATCTGCCACCACTTCGGCAGCCAGTTGCTGCTCATAAACCATGGAGCGATACAAACGCGACGAGGCACCCACTCCAAGAAGAGCTCTGGGCAATATCCAGCGGGTCGCTATCGGGATCTGATTCAGCTGGTATTAGATAAGTGAGGCCGACGGCAGGAAGGTCAATCTTCCCGTATTCGACCAAGCGAGTCTCAGCCTGTCCGTTCTGGCTCTTTCGTCGTGACACGGGGTATTGGCTGTTGCGGTCTGGGAATCGCGCCCAAGTATTTATCAACCCAGGCGTCGAGTTGACCGGGCTCAAAATCTCCCGCGACTATCAGGGTTACATTGTCTGGTCGATAATAAGTTGAGGTAGAACTTCTTGAACGTTCTCGAGTGATGCCGCGTCGAGGTCTTCAATTAAACCAATCGTTGGTCGCTTGTAAGGGTGTTTAGCTGCACGACTTTTCCTGAAGCAAGAACTGGAATTGGCCGTACGGCGGGGTAAGTACTCTTTCCCGGAATTCTTCTTTACGACGTCACGCTCAGATTTGAAGTTCTCATCGTTAACGTTCAAGCCTGATAGTCGATCAGCTTCCGCCCAGATCAAGCTCTCGAGATAATTTGAGGGGATAACTTCGAAATAAACGGTAACGTCATCGGCAGTGTATGCGTTGTTGTATCCACCAACGTCTTCCGTCAAACGATCCATCATCTCCGACTTCATATTTCGCGTGCTCTTGAACATCATGTGCTCGAAGAGATGGGCGAAACCGCTGCGCTTCTCCGGGTCATCCTTCGAACCAACGTGATACCAAACCTGGATAGCGACGGTTGGGCTTGAATGGTCTGGAGCGCTGATAATTCGTAACCCGTTTGCCAGGACCCGATCGCGTAAATTGGATCTGCGGCATTCGAACTTGAGTGAGGGTTATTGACTGGGACGCAGCGACAATTACAAATATGCCAAGAAGCTTAATCGAAGATTCCAGACGGGTCAGATTCTTGTTTCGAGAAGGCTTATGCAACATCGAGGGATCGAAGAATAGCTAAGGGAGACCGCCAGGAATCAATCAGTCGAGATCCAATGGGTTCCGGTAAGGCTTGTCTTTGTCTTTTTCGGCGCGTTTCATCGCCTCGTTAAACTTTTCTTCCAGAATGCGATCGCGATCTTTCATGGAACTGAGTTCCTGAGCGAAGATTTGTTCGCGCACTTGCTTCTGCTTGTCCAAGCCTTTAACCATTTCATCAAACGAGGCGATTGGCTTTGCCTTTTCTTCGTGAGCGAGCAATGCGCCGGTCTGCGAATCGACGGTAAGTGTCGATTCACAACACGGACAGATGACAGTGAATTTGGATGTATCAGCCATTACTTGCCTTCTTTCTGAACCGCTGCAACAGGGCTTCAAGTATAGCATCACGGCAATAAACGCCTCACGCGACAAAAAGGGCGACCCCAAAGGAGCCGCCCCGTTGCTGACCGCGATTTACAACACGCTTAAGGCAATATCTTCTTAATCGCCTTCCCAACTTTCTTGGTGCCGGAGGCAGTCTTGCTGCCTACTGTCTTGGCGCCTTCAACAGTTTTGTCTGAAACTGTCTTTGCCCCTTCAACTGTCTTGTCGCCAACAGTTTTCGCTGTATCAACCGTCTTTTCCCCAACGTCTACCGTCTTATCCTTGGCTGCTACACCAACGTCTTTTGCAGCTCCGGCTACGTCCTCTCCCTTGTCAGCTACAAAGCCAGCGGCGTCCGCTACCTTATCGCCAGTAGCTTCCAAAACGTCCTCGGTCTCGTTTTTATTAAGTTCTCGTTCCTCACCACTCGGCGAGTAAGCCTTTACGGTTCGTTGCCCATTTCGAGTGGTAATAACCACTCGAGCTATTCGTGGATTACCATGAAAGGTTCGCTCCTGCGTCTTGACGCCGGTATCGTCGACCTTTGTGGCTATCTCGGAATTGTCTGGACCCGGCGCGGTCGTATTCTCGGCTACAGGCTCTTTCTTTGAGCAGCCGACCACCAACGCCAACATGAGCGATAGAAACAATATGCTGAGTCTCTTTGTCACGATGATGCCCTCCCATTCAATCAAAATTGAGCAAGCTATGTACCACCAGTTTGTGCTCTACTTTCCTGACTTTTCAATCGCGAGGAGAAGCAAAAGCGGTACGGTTCCAAGTGCGAAGCGTTCAATTACAGTACGCACTTCTCACGGAAACCGCTCAGGCATTTTCGATTGACTTTCGTTAGGAATTCCTTTAGAAGCACTCTACTACAAAACCAGCTGGAGTCTCTTTTGACCTATCCAGCACCAGATCTTGCACTGCCGCCGTATTATCTTCGACTCGTGCTTTTTCAATTTTGAGATGACTTTTGTTTCGCAGTAAACACAACCCCTAAGGAGCCCTTCTTATGCGCAGACTCGTTCTTGTGACCTTAGCCGTTTTTCTTCTCGCTGCTCTGCTGCTTCCGTCACAACGCAAGTTTGTTGTCCACGCCGTTTCAGATGGTGAACGGTTGGCAATGTACACCAAGCCCGCAGTCGTCCGAACTGTGGATGGCGCGGTCGGACAGATCTATTTCCAACCGCCGGGCTATCAGGGACAAACCTACAACGTTTCTTACGTGGGGACGGGTTCAGGTTTCATTCTAAGCTCCAATGGCTACATTGCCACCAATGCGCATTGCGTCGACACGACCCACAACGGTGAAGACAAAGCCAAGCAGGTTCTCTTCTATCAGATGGTTCAGCAGATCGCTCAGCAGCTGAACAAACGTCCACAAGACTTGAATACGAACTTCATCGACCAGTACAGCCGGATGACGTCGTTTGAATTGATTCACAAAGTCTTCCTGCCCGATGGCAGTTCCTACCCGTTTGAAATCAAGCAGTTTGGGGCTCCCACTGGAGAAAGTAACGATCAGGGGAAAGACGTAGCCATTATCAAGATCGAAATTAAGAACGCTCCGATTCTTAAAATCGGCGACTCCGACAAGGTGCAACTACAAGATCACATCACCGTGATCGGTTACCCGGCCGCGGGTGACACCAAGTTGCTTGATTTCAAGTCGCTGATGGAGGCAACGGTAAACGACGGAAAAATCTCCGCGAGAAAGACTGCCACAAGCGGAGCGCCAATACTGCAGACCAATACCGCAGCCACCCACGGGAATTCCGGTGGCCCCGGCATCAACGATGATTATGAAGTGATTGGCCTACTAACTTTTCGTGGTGATGTCGTTAACAATCAGGAAGTCCAGGGTTTTACATTCTTAGTGCCGTCTAACACGGTAATGGAATACGTCAAATCAGCTGGGGCCACGAATACATTAGGCCTGACTGATACGTTGTTTCGTGAAGGGCTGAACTACTACTGGGATCAACACTATACGGCCGCAACTCAAAAGTTTGAAGAGGTCAAACGACTCTTCCCACAACATTCGGAAGTCGACAAGCTGATTCAGAGCAGTCAGCAAGCAAAGTCGGAAGGTAAAGAGAGATCAAGCTTCCCGATCTGGCTGATCGTGGTGGTCGTAGTTGTCGTACTGGCAATTGGTCTCATCATTATTATCGGAATCGTGATTGCTATCGTGGCGCGCAAGAAGAAAGGGGGCAGTGCTGGAAAGAGTGGCAAACCTCAACCGGCGCCGGCACCCGCATCTTATTCACCTTCTCCGTCCGCATCGCCCACCCCAAAGTATTCGCCAGCTCCGGCTGCTAAACCCGCGCCTCCGCCACCAATGCCAACGCCGGTTGTTACTGCTGGCGATCAGGGAATGACGGTAGACCTGTCGCGAACAATTGCCATTACGCCAGAACTCGATACTGCTCCAATAAACTATGGCAGCATCAAGTTTGTTTCCGGGGCGTTGGCAGGTAAGGAATTTCCGATCAAGCCCGACGGTGAATTCGTAGGTCGCGACAGCGGCAGTGCGCAAGTGGTGATTCCCGATCCGAGAATCTCAAAACGACATCTGTGGATTGGAGTTCGTGAAGGGCGCGTAGTGATTGTGGACCAGGAATCTCGTAACGGAACGTTCGTTAATGATCCGAAATCAGCCCGAGTCAAGGAGGTATCACTCAATCCTGGCGACACTGTGATCCTGGGTGAATCAGACGTCGCGCGGTTCGAGTATTCGAACTAATCAAGACTTCACTCGCTGAAAACAATAGAGGGAATTCCGAACTCATCGGAATTCCTCTTCCATTTAAGGATCCCTGCCGTCTAGTCGGATTGTGCTTGCTGCAACGATTTGAAAGGTAGTCGTCCGGAATGGGAATCAAGCAACGATTCGAGAGCCTTCGCTGGGATTGGTTTGCTGAACAGGTAGCCTTGAATCTCATCGCAGCGCAGCAGATGAAGAAATCTCAGCTGCTCCTCAGTTTCGACTCCCTCCGCAATCACCTTCAATCTCAAGTTGTGGGCAAGTGTAATAATAGCCATCACTAACGCTGCGTCATCCGGATCGGTGGTCGCATCACTTACAAAAGACTTGTCAATTTTCAAAGCATCAATTGGCAGACGCTTCAAGGACCCAAGCGATGAAAAGCCTGTACCAAAGTCGTCGATTGAAATGTTAACGCCCATCGCCTTGAGTCGATTGAGCACGCTCGCGGCCAGTTCGGCGTTCTGCATGATGGAGCTTTCAGTCAGTTCCAACTCCAGATGTTGAGGCGCAAGGCCCGTTTCATCGAGTATTCGAATAACTGTTTGCGCCAGATCCTGATCGTGGAATTGACGGGCGCAAATATTAACGGCCATTTGAATTGGCGCGAACCCCTGCGACTGCCAACTCTTATTCTGCAAACATGCTTCCCTCAAAACCCATTCGCCAATAGGAACTATCAAACCAGTGTCTTCCGCAAGCGGGATGAACTCAGCTGGCGAGACCAGCCGAGTGAAGGATGTTGCCAACGAACCAATGCTTCTACGCCCGTTATCTCCAACGAATCAACCGTCACTCTTGGTTGATAGTGAATCAGAAACTCCTGGTTCTGGATGGCGCGTCGCAGGCTGGTTTCGAGGGCCAAACGTCGCGACGCCAGCTCATGCATGTCAGCAGTGTAGAACTGATAGTTTGCGCCACCCGACCGTTTCGCTTTATACAACGCGGCGCCGGCGTTCTTGAGCAACGTCTGCCCATCTTCACCATCCAGCGGAAACAAGCTGACCCCGACGCTTGAGGTTGCGAACAATTCCTGCCCATCCAGGTCGAATGAAAACTTCAACATCTGCACCAAGGCGCCGATCGTTTCGATCACATCCTTCGTGCCTTCGATCTGTGTCTTCAAAAGGGCAAACTCATCGTTCCCAAAACGAGCGACCGTATCCGTTTGACTGATACAACTTTTCAAACGCTGGCCAAACTCGAAGCAGACTGTCGCCCGGTCCGTGACCAAGCGTGTCGTTTACTTTCTTGAACTGATCAAGCGAAATAAAGAGAACGCCCAGTGTTTGATCTGTTGACCTGGCAATTTCGACTGCCTGTGCCAAGCGATCTTCAAACAGAGTGCGATTTGGAAGTTGGGTAATGGTGTCGTAATAAGCGAGACGGTCAACCTCAGCCGTTCGCTCTTCGAGCAGTTGCTCAAGCTGATCTTTGTACTGCGCCTTTTCTTTGAGCAGGGCCCGGTGATGCAACGCTCGCTCTACGGCGGCTTCAACATGCCGCAAATCAAGCGGCTTGGTGATGTAGTCAAATGCCCCAACGCGCATTGCTTTGATTGCCGTTTCGATATCCTGGTTTCCGCTAATCATCAGCACAACCGTATCTGCTGACAAAGAATGAAGCTTCGGGACGAGTTCAATGCCGCTCATGCCACCCATGTCGATGTCACTGATAACTAAGTCGAAAGTTTCCGAGCTTAAAGCGGTCAACGCCTCTTCGGCAGAACTAGCTGTTTGACATTCGTAGGAATTCCCAAGGACAGCGACAAGCAGATTCCGAATCTGCTCCTCATCGTCAATGACAAGCACCTTGGTTGGTTGGCTTTTGAACGGTAGGGACGGCATCGTAAGAAATCCTGAGCCACGACAGACCGGGCTGTGTGGCTCAAATCCTAGAGTATTCTGATTCCTTCTTTAACAACAGCCGCCGAGTAGGCCCACCTCTTACAACGGCTTACACATACCCGGCACCCAGGGACTATTTAGTGCACGTTCGTACGAGGCCTTTACTTCCTTGAGGCTCCAGTCTGGTCGCTGCCAGATCGAACCATCGCCATACTCAACACGATTAATCACAATCTTTTCTTGAAAAGGACTCTTGGTCCCCTTTGCGAGTGTATCGGCGTTAACTACGTTACTCGGCGCCGTAATAGCGAAGCCTTCCAATTCTTTATCCTTGCCGGATCGAATATCCACACCGCAGAGAAACTGGTGTCGGGTGAGAGTTTCGGGAACAAGCGGGTCAAAGAACTGGTACTCCCAAAACAAAATCTCAATTCCTTTCTGGGCAGTGTTTCTTACCTTTACGCGGTAAGAGAATCCGTCAAGTGTTGTGCTCTTCGGGGCACGCGATTGCTGAACGGCCTTTTCCAACTCAGCGCTACGGCCATCCACGGTATCTGAATTGGGATCTCTCACGCCCGCAGGCTCGTTCATTCGAACGTTTCTGGCGAAGTTCTTATTCTGAGGAATCATCGCACTCGCTGGCGGAACTATTCCGCCGGCCTCAGCGTTCTCCACGGTCCGCCGCGCAGGAGTCCACTTGTAACTGACTACTTCCACCAACGAAGGATTACTTGTAGGAGTTTGTTGCGGAATTAGTAGGACAAGAAGAAGCGGTACGAACAAAAGGATCTTCATAGTTCACTCCGCGGAATTAGGATTGAATCTTGACGTTAGAAAAACTCGAGACCGTTGTAAATGGCTCAAATCCGGGAGCGGGCGACGGGATTCCAACCCATACTGAAGGCGCGCACCTCTTGAGTGCTATGCCCTATGCGACTTCCCGCAAGACCTGCGGATTCTTGGCTACAATACGGAGCAACGTTCGCGCTGCACCCGAGGGGGCTCGACGACCTTGTTCCCAGTCCTGCAGCGTGCGTACCGACACCCCAATAAACTCGGCGAATTGCGACTGTGAAAGCCCGGTGCTCTCACGGATAGCAGTTACGGGCGGGATATTGATCACTCGACCAGGCACGCCACGCTTGATTTCCCGAATGCCTTCAAGAATTTCCATTCCAATATTGCGTTTTGCGTTAGTCATCGATCTCTTCCTTTGATTTGGCGAAGCACGCGGGCCGGGATATTTTCCATTACGTTCTTCGCGTAAAGTGTCAGCATCCAAAATTGACCACGGCGAACCTGTGCGTAATAGATCACTCTGATACCACCCCGCTTGCCTCGACCAGGCACTCTCCAGCGTAACTTGCGGATGCCACCTGAACCGGGAACAAGATCACCAGCCTCAGGATCATTGATCAGAGTGCGCTGAAGCCTTGAGTACTCCTCATCGCTTAGGACCTCCGCCACAAGTCGTGAAAACAGCTTCGTTTCGATGAAGCTATACATCACGTCATTATACGGCAATGCCGTATAACGACCAACACTGTTCACACGAGGGTGATGTTCGGAACTAGTGTGGTGAAGTCGCGAAAATAACTTTCTAGGTCGGCTGCAAAACTCGAAAGGATTAGAGTTTGAGGCTTTACAAAAATTCAAACAACCAGCAACATGCCGGAGCGTGCTCTGTAGATTGCAGGGGATAGACTGTACGGTGATCTTCAATCCCCTAGGCGGTCTATCCTCATGACTAATGGGCTTGTTAAGCGAGACTCAATTCAACTCATCTTGGACGAGCGACAAGGTTTCGCCCGGAGCTCGTCTAGATATCTTTGAGGCGCAGGCGGCTTAGCCCTATTCCTCCGTTTCATCTTTCTCATCCTGCTGGTTGCCCTTGTTTCCCTCTGGGCTATCCCGCAAGAAAAGCGGAAGCGAAGGTTCCTTGAAAAGAATATCCGGCACGACCTTCTTGTTCTCGGCTTCAGCTTTCAGTATCTCGTCCCAACTCGAGTCCGGCTTGCCAGTTCTTGGTGGCTGCAGTGGGATTGCGTCCGGCCTCAACCCCCGCTTTGAACTCCGCTGAACTGATGTCCACTTTTGCTTTTATGTCTTCGCTCATTACTTGCTCCTTAAAATGAGTCTTGTGTCCGATATGCTTTAGAGTCTCTTGCAAAAGTCAACTTAGTGACGATGAGGTCAGTACCGAAACGCGGTAGCGTCGGGTTGCTTCACGAAGTAGCCCAACAATTTCAAGCGGCCCCGACGCTACCGCGTTTCGGTACTGACTTCATCGCCACGAGAGTAAAGGGATTTTGCAAGACCCTCTTAGCTTGTCGTGCTCCGTACGAATTGAAGCGTCTCTTGAAGAACGACAAGCTAAAGCATACGGACATCATCACAGTGATTCGAACCTGCTCGCTATTCTTCTCTTTTAGCTATCGCTAAGGCCCGCAAGCCTCGCCACAGCGGTTATCAATTCGGCAGGACCGATCGGCTTTGGTATATGTACCTGGTAGCCAGCCGCAAGAACACGCCTCTGATTTTCAATGCCGGCATAGGCCGTTAGTGCCGCAGCTGGAATTTTTCCGCCGCGCTCTGCCGGAAGCTGACGGATTTGGCTGATCAGCGCATAACCGTCCATCTCCGCCATCCCGATGTCGCTTAGCAACACGTCGAATCGTTTTAGCGCTAATTCACTTAGCGCTTCGATGGCTGATGTTACTGAAACCACTTCCGCCCCACTTCCCTTTAGCACTATGGTGACAAGCTCACGCGAGTCCCGGTCGTCATCAACCACAAGTACATTCACACCATCGAGCGAGGGCACTGGTTTCGTTGAAACCTCATCGGGGATCTTGACCAAACTGTTCGCTCTGTCATCAGGTTCGTGTCGTACGCTGCGCACTGGGAGCCGGACTTTGAACGTGCTGCCTTCTCCTTCGCCGGGACTTTCAGCTGACACTGTTCCACCGTGCAGTTCAACCAACTGCCGCACAATAGCGAGTCCTAGTCCAAGCCCACCATGTGTTCTGCTACTCGACGAGTCGGCCTGGCGAAAACGGTCGAAGACGTGAGGCAGAAGGTCCGGAGCAATGCCTTGCCCAGTGTCGCTGATCGTGATTTCGAGATTGGAGTCGGTGCGCTCTAACCGAGCCAGTACTTTGCCACCCTGGGGTGTGAATTTGATCGCGTTGCTCAGTAGATTCCAGATTACTTGTTGGAGCCGATCTGGGTCGCCGGAGATTGGGTCTACGCTTTGGTCAAGTGCTGTCTGGAGTTGAATATTTCTCGCGTCTGCTGCTGGACGCATGCCATCGACGATTGACTCAATCATCGGTGCAAGTTCGACGGGCCTACGTCGAGTCGCAGCTTTCCAATAATGATGCGCGAGATATCGAGCAGTTCGTCAATGAGTTGTTTCTGCGCCTCGGCGTTACGGACGATCGTTTCAACCGCACGTTTTGCCGCTTGCTCGTCAAGCTTTCCGTTGTCGAGTAAATGTGACCAACCCAGAATCGAGGTCAAAGGAGTGCGCAATTCATGTGGAGAGTGTGGCGAGAAACTCATCCTTGATGCTGTTAGCCACGTCGGCCTCTGCTCGTGCCGCCTGCGCGCTCTCCAAGAGCAACTTGCGCTCTTCCTCTGCTCGCTTGCGGTCAGTGATGTCGCGAATGTTGCACTGAATGACGCGCTGGCCTCCTTCGTCATACACATTGCTTACAAACTCCACTTCCCTGAGTTTTCCCTGTTTGGTTTGGAGCGGGAGGTTTTCGTAACGAAGATAGCCCGTCAGCTGCAACTCTCGAAACGCCTGCTGGCTCGCGTCCTTATCCTTGAACACCCTATTTCCCAAAGCTCCTTATCCAGGAATTCGTCGTGCGAGTAGTTCAATAACTCAGCCATGAATGGATTCACGTCTGTGATTGTTAGTGTGTCGGCATCAAGAATTAGGATGCCGTCTTGTGCGGACTCGAAGAGCCGCCGGTAACGGATTTCGGAAGTGCGCAACGTTTCATTCGGGCTCACTAACTTGATGTAGCGCTCTTCGTGGAGTGTTTCGGTCATCTTGCTTTCAACTAACATTACTCAGTTCAGGGATGGCAGTGGAACCACGATTCTTGTTTGACCTCAGTTTCATAAACCTGGGAAAACGTTTCTTCCTCCGGTGCAAAAACTCTATCCGCTTCATCTTTGGAGAAACAGACCATAGAAGCTGAACATGGTCCAGAACCAATGGTCTAAGGGTTGAACTCTTTATACGTCTTGAAAACCGGCCGTCTGTGCGTCATCACACATAGAGGGATCTTTGCCCTAAGAGTGATAGCGCACAGATCGAACCGAGCGCCTTACGTAGCTTAGAACCTGAATCCAGTTGCGAATTTGCCCAAGGAGGTGGACTTACTACCCGTGAATAATCACTTGCTGGAGTTTGCTAAGAAGCGATTTAAAGTAGGCTCTGACGGTCTTTCTGAAAGGGAAGAGCGGGTCGTTCAGCACTTCGTCAAACGACTACACATTAGCCGCGACACAACTCAGGAGTATCAGAAGAAGCTTTCATTCGGACAGCGACTCGCCGATAAGGTCGCCGCCTTTGGAGGGTCATGGACCTTCATAATCATATTTGCCGTTGTGTTGCTATCCTGGATTGGACTCAATAGTCTGATTCTCACTCGACTGAGCGCTTCGTTTGATCCTTACCCATACATCTTACTGAATCTCTTTCTTTCCATGCTGGCCGCCATCCAGGCGCCGGTGATCCTGATGTCCCAGAATCGCCAGGGAATAAAAGACCGACTAGATGCGGCTCATGATTATGAAGTGAATTTGAAGGCGGAGCTTGAGATTCTTAGCCTGCATGAAAAGATCGATGAATTGCGCGAGATGAAATGGACCGAATTGATTACGATGCAGCAAGAGCAGATTCGCTTGCTCACGCAGTTACTGAAGCAGCGTAATTCGCCGAGTACGGATGACGAGAGCTAGTACGCGTTTAAGCTTTGGCCAGGCTAAGGAGTAGTGGAACCTTCAATCAGTTCAGCGGTAGAAATTTCACACACGAAGGTGTCCCAACCTCAAAGCTCTGCCCTGTTGCGGTTAGTCTTCCGGTTTGCAGATCGATTCTGAACAAGACAAGCGAGTCGGAAGATTGGTTGGCCGCGACAAGCCAGGAGCCGCTGGGATCGACAGCGAAGTTGCCTGGCGTTTTACCTTGCGTAGGAACAGATTCGACGAGACTAAGGATGCCGGTTTGAGGGGCAATTGAGTAAACGGCAATATCGTCGGCTCCACGGTTCGACGCATAGAGGAATCTGCCGCTGGGATGAACCTGCAATGTTGCTGCTGTATTTGTGCCGCTGAAGCCCTGCCCTAGCGTTGAAATAATCTGCACCTGCTTTAGAGAGCCAGCCGAATAAGAAAACCCGGTAATCGTCGACTGGATTTCATTGACCACGTAAACAAACTTGCCACTAGGGTGAAAGACAAACTGACGCGGCCCAGCTCCCGGAGGGAGCATGGCGTACGACGGAGTGTTAGGTGTCAGTTTTCCCTTCTCAGCGTCAAAGCGGTAAATGAAGATCTTGTCGAGACCGAGATCAGCCACGAAAGCGAAACGGTTATCTGGTGAGACATTGATCGCGTGTGAGTGCGGCCCCTGCTGGCGTTGTGGATGAACACCAATCCCGCTGTACTCGATGAAGTCTGATGCTTCAGCAAGACTCCCGTCCTTCTTAATGGGAAAAACTGCGACGCAGCCATTGCCGGCGTTCGAACCAAAGTTTGCCACCAACAGGTTCTGGCCGGTTCGATCCACCACCACGTAAGCAGGATCGATTCCGCGCGTAGAGAGGAGTTGAGGAGCGTCAACCTGGCAGTTTTGGATCGATGGCGTAAGCGAGGACCACACCCATATTCGTTCGATCGACGGCAGTGGGACGACTAACCGCATAGAGGAACCGGCGGTTTGGATGCAACGTGATAAAGACTGGTCTCATGGTGTCCACCGCCAGCCCCAGTGGATCCATCTTGCCGGAAGTGATGTCCAGTCGCCATGCGTAAATACCCTTGCTGGATTCTCGCTTAAAGGTACCAACGTAAACGATCGCTTTGCCGCTATCGATCGTGGCGGTCGCTGGGAAAGTAGACCAGGTAATCATGGTTAGCATGATGAAAACGAATCGACGAGAAAGACGCATATTGTCCTCTCCGGGTGGCTACACATTGATGTGAATCTTACGATGAACTGTTATCTATTTCTTTGCTCATGCGAACAAGCTCAAGCTTAACGTTTCGACCGATACCGAGTTCAAAAGCAGAAACCTCACGATAGCCGCAAGAGTTGTAGAACGGGACTCCCGGCAGAGTTGCCATTAGTTCAATCGAATGGAATCCGTAGCTCTTAGCTTCCGTCTCACACATTGTGAGAATACGGCGGCCAATCCCTATCCTTGCGAATTCCGGATGCACAAAGAATGCGCGAACCTTTGCGGGATCAAGGCGCGGATCAAGTAGGGTGTGATCTCTTGAAGTGAATTGATCCCCGCCGAAGAGTGTTTTCCGTTTGCTCCAACCACCACATCCGACGATTTGCGTCGCAGTCTCAGCAACCAGGTAAGTTCCATCCAGGATAAGATCCGTATCAACTCCGAAGACCGTTTGTATCGCTCCTTCTATCTGGTCGTCAGAATAGTATTCACGACTCAGTCCGCGCGCCGAATCATCGATCAACTCCTGAATCCGCTCTTATATCATCGAGCCGAGCCTTACGAATTGTGTAGTCCAACAATGACACTTTCTGGTTTCTCTGTACACTTGATTTAAGCCGCTCTCCATTATTGTAATGCCGGGGAGAATCGGGCGATAGCTCATCTGCCTTTGAGGAGTACGTTTCATTTGAACTCTCAACTAAATGCCTGCACCCTCTCTTCGATTTGCTTTTGCGCGGCAGCGCTGAAGTCTCCAACAGTTGTCAGAAAATTCGGTATCGCACATGTTGCGTGATCTTTTGAGCGATCGCGCCACTGTATTGTGACGGCCTGAATTGACTAACTGATCACGGTGCCCGTGAGAAAGGTGATATTCCATGAGCGAATCAATACTTGTTTCTAGAGCCGGCATTTTTCCATGTCCCAGTTGCCGACAGATGATCTACAGCGACGCCAAGAGATGTCGCTTTTGTTCCGTAAGCTTAGATGGTCGAGTTGCGGCACATGGTGCGGATCTACAGAAACGCGTGAACACAGCCTGCAATCAAGCAAAGATGTTGCGTTACGTCGCAGGAGCAATGTGGACATTCTTTCTGCTTGCGTTAATTCCCTTCCTGATGCCACTCGTATGGGCATCATACGTAATGTTTTTTGTAGTTCCCGTCTGGCTGGTCTACTGGAAGGTGAAGTTCGGCACGCTTCAAACTGATGATAAGGACTACGTGCGTGCCAGGCGCGATTGCCGGATTGCGTTCTTCATATGGTCGCCTGCAATGGCATTCGAAGTAGTTTCGTTAGCTATTGGTCTATTTGTCAGGTAACCATCCATCAAAGCCAGTTGCCGAAAAGTTCTTGTCGCCGAAACAAAGGAAAACCGGACGGCGAGGCGTCACCGTCCGGTTCTCTCTTCCCGTGACGAAGAGATTTGTAGCAGTAGTAAGCAACCCTTCAGGGAGCGTTTCGTTGTTTGCGCCTCCTACGGGAGATCAAAAGTCCACTTATGCCGCTCCCGAGCAACAAAATGGAAACCGGCTCGGGTACTGCCGACGGTGTAACGTTGATTGCGAACGTCTGCGCGACGTTTAGCTGGCGTACGTCGTCAAACACCGTAAAGGTGCCCGAGTAAGTACCCGGCGCCAAACTAATGTCAGCAAACACATCGAAGAATCCGGTTGGCCCATATGTCGCTCCCGAACCCAAGACTAACGGGGAGAGAAAGAACGCACTGTCGTCAAAGGTCAACCCTGCGTTGCTTAGGACGATACTCCACGCCGAAATATTGAAATCGGGCGCTCCGCCATTGGATAGGGTCCCAATGACCGTAATACTGCCCCCTTGAGCGACACTCACTGAACTTGGGAGCGTCAAAGTCACCAGGTCGGCCTTCACCAATCCTGGCAACCCTGCGAGCAGTACCAGGACCGCGGTGGCTAGTAACATTCGTTTCGTTTTCATAGCGCTTTTCGCTTCCTTTCTGATCTACCTGTCACGGGATGGTAACGCGTTTAGTTGTACTGAATGTTCCTCCGGTAAACGTGCCGCCAACAACAAGGTTGGAGGCAGCTCCCGGCGTTGAATTGGCGAAGTTGACCGTTGTAGTCACAGTTGCACCCGGCGCCAGGTTGCTCCAAATTCTGAGGCAGAGGCGCAACCGTTGGTGGCGCCCAACTTGGCCGTCGTTACACACTACGTTGTTGGCTGTGACCGCACCGATGTTCTGAATGGTGAGAGTACCCAGCACAGTCGTCGCATTGGTACGCGACAACACTGAGTTCACCACCACATTCGCTCCACCGCAAGGTGTGGTGCAGACGTAGGTGTGTCGGTTAGGACAACATCGTCGATGCGCAAACCGGGCGTTGGCCCACCGGCAGCAACAGTTTCATCGGACGCGACACGCCATCTGAATTTGACGTTCTGACCATTCGCGGCAGTAGGAAGATTAACTACAGTATTCAAGTAAGTCGGTGTTGTAGTTGTACCGCCTGAGAGTCCAGTCCAGCCGGCTCGACCCGTTAGTGGGACTCTGTGTCCCAGCAGCCATGACGCCCGTGTAGCCGCCGCTCACGAAACTACCACCTGCCGTCAGGATGTCGACGAAAGGTCCATTATTGATACTGATCTCAAGGACACCTCCATCAAAACCGCTTTCAATGTTGAACGCGAGTCTTCACGCTCAGTTGAGCAGGCCCGGATACATGAACGGTCGGTGTCACTAATTCGGTAACACCAGCCGTAGCCATATCGGGTGCGAACGCGTCATTCGGAGCGCTCGAAGGATTAGTGGTTGATGTAACCCAGGCAGGCTCAGAACCGCTTCCGGTGCTGGTCCATCCCGCAGGTAGGTTAGGTGCCGCTACTCCGTCAAAAGCTTCGGAGAGCGTCGCAGCTGGTGCACCCGCAACACCAAGTCGCACGGCGTAGTTGACGGTACCGAAGTCTACTGCACCATCAGTTAGCTTCAATGCCAGGTTAATCACGTCACCGCAGTTTCCAACCGCTGTGAACGAGAAGTCACGCCCAGCAGTTCCTCCTCCGCCCGCAATCACTCCAAAAGATTGTGGCCCACTCGGCGCAATCACATTCGGACTCGATTGAAGAGTGCCGACGAGGTTTGACGTCGCGCCTGTGCCGTTGTTTTTGAGTTTCAAGTTCATCGTCACCCGCTCACCAGGATCGACAGCCCCGTTATTAAGTGGACAGCTTTCGGTGCTTATCGAGGTGCCGTTAGTAGCAAGCGAAGGCACGATGGGACACGTACCAACGCAAGCGTTGGATACCGTGAGCGTGTAAGGACTGTTGCTCGCTGGTCCGACCGGCACGTCTTCGACCACCACGGTGAACGTTTGGGCACCAGCGGGAAGATTGAACGAGTAACTGACGGTTGCAGAGCTTGCACCTGCATCAGCAATATAATTCTGTCCAAGGTTTGCAGGATTAAAGGTGCCTAGATACGCAGCCGTGAAAAGGTTAATTCCATTGGCAGCGGCCAGGTTGACAGTGACACATGTAGGCCCACTGTTCGCGCAGGTCTGGAATGTGTAAGCGTCATACTGGTGATTGCCAGCCGTGCTTGTTCCAGGGAAAGCCTTTGCGAAGCACATGTACTCGCGACACCATCGCGGAAGTGTCGAATCGTTAAGGCCCCAGTCGTTGCCGTGAACCCTGGGCCTGAAGCTGGCGCGGTTAGATCCAGTGTGGATGCGATGACGGTATTTGGTGGTCCTGACTTAACGGTGAAGTTCACAACCTGCGTTGAGCTCCTGTGTAAGTCAGTGTTAATGCGAAGTTGATCGTCGTCGGACAGGTAACAAAGCCGGCGATTGAGAAGCGGAATGGAGTTGCGTTAGTGCCAGTACCGCCTCCCGCCGCCATGTCTGGATAAGCAGACGTATCTGGAGGAATTATCGTGATACCAGGCGTCGACGAGCTGAGAGTGCCGGAAACCGCAGTTGCGTTAACAGTGCCAACGTTCTTTAGCTGAATCGTCATACTCGCGTTTTCACCCGAGTCGAGCGTGCCGTTGCCATCACCGGGATCTTCTAACGCAGTAATTGTCACCGGCTGCAGGAATGCCGTACCTGTCGCTCCAGTTGATTGGATAGCGGACAAAGCGTCAATGATACCGGCACCCGAGTCGCGGTCGACGCCTGGCGCCAAGATATCGATGGCTGTACTTGTCAACGCTGTTCGAATCTGAGCCGGTGTCAGCAACGGATTTGTGGCCTTGATCAATCCGGCGATGGCCGCGGCGTGCGGAGCGGCTGCCGAGGTCCCGAAGAAGGGACTCGGGAAGGCTCCAACTCCGGTAACAGAAACTCCATCGGCGGCTGTGATATCAGGTTTCTGCCTCACAAGACCCCGGTCGAGGAGACGTCTCCTGGTGTATACGGAGTTCCATCACCTTGATAGAAAACTCGCCTTGGACCATCGGAAGTGAAGTTCTCAGTGATGTTTGCGCTGCTAAAAGGGTTGGGAAATGGTCCAACGGCAGGCGTCGCAGCACAGGAGAACGCAGCAGCAGCCTGAGAATGCCCGTGTGTCTGGCCAGGTGTAGAGATCGAGAGTACACCACGATTTGTATTGAGGTGCAGGAATCTGTTAGCGGCGGTTGGCTTTTGACGATAACAAGTCGCCCAGCCGCTTGTGAGACTTGCTCGTATGGATCCTGCGTGCCGCTTTGGATGTTTGTGGAACTGGCAGGAGACAGCGGTTCCTGCTGCATTCAGACGAAAGAGGTCATAGTCATTTGCCGAACCGCCGAGCGGATCCGACCAATACAGGCCTACCGGATTGGTTGAAGCAACCGTAATCACATCAAAGTTTTGACCGCCAAAGTTATGTAGTCTCAAAGCTGGAGTTGGCGACGGTAAGGGCGTGACGGCTGGACCACCGTCGACGAAATCGCCTTCCCACGCGCCCGCAGTCCCCTGATCCACATTTCCCGAATTGCCTGCCGACGAGAAATACATAGCACCCGCTGCCGTGACATCGTTAACCGCTTGAGTTACTACGCCACCATTAGTATTTGATGGAGCCGTTTGACCATCTTGAAAAGGTGTCTCGACAAAATAGAAGACGTCGTCAACGATGATGTCGCAGCCAGCCGTCCGAAGGTCACGAATGTTTTGGGCGAAGACGGTGATACCTGTGTTAGCTGTCGCAAAGTACAGTTGGGCATCGGGAGCGAGGTCGTGCACAATCTCGAGCATTGCAGTACCTTCGTCTCCAGTACCTGCTTGTCCCGGCAAGACTGTGACCGCGCCAAGATCACCAAGGGCCTGGCTGGCTGCCAGGTTAGCAACGCCGTTCGAGAGAACACCTATTTTGATCCCCGCACCAGTTGTGTGGAAGACCCTCTGGCAAGATTCGCGCGATGGGTCACATCACCTTCGGAACTTCGACTGCCAACGCCAGTTGGCGCCGGACTTCCCGAAACGTTGGTTGATGATCCACCTTGTAACAAATTCGTCAGCACATTTCGGACGCGCGCGGCACGCTCACTAAAACCGGTTGTAGATTTCCTTGAAGACCAAATCTGTCATCAGCTCTTGGCTGCTCGGGACCGGAGCCGCTGGATGTCATTGCATCCTGTTTTGGTTGGACGAACTTAACACCATCGAGAGCAGCGATACTCTCGAGACTATCCAGGGGTACTAACGCCCGAATACCGGCGCCCTTGGCAGAAACAATCTCAGCGCCATGTGCCCGGAGTGAAACCAGCAGCGTGTCGGTAACCGTCGCTGTAATATCAACCTCGGCCTTTCCCTGGGTGTCAACATCCACATCTGTTTGCAATGCTGTGACGTTTGTTAGCGACCGCCTGGCCGTGACTCATCTTTATTTGATAGATCAACTGCGAATCGATCTTCTGCTCTACTGGAGACCGTGATTCCTTTTCTTGAATAAGTGCTGCGATTTGCGCCAACGCGCATTCCGGACTGATGTCATCACTTCTGTGGAGCAGCAGATACGCGTTGAATACGATTTGAAAAGATCGCGCCGTTTACCAGTAACGCGAAGGTGCATAAGATCATGAAAATGAAAAACAGCATGGCGCGGCTGACGCCACGTCGCTTCGAACGTTTCGATACGGTTGAGGTCCGGCTACTTACTCGGTTCTTATGCATTTCTGCTCCTTTGACGGGTTGACTGATCGATGCGGCACAGCGATCGATCTGGTTCCTGAAACGCTCTCCAGATCTTGTCGGATCTAGACCTTCGATTTTGTAACGCGGCCCCTATAGTCTTAGGGCCCTAACGTCGGCTCAGTGCGTCATTGCCTGAGCTTTTGGTGAGATAAACTTCACTTCTTTAGTACGGGCCAGTGCTTCGAGCTTTTCTAACGACAAATAAGCCACTATCGAGTGATAGTCTTTGGAGGTGTTTACAATCTGTCCACCAAGCTTTTGAACGCGGGACAGCATCTTCTTGGTTACTGGCGCTCTAACGTCAACGAGGACTCTTCCTCTCGTATCCTTCTCTAGTTGAATCGGCTCGGTCGGGACACCTTTCGCTGCTGCGACTCCCCGCATCTGATAGATCGCATAGAGGAGTTGGGAGTCGATCTTTTGCTGCTCGGGTGTGCGTCCCTCCTTTTCCTGACCGAAGCTTTGCAGATACGCGGATTCGGTATTCATTTGCCTGGATAGCTGTGGCGAGACTGCCATCAACGCAAAAGCAATCGCGAGAGAACCCTCGAATAACCATCACCAACACAATTGCCTCATGTCCGGTTCCAGCATTCAGTACCAACGCCGAGTCCTGGTAATGTAAGACTGCACAGACTTACTTACAGATCACTTAGGCCAAGATTGATCGAGGCGGAATACAGTTTACGTAATTCTTTAGATTGAACCGCGAGGTAACACAACTTGGGGAAACACTAACAGCCCGCTGGTCCAGCACGGACTATTACTTATTAGAGGAACTCGTTAATCGAAGTAGTTCCTTACGAACTTATGAGCAAGCACAAAAACTTTTAGCAAACACCGTACCCACCAACCGGCGTACCGGGTGTCACCCAAATCACTCAATAACTGCAGGGTCTCTACAATGATGACTCCAGATTGAGCCGCCGGGTAGTCCGAAGCTCAGACAGAAATTCCAGACCTTGGATTTTGCGGGCTATGTAACGTAATAAACTGCGGCCAGCCATCACTCAGAATGGACAACTTCTCGCCTTTGTTAAAGCTTCGTAGTGACCGCCTCAAATCCACAGTGTTCGTAGAATACTTGAGTAACGTCTAGGGTAGCGAAGCATACAGTGCCGCAAAGGCCGAAGTGCTGCATGAACTGAAAATAGCGAAACGGCAATTCATCTTGCCTGAATCCTTGCGTTTGTTTCTTGATGCGTTAAGTTGACAATGCCAATTGAACTGTTGGTGTTAACGGTCCTGCCGCCCCAATCGGTTTTTGGTAACGAACGGTGGCTGAACGCAACATGCCTGGCTTAAGATTGTTAGTGCCCGTGAAGGCGCTACCCTTCATTGTCAGAACTGATAGGCTAAGAGGCTGTTGTAGTGATTTCGTTTTACCATGAATCTGACGACGTCCTTACTCTTATTGCGGTTGCTGCAGCTCTCGGACACAGCGCTTCCGATTGGCGTTCTGAATCATTCGTTTGGCGTTGAGACTCTCACAGTTGAGGAATCGCTAAGCGTGGATGGGGTTGAAGCATTTCTACTTGAGTACCTTGAGGAAATTGGTTCGTTCGAAATTCATTTCTGTGGCGCAGCTTATCGATTGGGAGCCGCAGGACCAGATCGGTTCCAAATCGAACAATGGCTTGATTTGAATATGCAATTGAGCGCTTTCAAACTCGCTCGGGAAAACCGCAACGCGAGCGCGACGCTTGGCCGTCGCTTCCTTCGATTGGTAAACGGACTGGTTGAGGAGCCACTTTTGACTGCAGCGATCGATTCCGCGCAACAGACGAAAACTGATATTCACCATTGCGCCGCGTTTGGTCTGGCTGGTGCTGCATTGGGAATTGGAGAGGACTCGACGCTGCTGGCTTACGGTCATCAATCGCTTGCGAATTTAACTTCGTCTTGCCAGCGTCTACTACCTCTGGGCCAGGCACAGGCGACGCGAATGTTGTGGAGACTGAAGCCGTTGCTGGCTGAACTGGTGGGGCGCGTTCAGCAAAACGATTTTGATATCAATCAGGCCGCCTGCTTTGCCCCGCTAGTTGAAATGGGCTCGATGCGTCATCCAACACTCTCAACGCGCCTCTTTATTAGTTGACGGTTGAAGGATGGGCCACCTACTTTGAACACTCCGGCGCCTGACGGTTCGACGCTCAATTCCGCCGAATCAATTCAGCCAGTTTACGGTCAATTATTCTTGCGCTTCGAAACCCGAGGTGACCACAGTCAAACAATCCTCGCTGAAAGCGAGCAACGGTTACACGCGTTGCCGGATCGTCCGCGCGTTTCAATTGGATGACGGTGGAGCCCTGGTTCACCTGCACAATCTGTCTGGCGGGGTTTTGGGCGGAGACCTTCTGGACCTGACTGTCGAGGTCGGCTCGCAGGCAACAGCGCAAATCACCTCAACAGGAGCCACCCGGAATTTATCGCACCCGGAAAGTGCAGAGTCCGCCCACCAGCGGTTGCAGATCAATATAGAGGAAGACGGCCTCCTCGAATATCTTCCGGATCAATTGATACCCTTTGCGGGCTCACGCTATCGCCAAGAAACGCGGATTGAGCTAGGCACAAACGCTGGTCTATTCTGGTGGGAAACGGTCGCGCCTGGCCGCGAAGCACACGGCGAGATTTTCGCGTATGACCTACTCCACTTTAAGACACGGATTAGCGCGCTGGGCCAACCAATAGCTATCGAGCACATGCGAATTGAGCCGCGCAGGCGATCGATATTCTCTCTTGCCAGGCTGGGCAAGTACGCGTACTTTTCAACTTTCTATATTTGTCGAGTCGGCATCGACGCTGGTCGCTGGTTGGAGTTGGAAAAGCTGCTCGGCGAGTTGGCCGAAGAGTTGTCACGGCCATCACAAACAGTATGGGGAGTTAGTCCGCTGCGCGCTCATGGCATCGTCGTTCGGGCCCTCAGCGCCAGTGGTAGAGAAATAGCCAGGTGCTTACCGGATTTCTGGCGCGTCGCCAAACGTTTTCTCTACGATCGTGAGGCCGTATTGCCGCGGAAGGTTTACTGAGTTGTAAAGCTGTCATTTCGTCGTCACAGCTTGCGCTGCGAGCGAGTCGAGATCATGCACCTGACACCACGCGAACAAGAGAAGTTGCTCGTCTTCGTCGCCGCTGAAGTCGCACGCAAGAGGCAGAATCGCGGATTGAAACTCAATTACCCGGAGGCGATTGCGATCATCTCAGCCGAGATTTTGGAAGCCGCGCGAGACGGCAAATCAGTCGCGGAGATCATGACGCTTGGTGCAACCATCTTGAAACGCGAGGACGTCATGGATGGCATAGCCGAGATGATCCATGACGTGCAAATCGAAGCTACCTTTCCTGACGGCACTAAGCTCGTCACCGTTCACGATCCGATCAGGTGAGAAAGCAGCGGCAGATCTTTTGTCCGCTCTGTTCGAATTCGAAACCATGCGGCCAGGTGAATACTTCATCGAACCTGAAGAGATTGAAGCGAAGCGTTGCTCGTCGCGTCGCTACCGTATTGGTGAAACACTCAGGCGATCGTCCCATTCAGATCGGCAGTCACTATCACTTCTTCGAAGTCAATCGCGCCCCTCGCATTTTACAGGGAAATAGCGACGAGGCACGCGACTTAACATTCCGGCCGGCACCGCGGTGCGCTTTGAGCCCGGAGAAGAAAAAAGAAGTTTCGCTTTGTAGCCTTCGGTGGCGCGAGGCGGATCTTCGGGCATCACGGATTGATCAATGGCGCGCTTGATGATGCGAGCTAAGAAGATTTTATGACTTTAAAGATTCCACGTCGCACTTATGTAGATCTCTATGGCCCAACAACGGGCGACCGTGTGCGGCTGGCTGACACCGAGCTGATAATCGAGGTCGAAAAGGACTTCAGTGTCTACGGCGACGAGATCACCTTCGGCGGCGGCAAAGTCATTCGCGACGGCATGGGCCAGAGCAGCGAAGCAGAACGCGGCAGACTCGCCGGGCGCGCTGGACCTGGTCATTACGAATGCGCTGATCATCGATCACTGGGGAATCGTCAAAGGTGACATTGGTGATCAAGCGACGGCCGCATCGTGAAAGTGCGGCAAGGCGGGTAACCCGGACACGATGGACGGAGTTGATCTGGAACTGATCGTCGGGGCTTCGCACCGAAGTCGTCGCCGGTGAAAACCTGATCGTCACGGCCGGCGCGATTGATAGTCACATCCACTTCATCTCGCCGCAGCAGGTCAGTACGCCGCTCTCAAACGGCATCACGACGATGATCGGCGGCGGCACCGGTCCAGCGACCGGCACCAACGCCACCACCTGCACGCCGGGCGCCTGGAACATGCGCGCGCATGCTGGAAGCCGCCGAGGCATTGGCCCATGAACTTTGGTTTCCTCGGCAAAGGCAATGCGGCGACGATTCCACCGCCTCGCGGAACAGATCGAAGCGGGCGCTTGCGGTCTAAAACTACACGAAGACTGGGGCACGACGCCCGCTGCGATCGATGCCTGTCTCGCAGGTTGCCGACAAGTACGATGTTCAGGTAGCGATTCACACCGACACGATCAACGAAGCGGGCTTTGTCGAAGACACGATCGCGGCGATCAAGGGACGCGCGATTCACACCTATCACACTGAAGGCGCCGGTGGCGGCCACGCGCCGGATATCATTCGCATCGCCGCGCTGTCCGAACGTTCTGCCCTCTTCAACCAATCCGACGCGGCCGTTCACCGTTAACACGCATCGCCGAGCACCTGGACATGCTGATGGTCTGCCATCATCTGAATCCGCTCGTGCCTGAGGACGTTGCGTTCGCCGAGAGCCGCATCCGGCCGGAGACGATTGCGGCCGAAGACATCCTTCACGACCTCGGCGTCGTTCAGCATGATCTCGAGCGACTCGCAGGCGATGGGCCGCATCGGCGAAGTCGTCACGCGCACGTGGCAGACCGCGCACAAGATGAAAGTACAGCGGGGCGCTCTCACGCAGGATTCCGAGCGCAACGACAACTTTCGCGTAAAGCGCTACGTCGCCAAGTACACAATCAATCCAGCGATCACACATGGGATTTCCGCGATACGTCGGTTCGATTGAACCCGGCAAGCTCGCCGATCTCGTCTTGTGGAAGCCGGCATTCTTTGGAGTCAAGCCCGAAATGGTCATCAAAGGTGGCTTCATTGCCTGGAGTGTGATGGGCGATGCGAACGCTTCTATACCAACGCCGCAGCCGGTGTTATACCGGCCAATGTTTGGCGCTTTTGGTAAGGCCATGCAGAGTACAAGCCTGACATTTGTATCCCGCGTGGCGCTTGAACGCGAGCTACCGAAACAGCTTGGACTAGAAAGAAAGTAGTGGCAGTCACGAACTGCCGCGACATCGGTAAAGACCGAGTATGATTCATAACGACCGCGACCCCGGACATCGAAGTCGATCCGGAAACCTACGAAGTGCGCGCCGATGGTGAGTTGCTGACGTGCAAGCCGGCGTCGGTTTTGCCCATGGCCCAGCGATATTTTTGTTTTAGACAGGCGGATTTGATGACTATGGACCATCATCATCACGAGCGAGCGTTTCGCGTCGGTATTGCCGGGCCGGTTGGTAGTGGCAAGACCGCCCTGGTCGACGCGCTGAGCAAAGAGTTGCGGGTTAAGTACAGTCTTGCTGTCGTGACGAACGATATCTACACGAAAGAGGACGCGGAGTTCCTAATAAGACAGGGGACTCTGGCGGCCGAACGGATTCGCGGAGTTGAGACAGGTGGTTGTCCGCATGCCGCGATTCGAGGAAGATGCTTCGATGAATCTCGAGGCGATTGCCGATCTCGAACACAGTTTACCTGGACTCCAACTGATCTTTGTCGAGAGTGGCGGCGACAATCTCGCGGCTGCATTTAGTCCGGATCTCGTGGACGTTTTCATCTATGTGATCGATGTTTCAGGCGGAGACAAGATTCCTCGCAAGGGTGGACCAGGGGTGACACGGTCAGATCTACTGGTGATCAATAAGATTGATTTAGCACAACACGTCGGCGCATCGCTGAGGTGATGAAGCGTGACTCGCAGCGGATGCGCGGCGCCGGCCCATTCGTCTTTACTAATTTAAAGGATGGCACGGGAGTGGCCAATGTCATTGAATGGCTCGAAGAGAAACTTTCAGCTCCGGTAAGTGAGCGGCGAGTAATAATTGACGCTCATGCAGCCTATACCGGAACGCCTCACAGTCACGAACACGGGCACTAAAAATTGAAATCGGGGCCGAGTCTCCTTCTGGACGTACCACCCGCGCAAACTCTCCATTTCTCAGACTTCTGAAGAGCACACCTGTACGGCGTAGCACTATTGATTATTCTATGGTTTAGCTGAGTATTTGGAGCGGGCGACGGGATTCGAACCCGCAACCCTCAGCTTGGGAAGCTGATGCGCTACCGTTGCGCCACACCCGCTCGCTAAGAAAATTGCAGGGATCAAAGAGGCGGGCGCGAATTTACCCCTATTTTTACCCTCGTCAACATCATTTGCGACACAATCATTTGCGACACATCAGAACCCTCCAACTAAAGCCTGGAACCTAGATTTGCGAAATAATCCCCAATCCCAACTCCCCGTTTTTTGGCCCACTCTGATGCCTCCGCTTTCAATGCGTTTACGAGAGTTCGACGTCAGGAATAGACTACGGCACGCAGCATTCCTGACCAAAGGTTTCGTGCACTCGCAAAGCTCTTTTCGACCTCTCGTCTCGAGGAGGGTTCAAATGAAACAAATCGCGCTCTTTCCCGCTTGTAATCGGACTGTGTCTTTCTAGTCATCCCATGGGCCAGCCAATCCAAAGAAGCAGGCACTCCCGTACCACAGAGTGCACTTAAGAGACCAACTTACACACACCCGAAAAGAGTTGAAGGAGCTATATGAAACCTCCCACCTGCTTCCAAGACAAAGGACAAAGCAAATCTTACCCAGATCCTCACCGACAATTATTATTCATTAAGTAACGGCTCGATGGAAGAGCGAACAAAACGATTCGAGTCCAAGAAACTATGTCGCCGGACGAAAAGAATGAACTTCTACATTAGAATCGTTTCAATCTCTTCCTTATGAGAATGCCGGGTGGTCGCACGCTGGGTGTGAGGAACAAAGGAACGTTCCGAGGCGAAGCTGGACGAAAGATTCTATCCACCGCGACCTTTGTAAGAGAAGGCAAGACATGGCGAATCGCGGCAACACACCTCAATCTTGTAAAGCCATAGGTTTCATAACGACTTCTTCAAGGTGGTGATTGGGACAGTTGTGTCGCGACGATCATCTCGAGCCCGAAGTGATTCTAAACGAGGTTTTCCAGTTCAGTCGGGCCCTTTCAGCCTTGAGCCAAGTTCAGCAAAAAACGCGCGCGCCCGTGCGCTACGAGGAAAAGTCCGTTTTTCAACAAAAGTTTGACGAACGACGGTTGACGAATATTCGCAATGTCATTATTAATCTAGGCACAACTGCCCTCTGAAGGATCGAGAGGCGAGTAGATTATTTGAAGTGGGCCAATAGCGTGGTTAATGGTCTGAGGATGTAATGGAAGCAATTTTGAGGAATGTTTTCAGAAGGGTCTCAAACTAGCAGAACAAACCTTAACCAATCCCGATTGAGACTTTTCATGATGCACGACTTTCATCTCTCGATCGAATCGTGTTGTCTAAATACGACAGAATATAGTCGCACGATCATACGGCAGATCCAGGAGCTTGGCCCCGAATGTCGTCTTTTGGGAAGACGACTCGCCATGCGAGGAAGGGTCGTCTGGGAGTGAATTCAAAAGTTCAAATTCAAGGGGAGCAAATGCAGCATACTTCTCTGTATGAGCGCACGATTACTGACTTCTGCGGCTCACCTGGTTCAGTCCCTATCCACACCCGAAATGCAGCTACTATGGCTATGGTCTTACTGAATGCGACGTTTGGGGACATTAACCGGGACGAGGACCGGCCATCAAACCTTCGCCTTATTTTACCGAGGATGTCATCAACGAACTGTATTCGACTGTTTGCACCGTTGCTGTCAACGAGCCGTTAAAATGCGATCAAAGGTCGGTTAAGCGGAGAGGACGAGTAGAAACCTAGAAAGTTTATGGCTCTAATATTGACGTGGATTTGTGAGAGACGCAGCTTTTGCGTTTCGCGCACGGATTTGTCGACGGTAAATACCTTTAGGAAGGTCGCTGAAGCTGCCGAGAACCCACCTGATCCGCAACATCTACTGGACGTCGCGATTCACCAGACGACAATTCAGAGCTATTGCGCGACTTCCATACAGTTTTGAATGTTGGCTTGGCGCGGACGGTTTACTACGACGGAAGACCTGACGCCGATTCCGGGAGATCAGTCCAGACCTGAGAACCTATTGGGACAAAAATCGAACTGCTCCAGGATACAGAGCTGGGGTTCGGGTCGACCCGAGGAGGCACTAAGCGACGTCCTCCCTGTGCAAAAGGTGTCGATACGCTAACCGCTGTGGATATGCTCGTCGGAGCATTCACAAATCTGTTTTCCGTCGCCGTCTTGGCTGCAGGAGATGCGACTTGTTCCAGTAATCAACGAGGTAAAGCGCGTCGAGGTATTATGGTCGCCCTAGTAGCTCCTCTTGATGGTTCTCTCCGACGATCTCAAACGTGCAGCGGACCGATATATAGAGCTTAAGCCGAAAATCTTTCAAGCCCTTATAGCCAAATCAGCCGGGGAAGGCGGCAAGCTTAAATCGTTCTTCTTTCAAACCGAGCAGTTTGTCCTGTTCTGAGTAATTTGTTATCAGGCACAAGATGATTCTGTTGTAGGAAACCACCAAAGACTTGTAGGGTTTGTCCTATAGAGCGGAAGGTAGGTTTCAAGATATACGGCGACCAATCGTTCCTCAGTTTTGAGGCGACTTAAGAACTCGTTAAGAAACTTTGAGAAGACTCTAAGGACTTCCGTAACGCAATAAGGGAAAATGCGCTATCCCAAGTTTTGCCGGTGTGAGGAACTAAATGGCTTAACGGTCGGCCTTTTTGTTTTAGCTTGTGATCGGTGATTCGACTGCATTTAAGAAAGCGAGCTAAAATCATCTTGACATACCTGATTCAAACCGAGTCCAATAGTTTTTAGTTTATGGGCCGGATGTCACCGGCACTGCCTTCGCAATCCCTCCCGGAGATGATTTCAATGAAAGAATCGAAAAACACAGGTTCCGGAATGTCGTCGTTACGCTGCCATGTACGCTATCCATTTGGAATTAGTATCTGGGTTATTGATCGCCCATAAAGAAACCCACTGGTCATCTGCTGTTATACCCGATGATGATCGTGGCAGTCTTGGCAGGACTGGTCAAATTCTTGTGCATTCACGAAAGTAACGCGCTCAATCCAGCATAGCCTTCATCAAATAGAAAGTACACTCACTTATTAAAGGCACGCGGATTTTGTAGCGGCTACCGAATCATCTGGAGTCACACTGGAGTAAGCGCGAGCAGCGAAACAGTCAATAATTTACGCCTAAGGTATTCGGTGGTACTCGGTGAATATAGGTTTAAATGGTCTAAAACAAAACCTTTATTCATCGGTTCGATTCGGATCGCCGCCTCCAAACCTAACTCATAACAGGGTCACAATTTAACGATCTCGACGTTCCGATCCACAGACAGCGAGTGCAGATTTAACCCAACAGTGTGCAAAACCCTCTCGTTGCATGCATTTTTTTGTTTTCCACTGCTTATTGAAATGGAGTTCGTGACACATGTCCGAGACGTCCGGAGAATGGACCCGAGAAAATTGTGAAGGATGAGTCTCCAGTCGAGGTAGCCGAATCCATTCGAAGGCGATGGATCGTCGCGCGCTGATGAACATTGAAGGCGACTGGGCTGGGAACATTGTTGGCACCAATACTGGCAGAGTGTTTGCCGAGTTCGCACAAGACAAAGGCATAACTGGAACGGTGAGGCTGAACGATGATGCCTTTGGCATCTTCGTCTATACGTGCACAGGCACGGTCGCCGACGAATTAGAACTCGGACTGCGTAGCCCAACAATCGACCGAGGGAAGCGAGGTCCCAAAAGCTCGAGTAGTGGGGTCTAGTCGTTGCCGATGGAAGCTTGAGGTCGATGGGAAACTGACGCTGGCACAGCAGGACTGATTCACTGGTTTCCTCATCGGATATGACAAAGCCGAAGTTCAGGAGGTCAAGGTCGAAAGCCAGAGCAGATTTACAACCGGGTAGAACGGTTAGGCTCATGCGATTGTTTCGAGATGATCTTGCGACTAGTGAACCTTGTTGCAAGGGCTTCGCTCCGTATCGTCTCTATCGTCACCTATGAGAAGGTTAATGAAATTACCCGCGGCGCGAAGACTTTCTGACCGCACTGGATGACCCTAGTGAAATTGCGAAGACTGGATCGTTTATTCAGGAGCCGTGCTTAGGTTCTAGTAAACAAATCTGTCAACATTAACCTGCCCAGACAACAGGCGACAACACTCTACGTGCGTTTCAGGTCCGGACGATACTTGGGTAATTGGCAAGGCGGAATCTTTAAGGCTGGCGCTATCGGCGTTTGAAAACAAGGTTATTACAAACTATCGCAAGCACGGACTTAACATCAACAGCGTGATTTTGTAGGCATGCTTAGCTGTCGTGATGCCATCCATCCCTCGAGTATTACGTCGAGCCATATTCGCTGGCGCAATTCTCTTTTTGTCTTATGGACACTGCTTGCCATACACACAAAGCTGATACCTAACACTCTTATTCTACTTAGAGGAAAGCCCAAAGGACCGCTCGTCGTAGTGTGGCCATCCATTCTATCGTGGATCATTGGACTCACAGCATCCTTCTTGGTAGCGTCCGCACTATTTTGGCTGACGATCTCCCATGGGTTCCACAGCATCTCTTCAAGCTTACATTCGCAGTTCCCTGCTGCATTCTAACACATGACTGTAGGTGTCCGCAGGTTTGATCGTACTGTGTCCCAAACGGTCGCTAACTATCTTCAGGTGCTCATCCTCGCGGTGCAAGTAGCAAAGTCGCGTGAGTATGACGAAGATCGTCAGTAGTTATTCAGGCGCGCAGCAAGTTAACGTTGGGAATCAGCAAGTGAACGTGGTCTCTCAAGCTAGTGCCAACTCTCGGGGCCTTCAGAATCGTCCAAGTTACATCTTGAATCCGAGAGCTCAAGTATATTTTGGCCCAACCTAAGCCGTCGCGATATTCTGTGCAGGATCTAGCAATACGTAACCGAACCAGCTGGCTAC
>ERZ1370068.11062-contig-9709_pt1 | contig 34359 bp, 45 predicted proteins | sample MGYA00561227_ERZ1370068 | MGnify/ENA primary metagenome ERZ1370068 (study PRJEB38410, sample SAMEA6850437) | metagenome | study: Metagenomic assessment of the ecological functions of the soil: analysis of the soil microbiota associated with the...
CGTTACGTATTGCTACTAGATTCTTACGAAACTGACATTGTTTTTGAAGTCGAAAGCTATCCTGGCATCCTGGTTGCAAGGCTGGGCGCAATTGTGGCTTGGTCCTTTCGTGCCACTGGTCCTCGAATGGCTGCCGTGAAAGCGCTTCACCTCCATCCTTCTCGTGAAGCATGACTTGCTGCGGTGCGTGCAACTGATTCCGCCATGGGCGGCTAAAGATCACGTCGGAGAAACGCAAGTGCGCGGCCTTGTTGAACAGGTGAGCTTTTCCAAGAAAGGCAACGCTTTCCAAAACTTTGGAACCCAGCTACGCAGCAGGTCTTCACAGTGATTCATCCCGGCGCAGAACGTTGCCGCCGTGGGAGGAGAGAAGTTCAGAATCCCCGGCTAGCAATCCGGTCACCATCACGGGAAGGATCGAGCTCTACAAAGGCTGCCTGAAATCGTGATTTCAGCGCCAGCGCAGATCGTAAGTGAGTAGGTATGCACCCACTGCATGATGCAAAGTTGCTGCATCTACAAACTATCACGCATGGACGATTGACCATTATTTTTCAGGATTGTATACGCTGCCGGTGTGGAAGAAAAACGCCCATTGCGCCGACAGGATGGAAGGTTATCATTTTTGGTCGCTCATAAATGCTGGCTTGTCACGGTCGGCGCCTTCCAGCTGGTCACGTGGGGTAGCAACGAAGGCACTCTTCTTTACCTTCAGGAGTCTCCAATCCCTTGAAAACCGATTGGCAAAGACATCCGCGCTTGCAGCGGTATCTGAGCTGGGAATGTCCGACGATGCGCCTTGCCGCGATCATTCGCTCGACTTCCAATCATGAGGGTCGAAGACAGCAGGACTCCATACAGCCAGCGACTGGAGCGTAGCCATCCAGGCCCGGGAAGAGACGAGCTGGAGATGTTCATCGCGAAAGTTGCTGATCGCCCGCCTGACTTGTGCGGGGGAATGACTATTTTAATTAGATGAGTTCGATCACCCGGCTCATCGAGCGCAGACAAGTTCGTCATGAACGACTGGCTTATGTCGCCGCAGATTAAAAATACCCCTCTTGAATGCGCAAACGCTCGTTCAACGGAACGCGTTGATCGGCCATGCAGCGCTTAAGCGATACGGCGGCTTGAAGAACAGATTGAAACTTTTTTCGTCGCCCTCTTGAAAGGCTTCTCAACTGATGGACGTGATTGGCGTTCTTCTCCTTACGCAGGAGCGCCATAGCCCGATTCATCGCCCAACCACCATCAAGCTCAAAACCGCACTCGGCATCAGCTGCCTCTTACTGCGAAACTATGCGGCAATATATACCGAATATGTAAAATCGAGCAGCCGCGTCGGTGCACCATGGTGCTGCATGAGCGAGAACCACCCACGACAGCCTTTGAATTCTGGGGACGACTAGCGCTGTAGAGATAGTATGACCGCCGAAACTCGCGAGAAGAGCCGATCCCGGATTGGGCGCCTTTCTTCGCAACTGATGCCGTGCCGGTCACAACACCGTTCCAGCGAGGTTCTCCAGTTCCACTTAGCGCAACCGTTGTCCCCGGAAAGCTCAGCCTTCTTGACGACGAGTAGTCATGGATCTCGTCCCAATTGGTTAACGTTTCAGTCTTAAACATAGTTGTTTGCAACCCACTTCGATCTTTGCTGTTTGAAGTCTCTGGTTTGACCTTCGCAGCCCCGCACGACCGGAAGCTACTGCGCGGCAGTGCCTCGGCGACATCTTGTCACTGAAAAAGGCCTCTTGGATAAATGCAGGGATTAATTGCTTTGATGGTTTCCAAGCTACCTACTGACTGCAGCGGCTAAACGTTTGCCAAGTGGTTCCTTGCCACTCAAGACATCCGGCACTGAGTTAAGCACGGATAAAACCATTTTTAGTGAGTTTGAGACCCTCCCACTGACCTCCAACAAAGCCTAACTTGTCGTTCAGATAACCATTGTCAACGAGGCAACGAATAGTGGCGCGCTGGATTTGCTCGCGATTGTGCCCGGTGTCGGTCGGATAGAACTCGTTGTCCGGATCATGAGACCAACAGAATGATATAGGGAAACACACCGTAGAGCCGACAGATCGCAGCCGCCTCATAAGGGAACGCCTCGGGATTAGTGATATTCGGCATGGAGCATGAAGCTATCGCTGTCCTGTAAGCCTCACAGTATCTTAGCGACCCTATTCTCGAAAAAGAGAAGCAACAACCTGACACTAAATGCCCCGCCAAGACCATTTCTGGCCCAAGGCGACCTCAATCGCCTTGCCTGCTACGCGAGCGTCGCGGGCCGCATGGAAGAGGCGAAAGAGCGCCTGCGACATGCGATCGATGCTTGATAAGGACATTCGGCAGATTGGCGATCGACGATGAGGATCTGAAGCCCTTATGGGATTGATCGCTGGCTTGGAGTAGTCCTCCAAGAGCATCCCTTCGCTCGCATTGAAATCGAGGAAGAATCCTGCTGCTATAGCCGAAGGTGAGTCGCGCGAAAAATCCATTGTTGATACCTTTTCCCGCGGCTATGCCGAGGCAAGCCCAGAGGAACAAGCAGCGTTGCGGGTCTGGATGCGGACATCATTCGTCCCCAAAGAAGCCGCGTCGATGTCGCAAAAGCTCGGAGATTCGAGAAGGACAGTGTCGAAGCACGGAATCGGCGTATCCTTGAGTTTCCACTCTCGATGAGCCACAGAGAGGTAGCTAAGACTCCTACAGGCCGAGGGCTGGTTTAGTCCGAAAACCACCGTCTATTACATCGAGTATCGCGTCAGGCAGTCGCAATTTCGATGCGCACGAAATTCTTCCGGATTGTCGCTGCAAGCCTTCCGGGCAAACCTTGCCTCGAAGCTTCAATGAACATTTCCGAGGCTATATTGGCCCGAGGAAGGCTCATTTGTAGCGACTCGAAAGATCCTAAATCCAGGACGTTCGCAGACCAGACGAAATGCATCCGGGTAGGTGGCGAACAAAGTCGCAAAGCATGTGTCGTCCGGTGGAAGATAGTAGGAGAATTCCCGGTGTGCGACAATCACGAAATCGACCTTATGCTTCGCGATGCCTTTCATCAGCAACTGCGGGTTGGAGCTTGGCGGAAACCAGACAATTTTCTTTCCGAATAGTGGTAGACGGTTGGAACGTGTCTGGCCATGATGACGACATCCTTATCGGTGTGGTCACGAATCCACTTTCCGGCCCCAGCGTCGGCCGATTTGTTCGCCGAGGCGTTCGGATCGAGGTTGGCGCGCCCCTGGTCGAGTTGCATCTTCAACCCGAAGAGGAGAAGGCCGGCCACGAAGCACAATGCCTAAGTTCCGTGACAAGCGGTGCGGGTTGATTTGCAGGCGTTCGATCGATCTACGAAAGAATCGCGCTAGGGCCGAAGCAGGCTTGAAGCAGGCGGTATTCGGCCAGATCACCCACGCTGAGAGAATCGCTAAGAGGAGCCAAATAACGAAAGAAAGCTCGTCCTGTAGTTGAATAAAGCGATGTTGGCTCTCTATCGGGGGTCCGTGAATGAGCAAGCCAGGCGCAGATCGCAAGAGCGATCGTCACAGGAAGCGACACTGCGCCAATGACCCGCGGATTGTTCCTGACCAAAAGCACGAAGGCGTTTCCCCGCGCCACATGAACAAGCACGCCAGCGGCGCAATGGGGACGAAGAACCTCGGCTCCAAGTTCCAAGGCCAAAGCAAGTAGATAAACTCGTATCCGGCGAAATACCACTCCTGCACGCCGTCTTTCGATTGCCGGACGGAATCGCGCCAACCCAGGGCAATCAATACGAGGGGGCACAGCAACGAAGATCGACGTCCAGTCGACCGGGGGCAACAGCCTCAGAAGCATGCGACTCAACAAATCGCACTGGGCACGGACGCGTTGTCGGCAATCCGGACGGCGACGTCGAGTGGCGTTGCCAGTCCCAACTCGGGGTCGTTGCCATTCTTCACCTTCAATTGCGACAGATAGGACTGTGGGAAGCCGGGTATTGGCCATTCCGTGGCACCGATCCCGGCACTGGCTTCGACACGGTCATGGTGCATCCAAAGTCCCTGAACAGCAAGTCCAACGATAAGAACGGGAAGGTAGATCCTCAGGCGCGCTAGGGCGAGGGGCCGATTTCGCAGGAAGGCTGCAAAAATGCTCACGAGAATAGCACCCAAAAGGCAATTGCCGCAGAAGCAAGCAAAAGGGAAATTATTAAAAGCGTCGCCAGCAGAGCTCCCCAAGTGATGCGGGACGTGAGTGAGGTCGCTTCCTCGAGTTTCCGGGAAATCAATAAGGCGCTCAGTGTCGTAAACATGTACGGATAGCTGGGACACACCGTCTGGGCGACAAGCGGAAAGTGAGTCATTGACGACATCAGGAGCAGGCAAATCGCTGCGGCAACGATCCTTGGCGCTTGGCGTCTTAGCAGCTCATAGCTCGCCAGAAACGCCAAAGTTCCGAAGACCGCCATCGCGCGCAGAAAGACGGATGGGCTGCGACCCCAGACGGCTCCCAATATACCGAGTATCGCGCGGCAATCCCGGCGGCATATTGGTTTCCGGATAACCATTGATACCATAAAATCCACGCTCAATGAGTGAACTGCCGGAATCAGCCCAAAAGACATCGTCGCCCGGAAAATCACGTTTCTCGTGCATGAAAGGAAAAACTGGAAAGCGCCGAGGCACAGGATCAATGCGTAGACGAGAACGTCGGCTCTGCACAGGTGCGAAGAGACTTCAGCGAACTGCGCGTATGCTAGTTCGGCTTGATTACTGTCACCTTCAAGAATTGACATATCTTTCGCGCGTTCTGACCATCCATTTGCTCGCGATCGGCTACGAACGCCTCGTCGAGACGTATTCATCGGAAGAGGTTGTATTTCAATATGCACCACATCGCCCTCAAGCCGTCCCTGCCGTTGATCTTCTTTCCCTCGGCATAAGTCCTGCCATGGTAGGAGATCGCCACTTCGTAGATGCGCGCGTTCATGCGAGGCGACTTTGGCGGTGATCTCCGGCTCGAAACCAAAGCGGTCTCTTCGATCCTAATGGTCTGAATGATCTCGCGCCGGAAGGTCTTGTAGCAAGTTTCCATGTCCGTGAGGTTCAGGCTGGTGAAACATATTTGAGGCAAGAGTGAGAAGCCTGTTTCCGATCGAGTGCCAGAAATAGAGAACACGATGTTCCTCGGACCCGACGAATCGGGAGCCGAAGACAACATCGGCTCAGCCCTTCCACGATGGGAGCGATCAATCTCTGTATACTGCTCGGGGTCGTACTCGAGATCCGCATCCTGGATGATCACGATGGGTGCAGTGGCCTCGGCAATGCCGGTGCGCAAAGCCGCCCCCTTTCCGCGATTGATGGGATGACGCAGAACTCTCACGCGCGGACCGAGGCCGACGTATTTTCCAAGACGGCAGCTGTGCCATCTTCTGAGCAGTCATCAACGCAGATTAACTCGGCCACCAGAGGCTGTTTGAGCACTGCCTCGATGATTTCGCCAAGCGTCTGTCTCTCGTTGTAAACAGGCATAATAACGGAAAGACAGGGATTAAGGAGATTGGAGGTCATAGCGTCGGCAGGACTGTCCGGAAAACTCGGAAAGCGGAATAGGGAATGCCATCGCTGTCGTAAGCCTTGTCGCCGATGAGTCTCTAGCCCACTTCAATAGAGGTCTACCCCTAGCGATTGCAAGAAATCATCTCCCTTGTCCCAGCCAGGACTGAGAGAAAACGAAAAAGCTCGGATTCTCCGACAGGCTTTTGGAGAATTCCGCTTTGACAGTGAGCTGGACGGACCTCACGCTCTCGTCACTTATAAACATCGTTTTCTAAGCAGTCTCGACCAAAGCCTGCCGCCAGGATCGAAATGATTGCCACGGCTTTACCAGAAGCGTCGGCCTTCGCGGTCGCAGGGCTACGCCTCTCATTAAAGGGAATAATGTGAATTTTCGTGTCACATTGTAAGTTTTTGCGTCAAACTGCGCGAGGATCGCCGCAGCTACTTTCGATATCTGACCTATGACTTGGCAAACCGCCCTCCTTTTGACCTTTTGCAAAGATATTACACCCGCTCAGGCTGGACCGTCTGTAGGGTGGGAGATGATAATCGTGTAGGGCAAAATGCTACATGCGCGCCGCCAGAGCGACGATCACCATTTCGGCTCACTCATAATGATCGCAGTGACTGCGCGGCGTTCTTGCTGGTCGTCTGGGTGGCCACCAAAGCGCTGTTTGTCTTTCTCCAAGAGTCTCAATCCTTGAAAACCGATTGGCAAAGGCATGTCCTTGCTTCGAGCGGCTATCTTGAGCTGGGAATGTTCGACGCTGCGGCGCTCGTCTCTCGAAGAGATCGCGCCCGAGGACAAGAACCGCACCGAGGTTCTAGGGAGCGCGTGTTGTCCTCTATATGGCGGCGAAGAAATGGGACATGGCCGCAGCGGTTGCCAGCCATCTCGTAAAGGTTGAACCAGAAAACGAAGCCTGGTGGATCAACCTCGCCTATTCCGCTGTCAGGCGGTCTGGTCGAGGCGATCGAGAAGCGCGGAGGCCATCCTGCCCGAGGCGCGCTGCATTCATCCCAGAGTGTTGCCATGATCGCTGGCTGAGCCTCGCTCAGCTACGCGAGCGTCACGGGCCGCACGGAGGAGGCGAAAGCGCTTCCGGCTGCGGCGTGCCATCGATCTTGGACAAGGACGCTCGACGAATGGCGCCGAGGTTGAAGATCTGAGACCCCTATGGGATTGGCTCACTGGCTTGAGTAGAGATGCCCGCCCGCTAGGGCCATCGAACGATCTTTACTTCTACCTCGAGGGGGAAAGGAATGGTAGCGGATTTGAGACTAGCTCGCCGGGAGAGACGGTAACGAGGCTTCTACCTCTTCTAAAGCGCTGAAACCATCCCTCATGGCTCTTCTTCAAAATCATCGAGGCTCATGAGAATGCGAGCGTTGTTGCGACGCTTTCCGGACTAACCTTCGAAATCGTTCAGCGAAAGGGCGATGCTTGCTCACGATGAGGTAAAGCCTCTCCATGAGTTACTTACTAAGTACGACCAGATGGAACCCGTCGGCGTCCATCGGATACATTTACAGTTTTTGCTAATTTGAGCCGCTTGCCGAATCGCGGACTGAGGATTCAATTATCACAAGGCACTTACATGTAAGTAGTTACACGCTTCAGATGCATCCCGCGATGGTATCTTGCAGCATCCGGCATAGACCTTGCTTTGCTACGGCGCAAGCGTTTCTCAAAATGAAAAAGAAGCGCTCGAAAGCTGAAAACCGAAAAGAGTGAACCCAGGAACACCAGAAAATTACATGAAAAAAACATTCCTCGCCCTAATTGCTATTGGATTGTTCGCCGCGAGTGCGGAGGCGTATACGGAGTTATATATCGGACACAATACTTATGGTATTCTCGGTGTTCAAGCAAAGCAGGGAACTCCTTTACTGACGAGTTTAACATAACAGGGGGTCCTTTGGCTATACCCCGTTGACAGAGCAACTGTATTCGGCGAATGCAACTTTCCTTTTCACCGATTCAGACTTTAATACGGAATCGCTAACGATAAGTCTGGCCAAACACTCCATTCGCAAGTACGCCGATTAGCTCCGTTCTTTGGGGCGATTGTAATTAACGCCGACTTTGGGGCTTCAGCGCTCTCAGACCTCAATACCGACGGAAGAGTATCATTCACCGTTACTGCAGGCAATGGCAACGCCTATCTCACAAGCGCAACGCTCTTAGCCAGCGGCGGAGCTCGTGTTCCTGACGGTGGCACCACATTGACTCTGCTTGACTAGCTTTCCTTGGCATTCTGAGTGCCCAGCGGAAGTTCGCTGCGGCCAGCTAGGCGGAACGGATTGTGCCCAGTCAGCCAAAGAGCCCACCTGCACTCGGTGGGCTTTTTGCTTTTCTTTGCCAGCGTCCGAGGGCAATCGGGGTCGAGCCAATCTTGGGACAACTTTTGGAAACTACCTACTAACGATACGCCGCGGCAGCATTATCCTATCCTACGCTCTCCGTCCACGAAATGATGGTGAACGTGCTAACGGACAGTATTGAGACAACAACAGCAAGTTGAACCGGCTGAAGATTCTTCTACGCCCCGCCCTTACGCCATAAACGGCCTCGGGCGGGTAGGCACTCTGGGATTGGCAACCGCAACCCGTCGGCTCTGGTTCTTGGCCGCAGGGATTTTCGCGAGTCTCCCGTGGCGGCGTAATAGCCAAACAATGGCAGACGAAAACTGGATGGTTTTGGTCTCGACAAATTAAACCACGTTTCCAAACCCCTCCTCCAAGGGAATAATTCAGGCAGCCTCCGGCTGGAAATAGATCGCTCTCGCCGCAATATCCACTCGCCCTTGCAACCAAAAAAGCGCCGCCAGAAGGGCTGTCGAAAGGCTTACAACTGAGGCCCGCTCCCCGGACTCGCCAGCAATAAAAACGGCTGCTACGGCGTACGAGCTCGCTGCAGAAGCGTTATGGGGAGCGACTGGCGAGCCACGCGAGAACCGCACAAACGGCCTTCACGCCCGGCCTCGAGAATCGCGCTTTCTTGCATCCGAAGGGCATCCGACAACATTTTGTCATGTCAGCGCTCGCAAACCGCCGCCACGAGTTATTCGCTCGGGCCCCGGCATACGGGTGAAAAGCGCGTCTCGAGGCTTAATCCTTGGCGCGCCATGAAAAGGGCGCGTTACTCCAGTGGGAGGATGATATCTCACCCGCACAGGCAATCCGAGCAACCGGCAAGAACGCTGACGTGCACGCCGCTCGCCCCGATGAGCAATCAAGGCCTCCGTCAAACCCTACAAGCTACGCCGGAGGTTCGGAGAAATTCGAATGCCCGACAAGCTTCGGGCCATAGAACAGCTTGCCAAGCTCTGCGGCTGGAACGAGCCCGAGAAGACTCGTCGAGCATGGCGCAAATGAGGGTCTCGTCGAGGTGCTCAAGAGGCTGAGAGGCAAAGGGGGCTTCTGTCCTCTGAGTCGCTTCAGAAGCTCTGGGCTCACTCCATCACCCTTTTTCACGATCGACGGCGGAAGCCATTCTGCTGAGGGCGCAGCCGTTCATCCCAAAGTTGCCGCTGATCGTTAGCCAACCTTGCCTGTGATGCGAGCGTCATGGGCCGCATGGAACAGGCGAAAGAGCCGCCTGCAGCATGCCATCAAATCCTGATAAGGACATTCGTGGATTGGCGCGCTCGATGATGAGAATCTGAAGCCCTTATGGGATTGGATCGCTGGCTTGGAGTAGACATCACCTTTGGGGTGTCGTTTCCATAACTTTGCATTGGCTGGTGCCTGGGACCAGGTCTTCGTCGCGGATGTCCGGCGCCCGTATCAGTTGCTCTTGACGTTCCCTTTGTGCACGCTCCTGGGCAGTCTCGGTCGGTTCTACGGGCGTAGCGCATCCCAGAATCATCAAAGAGATTACGCCTGCGAGTTCAGGGCGAAAGCTCATGGAACTAGAATACAACGTCACGCCTCACTGCACAAAGCAAAAACCCCGGCGAGGGCTTGCCGGGGGGAAGCGTGGCGCAGCGTGTGCCAGCGCATCCCTGAAAGTGTGGAGCGAAGGATCGAACCTCCATCTCGCGCCATTGAGAGCTGTGGACGCTACGAATGCACCCTCCTACACTCTTGCCGGGAAGTCTGTCGAAACCTCAGGCAACAGTTTGATCCGAACGGCTCGACACGCTGAAACCTGGGAGATCGTGCGATTCCGACCATGACGTATCTTTGCACCGATGAAGACATCAGTTTCAGTTGGCGGGCCGACTTCACCAATGCGTTTTTCACGCACAGTGCCTTTGTGACGTTTCCATGTCCTCTTGGCGGGTCTCCGTCGTTTCTACTACGGGGGCGCATCCCAGGACCATCAAAGAGATTATGCTGCGAGTCCAGCAGCCGAAAGTTCATCGGATACCCAGCATTGTTCGCTCTCACGGCACAAAGCAAAAGCCCCGCTGAGCGACCTCCGGCGGCAGCTTTTTGGTGACTTCGGCCCACTTTTGTGACTCTGTCCCGTGGAACGCTTTCGGCTTGACACCCTGACCAAACGCACCGAGGGCCAAAATGCGATTTTCCCATCAGTTCAGTTTAGGAGGAGTTTGAAATGGCCCAACCAATTTATAAGTTCTTTATGGGTAGGTTCTCGAGGCTTGGTATCAGTTATCCGAAGCAGAGCGAAGAAGGTTTCGGAAGCCAAGTCTTGACGAGGCTCTTGAAAAAGCAGGTAGCCCACATAGGGAATCGGACCCTGGAAGACCGGCTGCTGGCGGAGTTGCACGTGCTGGGTAACCACACAGCCGCCTTGCAACAACTCGGAGCACCGAGATCGCTGAAGCCACGCCGCAATACGGTCACGGCCGAGTCTTCGTTTGCAGTGGTGTCGGCTGTTTGCGATCGACCCTCGGACCCAGCTTAACCGGCCGAGGAAAGTCCTCAGACTCCCTTACGTTTGGGATCCTTGAGCGATACCCAAGGCAAAAAGACCGATAACCATCACAATAACCCAAAGAACCAGCTAAAAAACTGCTGCACTACTCCACGGGGCAACTACCTTCGTAGTTTAGCAGGTCAGATTCCGGTTAAACCGGCAATTGAATGTGCCCGAGACCATGGGCTTCGACGGTGACTTTCGCCAGTGGGAGCATTTGTGCAGCATCGGCGATTGAGAATTGCGGCTCCATTTCTCGCAGCCGAGTGGGCATCAGGCGAGCACTCATTGCCCTAGGCTTCGTTCGATTCAGGGAATTCATCGGCGACGCAGCGTCTGCGAGGCGAGAGATGATAATTGGGTAGGCGGAATCCTACGGGACACCATTGGCAAAATCGTGAATTTACTTGTAACCCGCATGGGATACGGGCTTCCCGCCGATTGCGCTATATGCATACACATGCATGGAACAGCACGAAAATGGCTCTAAAATTGGCAGCTTTTGGCAGCGAGATGGCAGCGAAACAATCTGCCCTTGCGCTCGAAGCTGACCTGAGTAAAAGCAGGCGGGTGAAACAAAAGGAGGTAAAGGAAGGTCACGAGAAAGCCATCGGCGATCAGTTGCTGAGGGCGCTCAAGTTGGAGGGCAAGTTTCTCCGCCACGGCGAAGACGACGGCGAACCCGATCTGCTTTATTCACTCGACGGCAAAACCGTGGGAATTGAGATCGCTACTGCATTTTATCACAATAAGCAGGCCGAAATCGAATCGCACCTGGCGCTGGGCAAGCTTAAGTCAGGTCGATTTGGCACACCGCTTGGTGTGCCGAATGATCAAGATAAGGTGGTTCTCTCACGTGCGCAGTGGGAACTCAATGACAAGTGTTCGAAGAGCTATTCAGGGGATGAGGTGTGGTTGTGCATCGATTTGCAAGCGCCCCTTTTGGAGATATCGGAAGCTGAACAATTGGCTGACGCTATCACTCTTCCTCCTCGTCACAAATTTGCCCGCATCTACTTCGGTTTTCACGCACTTTTCGACGGAAAAGGTTTCATTGTTTTTAGGCTATTTTAACGAGGCGCGGGCGACATCTCTGAACTCCGAGCTTCCAGAGGGCCGTCGTAAACTCGGACTGCGAAGTCGCTTCCGGAAATCTGAAAAATCAGGCGGTTTACAATCCTCGCAGGTATCGTGATTACACGATAGATGCACCGTGAGATGTTCATTTGCGAAACTGACGGACGCGCAACAGACCGTCGAGCAGCAGCATTTTCGCACGCGAATGAGTCTAAAGCGAAATTGACTGTTGCAGATAATAAGCGGCTTATTTTTCCAGCTAATCCCTCGAATAGCCACAATGAAGCCGCTTCTGGTCCCCATCCTCCTAGTAAGGCTTGCTGCAGGACGGCACCGATTACCCTGGAACTTAGCGGCGGAAGCGTAATCAATGGGAGATCTGGTTTCCTGGAACGGGCAACAGGCAGCCGTTAAAGCCGAATTTCGGCTCGATGACCTTCGGGCGCGATCAGTTGAGCCAAGCCACCATTCAGAGGGTGGAGCTTCTGAGCGAGGCTGATCCACTCATGCGGTTCCGCAATCGCAATATTGGCTCCTCAAGTAGATAGTATGAAGCGATGGCGGCCATTAATGCCAGGACGATATTGAGTGGAAAGGGGATCTTGGCTTGTGCGTTCATGAATGGCATATGCCACATATAAAGGCTGTAGCTTATGGCTCCCAACCAGACTGGAAGCCAGTGATTTAGCACCTTGGGCTGCGCTGCAATTGCCCAGAGGATTCCTACCCCTAGGCAAACGTTGAACAGCGTCCAAGCGCAGTGGCCGAATAGCTGCGGCAGTGGCCAGAGAAAGTGCGTATGATTTGCAATCGCTATGAGCGTTGGCGAACCGAATGCCACAAGCCAGACTGTGCCTAACCAACGACGGTTGGTGACTAAGCTTGTCAGCGGTCTTGGCGTAAAGCGCGATCAAGCATCCTGTGGCGATCGAATCCACGACTGCCGGAAAAGAATACAGCACTGTTCTGTCATGCCATAGTGGCCAAAAACTATCGGAATAGCGGGGCAATGATAACTGCGGCCCATGCTGTGCGCTTAGCCCAGCGAATGCTTGACGCGACAACCAGTGGCCACACGAAATAGAATTGTTCTTCGACCGATAACGACCATAAATGGCCAAGATCCCATGGAAATTTATCAAAGCAGATAGCGTAGGATGCCAAGTATCCCCAGGATAGGCCGATATCGCGCCAAGAGAATTGCCTGTGTTGCACCACAGTGATAATCGCGAGATATGCGTAGGCAACCGGGAGAATCCTCCAAGCCCGGCGAATGTAGAACTGCCGCACATTGACTACCCCAGTTTGCTCAACCTCCCTGAGCATCAACGTTGTAATGAGATAGCCTGAAACAACAAAGAAGCACAAGCACACCGACGTGAGCGTAGGTGCGGATCCACCAAGATTCAGATCCGGAGCAGATGGCAGCGTGACCCGCGAGCACAATCAGGATTGAAAGAGCCCGTAGTCCATTGAGGGATGGGATGCGCGTCGTAATCAGCTTCCGTAGAGTTTCTTTGAGATCTCCTTCTCTTGTGTTACGCGGATGTGCCGCGGACCCAGGCTCCCGCAGCTAGAGACCGCGAGTTTTACGGAAGTGAACGCTTTGTCTGCGAGAAAACACGACCTCTTTTCCGTCGCTTAGCAGAAAACTGAGGCGTTCATCTTCGAGGAGACGTGGTTGTTTCACGTGGCTGAGGTTGACTATACAACCACGGCTGGCGCGAAAGAAGGTGGAGTTCTCCAGCCTGCGCTCGCAGTCTCCGAGGGTGCGCCGAATGAGAAGCTTGTCATCCAAGAAATGGACGAGCGTACAATTACAGCACGCTTCGAGTAGAGAAATGTCCTCGATGCGCACGATCCAACATTTGATATCGTGATGCAGCAGAACGAAATCGTTGCGATGAAGTATGGAGGGCTTGCTTTCCTCGCTCTCCACAGCGGGAGTAGGCGGGCCCTCCGATTCTTTCTGGACTGCCACTAGAAGTGGCGTACGGTTTTGAAATTGATGGGAAAATAGATTCCGGAACAATAGCCTGGGCCGACTCGACTTTCTGTGGGGTGGGAGATGATAATCGCGTAGGGCAAAATCTTACATGCGCGCCGCCCTCTCGTGCACTTGAGATTCGATGTACCGCTCTGACCCTGCTACAATCGACACCCGTCGAGCGGGACCGTTTTGTATCCCATCTCGCGCCTAAAAGCCTCGGATGTCGCAAAGCTCGGAGATTCGAGAAGGACAGTGTCGAAGCACGAAATCGGCGCTATCCTTGAGTTTCCACTCTCGATGAGCCACAGAGAGGTAGCCAAGCTCCTACAGGCCGAGGGCTGGTTTAGTCCGAAAACCACCGTCTATTACATCGAATATCGCGTCAGGCGTCTCCGTGAAAAGCGCCGTCCGTAAAATATTGGCGCGGCTTAAGTCATTGCTATTAGTTATATTGAACAACCCTGTTATAACGTATCGGCCGCGTATTGCCCCGCCCTGCCTGGTGACACGAATGTTCTTCACCGGGCCTTAGGCCGCGTTCCGTTTGCCCGCATTTTCCCAAACAAGAAACCGATTGGTCGCCAATGGGGAAGGACGAGAAGTCCCATCCCGGTCTCACCGGTTACAAAGCTTAAAGCCGCCGTAGGCGTGAGTCACTTCAATCTCACTGAGCCGATACCGCGTGGTAACGCAACCGCTCCCCTGAATGCTTATTGTGAAGTTGAAGCGCGTAGAAGCGTGAGAAAAGGCCACGCGCCGCCAAGAGCTGCGTTACCGTCCCGCTCTCGATTACCCTCCAGAGTCGAGCACGATAATCTTGTCGGCATGCTCAATGGTGCTGATCCGGTGGGCGACGATCAATGCTCGGACGGAATCCCCTGGAAAAGCGCGGTCAGCCGCGCGGTGAGGCCCGTAGCTTGCGTCCCCATTTGATCCTGCACAAGCGGGATGAAGAGTGAAATTGAGAGACCTTCCTGACAGCGCGGCGAGCACGCCCAGAATGATCATACCCGACAGCACCAAGGCTGCAGACGCAGTATGGGAAAAAGCGCGTCTCAGCGCACGCAGAAGCACAGCCATCGATTAGTGCTGGCACTGAGCATGGCTAGGCTGCGATCGAAATTCGCGTTTAAGATCGATGGAGGCTTCTTATCTTTCTTATAAGGCAAGTCTGCCTCTGGCCCCTTCTTCGCAGACGATTGTCGGACCTGCTGGACGAACTTCTTCCGAGTTGAGTTCGTAATTGCCCTTAGCGGGATTTTGATGAGTTTCTTGAGAGTCCAAGTTTTCAGCAGTTGGGCCGGGTCGGCACAGATTGCCTTCTTCAATGCAATGGAAACTCCAGGAGTGATGAGCCCAACCTGCGAGAGAGAGGTAGAAGTTTCGGGCCGCGTGACGAAAGGTGGCGTCTGGCAAATCGGGATTCCGCTGGCGCGGCTCGCTGCATGACGACGGCGAAAGATGCCGCCATGCCTTTGGCGTTCGACACTCATACTGGAGCTGGTCCTCACGATAGGCCACTAAGAATTCGGGAACGAGGCGAATGCTAAAGGCCTCGGCGATCCGGATATATAGATCCCAATCCTCGCACCCCTGAGCGCCTCCTTGTTCAGCTCGGGTGAGGTAAAGTCCCGACTCTTGCAAGAGCGGCCGTTCGGAATAACGGCACACTCGCATTATCAGACGATGCTTCCCGAAACCGTGGTTTCACGCAAACGAGCCTTCAGCCGCTGGAAGGAGATTGGACACCTCAAACTCGCCGTCCTTATCGACCCGTATGGACCAGCAATAGACCATGCCTGTTTCCTCGCCGTACTGCTCCATGCGGGCGACTTGCTTCTCGAGCTTCTCCGGAAACCAAATGTCATCGGCATCCAAAGGAGCGATGTATTCTCCGCGGGCCATACGGATCGCCGTATTCCGGGCGGCACCCACTCCTGCGTTGCACTGCCTAACGAGATCGGACTCTGGCATCCTTTTCTACGAATTCCTCTACAATGGCATCCGTGCCATCCTCGGAACCATCATCAACTACAATGACTTCCAGCGACTCGATACGTTTGCGCCAGGACAGAATTCAGCGTCTGCCGAATGTATTCCGCGGCATTGAAAGCTGGAATGATTACCGATACGAGTCCTCTGGTCATTCCCGCTACTACGAACTGATCATAGAAGTTTGCGCACTATCTAGAATTTCCGTATCGACCAGTCCGCTGATTTTTTAGGAAATTTCATTTCAAGCCTCACGGAGGAGGCTGCGCCTGAAAAGGTCCGTGTGGGCCAGAAATAGACCAAGCTGTTTTCTCACATATTGCGGAGATCTTGGAGAGAAGCGGAATCCTTTCCAGGCTCAGGATCGTCACGATGCATCGGCTCGTATTCGAGCAAAGCTGTGATTCAACTTGCTACAGAAAGGAGGTGAAAACAACGATGAAAAAGCAAGCGACCTGAGACTAGGCAAACAGCACCTAGGCCAGGACAATACCAGCAATCCGCCCCAAGAGGTGCGCGCGCTCATGAGGCGACTTCCGTAAAAGGGGAGCCTCTTCCTCCGGACATTAACGCCGGGCTCCCGGCGGTAAATCGCGGTAATTCATTGCGCTAGATCAGTTGCTGTTTTGAGACCCATTTTTGCTTGTCGAGGGACGGAGGCCCGGCATTCAGCTGCTGGGTTTGGCCATTCCGGGTCTGGATGCGGCACATCGTTCTTCGCGGAGAAAAGCGAGAAGCCGCCTACGATGAGGCGCCCCCGCAAGTTCTATGGTAGCCTTTGCCCAGAACTTCGATTCCGGGTTCGCCCTCTGCGATGATGGCGCGAGACTTTCGCAGAGAAATCCGTTGGCTTTCACGCTGCGCCCTCCATTTGAATGACTTTACCGGGCTCCGGTTGCTCTGCCGTCATTAGCGCCGCCATCCGTTCACTGTGTGCCGGTCTAACGTGGCTGTAAGTGTCCAGAATCAGTTTGCCGCCGTCTTGGTGGCCTTGCCATTGCGCTATCACCTTCACGTCCACGCCGCGCTCGATGGCGGTCGTGATGAACATCCTGCGGAATGCTCGGCTCGAATAATTCGGCAGCTTGAGACGTCTACACGCGCCGGCCAACGCTTTCTTCGCATCCGCGACAGTGAACACCTTCACGTCCGGCGCGGGAGGATTGCCTCCGTTTCTTGCTGCGGCCTCCGTGAGTCGCTTTTCGAGCAGGGGGCGAAGCTGCGGAAGATCCGGGACAGCGAAGCCGGTTCGGGTCTTCTGGCGGAAAGTGAGAAGCTGCCTTCGGTCGAAATTGACGTCCGCCCATCTCAGCGCCGACGCCTCAGCTTGTCCGAGTCCGGCCAGTCCGAGAAACTCGATGAAATCCGCGCTCTGCTCTGCGGTGTCGGAATACTTCTGCCCTCGGATGCTCCCCACGATAGCCCGAAAATCTGCCAGCGCCGGCGTCAATCGAATCGGTTTCTCCCGCCTGCGTTGCTTCATGCCGGATACCGGCGAGCGGGCAATCATGCCATCGGCCTCGGCCAGAGCGAACATGGCGCGGATGGTTTCAAGCGCCTGATTATATCCGGCAACGCCGCGGTATCGGGAAAGAAACTCTGCCGCCTCGCTCGACTTGATCTTTCCGATACAGCCGGTCTGCCCCTCCTGGCCACGTCTCGCGGACTCGCGTCAATACCCTGGCCTTGTTCGCGATGGTGTCGGGGGCAAAGTGCTGAATTGTCTTCTCGTATTTGTTCGCCAGCTCGGCCAGCGTGATCCGGCCCGCAGCCGGGTCTGTTCGATCAAGTTTCGCCTTGAAGTCCTTCAGCTTGCGTCGGGCCACCGGCAGGTTGTTTGTTTTCAAGGCTTTGCTTTATCTCCTTGCCACGGAGCTTGACGCGTGCGAAGTAGGTTCCGCTTGAGGGATTGCGATAAAGGCATTCCCCGACCTTCTCAAAAGATGGACTTGCGCTCATATCATCATTCAGTTGCTTACGTTTGCCGACGTGCTCTTACGGTATGGTGTGCAAAAACGGTGTGCAAGTCCTCTTTCGAGAAATTCGAAAGTTCTAGTAAGTCGTTGGTATTCAGTTAGTCGGGCCGTGGCTCAGCTTGGTAGAGCGCCTCGTTCGGGACGAGGAGGCCGCGAGTTCGAATCTCGCCGGCCCGACCATTCCTTCTTTCCAGAGTGGTAACGTCTCTCGGCGAGGTTCGAACGCAGTTCGACTGCGACGCGCGGAGCGCGAAAGAGATGAGGCGCCAGCCCGATTGGGGAGAAGGGATCGATAATCTCGCCGCTCCTCCGACATGCTTGCGAATTGCGCGTTCTTAAATGCTTGCAGCCATGGCGGAGAAGGTCCCAATCTGCCTGGCTTCATGGAACGCCTTGATGGCAGGGGGGCTTCAGACCTCCGCGAAATAGTGATCGAACCTGGCGTGGCTCCCCACGCCCACGGTTCGGTCTTGATTCGGTTTGGCCGCACGCAGGTGATTTGCGCAGCGACTCTTGAAGAAAGCGTTCCGCGGTGGATGAGGGAGCAGGGAGTGGAAGGCGGCTGGATTACCGCTGAGTATTCGATGCTTCCGTATCGACGCTGCCGAGAAAGCCGCGCGACATCACCAAGGGCCGGCCCGACGGACGCGGCACAGAGATTCAGCGCCTGATCGGCCGTTCCCTGCGCGCGGCCGTCGATCTCGTTGCGCTCGGACAGCGGACGCTTTGGGTTGACTGCGATGTCCTACAGGCGGACGGGGGAACTCGCACGGCGGCGATTACGGGAGCTTGCGTTGCAATGGAACTGGCTTGCCGGACCTTGATCGATGCGCGGAAAATGTTGCACTCTCCGCTCAAACGAAGGGTGGCTGCTGTCAGCGTGGGGGTGGTTGGAGGCGAAGCTCTTTTGGATCTCAATTACGAAGAAGACAAGGCGGCCACCGTGGACTTGAATCTGGTCATGACGGACCAATTGGAGTTTGTGGAGGTTCAGGGATCCGGCGAGGAAGCGGTCTTTTCCGGCGAGCAGCTGGCAGGAATGTTGGGGCTCGCTACGGCTGGAATCCGCCGCTTGCTCGAAATTCAGGATTCCATTCTCATCTCATGAACAAAGCACTGATCACCGGCATCACAGGGCAGGACGGATCCTATCTCGCCGATCTCTTGCTCAGAAAAGGTTACGAGGTCCATGGCATCATCCGCCGCGCGAGCACATTTCAACACGGATCGCATCGACCACCTGTATCAGGACCCGCACGTGCATGGCGTGAAGCTTTTCCTTCATTACGGCGACCTGGCGGACTCGGTAAACCTCGTCAAACTGATCTACCAGCTTAAGCCGGACGAGATTTACCACCTGGGCGCCCAAAGCCACGTCAGGGTAAGCTTCGATATCCCGGAGTATACGGCCGATGTAACCGGCGTCGGAACGACCCGAATTCTGGAGGCGATGCGTGAGGCGGGAGTAAATTCGCGCTTTTACCAGGCTTCAAGCAGCGAAATGTTTGGGAAGGTGCAAGAAGTGCCTCAGCGCGAGACGACCCCTTTCTGGCCGCGCAGCCTCTACGGAGTGGCCAAGGTCTTTTCGTATTGGGCAACTGTCAACTATCGCGAAAGTTACGGCATGCACGCCAACAACGGCATTCTTTTCAACCATGAAAGTCCCCGCCGTGGCGAAACCTTCGTCACGCGCAAGATTACCCGCGCCGTCGCCGGCATCAAACACGGCCTGCAAAAGGAGCTCTTTTTGGGAAATCTCCAGGCCAGGCGCGATTGGGGCTTTGCGCCCGAATACGTGGAAGCCATGTGGCTGATGCTTCAGCAGGACAATCCCGGCGATTATGTCATCGCAACGGGGAGACGCATACCGTGCAGGAATTTCTCGAGCAGCGCCTTCGCTCACGTCCAGCTCGACTGGAAGGACCACGTGAAGCACGGACGATCGCTACGAGCGCCCGGCGGAAGTCGATCTCTTGGTCGGCGATGCCTCGAAGGCCAGAGCGCCTACTCGGCTGGGAACCAAAAGTCCGCTTTCCAGAACTCGTCCGCCTCATGGTCGATGCTGACATTGCCTGTTTGGAAAAACGCACTTGACGCCTAGTTGGATCGGTTCGAGTATTTTCGTTTTTCTAAGTTCCCATGGCCAGAAAATGTGACATTACCGGAGCGCGCCCGAAGCGGGGGCGCAAGATTCACCGCCGCGGTCTCGCCAAGAAGAAGGGAGGGATCGGCATGCACGTGACCAAAGCGACGCCCCGGTGGCATTCCCCAAATCTGAAGACCAAGCGGGTATGGGTTCCTGAACTCAAGAAGTTTGTTACGGTCAAGGCGACGGCCCGCGCTTTCAAGACCCTGTCGAAGAATGGCGCCTATAAGACACTCGCTGAGGCGGGCGTGGTGCGATAGACGCCTAACCCCAACCTCTTGTTATGGCATTTAGCGTCGTTAGCAAGAAATCCGGTAAGACCTACTATCTCCACGCGCGTCTTCAGAAGCTCAAGGGCGGACAGGAAGTCACTCTCTACTACTTTCGCGGGACAGCCAGGGCCTGGGGCGATTGACGCGCTGCCCAATGGCTACAAGGTCTCTGAAAACGAGAAGACGCGGGTTGCCTCTCCTAAAGAAGGCCTGAACGTTCCCGGCTAAGAGCCTGTGGCGGCTAGCTCGCCCGGGAGGGTCAGTGCGTCGTGGGCGCAAGGCTCACGCTCTCGGATGCGCTCTCGAATAGGCGCGCTTCAGCCTTTCCGCCGTGACATGTGTGTAAATCTGCGTTGTGGAAAGGCTGGCATGGCCGAGCAGGGATTGAACGCTTCGCAAATCGGCACCGTTGTCGAGCAGATGTGTGGCGAAGCTGTGACGAAGCTTATGCGGGCTAAGGTCCGCTGGCAGGCCGGATTCTCGGAGGTATTTTTTCATGGCAACCCAAACGGAACGTGCCGAAAGCCTGCGATGCGACTTATTGATAAAGAGGGGTCCGGAGTGCACACCGGCCTTGTGCCGGTAACGCGAAATCGCCTCAAGTGCGGGCCTTCCCACGGGACAAATCCGCTCCTTCGCCCCTTTCCAAAAATGCGGACCGTCTGCGCTGATGGGATCAAGATCTCTAACCTCCAGTCTCACCAACTCGGCAAGCCGCAGACCGCTTGAATAAAAAGCTCGAAGATCGCTTCGTCCCGGCTCGCCATCCAGGCGGGAGCCTGTTTCTGCCGCGCACTCTTCTCAGGCCTCTCAAGAAAGGTTTCGATTTGAGTATGCGTCAAAAACCTCGGAAGTTGTTTTTCCTTTTTGGTATCTCAATAGATTTTATGATGTTAGAATCAAGTATCTTGCGAATTACAAGAAAGTGATAGAAGCTTCGCAGCGCGGAGAAGAGAGAGTCGGATGCTTGAGCGTGCCCGCCCGGATTTCATCAGGTGGAAGAGGAAGGCACGGAAGTCGTCTGCGGTAGCGCTTTTCCACGAAACGCCAGGCCGGAATCTTTGAAAGGCTTCCAGGGCGATCCGATAGCTGGTTTGGGTATGAGGCGAGGCATTTTTCTCGCCTTCGAGATAGAGCAGGAACTCTCCAGCCAGGACATCGTCCGTGGCGGTGCTGCGGTGTTTTTTTCGGGGCGGACGAGTTTTCTCTTTCAGTAGACGGAACCCATTGGAGGAGCCAGCGACGGCTGCGCGGTGTCGTCCACCTTTCCGGATTTTTGCGTGCCTCGTTGGAACCGCAAGATTGCGGACCGGGATTCCACGCCGTCAGGAGAAACGGCGACGATGGGGATTTCGTAAACACCGTCTGGGAAGATGAAATGGTAGCGGAAAGAGCCGTCGGGATTGAGGGTGATGGGTTTTCCGTCAATGGTGACTTTGCGCGTGGATCGGTGCCTCCGTAGAAGATGACCTCGGCGTTGACGTGCATGAAGAAATTTCGTGCCACACCGAAGGAACTGACCCATTCTGAGGCGCCTGACCAGCTTGTGACTGCGGCTTGAGACCAACTGGTTACGGAGGCTTGACTCCAGCTTGAAAGCGCTGCTTGCGCCCAGCTGCTTTGGGCTCCCTGAAGCCAGCTTGAGATGGCTGCCTGCGCCCAACTGCTTTGGGCTCCCTGGAGCCAGCTTGAAATGGCCGCCTGCGCCCAGCTGCTTTCGGCTCCCTTGAACCAGCTTGAAATGGCCGCCTGTGCCCAACTGCTTTGGGCTCCCTGGAGCCAGCTTGAAATGGCTGCCTGTGCCCAGCTGCTTTCGGCTCCTTGAGCCAGCTTGAAATGGCCGCCTGTGCCCAACTGCTTTCGGCTCCCTTGAGCCAGCTTGAAATGGCCGCCTGTGCCCAGCTGCTTTCGGCTCCCTGGAACCAGCTTGACAACGCGGCAGACCCCAACTGGATTCCGCCGCCTGCGCCCAGCTGCCGAGCGATTCGCCGCTCCATCCTGCAGAACTCTGACCGGCCGCCGCCCAACTCGACAAGACCGCCGCGGCCCAACTGGAGAGTTCGGCCGGGCCCCAGCTGGCGACTTCTTCGCTGGAAAGCGCGCCGAGGGCGCTGAACAGACTGCTTTCCGCCGCGCTCCACTGTTCCTTGCGAAAAGGAGCTGATCGGGCCTTGGCTGCTGAGCTTTTCCTCGAGATGTTTGCGAACCTTGGCTTCGAGCTCCTGAGAGCTCAGTCCGCCGCTGGCAAGTTCCTCGATGAAGTTACTTCCCAACAGCGCCTCCAAAACAATCCGCTGTTCCAACGAGACTCCCGGCAGGGCGTCTGAGCCGAATGCGAAAGGCTTGACCTTCTTTCTGAAGCCGCGACAAAGCGGTGATCAGCGTTTCGCCAGATTGCATGGCTTGCTGGATGCCTTCCATGAGCTTTGAAAGCTCAAGTGAAGCGGGATGGTGGCGTAGTCGAATTGATCAGACTCGGAAAGGTGGTCAGGTGGTGTTTCGATCGTATGGGATCGGGCAATCACGTTCCAGACGCTGCCACGGTTGTAGCCGATTTCGACAGTATATTTGGCGCCCGCGTGCTTGACGGGAATATACCAATTGCGCGTCTCGAACGGAACTTCGATTTCGGCCTCGACCGTCTTTTCGCCTTCGCACACGCAAGAATGTCTTTCCGCCGGGATGCCGAGAGATATCGATGTCCCAGTAAGTGAAGAGCCAATGCGGCTCCTGGGCGATAAGAAAAATTGTGTCCGAGCCGTAGCTTTGGGGCAGATCTCCGAGCTGGTCTAGATCCACGGGTTTGCCCGAAGGGGACGATGGAGTCGAATCGGTCATTCGCCTGCCGCCACGGGAATCACCGGCGCCTCACGCAACCTAGAACCCGACTTCTTTTAGTTTCCCCCTCATTTTTCGCCTCATGATCGCTGAATTACTCCTAATTTACTCCTCAGAGGCAGATAAATCACACGCCATCAAAGCTGGCAACGCTTTTTTCCCTGCGAGTCGCTGTTGAAAATCCATTGCGGCATCGTAATTTTCCGCATATGAAAGTTAGGGTTTTAGCTGCGTTTCTCGCAATAGGAGTTGTGGGCTCGGCATTTGCGCAAAATGCTGCAACCTCCGGGGCACTTGTGCGCCAACTGAACGATGCATTTGCCTCGGTCTATGAGAAAGTCGCTCCGGCGGTTGTTGTGATCGAGGTGAAGCGTTCCTCAGACGCTTCATTGAGCGGACTGCCGGAGGGGACTGGAGTTCTTTTGCGCGGACCCGACGGTGCGCCTACCCAGACCAATCAAGGTTCTGGCTTTCTCATATCCTCCGACGGCTATATTCTGACGAATGACCATGTGGTCGGTGATGCCGCGAGGGATGGGATCACTGTGCGCCTTAAGGATGGGCGCAAGTTTCCGGCAAGTCTGATCGGATTGGATGACAAGTCGGATCTGGCGGTCATCAAAATCGACGCCAAGGATCTTCCTACCGTCGAACTTGGGGACAGCGATTCCGCGAAAGTCGGTCAATTTGCGTTTGCTATCGGCGCACCCTTCGAATTGCCCTACACGTTTACAGTCGGCGTCATCAGCGCCAAGGGCCGCACGAACCTCACCGATAGCCGCAGCTACGAGGAGTATATTCAGACGGATGCTTCGATTAATCCCGGCAACAGCGGCGGACCGCTTTGCGACATAGATGGCCGCGTAATTGGCGTAAATACGCTTATCTACCGGATGAACCGTGGTCTTGGATTCGCTATCCCCATCAATTTGGCGCAGCAGGTCGGCGATCAGCTGATTTCAACTGGACGGGTTTCAAGGCCGTGGCTTGGCATCGAAATTGTGGGCATCGAGGAAAGCGAGGCTCTACAGCGCTATTTTCCGGATCTAAAAAGGGAGTCGTCGTCAACGGCATTGCACCAGGCGCCCCAGCATCCAGCAGCGACTTGCGCGCGGGTGACGTAATTGTGAAAGTCGATAGTGTCCCCGTTTCATTGTCGCGCGATGTTCAGCGGGAGATTCTTTCCAAGAAAGTTGGCCAGAACGTCCAGCTTGAGTTGTGGCGCAATGGAAAGGTCGCTGTGGTTTCCCTGCGGACCGGAGAGCAGCCCGACAGGATGACGCGCGCATCGAACCGGCGCGTGCCGGCCGAACCGCCGACGAAGCAGGTTGCGCCGGCCGCGAATCACGGCCTGATTGTTGAGGATGTAGTCCCCGGAGCTCCGGTAGGGGTGTCAAAGTGAAAGACATCGCGCCCGGAAGTGCCGCCAACGCGGCCGGTCTCATGCCGGGGGATATAATTACGGAAGTGGCGGGTAAGCCTTTGAAAGGAAAAACAGATTTTGAGGCAGCCATTGCCGGGGCAGATCTGACGCGCGGAATTATGTTGATGGTTGACCGAGACGGCCAGAGAACCTTCGCGATTCTCAAGCCCTAGGAGACTGTCGGACTGGGAAGTCCGTGTCGAATTTTCGTCGGAAGTCCCGCCTCCCAGGGCAGACCGCTTCGATCTGGCAGCTGCCGGACTAAAACTGCACTCGTGCTGAAAAGGCAGCAAACGAACTGCAGACGGATGCTGGCTTCGAGGCCTTGTGCAGTGAGGCAGGCATTTTCCGTAACGTTTTCTCGCAGAAAACCTCGCCAATTCGGAATCAAACGGCCAATCTAGCGACTGGCCATCATGCAGCGTCTTATCTCCCAAATTGGCCGCAGCCAGCGGCTTTGCGGTCGTCAATCTCCTTAAGCGAAGCCAGGGATTGACCGTCGAGAACTGGCGCATCGGCTGGGCATGAGTTACATGGGCGTCAAGCAGCACTGCCTCAATCTCGAACGCGACGGATACCTTGGCACGTTCCGCCGGCACCGCGGAGTCGGGAGACCCGAGCTTCTCTATCACCTCACCACCAAGGCGCAGGACTTGTTTCCGCAGGCGGATAATGTGCTTTCGATTTCGCTGCTCGAACAAGCGCGCAAGCTTTACGGCGCGAGCGCGGCGGAGAAGATCCTCTTTCTACATTTTCAAGAGAAAGCGAAGGCTTATGCCGAGAAAGTGCAAGGGGCGACGCCTTCCGATCGCGCGAAATCCCTGGCCCGCCTGCGTGACCGGGAGGGACACATGGCGGACTTTGAACTTCAACCGGCGCCGCGCATCATCGAGCGGCACCACCCCATGCAAGCGCTCTTCGCGGTTTTCCTGAAGCCGCGGCGATGGAGCGCGACCTGTTTCAACGTGTGCTTGGCGTTCCGATCCGCCGGGAGCAGCGGCAGGCAGGGGGGACGTATGAATACGTCTTTTCGCTCGTTGCCACGGGAGCTTGAATGTGCTCAAGAATTGCTCGGCCGGTTGCAGTACACAGGCTGAAGGGTTCATCATGTTTGTCAAAGTCGTCGAGCCTTGAGTCTTGCCAACCTCCACACTAAAAGCTTTTTCCCTCGCGACGCTTTTACTATGAGTCTTGATATTCCTTCTCTCGAATTGGCCGCTCGCGATGCGCGCGGACTGGCAATGGATGCCGTGGCAAAGCCGAAATCCGGCCACCTCGGGCTGCCCTTGGCGCGACCGAGATTGGAGCCGTTCTTTATGGCCACGCTTTGAACCACTATCCGGACAATCCCGCGTTGGCTGAATCGCGACCGCTTCATTCTCTCGGCGGGACACGGGAGCATGTTTCTTTACGGCTGGCTCCACCTTTCCGGTTACGATATGCCTTTGGAAGAGATCAGAAACTTCCGCCAGCTTCACAGCATCACTCCCGGGCATCCGGAATTTCACGAAACCCCTGGCGTTGAAGCGACCACAGGTCCTCTCGGGCAGGGCGTTTCGAACGCGGTAGGCTACGCGATTTCGTCGAAAATGTGCGAAGCGCGCTTCAATACCCCGGAGCACAAGATTTTCGATCATCACGTTGTGTGCCTCGCCGGTGACGGCTGTCTGCAGGAAGGCGTGTCGCAGGAGGCATCCGCGCTTGCCGCGCACCTCGGCCTCGACAATCTCATTCATCTTCTACGATTCCAACAACGTCACCCTAGATGCGATGGCGCCCGTGACCCAAAGTGAGGATACTGCAACTCGCTATGCGGGCTATGGATGGGACGTTTACAAGATTGACGGACACGATCTCCATGAGGTCCTCGACGTTTTCGAGAAAGCCAAGGCGGCGACGACGGGCAAGCCTCAATTCATCGTGGCAAAGACTCTCATTGGCAAAGGCATTCCCGAAGTCTGCGGCACGAACAAGGCCCATGGCGAGGCTGGCGTGAAATACGTCGAAGCCTCCCGCAAGGCCATCGGCCTGCCGGACGAGACCTTCTTCGTGTCTCCCGGAGACCCGCACCTATTTGCGAAGCACATAAGGAAAAGCTCAAGGCTGCTTATGAGAAATGGGAATCCGCATTCAACACGTGGAGAGATGCCAACAGGGATCTTGCTGCGGAGCTCGATGCGGTCCTTTCAGGGAAGACGCCCGATCTGCTTATCGGTGATTCCGAAATTCGACCCTGCGGCAAACATTGCAACGCGCAAGGCGGGGAGCGATGTCCTCCAGCCGCTCGCGCAGGCCATGCCGCTGGTCATATCGGGCAGCGCCGACCTGCATGGATCGACGCTCAACTACATCAAAGAGGGTGGTGATTTCAATTCAAAGAACCGCGAAGGCCGCAATCTTCACTTTGGCATTCGCGAGCACGCAATGTGCGGTATTCTCAATGGCCTTGCTTACGATGGAATTTTCCGCCCCAGTGGTGCGACGTTCCTCATCTTCAGCGACTATGGCCGTCCATCCATCCGCCTCGCCTCACTGTCGAAGCTGCCGGTGGTTTACATTTTCACACACGACTCGGTAGGCGTCGGAGAGGATGGGCCCACGCATGAGCCTGTGGAAACTGTCGCAGCATTGCGCGCCATCCCAGGTCTCGATGTGATCCGGCCGGCTGATCCGGAGGAGACAGCGGGCGCTTTCGCGGCGGCCTTTCAAAGGACCGAGGGGCCAACGCTGCTTGCGCTCACGCGGCAGAATCTTCCGACCTTGAACGACATTCCCGTCGAGTTGCGCCGCGAGGGCGTTTTCAAGGGCGGCTATGTTGCGAAGAAGGAGAGCTGCCGCCTTGGACACTATCTTGCTCGCAAGCGGGAGCGAGCTTCAGCACGCGCTGAAAGCCGCCGAGGAGCTCGGCGACCGGCGCGCGAGTCGTTTCAATGCCTTGCTTCGAGCGCTTTGAACGCCAGGATGCCGCCTACTAAGGAGAGCGTGCTGCCCAATGCCGTGCGCCGGCGCGTGTCTCGATCGAGGCAGGTGTTTCCGATCCGTGGTTTCGATTTATTGGTTTGGACGGAAAGGACGGTCTCCATCGACCGCTTTGGCATGAGCGCGCCCGGTGGCAAGGTCATGGAAGCCTTGGGCATGACTTCGGCGAAAGTCGTCGAGGCCGCGCAGAGTCGCTGCTAGTGAGACAAATTCTTGGCGAACGCTCCAAAGAGTCGGCCGCGGTATCGTTGCAGAGCGATGGTCAGTCGAGCCGACGCTTGGGGCGCCTCTCTGTCACGTGAGCATATCGGCGATGAGGACACGATCTTGCGCTGCATAGACTTGCTTAGCGATGCGTTGGATTCCGGATGCGGAGCTGGATTTTGACTTGCGGCGATGTAGGGTGTCAGCGCGCTCTGTCTTGGAAAATCCCTGGTTTACTTTCAGTTTCACTGATTTCTCCTACGCGTTTCTAAGCGTCCTGCTCGAGGGGTGCCATTCATTTTGATCGGCACGCTTCTCTCGGGAATTATTGATGAGTTTCTGCCTTCGCGCGTGATGGTGCGTCTTCTTCCCAGGAATGCGTTCCTTGGGCATTTGCCTGAGCGGGGCGATGGGGCTGGTCTTTCCGATGTGCGAGTGCGGTGTGGTTCCTGTAATCCGGCGCCTGATCAACAAGGGTCTGCCCGTTATCCAACGCAGATCGCATACATGCTGAGCGGCGCCGATCGTGAATCCTATCGTCATTCTGGTGAGCACCTACGTTCGGCGTTTCGCGGGCAGAATGCCGCAGAGTTTACGCTTTCGCTGCGCGTCGGCGTGGGATACCTTGTTTCGGTGATCGTGGCCGCTGGCTGTGCCATCAACCTGCCGCTAGCGCTCGATTTTGCGCAGCGGAGTTCTCTCCGAAGTTTCCGCGGCAGGTACGGCGGCGGCGCGCGCGACGGGTTCTCAGTCCGCAGTTGGCAGCGCATTGCGCGTGGCCGCAACCGATTTTCTCGATGTGATGGTGTTCTTCGTCCTTGGCGTGGCAGTTTCGGCCCTGTTTAGCACCGCCGCTGAATCAGGAGTTGATCATGCCGCTGGCGCTCAATGATTGGGTCGCGACGTTTTCGCTGATGGGCTTTCGCGGCGATTCTTTCTCTTTGCAGCACGTCTGACGCATTTATCGCCGCCACCTTGATAGCATTCCCAGGCGTGGCGAAGTTGGCGTTCCTGGTCTTCGGCCCGATGTTCGATCTTAAACTTCTCTTCATTTACAGCGCCGTGTTTCGGAAGAGGTTCGTCGCGGGATTGGCGTGTCGGTCTTTTTATCTTGATCGGCCTGATTTGCGTGCGATTGAGAATACTTGGACTATGACAGCATCCGTCCAGCGTTACATCTCCGCCGGAGTGCTCGCCATCTGGGGGAGTCATGCTGGCGCAGTTCTATTTCTCCGGGCGTCTGGCGTCCTACCTGCATCCTTCACTTTCATGTTTGGACCGGGATCAGTGGCGTCGTCCTGGTGCTGCCTCGCTGCGGGCCTGCTTTTCCTGCCCGAGCACGAAGATCTGAGTGTGAGCCATGTTGCGATCATTTGCACGGTCAGCAGACGCCGGTAGCAGCGGCGTATCTTGCGGCGATTCGTCGTCGTGATTCCCATGTATGGTGGCGGCGACAGTCTCTCCGGATCAGTTCGGGGCGGCGACGGTGCAATAACCGTGGGTTTCATCGAAACGCATCAACGATCTGCCCGGCTACAAACCGTACGCATGGAGCCGGCGCTTTGCCCACATCGGACGATTCGCAGCCGGCGAGCGCCGGAACTGAGGACCGACGCAAGCTGCATTTGCCAAAAGAACGCAGCTGGCCAGATCAAGGCTCAGACTATGGATCTGCTCTACGCGGCGGAGGAACCTGACAATGCGGGCGGACTTTGAGAACAAGGAGGTGGAAGTGATCGGACAGTTCATGCCCGCGCGCACAAACAGTACTCAAGAGTGATCGCTTCAGCCTGGTGCGCATGTTTGTCATCTGCTGCGCTGCGGATGCACGACCCGGTCGCGATCACCGGTTCAGACCGACAAGGCCCATGGCCGTCGCCGGAGATGAGCTGGGTAAAAGTCACGGGCACGGCGTCTTTTCCGGTCGAAAGCGGACGCAGAGTTCCGCTCTGGTCTTGCGAAACAGCGTGACGCCTTGCGATCCGCCATGAAGAGACATTCGTTTACTGATGAAACCAAGCTATTGCTGCTGGCCAGTTGTGCTGCTGCCCGTTGATCCGTGACGGCCGATGATTTTCGGGGCGCGTGGATCGCCGGCCGTTCACAACATCAACTTTCCTTCGAGTCGAGGGCCTTGTCGTCGGACGGCACAAAAGGCGCAGATCATCCGCCTGCTCGACGCTGCAAGAAGCGCTGCCGGTTGAACGCTCTTATGGTGCAGGTGCGCCCTGAGAGCGACGCGCTCTATCCCTCGCGTATTGAGCCCTGGAGCCGCTATCTGACCGGAACGCAGGGCGTCGTCACCGGCTACGATCCGCTCGCTTTTTCATCAGCGAAGCGAGGAATCGCGGCATCGAAGTGCATGCATGGTTCAACCCGTACCGCGGCGCCGCGAACGCTTCTCAGCCCAGAGCTGCCAATCATATCAGCAGGCGGTTTCCCAGTATGCCTACCGGATCGGAAGCGTGCTCTGGATGGACCCCGGCGCGCCGCGCGGTGCAGGAAAATATTGTCAACGTCGTCCGCGAGCGTGGTCGAGCGCTACGACGTTGCCGGAGTTCATTTCGACGATTACTTTTATCCGTATCCGACTGATAAGGGGACATGTGTATCCATTCCCTGACGATGCGACCTACGCCGCGTATCGTGCGCGAGGCGGAACGCTTTCGAGAGCCGGATTGGCGCAGGGACAATGTCAATACGCTCATCCGCCGCGTGAGCCCAGGTCGTGCATTCAGAGAGGCCCGGCTTGAAGTTTGGCGTGAGTCCATTCGGGATCTATATGCCGGGAGTTCCAGCAGGCATTCAGGCGGAGTCAACCAGTATGAGCAACTCTACGGCGACCCGGTCAAATGGATGCGCGAGGGATGGATCGATTACCTCGCGCCACAGCTGTATTGGCGCGACGGCGGACCGCAAAGCTTCTCGTCGCTGCTGCGCTGGTGGCGCAGCCCTCAGGCGAATCCACGCGGTGTGCCTGTTTGGCCTGGTAGTTGCGTTGGATCGGTTGAGCTCGCATGGATGGACATCCGAGCGAGATCGCGCGGCAGTTGCGAGCTGGAGAGATCGGTCGGTTCGCGCCTGAGCGGGGGCGTCATTTTCTGGAACATCAAGGCTCTGCAATAACAATACCAAGAGCGTCGAATGTTGTCGTCGCGGGCCGTTGATGCGTCGCTGGTTGCTTTATGTGCCTTCTGGCGACCGGCGCACAGGCTGATTGGCGGACGGCCTTGCCAGGTTGGAAATATGCAATTTCCGGCGACCACGGAAACCATCCGGAGTTCAAGACGGAATGGTGGTATTTCAGCGGAAATCTCACCGCGGCGGACGGACGTGCGTTTGGTTATCAATTGACATTCTTTCGGCAGGGCGTGATGCCCTTGGACGCGGACATCATTCCTCTGTCGCATTTCGTGACAACCAATGTGAAGTTCGCGCACTTCGCTGTGAGCGATCTTTCAGGAAGCGCTTTTCATTTTTCAAAAGCTTTCTCGCGGCGCATATGGCGAGGCGGGATTTGGCACAGGTTCCCGCCTTGCCTGGATCGAGGACTGGTCATGTGCACCTTGGGGACGGTGGTGCTTTTCGGATCCGGGCAAACGCTGATGGTCTATCGCTCGACCTCACGCTGAAGGCGGCGAAACCATTGGTCATCCACGGACACAATGGCGTGAGCCAGAAGTCCGAGGGCGAGGGTAGAGGCGTCGCATTATTATTCGTTCACGAGACTTTCGAGCGAAGGCGCCTCTGGGAATGGGAGGGCAGCAGTTCGCTGTGTCCGGGCTGAGTTGGTTCGACCACGAGTGGGCTACCAACCAACTTGCCGCCAATCAGGTCGGCTGGGATTGGTTCGGTTTGCAGCTCGATGACGGCAGTGACTTGATGCTCATTCATTTCCGTACCAAGGACGGCGACCGCGATCCAAACTCGGCCGGCACATTCGTTGACCCGAACGGCGTTGCGACGCCGCTCTCGAGGCGGAGTTTACGCTCGATCGGGTCGATACGTGGTCAAGCTCGGAAACGGGCGGCCTCTATCCGGTGGCATGGCGGATCACCATCCCCCGTTTGCACATTCGTCTCGATCTTCGCGCCGCGCTCAGGGATCAAGAACTTCGCCTCAAACCCATCGCGTACTGGGAGGGATCGGTTCGCGCTCAGGGCACGGTTGGCGAAAGGAACGTTAAAGGTTCCGGCTATCTTGAAATGACAGGCTACTGCAGGTCCAATCGTCGGAATCCAGGCGGAACCGTAAGTGACTGCGAGTTCGCTCCTTGTTTGGGGGCGTTTGCGTCGACGCGGCTCGTGGTCCTTGCGAGCTCTCGGAGTTCTACTGCGGATCGTTCTCCTAGATGGCATGTGAAGGACGCGGGCGAGTCTTTGGTAGACTCACCCGCTCTATGAAAAAGTACACCGTTTTGCACAGTGTGACCGCCGCGCTGGCGGCGGCTAAGTCGAAGGTAAACAAGAGCGGCTCGCTGCTCAAGATTGGACTCGATATCCATCGGGAGAAATTCGTCGTGGTGGCTCAGTATGACCACGCCACGCCGCGCCCGCCGCACCGTTTTGCTCCCGCGGAATTCGTGCCTTGGGTCGAAGGGCGATTGCGAGAAGGCTTTGAAGTCCATGTCGTCTATGAAGCGTGCGGGTTTGGCTACGGGCTCTACCGTGCGTTGCTGCAGGCTGGCGCATATTGCTACGTCATTGCCCCGCAGAAGCTCGACGAAGGCAATACACGAGTGAAGACTGACGGCAGAGATAGTCACGCACTCTGCCTGCGCCTGGATCGCTACGTGGCTGGGAACAAAAACTCTTTGGCCGTGATTCGGGTGCCCGGTGAAGAAGAGGAGCTGGCCCGGCACTGGGGTCGTCAGCGTGAACAGCTTGTCCGTCACCGACAGAAGATGGAGGTCCAAGGCCGCGATCTGCTATTAGCCATGGACTGCCAGCGCGCCTGGGCCCTGGTGGAGGGAGGGTATCAGAAAGTTTGTGTGTGGGGTCATAACCTTGAGATAGAGGAAAATGACCAAAGAGAAGAAGGATACGAAGTGCGACGATTTGATCGACGCGCTTTTGGAGAAGCATGGGATAAGCCCAGAAGCGGTCCTTGGAGAAAACGGGCTGATCGCGCAGCTAAAGAAACGAGTTGTCGAGAGGGCCTTGGCGGGGGAGTTAACCCATCATCTTGGCTACGCCAAGGGCGAGGCGCCCGAAGAGGTCGACAACCATCGCAATGGCTACAGCAAGAAGACGGTGGTTGGGGAAAGCGGAGCGATGGAGATCGAGATTCCCCGAGATCGCAGCGGGAGTTTCGATCCCCTATTGATCGCCAAAGGGCAGAAGCGCTTTGAAGGCTTCGATGAGAAGATTATCGCGATGTATGCGCGGGGCATGACGGTGCGCGAGATCGCAGGCTTTCTGCTCGACCACTATAAGGTGGAGGTGAGCGCGGACTTCATCAGCACGGTGACCGATTCGGTGCTGGAGGCGGTGGTGGAGTGGCAGAATCGGCCGCTGGAGCGCAGCTATCCGGTTGTTTATTTCGACGCGCTGCGGGTGAAGATCCGCGATGAGGGAAGTGTGAGGAACAAAGCGGTGTATCTGGCGCTGGGCATCGCGGCTGACGGGACCAAGGACGTGCTGGGCATTTGGATCGAGCAGAACGAGGGAGCCAAGTTCTGGCTAAAGGTCATGAACGAGCTGCGCAACCGCGGAGTGGAAGACATCCTGATCGCGGTGGTCGATGGGCTAAAGGGCTTTCCGGAGGCCATCACGACGGTTTTCCCGTTGGCCAGCGTGCAGACCTGCATCGTGCATTTAAGCCGCTATTGCCTGTCCTTTTGCGGCTGGAAGGAGCGCCAGGCCCTGGCTCGCGAGCTCAAAGCCATCTACCGGGCCGAAACCGCGGAGGCCGCCGCCAAGCGGCTCAGCGAGTTCGAAGCCGGCCCTTGGGGCAAAAAATATCCGATGATCGCCGAGAGCTGGCGCCGAAATTGGCAACAGATCATTCCTTTTTACGGATATCCGCCGGAGGTGCGAAAAATCATCTATACCACCAATGCCATTGAGAGTTTGCATATGCAGCTGCGCAAGGTGTTGAAGAACCGGGGGCACTTCCCGAGCGACGAGGCAGCCACTAAGCTCATTTATCTGGCCTTGCGAAACATCACCAAATCGTGGAAAAACCCACCGCTGACATGGAGGATGGCAGCCAACCAATTTGCCATCCAATTTGGGGAGAGATTTAACAAATGAGGCTTACGCCTTTGGAATGGGGGCTACGCGCCCCCATAACCCCGCGGCTCGGGGAACTGCTTGGGCGCTACCGCGCCCTGGCAAAATCGGAGCCGAATCGAAGAAAAATAAACCGGCCCTAAACACAAAACTTCGGATACTTCCGGTGGAGGCCGCAGAGCTGGAGCCGTCTGGGCGAAGCTGCTGCCAGCCTGGATACTGTCCCACCTTGAGCTCTATCGGCCGGTGCTCTTCGCCCTCGATGAACAAATCCGCGCCCTTACTATCGAGTTAGAGAAAGCGGCACCGCTACCAGGGCGCAGCGCAAGAAAGCCATTGTCGCCGTAGCTCGCCAACTCGCTGTCGATCTCTGGAGGCTTCATACCGGACGCTGCACAGCCGCAATCCTCGGATTTAAGTAAAGGAACTAACCCGCCTTTCCAAGAAGCTTGCAAAACCCAACCTTTGGAACGTGGCGCGTGTTCGTGCGCTAAGCTGAGGGCCTCTGATCAGGCGCTCGCTGCTCTAGATTGAACCGCGTCCACGTTCCCCTTCACGCTGACGAATAAGTCAAATTGTCGCTCCGCTCTATGAAGTTCGGATGCACGGATAGGAGTTTGGAAGCTGAAGTAGAACTGTAAGCCCAATCCCTCGAAGGAGAAACGTTCCAAAGATGCCTTCATCGCAACCCCGGCAGACTTTTCCGACCGCACCCCCATCGCTTCGCTTTCCCGGTGGGGTAAGGGGTGCGGTCAGAAAAGCCTGCCACCACCCAAGAGCCCATCTTATGTAATC
>ERZ1370068.9920-contig-8663_pt1 | contig 34357 bp, 62 predicted proteins | sample MGYA00561227_ERZ1370068 | MGnify/ENA primary metagenome ERZ1370068 (study PRJEB38410, sample SAMEA6850437) | metagenome | study: Metagenomic assessment of the ecological functions of the soil: analysis of the soil microbiota associated with the...
GCCTGGCTCGAATACGAAGAGGCCCGCAGCGATCCGAAAGCCGTCCAGATCGCCGCCGCCAAGCAGCGCATCTACGAAGACGCGGTGGACAAAGCGGCCAAATCGGACGATCAGCAAGAATTTCCGCCATATCGCCCGTCGGGCGGCTGGTGCGCGGCCGCTACACCCGCGGCGTGGGTGTCGGCGCCCAAGATTTCCGGAGGTTCTGATGGAATCCAGCCAAGCGCGTGATGCCGAGCCGCCGCAGATCGAGACACTCATCGCCGCCAGCCCGCTCTACGGCCGGACCTTCGCCCAAATCCACGGCCGGACCTTCGACGTCATCATTGGCCGATCGTTCGCCTCGCCTTTATAGCCCGCCGCCGTTCACGGCCAGAACCTTTGATGTGATCTACGGCCGGCCCTTCCCAACTATTTAGTTTGAGAGGTGGGTGCGGCGACCCTGGCAAGCGCCGCCGCCGGTGCCTGCCCTGCCGTGCCACGCCACACCATGCCCCGCCGTGCCGCGCCTGCCCCGCCACGCCTTGCCCGGCCTAGCCGGGCCGGGCTAAGCCGCGCCTGGCCTGCCATGCCCCGCCGAGCCACGCCCCGCCATGCCCGCGCCCAGCCACGCCCCGCCTCGCCCAGCCGCGCCGTGCCTCGCCACGCCGAGCCCTTGCCGGGCCTGCCCTCGCCGAGCCCCGCCAAGCCGCGCCCCTGCTCCTGCCCCGCCGTGCCCTGCTCTCGCCCTGCCTTGCCGCGCCGCGCCCGGCCGCGCCGCGCCGAGCCCGGCCCCGCCTGCCATGCCTGACCGTGCCGCACCCAGCCTTGCCCGGCCTCACCACGCCACGCCTGCCGCGCCGGGCCAAGCCCCCGCCCCTGCCCAGCCTTGCCGCGCCTGCCGGGCCACGCGCATGCCGGGCCGCGCCCGGCCTTGCCTCGCCCTGCCCTGCCTGCCCCGCCGCGCCCGGACTCAGCCCCGCCCGGTCGTGCCGTGCCGCGCCCAGCCCCGCCTGCCATGGCACGCCCAGATCAGATCGCCCGCCTCCGGTAGCGAACGGCATCGCCTCACTCGACGATCTCGCGACCCTTATCCGGTCCCCAATCGAACGCCTCCCGCATCGCCTGCGGGGTCATCCCCTTCAACAGCTCGGCGAGGACGTAGCGCGGGCGGGCTGTACGCTTGATGCTGTTCATAACAGTCTCCTCCGCGGCCGGCCGGTCAAGCTCCGGACGCGAATCAGGGTCGCTGCAAGCGACGCCGGCCGCGAAGAAGTTCGTGAGAGGCGTCGCGTCTACCGCTTTGACCGCAGCGGAAGCTGAAAATGTTATGGTGCCCGGGTGATGTCAATGGCGAAATGCAGAGCGGCCCCGAAGGACCGCTTTGCCCATACCATGCCATGCCTGACCCTGCCGCGCCAAACCCTGCCAAGTCATGCCGGGCCTGGCCGAGATGTTCTCTATCGATGTTCCCGCTGCTAAGTCAAGCTTGTAGTGGTGGCACATGATAGTGGCTGAAATCGTTCCAAGGACTTTATGCGCGGTAAATGCCGGCGAAATAAGTCGCCATGCATTAGCGAGGATTGATCTTGCAAAACTCCGCATGGCGTGCAGAGCGCGAAGGAGAATTTCCTGCCGTTTGTGCTCGGGCCTGCAATGATGAGGCCGGAACTCAGTTCATTGCTCGCGGCCGCAACGATCTCCCCGGATATTTCTTCGAGTTCAAGAAGGATGAGGAGTCTGCCGCGTTGCTGGTCGCCACCAATGATGGCGGCCTTCAAGTTCTCGACCTGCGACCGACACCTTCGTCACCCGCCCGGCCGTCACCGCGGCGGTGGTCAATGGTGACTTCACGTCCAACATCACCGGATGGGCTAACAACAGCGAGGCCGGGGCCTCGATCCATTGGATAACAGGCGGCTATCTCGGGTTGCAGGGGACCGAGTTCAATTATGCTTTTGCCGATCAAGCAGGTGATCGTGACCGAGTTTGGCGTCGAGCATGCCTTGCGGGTCAAGATCGCCCGCGGCGATGTCGTGGTCAAGATCGGGACGGCACTCGGCTTTGGTGAATATTGGGATGTCGAGCTCGCCGAAGGCGAATACTCGCTGGCCTTTGTGCCGCATCGGGGATTTCTATATCAGGCTTGGGGCGCGGCGCAGCTGGGATTCTGCACGTCGATAGCGTCCAGGTCGAGCCTGCCGGCAGGTTGACGCTCAGCCATCCCTGGGGCTGCGGTTCTCGACAAGAATTTGCTGCAATACGACGAGATCCGAGGATGTGATCTTTGTTGCTTGCGATGGGTTTCAGCAACGGCGGCTCGAGCGGCGCAACACGCTCGACATGACGATCCTGGGCGGTGGCTCTTTATCGTGTCGACGATGGACCGTTCCGGCGCGGCCAATCTTGGCACCACGACGCTGACCAACTCGGCAACGACCGGCTCGATAACCTTGGTGTCGAACCGCAATTTCTTTCATTCGGGGCATGCCGGGGCACTCTTTCGGCTGACCCATTCCTCTCAGACGCAGACCGCCATACTCGCCGGGAACAACCAGTTCACAGCACCCATCCGCATCAGCGGCATCGAGCCCGGCCGGGTTTTTGTGATCGTCGCCTCGGGGCTTGCCGGATCGACCTTGACCTTGCAGCGCTCCTTCAGCGAACCGGGATCATGGGTCGATGTGCAGACCTATACGGCGGACGGCACCTGTAGTCTTGACGACGGGCTCGACAATCCAAATTTACTTCTATCGCGTCGGCATCAAGACCGGCGGCTATGGCGGAGACACCGTCATCGCCACGCTGCAGCATTCCGGCTCAGCAAACCGGCATCGTGCGCGTACGCGACCTGATCGACTCACGTGACGGTCTACCGCCGATGTGATCGGAGCAGCTCTGGTTCTGCGGGGATTGCGACGGCGGACTGGTCGGAAGGCGAATGGTCAGATCACCGCGGGCTGGCCGGTGGCCGTCGCTCTGCACGATGGGCGTCTCTTCTGGCAGTGCGCGTTGCGTGACCAGGGTCTCGGTGAGCGATGCCTTTCATTCGTTCGATGATACCGTGATCGGCGACGCCGCACCCATCAATCGCACGACGGTCAAAAGCCGGCCGCATTGGATGGCCTCGGCCTTGCGCCTGCTGATCGGCTCGACATTGCAGGAGATATCGGTGCGCGCTTCGGCCTTTGACGAGCCGTTGACGGCGACAGCGTTTACCCCACGGGCGTGCTCCGATCGCGGCTCGACGCGGGGAGGGCACTCGTGGTCGACGGCAGGAGTCGTCTTTGTTGGACGCGACAAGCGCCGGGTCTTCCTCCTCGAATTCGACGCATCGAAAGCCGATTTCGTCTCGCACGAGATCACCCGCCTCAAACAGGAGATGTGCGCCTCGACGGTGGTCGACCTCGCCGCTCAGCGGCAGCCGGATACCCGGCTCTACCTGGTTCTCGGCGACGGCTCGGTCGTGGTCGTCGATGCACGAGCCCAACTGAAGATGTCAGCGCATGGTGCCGTTCAGCCTTCGGCGGCGATGCGGTGGAGCGCGTCGCCTGCCTGCCTGGGCGTCGAGGAGGATCAAGGTCTATCTCTATGCAAACCGAGGCGGCAAGCGCTGCATCGAACGCTTTGCGAGGCGCAGCGAGGCGATCGGCGGCATCCTGAACAAGGTCATGGACAGCCATGTCATCTATGGCGGCCTGCCGACGACAGTGCTGACTGGGGCTCGATCATCTGGAGGGCCGGTTGGTAGTCGTGTGAGGCGATGGCGCGGCCTCAGCTAACCCAGGCGGCGCTCCTGATCGTGAGCGGCGGGTCAGGTGACCCTGACGGCGGCGGTGTTCAACGCGGTTGCGGGGCTTGCATACACCGGCATGCTCAAGACAGCGAAGCTGCGCCAATGCTTCGGAACAAGGAACCCACTCACCGCGAGCAAGCGGGTCGGGCCGGTCTGGCCTCGTCCTGGCTGACGTCGAAGCGGAAAGCGCGGGTGAAGATCGACGGGATTTCTAGCCATATGAATTCGCCCCCGGCGACCTATCGGGCGCCCTCCGGGGCTGGACGAAGTGCTCGTGGAGTGTGGGATAACACGCCATCCTCCTTCAACGGGTGGGTGGGGCCTGATCCGGCATTTGCATCAAGCGGTTGAGGCTCCCTATCCCCGCACAATTATGGGAATAGTAGATTGGCGAACAAATCAATCCAGGAGAAGACCTTCCGCCGCCGCGCGAGCGATGAGAACATCAAGCTACGTTGGAGTGTGGGTGCCTTCAAATCTGCGGCCGAATCCCTTCGAGCCCAGGCGATCAATCGGCGTGCGTCGTCTGTTGGAGAGCTTCACTGTTTAATCGCTCGACATTGCAGCACAAAACATCTGCGGTTGTCATTAGATTAAGCAGGACGTATTCGGGCCTCCAATATCCCTTTGATGCTCGGTAGGGTAACGCCACTGTAAGCCTGGAAATAATTCGTGCTGGCGTTTATCACCATCACCTTCACCAAAAGATCACGGCATTTAGCGCGGGCGATTTGCCGTAGATGCAGATGGGCAGCGAGATAAGCCAGCGGGACTTGCTGCTGCACTATTTTGGTAGGATCAATCAGCAGCATAGCTTCGCGTCGCGATCCGAGCGGGGTTAGATGCGATCTTGATCTGAACGTCCCTCCACAACACGAGCGACGATTTCACCTAATTGTTTCTCGTCCATTAGTTTGATCTCCAGCCGACCGAGCCACGCAATGACCTCGGGCAAACGTTCGCGCACGTCTTCAGCATTTCCTCGGTCATCGTCGAGAGACAGTCGTTCGGGTCCATGCCGAGATATCCCTCGTTGGCGAAATCTTCGAGCGCTACCCATAGCCACAGCGCATCATTACTGACCGGTTTAGGCTTGGGTGGCGGAAGAACGCATTGATGATGCCGGCGGTGGTTGGCATGTGCTGAGTGCTGACGTATTCCTCAAAATCCTTCTTAGGAATCGTCGTCAGCTTGCGCCAGTTCGACATTTGCTGCTTGGTGATACCGTGATCGGCTAGCGTTGTCTCAGGAGGTCGCGCGCTGGGACCCCTGGCTCTCGCTCATCTGGCCCGCGCTTCGCCTTTGTCTCCTGGTCATACAATTCGGCGGCGCGAAGCTCGGCACGTACGCGTATCTTTGCGCACTGATTCTCAGCCTCATGATTGGCGATCTGGCGCACATATGGCAGCGATGGCGATGGCTCGGTCGCGGATGTCCTTGACCTCATCGATTTCATAGGCCGCCGCAATCGCATGGCACATTGCGTCATAGCGGACAAGTTCGGTATTCCTAGGATCCAGCCACCTTCGAGTTACTCCTCGATGTTGTGGTTAGGGGCGCGGGCCGGCTTGCACACCGGCTCCGTCCCGATAATCCCCCATGGTGGGAAGCGTGTCTACAATTCTTCGCCGCGCGAGCGATGACGACTACCGCGCACTTTACGGCAAGGAGCCTCCCGCCGATTGGGTCGGATGGGTTGCCGAGCGAGATGGTGCTGTAGTCGCGGCAGCCTATGTTTGGGTCGATCAATTCGCGCGATGCTGGTGCGGAATAGACAACGCGCGCGCGATGCCGCTGCTGATGCTGCACCGCATGCTCCGCGATGTTTTTGCTGCGATGCAGCAAGAGAGCATTCCGGCCCTCTATTGCTTGTGTGACGAGCGTATCCCGGCCGCTAGCCGTTGGCTCTTCCGCCTCGGCTTCGTCGTCGGACAGGACTATCCCGGAAGTGTATGTGGAATCGGTTGGTAAAAAGTTGCCTGTATGGAGGCGACCCCTGAATGGCATGGAGCGCTGACCGCACCGAATGGCAGCCGCCATCGACATGCGCGACCGGCATCGAGGAGACGCTGTTGGCGAGCGCTCTTCTTGCCGCCGGCGAAACGGCAGGCACAGCCGCCGTCACCACCACAGCTCTCGCTCCCGCTGCCGCCGCAGCCGCAGCCGGTGGCGCCTCCCTCGCCGCTGCCCCCGCTGCCGCCGAGCCTCTTCGGGACCGGTGTTAGTGGTTTAGAGGCGGCCAGTCTTGCTTCAACCGTTGGCGGCACCGCGGCATCATTCGCCGGCACCCAAGCGGCGGCCCAAGCCAGGCAGCAGGAAGCTATAGCCAAGCGACGGCGTTGCAGGCCAAGGCGGCGGCCGATCGCGTCCAGGCCGGTCAGGGAAGCCGCGGCCTCTCAGCGCCTGGCGCTGAACGAACGCAGGAAAGACCCAGCTCGTCTCATCACGGCAGCAAGCGCTCGCCGCGGCCGGCGGTGGCACCGCAACCGATCCGAGCACGCTCACCCTTGGCGCTGACATCGCCGGGCAGGGCGAATACAACGCGCTCTCGCAACTTGCCGCCGGCAATACCAGAGAGGCGGCTCTCAAATACCAATCCGACATCGATCTCTTCCAGGCCGGCGCGCTATCGGCAGGCCGGCGCCATGGCCCCGACCACCGGGCTCTATGCCGGTGCCGGCACGCTGTTCTCGGGGCTCGGAACGCTCACCACCAATCTGGAGCGTCAGCGATACTACGACCGTTACAGAGGATACTGATCCCGTGGCGGTGAGGTTGCCGGATTCTCACCTCGCTCGCGGGTGTCGAGACTGGCGCTCGAAACGTTCCGCCAGGCGATATCAGGCCGACCTACCTCGGCGCGGACCCCGAAGCCGAGGCGCTGGCGCAGCGGGGAGCCAGCCTTGGCGCGCTTGGTGCCGGTCTGGAAAAACCGGGACCGGGCTCGCCGCGTGGGCCAGTCACGCGGATATGGTCAACCAAGCCCTCGCCCGAGCGCAGTTTCATGCCGACAACGAACGTATCGTCGGCTGATGCCGCAGCGGAAACTGATCCGGCAAAGCTCGATGCGCACTATTCGAGGCTACAGGCTGGTTGGGAGAGCGCCTCGCAGTTGATCGAAGATCCGGGTAGACGGGAAGCGTGGAAGGCCACGCATATGCCCGAGCTTGTTGCCGCCCAGATCAAGATCGAAAAGCGGCAGCATGCTGTTTACGATGATAGATTCCTGGCGGGCGTCGATCAGCGAGGATAACGGATCTGCAGACTGCGTGCGGAATCCTCCTGACCCGGAGGTGCGCAAACAAGCTATCGGAACGATCGGGCGACGCTCCACAGCTCGATGGCTGAGGCCGGGGTAATATCCCGTCACAAGGCCGTCGAGCTTGCGGATGTGGCTCATAAGCGAGCGATCCTCGGATATTCGCTGGCGGAGGATGCCGGGAGCAACCCGGCTGCGGCGGAAGCCTAATCTGCGGGCCAATGCGGCGACGACTGCCGCGGCTGAAGTGCTGAGACAGATACCTGCCACATTTTGAGTCGCGTCGGAGAAAGCTGCGCGGCGAGGATTTGGGAAGAACGGTTGCGACTGGCGGGAGGACGGATTTTGGTGGCGCGCGCAACCATCTCAGCCCTCAGCCAGCGCCAATCTCGAAAATTTTAATTTCGGTAACATGAAAGCCGTAGGCGGCGGGTGGCGAACCTTCGGAGTGAAGAGGAGGGCGCTCAAGCCATCGGCGATTGGCTTGTGCGGCATAATCAGAGTGGGCAGGCGACAATTCGTCAATTAATTGATGATCCGCACCGTGGCTATGCGCCATCATCTGATCAGGGAATGCTGGGAAGAATTTGCCGGAAGCGGCTGCGAAGATTGTCGGTGTCGGGCCAGATACCCCGGTCGATATGAGTGATCCGGCGTTGCGGCGGAAAATGGTTGGCGCGATCGTTCAGCAAGAATTTGGGAATCCTAAAATCACTCAGCGCGTTTTAAGCGCTTACGATCGAGCTCCCAGCAAGCCCGCCATGGGTGGTGAGACTGTCCCCGCTGCTGCAGAAGGCGGCTTTGCTGGCCTGACCACTGGCGAGTTGGCCGGTCTTGGGGTCCCTGCAGCGGCTGCTGGTGCTCCAGCCAGACCTGCTGGACCCCCAACTCTTCAAGAGCAATTCGACACGATTGATGCCACTCCTGGCTATGACGAGGAGGAGAAGCAGCACGCCAAGATGCGGGCGCAGCAGATCGACAGCCAGCGTCGTGTCGCGATGCGCGGCGAGATCGCCACCGTCAAAAGCTGATGGGCGATGATCTCGCGTCCCTTGAGCAGACCGGCAAGCAGATCCCCGAGCTGACTTATGACAGGGTACGGGCGAGCTATGGGCCGGAAGTGGCCGACAACTGGCAACAGGAACGTGAGTTCAGCTCACGAATTTTTATGACAAGACCAGCGATTTCGACAGGTTGCCGAACTATGAGCTTGATCGCCGCCTAGAGCAGATACGTACCGAGGGAGCCGGACAACCCGGTTTTCTCCAGCGTCAGCGGGTCTACGCCAAGCCGACAAAAAGGCCAAGGCTCTGGAGGAACTGCGATCCAAGTTCCCGGCCGATGCCGTGGCACACTTCCCTGAAGTGATGGCCGCGGCGCAAGGTGCCAATCTCAGCAATCCGATCTCCTATCGCCCTCTCGTCGAAGCTCGCATCAGGGCGATGGTCGCAAACCGACCAACCATTGGACGCGCAGATCCCAATCACCCAGCGCGAGGCGAGAACTCTCTATCGGCCGATCGAGGAAGCGCTGCGGCTGGGCGATCAAGCGCTGTTACAGGGAGAGAGTGAGGCAGGTTGTTCAAACCGTTGATCAAGGCTGGGGTGGTTATGCGCCTGCGGCGCATGTCGATGATCATGGGGTCGGGCATGCCAATGAGCAGGTCAAGGAAACCCTCCACAGCGTCATGAGAAAATTGGGGAATGGTCTGCCGCCCACATCGCAGGAAGGTCGCATCCTCGATGAGGCTGCCAACACGGGTGCCGCCGGTTCAGCGGTTGCTGGTCTGGTTCCCACGGCTGCGGCGGCGCCGCGCAGCTGCCCAGTACCGGACGCTGGGGCAATCCAGCTGCTGCGCCAGAGCCCGCAGGATGCTCCCGCTTATGATGCAACCTACGGCCCGGAGCAGCCGCGCGGGTGTTGGGGCGCCACGCCACCCGCAGCCGCATCGGCGCCCGCCGCAACCTCGCCCACCGAGACGCCGCAGCCTCCGCCACCGCCTGAGCGGGTCTATCGGTCGCCGGATGCCGCCGCGATCGAGGCCTTGCGACGTCGCCCGCTATCCAGGCCCGGGTTCGAGGCAACCTATGGTCCAGGAAGCGCCGACAAATATCTGCCTCCACCCGCTCCCCAATAGATGTCAGAAGAGCGTCAGCCACAGCTTTCCGATGTGCCGCTTGAGCCGGAAGCCGCACCGGCACCCGCACCGCCTCCCTTCCTCGATGGGCTGCCCGATGTAAGCAACCCGTTTGCTGCCCGGCTTCGGCAAAACCCCGATCTCGGCACGATCACACCTGGTGAGCGCGCCCGTCTCGATGCTATCGATTCGTTTTATCGCGGCACCGTAACCGGCTCTTTGCACCTCCATACATTGGGTGAGGTTGCTGGTGGCAAGCCGGCGGTGGATCCAAATACCGGTGCTCCGCATCCCTACCTCAACCAGGAAACCGCGCGCCGTGAATTGGACCAGATCTCGTGATGATCTGGCGCGCTATGAATCGATGCCTGCGTTCAAAGGTCCGATCGAGGGAGCCGCAGCCTTGGCGGGCACCTTGGCCGGTGCTGCGGTTTCGCCAGAAAGCTGGATTACCAGGTTTCCCGGAGCGGCTGCCGCGGCCTCGTGGCTGCAGGCAAGTTCGCGAGGCGAGATCCGCCGCAGCGATGGCCAGCCGCATCTTTGAGACTGGCATTTCGCAGGGCGCGGTTCAGGTTGTTACCGATCCTCTAGCCCAGGCCGGCTCGCTGAGCACCGGCATTCAGCATGATTATGACCTCCGCCGCACCGCACTGGCTTTCCCGCTGGGAGCAATTTTTGGCGGTCTCGTAGGCGCCGGGCACGAGGCAGCAAGCGCCTTGCTGCGCGGTCGAACACCGATGGTTTCACGTGAAACCATTCAGCCACCTGAGCCACCAACGGAGCCTCCACGCGTTGCGCCGGCAAAGGCGATACAGTTCCGAGCGGGACTGTGCCGCCCGCACCCGCGAGGCGCCGTCAGCACGCCCAGCTGCCGGGGGGCTGTGGCAACTGCCTCTGAGCCGGGGCCACCTAGACCCATCGACGATCCATTAGTCAATGCTTGGCGTGACGTGCCAGTCGAGGATCGTGATCTTCTAGCGGGCGCACTCGAAGAAATTCTGAATAGAAGGGAAGTCTTAGACCTGCGAGATATTCCGAAACATCTGAGGGACGAGATCAGGCTAGTTGCGGAGAGACTATAAACCGAGCATTTACCAGCGATCCCGCTGATGCAACTAGCTGCATTGCGAAGTATCAGTGAAGAGGCCAAGCGTGCTGCGGATGTTTCACGTGTGACGCCGGGCGAAGAAGCTAGACCTGCAGGGAATACCGGCGCTTTATTCCTGGGTCCCGAAGGGAACTTCGCTCGCGCGGCTATACTGAGGCCCAGATCCGCGAGGATGAAACCGGAAGAGGCGGTTCGCATCTTGCGGGAAGCGCGCTGCCCTCGGCGCCGAAGATCCCAGCACCCGCGTCGTCCCGAATACTCCGGCCGCCGATGTTGAGCGCGACCGGCTGCAAAACGTGGCGCAACAGGAAGCCATCGCCGCCGCCGCACCCGCAGCTGACAGATACGCGGCCGTGCCGCACCGGAAGTGGCCGGCGCTCCCGCCCGCGTCCAGCCGACATTGCCGCCCGGCGCTCCAGCCGGGGCGCGCCTGAGCCCAGCCAGACATTGCAGTCGCTGCACCAGCAAGCCTTCGACCTTCGCCGACATGGTCGATACTCCGTTGCGGCAGGGACGATTGGCGGCGCGCGATTTCATGGGGCAATACGATCCCTCGCAGGATGTGATCCGTTCGCGTGCCGTCGCCGATTTTGACACCGTGGCGCACGAGGTCGGCCATGCCTTGGAACGCCACACTGGCCCAGATCTGACAGCACTTACCCAGCGCTTATGCTGGCGAGCTTGGACCGCTTGATTACGATCCCAATCTCGCTCGGGTTCACGAAGGCTTTGCCGAGTGGTTTCAGCATTATCCTGACGGCCCCGGCGGCGGCGCAGCGCGAAGCGCCCGGGTTCTACAATGCTTTCCGTGAATTCATGGCGCGCGAGCAGCCTGAATTGTCGACTGCCATCGACCGCGCCCAGGCGACCTATCAGGCATGGCTCAATGCTGGCCCGACGGTACGGCTCGAAACGATCGTTCAGCGCAAGGAAGACGATACGATCGCTCGCGAGCTTCGCCGGGAAGGTTTGGCGAATACAGTTTCGTTGAGGATCCGCAACTTCTATCAGCATTATTTTGACGATAACGCACCTTTTGCGCGGGCAGTTCGAGCAATCGCCGCCGAGGCTTTTCGTGCTTCAGGTACGCGAATGGACATCCCGGCGCATGCGCAATCCTGAGCTGTTGCGACGCATCAATTCCCGCGCTGTGCAAACGGCGCAGGAGCAATTGACGCTCGGGTGTGGTGCCCTACCACGGCAGCGGGTTTGGCCCGGAAGGTCCGGGATTGCGCCAGGTGCTCACCACGGCGCACGGCACTGCGCACACACTGGCGAGCGCCTCTTTGGCCGCGTGGAATGATCGGGTGATGACCGATCTGGATTCTATCTTGCCGCTCGTCAGCTCGAGCTGAAGTGGCGCCTTTACGATGCTGGAGAATTGACGAACATCCCGGGTCCGATGCTCAAATCGGAGGTCGCGCAAGCCATTACGGAGCTCGAGGCGGCGCATCCTACGTTCCGCCAAGCCGCCGACGAATGGACGGCGATGACCCGGCAGATGCTGCGCAAGGCATATGAAGCCGGCATTCTCGGGCGTGAGACCTACCAGACCTTGGTTCAGCCGTGAATTCTATGCGCCGCTTCACCGCGTGCTCGATGATCAGCCAGTGCGCGCCGCGGGCATGGGCGGAGCTCGTGGCACTCCACGAGGAGTGGAGTTGTTCCAGCAGCGCTTCGGCGGATCGATGCGCGACATCATCTCGCCGATCCAGTCGATCGAGGGACACATGGTCCTGCTGGAACGCGCGATCGCGGAGAATGATGTCTCTAAGGCATTGGCGTCGTCTCGGCCGCGAGGCACGAAGAATGGGCGCCACCGGGGTCGGCAGAGTCATCGAGGAAATCCCGCCTCATGAGATTGTCGGGCAGCGCTTCGAGCTGAGGGAGGCGATCCGCAATGCTGCCAAGCAGAATGGCGTCGATCCGCTACGACACCGAAGTCTGCTGCTGTCGTCGGTGATCGATGTCTTTGGCAAAGATCCGATCATGGGCACGCTGTTTCGTTCGGCGCTCGCCAAGGCCCGTGGCGAGCCGATAAAGTTCTATATGGACGGTGGCGAGCTTAGGGCGCTGCGGATCGGCGATCCCGAGCTCTACTCGCTGATGACCGAATTGCCGCCAGCCTTGCGCGATGCCGCTTTGAACTGGCTGGCGATCTCGTCCACCGCGATCCGCGCCGGCATCGTGCACAATCCTCCATGGATGCTGTTTCAACTTTGTCCGGGATCAGGTCGCGGCCTCGATCCTGCATCCCGGTTATGTCCCGTTCAATCCGAAAGGCATAGTTCCGCACGATACGAGACGATGGCTGGGTACATCTTTACGGCATGTCGGGCGGAATGAACCCGGCGGCAGTCACGGCTCGAAGCGGATCGGACGATCAGTCGCGAAATCGACGCGCTGGCGCGCAAGGGCTGGAGCGTGCAGGTGCTCGGCAGTCTGCGCGACACGCTCCCGTATTCCGGCCGAGACCACAAATGGCAAAGCTTTGGGCGCTTTATGAGTGAGCTTGCCGGCGTTTCCGAGATCGGCACCCGGCTCAATATCTTCGAAGCGTGTCTTCAAGCAGAAAAAGCCCAGGGTCTCAGCGATTACGAGGCTGCGGCAGAGGCGGGTTTGCAAGCCAAGGATCTGATCGATTTTGGCCGTCACGGTTCGCGGACCCAGCAGCTCCGGTCGCTAATTCCGTTTCTCGAACGCCTGGGGACAAGCCGTCGACAAGGCTCGCCGGCACTTCTTGTGCCGCTCTATCGCGCGGCGACGGGTGGAATGTCGACCGAGCAGGATGTCGCAGGCGCTACAAAGAGTCAGGCTTGTCCTGGATGATGCTGGGCGGCGTGGGGTCAGCAGCTGGCTATGCCTATGGTCTGCTGATGGGCAAGCATGAGATGTATCAGGACGCCGATCCGACGATGCGGGCGACGCATCTGATCATTCCCGGCAAGGCTTTCGGCCTAGACCACGATATCATCCTGGCGCCCAAGCCCTTCGAGCTAGCGGTCGGCATTCAATCTTGGCGAGGCTGCCGGGATTGCGATGGCGACTGGCGACCCGCGTGCTGCGCACAACGCCATGACCGGCGTGCTCGATGTTCCTGGCTCCGTCTGCCCTGTTGCCGCCTGGCGTGAAGACCGGGGTCGAATTGCTGCTCAATCGTTCGTTTTTCACGGGCCGGGATATCGTCCGGCCGGAAGAGCAGGGTAGACCGGCAGCAGAAGCAGTTCAGACCCGGCACTTCGACCATTGTCAAGGGCGCTCGGAAAGCTGCTCGGATGGTCGCCGATCAAGCTTGATTATTTCTTTGGATCGGCTTTTGGCAGCTTGGGTCGCGATGCCATCCACGCCGCTGACGTGACTGATCCCAAATGCGCCGGACATTCCGCCTGAAAAGCACGATGTTCCTGCGTCGCGGGATCAAACGGGCCGAGATATCACAAGTCAGACAACTCAGACGTTCTGGCGGCTGGCGGGACAGCAGAACGGTGAATATGTCGGAGCTAAGAACGCCTACGACCAGGCGATTATGGATCACCGCGACAAGGATGCCGCGGATTTTCTTGCTCAGCTGCCTAACAGCCAGCGAGCCTATGTGACACTGCAGAGTGCCGTCGATGAGAACTGGCAAGCCGGCTTTCAAGGCCGATGAGAAAGCGTTGCATCCATTGACCAGGGCGTTCGAAGGCGGTAAGCGAGATCAAGGCGGCATGATCAGTGAAATCAGCGTCAATGCCCAGAAAGCAGATCGACGGCGGGCAGACATTGACGCTGAACTCAGAGAACGTCGCGAGGCGATCGACGGACTGGCGCCAGATCAAGGCGATGGAGCAGCGCAACGCCGTTGGTGATCCTCGGCGAGCGGGGATATGAGTCGCGCAAGCTGCTCTCGGTCGAGGACGAGTTCGGAGTATTGCAGGCCAAACTGCCCGGCGATTGCCGAGTGAGCTTGGCGCGCGTTACGCGACCGCGCGGATTTATGAAGACCGACGGAAGAAGCCAAGGCTGTGGCCTGCAAGCTCAACGCCGGTTATTGCGTGAAGGCAGCGCTGCCGAGCTGACGTGATCTGGCGTCGGATGCGAGCAGCGAGGGCCAGCCTTCGAGGGCGCCCGAGTGTCGCCATCCGCAACGGCGCCGGGTCGTAGAGATCCCGGCATTGCCGGCAGCGATGGCGGCAGAGCCATAGATCGGTAGAGGAGTGCGAGCGATGCCATTCGACAAACCGCACGCACCGCTCGATTCTGCCGCATTTCATCGGCACGCCGACCGTGCCCACGCCTGGGATGGGGGAAGATTCCGACCGTCCCAGCCAACATGCACAACATCCAGGCGTTGGCGCGGCGGCCTTCCCCGGCAATCAGCCCATAGACCTGCGCGGCGATGTGCAAGGCCGGGGCACGACGGCGATCAACGCTACGGTGACGGGCTGGCATGGCCGGCCTCTTACAAGCGATGTCCCGGCCGATACCGACGTTCCGGTTTGGAATCAGCAGGCGCATGCCTTTCAATTCAAGCAGGCGTGCGAGATTGGGGCGTTGCCTGGCGGTGCCGCGGGCCAGGTGCAGGTCAACGACGGTTCCGGCCAGTTCACCGGGATCACGATCTCCGGCGACGCCGCACTCGACACCACGACCGAATCCAGACGGTCATCGGGATTCAGGGTCGCCCGATAGCGGCGGCAGCACCCACCAATCAGCAGGTGCTCGCCTGGAACAGCCTCACAGGGCGCTGGACACCCAGTACCGTCGTCGGAGGGAGCGGCCCGGGAGCGATCTCAGTGGAATGACCGCGGGCCAAATCCCGATCGCAGCGGGTCCGGCGTCGATCACTTCCTCGGCCAACCTCTCCGGGTGATGTGGTCAGCAACGCCACGCTTGCGACGACGATCCAGCCGAATGCCGTGACGACTGCGAAGCTCCTCAACAGCGCCGTCACCTACGCCAAGATCCAGCCCGTCACGGCGGCCCGGCTGCTCGGCAACCCGACCGGCAGTCTCGCGGCACCCGCAGAGATCAGCCTCGGCACTGGACTTGAGCTTTGCGGGCTCGGTGCTCGATGCTGCCACCGGTGGCGTTTCCAGCATCGGCATGACCGTACCCGGCACGATCTTCGGGGTCAGCCCGGCTTCAATCACGACGAGCGGCACCTTCCCTGCCTGACCGTCTCGGGCACTCGGGGGGCGTGCCCTATTTCAACACGACCTCGACGATGAGCGAGCAGCGGTCTTCTAACCGCTAATGCATTAATGCTCGGCGGCGGACCCGGAGCAGCTCCGGTTTCGCTTGCCAGCCCGGGAACGACGACGACAGTTCTGCATGGCAATGCCGCGGGGACGCCAATATTCGGCCCGGCTCTCTGGCAACCGACGTGAGCGGCACGCTCCAAGCCGCGCAGGAGCCCGCCCACACCGGCGATGCTGGCGAATACCGCCGGCTCGCTTGGCCCTGAGCATCGCCAACGCGTGCTGTAATCTACGCCAAAATTCAGAATGTCGCGGCCTCGCGCCTTCTTGGCAACGCGACGGCAGCGACGGCAGGCCCTCCCGCAGAGATCGTTCTAGGCACCGGACTGAGCTTTTCTGGCGGCAATACACTCAACGTCACCAGCGGGACGCCCGGCGGTATAAGCACCCAAGTTCAGTTCAACAATACCGCAGCCTTCGGCGGCTCGGCCGGTGCCACGTTCAACGCGACTTCACTGACCTCGATGAATATTGCGCTGGGATCGCCGACGGGACTGGCGATCTCCATTATCGGGCGGCGGGCGGTGCGCTCACTCGCCTGGGCATCGGCACCCCTGGGCAACTGTTGAACGTCACCGCCGGGCTTCTGCCTGCGTGGGCAACCATCGCGACCGGAACCGGGACGGTCAGCTCCGGCGGCGCCGCAGGGAACATCGCCCTCTATACGGCTGGTGCGGTAGTCGGTCCCTTTGTGATGAAGCCAGGACGCGACGCATCTCGCCGACTGGCGCACTGACCATCGCCAACAATGCGATCACGACGGCAAAGATCACCGACGCCGCGGTCACCTACGCCAAGATGCAGAATGTGGCGGCATCTCGATTGCTCGGCAACGCGACGGCGGCCACCCCTGGCGCGCCAGCCGAGATCCTGCTTGGCACCGGATTGAGCTTTTCTGGCGGCAATACACTCAACGCAGCAGGCACGGTTTCGAGCATCGGCATGACGGTGCCGGGCGCTATTTTTGGCGTCCAGCCCGGCATCCCCCATCACGACGAGCGGCACCTTCAACCTCACGGTCAGCGGCACTTCCGGGGCGTGCCCTATTTTAATTCGACTTCGACGATGTGCAACCAGCGGCTTGCTTACGGCAAATGCGCTGGTGCTCGGCGGGGTGCAGGCGGACCCCCGGCGCCGATGGGCAGCCTCGGGACGGCGCTGCAAGTTCTGCACGGCAACGCTGGCGGGGCGCCAACCTGGAGCACATTGTCATTGACCACTGAAGTGAGCGGCACGCTCCAGGCCGCGCAGGAGCCCGCCCATACCGGCGAGGTGACCAACACTGCGGGCTCGCTGGCGCTGACCATCACCAACGCTGCTGTGACCTACGCCAAGATGCAGGCGATGACAGCCAACCGGTTGCTCGGCAGCGGCTTGTCCGGGACGGCGGTCGCCGAGATCACGCTCGGGACGAATTTGTCGCTTACCGGCACGACGCTCAATGCCGCCGGTGGCGTTTCCAGCATCGGGATGACGGTTCCGGGCCTGATCTTCTCGGTTAGCGCCGGCCTCGATCACGACCCGGGACACATTCGCCCTGACCGTCTCGGGCATCCCCGGCGGCATACCTTATTTCAGCACCGCCGCCCAGATGGCCTCGTCAGCCCTGCTCACCGCCAACGCGCTGGTTCTCGGGGCGGCGCCGGAGCAACACCGGCAACGATGGCGCCCGGCACTTCCGGTCAGGTGCTGCATAGTGCCGGTGCCGCCGTTCCGACTCCGGGGTGCCGTGTCGCTGACCACCTGAAGTGGCGGCACGCTCCAGGCCGCGCAGGAGCCCGCCCATACCGGCGAGGTGACCAACACCGCGGGCTCGTTGGCGCTGACGATTACCAACGCCGCGGTCACCTACGCCAAGATGCAGAATGTGGCGGCATCTCGATTGCTCGGCAACGCGACGGCGGCCACCCCCGGAGCGCCAGCTGAGATCCTGCTTTGGCACCAATCTCACATTCTGGCGGCAACACGCTCAACGCTGCCGGGTCGGTTTCAAGCATCACCTTGTCGAGCCCCGGTGGTATTTTCGCGGTGACCGGCCCCAATCCGATCACCGCAGCGGGCACCTTCGGTTACATCACGACGGGCATTTTGGGTGGCATTCCCCTATTTCAGCTCAACCTCCCGGTACTGTCCTCGTCTGGTGCGTTAACCGCGCATGGGGTGGTGATCGGCGGAGGTTCCGCAGCACACGCCGGCCTCGACGACAGCGCGGTGCTGCCGGTCAGGTGTTGACGAGCAATGGCGCTGCCGCCGACCCGAGCTTTCAGACGCTGGCTGTGGGGAGCGGGACCGTGGTCGCCAGCCCGCAATTCCAGGTACCTTATTATGCGAGCGGCCCTGGCTCGATCGCCTCTGTCCAGGGCCATCCTGGCATCACCGCCACCGCCGCCGGCAGCTTGACGATCAACCGCGCCGCTGGGTTGCCTGCCGCGGCAGCCAACGCCACCCCCGTCCTATGGAGTGTGGGCAACACTGGCGAAACCCCGACCGTGCTGGTCGACGGCATCGGCTTCGCATTCAGCCTTGGTGCTGCGGCGAGCCAACGGCACCGTCACGACACCGGTAGCCATTGCCGCCAGCGATGTGCTCGGCCAGATGGCGGTGCGCGGCTACTTTACAGGAGCATCGTCAGGCTACGCCGCCTAGCGGCAACGCACGCCTGCAATTTGTCGCGCTGCAAAACTTCTCACCGATACCGCGCAGGGCACGCGGATCGAATTGCAGACCACGCCCGCTGGACTCGAACGCGCTGACGACGCAGGTGACAATCGGTCCCGGGGTGGTCGTGCGGCAATCCGACACCGCCGGCATTCACCCCGGCAATCTGGTGACATCAACGCTTCTCGGATTATGATCGATGGCCAGTTGGTATCGGCGGGCGGCATCCCCGATGCCGCAGCGGACGGCACTTATTACGGTCGGGTCAACAACGCCTGGCAACACGTCGTGCCGAGCATCGGCGGCACCATCGCCGGCACAGCACCAGGCAGCCTGACGATCAACCGCAACCCGACCTTGCCTGCACGCGCCGGCCAACACCGACCCCGTCTTGTGGGGCGTGGGCAACGCTGCCGAAAACCCGACGCGTGCTGGTCGACGGCATCGGCAACATGCCGGCGGTGCTGCTGCGGCGCGCCAATGGCACCGGCACCGACACCCGGTTGGCAGCGGCGATGTGCTCGGGCAGCTGGCGGTGCGCGGCTACGCTGCGGCGACGCGGGTATGCCGTGAGCGGCAACGCGCGCCTGCAATTTGTCGCGCGTCGATACTTTCAACGCCACGGCGCAAGGCACGCGGATCGATCTTCAGACCACCCGCACCGGCTCGAACCACGTTGCGAACGCGAGGCGACGATCGGCCCGGGCCTGGTTGTGGGCAACCCGAACGCCGGTCGGCGCATCCCGACCTTTGGCGACGTCAACGCCAGCAAGCGTGATCATGATCGACGGCGCTGCCGCATCTGCGGGCGGCGGGATTACCGACGCGCCGGCGGACGGGCTCTATTATGTCCGGCGCAATGCTCTTTGGGTCGAGCCGGCCGACACCGGCAGCATCGGCGTGGTGGCGGGCGGCATTACGCAGCCGACGGCGACCCCAGTCTCGGGCACCTTCACTGTCGTCAGCAGCGTATCGGTTCCAGGGGCAGCAGTGCGGCTTGACGCGGGGGCTTTCGGCCGGCGACGTGGCGTCAAGAACGCCGGAGCCAACCCGTTGCAGATTTTCCCCGGGTCGGGCGCGCGGATCAATCCTCTGGCTGTCGGACACCGGGGCTGTGATCATCCAACCGGATGAATTGATGTGGTTCGAGGGCGAAAGTGTGACGCAATGGCACGCCTGATCACCCTGCTGCTGCCGTTCTGCTGCTGGCCGCCGTGCGCGGCGCTCGGTCAAACCGGTGGCCAAGTACGGCGCGGCCGGTCACCAGCGGCTGCACCGACACCGCGAGCTCTAAGGATTACAGCGCCACGATCGTCTGGCGCAGCGCCACGAGCTGTAGCAAGACCGAGACGCTGCCCGCCTGTGGCCCGTACAACAACGGCAAGTGGATACAGGTCGTCGATGGACAGCGTACGGCAGCAAGCCCAGCCGATCACGATCAACGCGACAGCCGGAACCGTCAGCGGCCCGGTCAATCCGGTGGTCATCAACCTCAATGGCGGCGGGTGGATTGTGACATGCGACGGCGCGGTGGCGACATGGACGGTCACCGGCACGAGTCACCGCCATGACGGCGCCAGCGACCGGCGTGTCGGCGGGCAGCTATCAGATGGGCACGCAATGCGTGACGATCGATCCGCAGGGTCGAGTGACGACGGTTGTGACCGCATCGTGTCTGGGTAGCTCGTCCATACTTCGCAACGGCGGGGGACACCTCCTCCGCAATGCCGGGGAAGTGTATTGCGCAATGTCCCGTAGCAGGTTCTGGCTATCCTGGCTGGCGGCGGCGGCGCTTGCCGCCTATGCCGTCCCGTCTTTCTGCGGCCGACACTCTGGTCCACAACGAGACCTGCCGCGACGACGCCGCTCACCGCCGGCAACGATTGCTTTTATGTCGATCAGAACGCTACCGACCGAAAGCTGTGCACCGGCTATGCCGCCGCAATTGGTGCTGCGGCGAGCAACGCGACGTTGACACTCGGCTCGACCACGCTGACCCTGGGCGGCTCGGTTTCCACCGTGGCGGGGTTGACGCTGACCGCGCCGGTGCTGTCCGGCACCATCACCGGCAGCTGCTATGCTGGGCGGCACGCCATCGCTGGCGACCACCGGGCTGACCGGCGTCCTTCAGGCCGCACAGGAGCCAGCGCATACCGGCGATGTCACTAACACCGCCGGCTCGTTGGCGCTGACCTTGGCGAGCACGGGCGTCGTACCGCAGGCACCTGCACCAACTGCAATCTGACATATGACCTGAAAGGCCGGATAACGGTTGCGACGAACGGCACGGCGCAGCGGCCCAACCGCTGTCGGTAAGCTCTGACACCACCGCCGGCACGACCACCGTGACGGCCACCCAGTGGACCTAACTTGCAGCGCTTTGTCGCGACTGTTGCCGGCCGCATTTATCAACTTCCGGCCGCCACCACGCTCTCGACGACCGGCGGCATCACCATCTATGTCGCTTGGCCGAGCCGGTAACGCTGAAGCCTGCCGCGACGGACGGAATCGGCGGCAACCCCATTAACACCTCGGTGTACCCTTCCGAGCCGATAACGACGGTGCAGGTGACGACCTCGGCAGCGGCAGGCACCACGGCCTTTATGCGCCGCCCAGCCTGTGCGCAAATATACTCGTTTCAGCTGGGCTGGAAGGGCCAAATCCCTCGGCGGACCCTCTCGTTATATTGGCCGCCCTCAGTCTACCCGGACGGTCTATAAGATCACCTGCAACGTCCGGAAGGCGGCTGGCGCTGCCGGCAAGGTCAACATTTTTGCCGTTCCCAACGGTCTACGGACGCGGCCACCGGCGGCACCAGGCTCGACAGCGTACCGCCGGCTGCGATGTGAACACGGCATCCAACACCGCACTGCGGACATGGGAATAGTCAAGCTTCCGAGCATCCCCAGCCGACTCCACCCTTTCGCGGTTTTTACGGGCACGGGGCTTCGGCACCGGCGGATTGACGATTCTTGCGCGCTAACTCGCTTCGAGGTGTGGACGTGACCCGTCTGCTCCGGCACGGTGGTCACAGATAGGGGATTGGTGCGATGAGATATCTCTTTTTCTTCATGTCTTGTCCTCTGCCTCTCCGTCTGAGTCGCGGCACCCGTAACATCGATCACCGTGCCGATCGGCGTCATCGTGCATGTGACCGTGCTGCAGAACGGGGTAGCGGTGCTCTCCGGGCCAGGTTACATGGTCAATCGCCTGGGCCCAACCTCGATCCGGCACGATCGATGTGGACAGCTCCGGCACGGGGTGGAATCTCGTGGGTACGGTCGAGGGCAGCTGCCACGGTAACGGCGACAAAGACCGACGGCGCCGCCTGGCACGCTCGGCGTGACGGTGACGCCCGCGCCAACCGGGACGCCGGCACCACTGACGTTCACCTCTCCGACAGTGCCGAGGTCGCTGCGCTGATCGGCAGCAACTCGCCAATCGAGGCCTGTCGCAGTCCGATATCATGGCGCGCAGCTCCATTGCGGGATCTGCTGATTCGCGCTGTTCCAGCCGCGCCGGTCGTGCTGATCGGCGGCTCAGCGCCCAGCCCCCGATCGAGTTCAAGGGCACAGCCTCGGTGATCGATGGATTGCAACGGGTGCACCTCCATCACCGCCTCATACAACGTCACCGGCAAGCAGTGCGCTGCTCGTCGAGATCGGAAGCGACAGCACGGCGTGCTTTGGCAGGCGGCCCCACCCGGGCGGTCGCGGCGCTAACCTCTGTCATATGGAACGGCACCGAGGCGCTCACGCTGCTCGGCAGCCGAACCTCGGACATCAACCAGCGTCACCCATTACGTCTATGGGATACTGAATCCGACGACCGGGACGGCACAACATCGTCGTCCACCTGGCCCAACAGCCACGATCATCCGAATGAGCGCCTCCGGATTATGCCAATGTTCTTGGATTTGGCGCGGCGACCGGCAACGCAACGGGCTGCACCGGCGCCCCCGCGGCGCTGACGACGAGCCCTCACCACCACGGCGGCCAACTCGTGGGTCTATCTCGGAGCTCGATCGATTATTCCGGCAGGTGCCATCCCAAACGGCCGGGGCAGGGGCGACCCTGCGGGGCTGCAATGCGGCGGGGTACATCTGCGCGTTCGACAGCGGCGGCTCGGTCGGGGCGTCCGGCACGAACTACAGCATGACGACCAATTATCCGGCCGGGATACAGGGCATCTCGCACGTCGGCAGTGGAGCTGAAGGGTGCGGCGGCGAGCAGCGGCGGGGGCGGGGGCGGGCGGCGGCACGCCCGCCGCGGCGACCGCTGCTGGCTTCACGACGGTCGCCTTAAATGACGACTTTTTCGCAGCCATTCTGCAACTAACAAGGCCAACTGGCTCGACTGTAATGACGCGTATCACTTCTCCCCGGCCAGTCCGCGGTATTATCGCTCGTGGGAGGGATTTGGGTTCTGGCCGCACTCTGCTCTGCTGTACTACAAGAGAATCGATCCGTTTACGGGGACGCCGGCTTTGCGTACATTTATTGGAAGCAGTCATTCTACAACCCCGCCAGCGATGATGAGACTCAATGCAATACAGACGGTCAATGGCAGCGGGCTCGCCGTCGGCGGGGACCTTTTTCACACCGTACGCGTATTTTGGAGATAACTGCGGCGCTGGTTTCCTGCACCCACAACAGATGCACACTTTAATCTCCTGGACGTTAACGACCACCGCGGGTGTCAGCTTTGGAGTGGGATGCCCTGGAAAGCTGGGTGGACAACGGCGACACCACTTCCTGTTCAACCGGGGATCTGTAACGCAGCAAATCCGGTCAATCGGGGTATCCTATTAACCAGTATCACAGATATGGGTGGCGGATCACCAGCGACGGAGCGACAGAGTCATGGTGGTGCTCTATATCGATGATAACCTTATCGGCTGCTCGCGGACGCGACACGGGCAGCAGCAGCTACTTGGTTAACGGGGGTATCAAACAACTCCACAGATTATGATCGAGCAGGGGTTGTCGGGGGTTCAGAGCCGCCAGGGTGTGGTGATGGCACTAACGCAGACGTCTGGGTCTCGCGCATCAGAGGTTGGTTGCAGCAGTGGCAGCAAATAGCTCCCAGCCAAGTGCTTTTCGGGCAGTCCTAATCCATGAGGAGCGTATCCATGAAGAGCATATCTGTTAGGCGGATAATCATCGCGTTTTGATGCTCGTCGGCCTCCCGGCTATACCACGGCGATAGTAGTCCTGACGAGGCTTCTGCGCAAGAAGGAGTTGCAAACGTTGCAAAGCGAGCATCCGGCAGACAATCGCTATGGTTGTGCCTGAAACCACTTGAGCGACCTGCAATCCCGCCGCGGCAATGACGCCCCGCTTCGTCGGATTATTGTGGTTGCTCAGTGCGGGATCACAGCCGCGGCATTCGTGACATTGCCACAGCCCGTACTGGTTTACTGCATCATATCATCGGCAGTGATCCAGACGGGCCATCAAATCTCACCGATTGCATTAGCCTGGTCGAAGTGCTGCGTTCCGCAACGATGCTCACGCGACCCATGAAATAGTTTACTGCTGCCTGTCGTCGCGTTCCGCGTTGGCGCGCTCGCCTGTCCCTTTCAATGGACCTCTTACGCTTACTGGACGTGGAATGCGCACCACTACGGGATGCAGAATTTTGGTGTGCTGTCGTTGTGGCGGAGGCCGAAGCGGCGACGACTGGCGATGGCGGCGTGCTTGGTATATCACGAGCGGGCCTATGGCACTGTTCTTTCTCTGGCATCCGGCGTGGTGGTGGCTGTTCGTCTTTGGTGCGGCGATGCAGTTCAACCATTGGTGCGTAGATATCGGGCTGTCGGGCCACCTCACGCGACACGCGTGGCTGTTTGTGGGTGGGGTTCTGGTGGCTGGGCTCGTGGGCTTCGTATGGTACGAGCCGACTACGCACGGTTTTTCACCGCCGCTCGGATGCGCTAATGCAAATTGCGATGGCGCTCGGGTTCGTCCATTTCCTCTACTCGCGGTGGGTCTGGAAACTCAGCGATCCGCAGGTGCGGGCAACAATCGGCGCAAATCTTTTCGCCGCCACCACTGGAGGGGAACCCGATGGCTCGTAAGCTCGAACTCAAGACTGCGAGCCTCAACAGTGTGGACTGGAAGGTGAACTCAACTATGGCCAGCACCTGCTGGCGATACTGCAATTTGATCAGCAGACCGGCGGTATGAGCTTTGACGATGTCATCAAAACGGACGGACGCGATGAAGCCGATCCAGGCGGCCATAGCGGACGGGTCTGCAGGAGGTGATCTTGACCGACGAGCAGTGGCGCACGGTGGTGGAAAAGCTTAACCGTTTTCAACTCCGCTTCGCCGACGAGCGCGATTGTCGCTTTCGGGTTGATGGTCAGAGACGCCCGAGGATCGGGGCCGGGCAGCAGCCCGAGCCCTAATACTTCCGCCGCGCCTGCCATGCCATGCCGTGCCAGGCCAATCCGCGCCGCGCCGCGCCATGCCGGGCCACGCCGGGCCTGCCCTGCCTCTGCCGCGCCATTTAAATCGAGAAAATAGGAAATGATAAGGTCTCAGCGATAGGCCAGTCTGCGCAACACCCGGCGGTAAAACCTGCACCCGCGTCACCCGCAGCCCAGCCTTGCCAAAACCGTTCAACGCTGGCGCGCCACAGGCCCAATTCCTGCAGCACTGTATCCCATGTCGGGCTGAGCGCTTCCTCCGAACTCCAGTTCGCCGTTGTCGATCTGCCGAAGATTTCCATCTTGCGGCTTGCTACCCATCTCATTTGGTCATCCCCCATAGCGGGTCGAGCCCTCTTGCGGTCGCGCGCTGCGATCCAGTTGGCGAGTGCCGCGCGCGCGTCGTCAGCTCGTCGACATCGGCGCGCATCCGGGCGAGCCAAGCTGGATGGTCCAGGTCGCCCGCGTGTGGTCTTCTCGATCCCATCCCCACATGATCCATTGGCGGCGAATAGGCACGCAGAGCGGCGATCTGCCCGGTGTATGCAGCTCGCGGCCTTCGACGGTTGTCTCCTCGCCATCGCCGGCATAGGCCGCCAGAGAGTGTAGGGCCAACACCGCACTGGCACCGGCAATCGTCAAGGTTTTCATCACAACTCGACACTCCGCGCCCCTATCCGACGCTACCCTATCTGTAAGTCTCAGCGCGACAACCGGCGATAGGGGTGCCGGGTTTCGGGTGCGACCCTATCGCGCCGAGCGGGGTCGATCTGAAAGCTGCCCTTGGTTAGATATCCCAACGCCAGCCACGGACGGCCGCGGACGAGCGCCGCCCGGGCGAGCGCCAGCCAAGCTCTTCGATGGATGGACAATTACGGTTCCCAGCAATAGGCGAAGCCATCCATGCCCCAAAAGCAGTAAGGCTCGGCACGGGCAATGGTCGATAGGCATAGGCTTATCAACAACGCCTACAGCAAATTTCGCTTTCATGGCATGCTCCTTTTCTGCAGTCTGCGGGTCAGGACTAGCACTGTCGGCCCGGATCCGCGTCGTGTCCGTATGCTGGTCGGGGCAGTAAATCGTCAGAAAGAGCTTTAACGGGCGTCCCATAGCAGGATTGAGGGGACGACCGTCCTCGGCAAAGCCGCCTAAGTCCGTTTCCCAGACCAAACGCACCGCGAATTTAGAATTCTTGGCATCCTGCCGATCGGTCCTCGATGGGGATCGGAGGCTCGGAATAGAAACATTTCTGAATTGCCAGATCGAGCAGAGTCGAGGCGGTACTGGGGACGGCGACCTCGTCGGGTGCGACCGCCTTCGGTGTTTGGCTGGTCTACGAGGTCGGCACGCAGCCGGTCGACATTCCTTTGTGTGCGATGCGCTACTGATCGAGCCGCCCTGTCGCGAGTCTCGCCTTGCGGCCACAGAGCCCGGTGCGGCACCACGCGCTTCAAGAACGTATCAAATAGAAAGAGCTCGCGGGAACCCTCTTGTGTCGCGATTGCAGCAATCTTGATGCCATCGCCGCGGGCGTGCCAAACAGAAAGTTTTTCCAGGCTTGAAGCGGCCGGGCCGTGAGTCGTGATAGCCGCGATCAATCTTCCTTCCTCCAGCTGTTGAAACCTGCATGCTGCAGTCCAGGCGCATGTATTATTGCGGCACATCCGCCGTGTGACAGGACACATGATCACGATTTTTCCCTCGTCCCGCTCAGCAAGGATTCTGCTGCACTCATGGGAGCTGTGATCCTCAAGAGGTCTGATCTCCTTGTGTCCTCGATAATCCATTCCTGGATTGGCCGCAGCGGATCGGGTGCATCGATTGCCATATCGCCTCCTTCCCTGTTTGGTCGTGAGCGGCCCTACCTCCCATCTTTCGGACCTCGGCGGCATGCGGTAGCGGCTCGACTTCCTTCCCGACCTCGCTGATGGGGACTCTGGCCTCTGGAGCTCGCGGCTCACAGGCGCGACTGACTCTGCCGGACTTTGGTGCCTCCACCGAGGCCCGCCGACCAGGGGACTAGCATACGCGGTAGCAATCCCCGGCGAGGGGGCGTAAACCTATGTCCATCGCCGAAGATACCATCGCAGCAACTGGCACCGCCGCCGCCACGGCAGCGCATGCAGGGCGCCCAGATCGCCGGTCGGGCCGGCCGCGCTCGATTGGAGCGCGCAGCGTCAGTTCCTGCGTGCAGCGTGCGTGGACGCCAAGCTGCGGCACTGAGCTCCCCGGCGGAGTCGTCGGGCATATGGCCCCGCAGAATGGGCACAGGCCTCGGCAATAGCGCCCACGAAGGCCGGCGGCGTAGTGACCAGGCATCGGCAAAGAAGTGGGGCTTCCAAGCTGCGCCACGCAATGAGTGCGTAGTCATCTCATTTCCCGGCCTGAAACCTTCGGTGCCGCATACCGCCCTGCTGATGGCGCGGTGGCGGCAGGGGCGCCGTGGTGTCCGACGGTGTTTGCGACGCGCGTCGATGCCGCTTCGCCGCAACACACCAGCATGAGCAACTCCTTGCCTCAGTGTTCAGGCCTGCGACTCCACGTGTAGACCAAGACCAGCCGCAGCCACGTTCGCGGTTCCACCAGCAGCGGCTCTGACCGCGCCACAGCCGGGCCGGCGAGCGCCGCGTGAGGCGCGGCGGCAGGCGCGCCAGAGCCCTGAGGCGCCTGCAGTGCCAGGCAGCCCGCCGCGAGAGCGGGGAGTGGCTCGCCGCGATCTCGGCGAGGCGGTCGGAGCGGGTTCATCGGCGGCGAGGACGGCTTCAGCCGCGCGAAGCCAGCGAAGGGGTAGGATCGTCGCCAGCCATTGGTCTCAGAGGCCTCCCAGCTCTCGATCTGGGAAACAGGAGCCGCCCGGGTGAATGACCCCACCGGGCGGCCCGAAAACCCGGATTATTATATCACACCCGACATGCCATCACGGCCACACGATCTGCATCGCCGGCTCGCATATCCGGCCGCCAGCCGGCGAAGACCGCCTTGACCGCAATCCGCCGCCATCGAGCGCCCAGGCGACATCGACGTTGGCGGCGCGCGGCACGAAACCGACCATCCGATCATTGGCCCACACCTGCACGGCCAGCGCGTCGTGCTTGTTGTCGGCTCGCGGACGAGCCGCAGCGGCGTGCCCGGCGGCAGCTCCCACAATAGCCCTTTGTCATAATGTCGCCAGCCCGCGATCAGCACCGTCAGCGGAGGTTGAGCCACACCATCACTCCCAGCCGGCGGCGCCGAATCGCCAGGACGATCGCCAGCCCGATCAGCCCTCGCGCGAATGCTTGTGGCGCGGCATCTCGACCACGCGCCCGGTCGCGCAGCAGGCTGTCCGAACCCGCTCACGGCGGCATTCTCTCACGTCGTTGCTGTCTCTCCTGTCTCTCCGCCGCTCTCGATCCTCCCGTAGATCGTTGAAGCACTTTGGTGACGATTGCTGCGTGCTCTTCTTCGTCTTCTTCCGATATTTTCCATGGTTCGGAAATTTCCATCTGATTGAGGGTGTTCGGCCAGCGCCGTCAGAAATTTGACGCGGCGTTGCTTTCTCCTGGAAATCGTCAAAGTTGTATCGGGACGCAGGCGGGCGATCACGTCGGCGCTCCGCACGCCCCTTGGCAATCGCCTCGTTGAGCAGATTTAGACCATCCGCTCAACTCGTCCTGCAGCCGTATCAGCGCTGCTTTATTGACCTCGCGGAACCGGTCAAAGTCGGCCGCGGGGCGCTGGGCCTCAGTCATTGCGCTGATCCGATCGCGGGCCGGCTTGAACCATGCGGCCATCGCCATCCCTCGTGCAGCGGCACCGGCGACGTCATAGGCCCCCGACTCCGTTGCCGCCGCGGCGGGAGGATTTGTTGCCGCCTGCGTCTGGTAGGCCGCGCTCGCCTCGGCCGCTGCTGCCATCGTCGCCTCGGCCGTCTCAGCTTCGGCTGCGCTTGATCTCGGCGAGCAGCTGGCCGTGCTCGCTGCTGAGCGCATCGGCCATGTCGCCATGACCGCGATCGCGCAGGTCGTTGAGCAGCCTAGCGCCGTTATCCCAGGTCGCCCTCGATGAGCTTGCGATCGCCTCTGGCGTCATCGAGGCACCGGGCATAGACGGTGACCGCTTCGTTGACCTCGTCGAACTCTGTGCACCTCGCCGTATTCATCGCTGAAGAACCACGGCTTCTGAGGTGCTGCTGTGGTGGTCGTCGTCGTTTCCGCCGGCGCTGCGGCGTTGCCTTCCTCTGCCCGAGTGCGGGGCACCTCCTCGGCGGGCACCCGTCGGCGCCCGCGCGCTTTGGCGCGCCGGTCTCGCTGTAATCGGCGATCGCGGGGCGCGGCTCGACTTTGCGCATGTCGGCGATGGCTGGAATCTCGGGAGGCTCATCATCGCGCCGCAACAGCCGGTCGAGATCCGATCCGGTCGGAGCCTGCTTGGCGCAGCGGCGCAGCACGGTCTTGCGTGCCATCTCGCCCCAGAACGATTTCCAGCCGAGACTGTCCTTGGCTCGCGACAGCGCCCGCGTGCGCTCGATCTCATGCACATTCATCGTGTCGTAGAGCGTCTCGCCGTTGTATAGCTTGATGATCGCATAAGCCCCGACCGGTGGGCCGCGTTCCTCGGTGAAGGACGGCGGTTCATGCTCGATCCCGGGATTGTCGCCAAGGCGGCGGCGGAAGAGGTCGTTTTGATAAACCACCTCGGCGACCGCGCTGCGCACTTCGCCGGTATTGCGCATACGCTTGCGAATACCCTGAATCATCGGCAGATATTGCACAAGCGGCGCCCAATATTCCTGACCGTTGGCGTCTTTATGGCGGGTGTTGAACACCACCAGTGCCGCCTCTCTGCCATCCGGATAGAGCCCATCCTGGGCGCACCTGACGCAAGCCGTGAACAAGCTGCGGCGATCGGCGCCGGCAAGGTTGTTCTGCGGCGTTGACGAATTGATCGCGGTCAGCACCACGCGCTTGAACCGCTCGACCGGGATATGATCCGGCAGTGCCATCTCGAGTTCGGGAGTGAACCGCTCCAGAGCTTCTGGGAGCGCCAGCGTCGCCAGATCGCGTGCGGAGGCCGGGGCGGTCGAGCTGGATGAATGCGCGTCGGACATTGTCAGCACCTCTTGATCCGAAATTTATCATCCTGGAATATTCTCAGGCCGGCGATCTCCCGGACACCCTCGGCGATCGCCTGGCGCACCGCGGCATCGTCGATAGTCAGGAAGCCGAGCGGACGGCGGCCGGGTCGAGCACCTCATAATCCCATTTCTCGACGGCAAACGCGGTCCCGCCATAGTCGCCCACTAATTGTCACAGGGGCATTCGGGGCCTCGGCCTGCACCGCCGCGATCGCCGCGTTGGTGGCCTCTTGCTCGGCCATGCGGGTCAGCTCGACCGCGGTGGTGCGGTCGCCTGCGGCTTCGCTCTGCCTGCGCCTCGGCCGCTAGCCGCCGGGCCTCGGTCTCGGCCACCTCGCGCGCCTGCTGGCCCTGCGGCGGTCCGCTTCCTCGCGCCGCCGCTGCTCGGCCTTCTTCGTGTCGAAGAATTGCTGCACCTGCCGCAAGATCGGCCCGGATGACGTTGTTGAGCCGCTTGATTTTGTCATTGAAAACCGATCGACCACCCGGCCGCCGTCGAGGTAGGGCTTCTTTTCGCGGGCGTGGGCCTGCTCGGCCTCGAGGATCGCCCGCTTGCATTGCTCGCCGATCCAGTCGATGACCGTCTTGGCCTCTGCCTCGGTGGTGATCTGCGCCGGCACCTTGGCAGCCCCCAACTCGAGCTCGACGAAGCGGCTCGCCATCTCGCCATAGGTGCGTCGAGGTGCCTCTGCAGCACGCCAGGATCTGAGGTGACGGTGTCGATCGGCTCGGGTGGCCGGTTGGTCGACGGATCGTGGATCAGCGTGCCGCGCATCATCGCACCAGCATGGCAATGACAACGGTTAGGGCGACGGCGCCGATCACGGACACACATCACTGCGAAGGAGATCAGCTGCCAGGCAAGGCTCGAATCCATTGTCCCCCTTTGTGGCATCAGAAATGCGAAGGCAGTTTATCTAATTGAACTTTTGCCTGGGATTCGCCTCGGGGCTGGCCGGGGCATAGCGCACCGCCCAATCCCGGCGCGCCAGGCGCCAGACATATTCGCGGGCGTCGATGTCGCTGCCGCGCGTCCACACCTCGATTGGGTCAGCCTCATCCTCGCCGATCCTCGCGCGCAGCGCTCGCGGATCGCTCCGTCGGCTCGCACCACTGCTCGGATCCTGGTGCTGTCGCCTCGAAAGGGTCGGGCAGGATCAACGGGCACGGCCGCCATATAATCGCGGGCACAAGAGAGCCCGGCGCGCCAGCTTGAGCGTGAAATAGCCCGGCCGGGGCTCGCTGGCGACGCGCCCGCTGCCGCGCGGTCGCTCGTAGGCGGGCCGCTTGAGAAGCTCGCGGCGCAGCTCCTGGGGCAGGCCGCGGGAAGGTAGGGCAGGTCTACGCATCAGGTGTGCCGGGCGCTGCGGGTGCGGAGCCAGGGCGGGCATTTGGCGAGGGGACTTCGGAACAGATGCCACACCAGCGCGCCATCGTGCATTTGGCAGGTGCCTCGATAGTATAGGTCGATCTGCGGCCATTCGATCGGGTGGCCGGTCCCGGCGAGCCGAAATTCACAATCTATTTTCCGATCGTCGTCTGGATCAACCAGCATCCAGATTTGCGGTCGATCGCGCTGCGCCTGGAAGGTGAGGAACGTCCCGGTGCGCGGCAGGCTCAGCGTGAAACCTGTCCTTGATCGGCACGTCGTATTTGTAGACCTTCAGCATGGCGCTTCCTCAATTTCGGGGTCCGCTTGTAAACATATAATGTTGGGCAACATAATAGCAACCTTTGAAAGGCAACAAAAGCCGACGCCATGAGATCATTGTTAGCCCAACAAACCCAGCTTGGCAAACCACGTGCTGAGCGCGCCGATCCCGGCCTCGAAATCGCCCTGCAGGCCGCCGGAAGCGTCCCGCGATTGGCCGAGCTGCTCGGGCTGTCACATGCCACGGTGAGCCTGTGGCGCAAAATCCCGAAGAGGCACGTCCCGACGATCGAGACGGGCCTCGGCATCCCGCCCCACGAGCAGCGGCCCGACGCCTTCCCTCGAGGGGCTGAGCCAGGGGGCGGCCCGCCGCGGGGTGCGGTGCGACTGGCCTAAAAACCATGAGCGACAAAGCGACGACCCAAAAGCCCACCTTGCGGGACGCAGAGGGGTTATGGGCGGATCTTCAGAGAAACGAGCTTGGTGGATATTCAGGGATCAACCGCCCCTTTACATCTTGATCGAGCTAAAACGAGCTTACGAGAACGGCAGGGAGGACGAACGCTTGCGCCGGGGTGCGGTGCGCGATATTCTTGAGCGTAGGTCGAGCGCGAGCCCGGCAGTGCCAAACCGCTCGTAAGTCGCCAGCCAGGCCGCGAGCTCCGGCTCGCTCAGATCATAGCGCCGGTAGGCTTCCTCGACGCTGAGCACGCGGTTGATCACGGCCACGGCGATCCGCGGCTTTGCGGCCGGAGCTCCACCGTTGAACAGTCGGCGGTGGCAGCCGGGCCGCGATCGCCGCCAGCCGAGTCCTGCTCTTCGCCCCTGCAGCTCGCGCTCGCGGTCAACGATGCGCTCCTGATTCCAGCTGATGATCATGTGGAATTTACTGGATCGATGCATCTCGCGGAGAGTTTCCGTCGAGCAGCTCAATGAGGCATGGCATGTCCGATCAGGCTAAACCACAGACAGCCGCACTCGACGAAATCTTTCGGCTGCGAGCGGCCTTGGAGTGGATCGTCGCCAATGTGGATGAGAAGAAGGCAGCCGCTCGTCGTTGGGCGCGCCAGAATGGCTCTGCGCTCTGAGAACGCCCCCACCCAGACCCTATAGGTTCCCTACCAGCCACCGACATGCCCGGTGAAAACCGCCAACCCCGCGGCCCGCGACAGCTCCCCGCGCCGCACCCGCGCACACGTCGCAATCTCTACCTCGTCCTTGCGCCGCGCCTCTTGCCACGGCTGAAGCTGGATGTTCGCCAGCGTGTCAGGGCCGCCAAAGGCACAGCGGTACGATGCGGTCGGCCTCGTATAGCCGGCCCTCGCTCTGCGGAATGTGATCGCGCGCCAACGCCAGCTGCTTCAGCCTGGGATCGCGGTGCTGTTGCGCCGGGGCCGGACCGCACGCCGCAACCCCCAACGCTATCGGCAAAGCCAGCCTCGCGAGCCTCATCGAAACCCTCCGCAATCCCGTGCTTCAACGGTCTGAAAATGGTCGGCCCGGAAGAGCGTCGGAAACCGCTCTTGTCGCCCTGCAGAGCGCTATCCGGGCCGATCGGGTTATCTGCGCATCCATTCAGACCGCCGCGGTCAAAGCGATCGGTATTCGTATTGAACGATGCTATGGCCCAATCGCGCTCGTCGGTTCTTGATCACGGACGCTTGACGGCGAATTTCCACCTCTACACGCCATAACCATCGCAGGATAGGTTTCGCCTTCCATGTTCTTGCTCTTGGGCTCGATTCTGCGCCGGCGTAGCTCCAACGCCCGCAACATCGACCGTGACGGTGCCGCGCTCTACCGGCAGATCATAGCCCCATAATCCCTCTAGCTGACGCCAAACAGAAACCCTAGCACCCACGCGGCGATGCCCAGCGTGATCTCGTAGATCAGCGCGCTGATCACCATAAACACGCAGAGGCCCAGAAACCCCAGCAATATAGCCGGGATCATCAGTAGCTTGCCAAGTAGTGCACTGTCGTTCATTTGATTTCCCTTTCCGGTGGATAGAAAGCGACGCCTTTCCAGTGCGCCCCCGGAGTGCTCCGGGCTTCGTCGTTACCTCGGCCAGCCCCGGGCGGTTGATATCGAAACGCCAGTCCATCGCCTTCAGAAAGCGGAATTGACGGTCGATGAAGCTCGGTAACGGTTGACCAGCCGCAACCAGCGTGGCGATGTAGTTGCTGGCCGATGCGGCGGATATTGCAGGCGAGGCAGGATTAGGATTGCCCTCTTCCGTAGCCAGACCCCAAATGCAGTCAAGTTCCCGGTTCGCCGCTGAAATCATGCCTTTGGTGATACGCGCCATCCGATTTCCTTTCAGCGCAACTCGACATGAATGCGGGATTGGTCGAGAATTTCGTGGCATTCCAGCAGGCGGATGAGCTCAGCTGCCCATGCCGCTGCCTGCGCGTCCTTCAGGCATGCCTTGAATGCAATGGCTTTCGCCAATGCCCGATCACTGCAACCCGTGTCAATCATCCACTTCCTTTCCGTGGGTCTGTGTCGCTCTTCCGTTAGCGACATGACCCAACATAAGCGGCCAACCAAATCAGCGCAAGCCCCGATGACGTAGACGGGAACATGCAGCATGCAACTTAATGCCCTTCTGCAGCACGTTCCTGATACGTGCTCTCGGAGCTTCCCCGGAACCTCACCCAACATATTAGGAAAGCCGGCTAACCCACAAAGAATTGCAGCACACTTCACGCGCCGCACCTACGCGCGTCATATTCTGATGAATATATCGCTCTCTATATATCGCGCGCTGTTGACAATGTTGTCAGTAGTGGGTTCGCTCTCCGCTCAGGGGTTGCGTCGCATACATCGCGGACACGGCGTCCGCCTAATCCCAGCAGGAATGCTGGGGATTTCGGGCCAATCGCCGGGCTACCCATCATCCTACCCATCATTGGGCGGCCGATGGCGAGCAAAAACGGCCCCACACAGGGGAGGGGCTGGCTGGCGCCGCGCGTGAGTCGA
>ERZ1370068.3210-contig-2327_pt1 | contig 34354 bp, 36 predicted proteins | sample MGYA00561227_ERZ1370068 | MGnify/ENA primary metagenome ERZ1370068 (study PRJEB38410, sample SAMEA6850437) | metagenome | study: Metagenomic assessment of the ecological functions of the soil: analysis of the soil microbiota associated with the...
TTTACGAGATATTCCACGGGCCGCGCCGCGTCGTAGCCGGGGCCCATCGTGGCGAAAACCGAGAAGCGCGCGCCCAGGCTGAAGCCCGCTCGCGCGGCCTGACGGCGACCAGCTGACGAGCGGCAGAAACCCCGGCGGCGCTCGAATCTCTTCGTACGGTCGTGGACGACGGGGGCGAGGTTCTCGCCTCCTACCGCGATCCGGTCGGCGTGATGGCAGCTCCTCGCGGCACTTCCGATCGACGTCGTGCAGCCGACCCCGTTCCAACGGATGCATCCGCGACGCACGCCGCGCGCCTCGCCGATGTCGCATCGACAAGATCGACCGCTTCCTCGACCCGATCATCGCGGTGCGCGGCGGCGAAGGACGGCTTCTGGACGCGCAACGGCGGCCACCGCCTGGCGGCGCATGCGCCGCCTCGGCGCGAAGCTCGATCCGTCGCGCTCGTGCTCCCGAGCCCGAGACCGCCTGGCGCATCCTCGCCCTCAACACCGAGAAGGCTCACAACGTGCGCGAAAGGTCCCTCGAGGTCATCCGCATGGCGCGGGCGGTGGCTACGAGCTCCGACCCGCGCCCGAGGAAAGGAGTTCGCGCTCGAGTTCGAGCACCCGTCGCGTTCCTCACCCTCGGCGCGACGTACGCGAGAAGGCCGCTTCTCCGGCGGGGCCTACGCGCCGGTGCTTGAAGCCGCGTCCCGAGTCGTTCCCCTCGGCAGCAAGCTGCCGGCGGCCCTCGCGGTGCGCGACGAGCGCTGCGGCCGCTCTCCTCGGTCTGGACGAGGCCGTCGTCGCGGCCGTCGCGGCGCTCAAGGAGCGCGGGTTCGTCAGCCCGTATCTCTGAGGCGTTCGTGATCGCACGCGCGTCAATCCGCTGCGGTTCCAGCGCGGCGGCGAGCCGAAGTTCGACGAGACGATTGCGAAGATGCTGGCCTCCGCTTTGCAAAAGTTCGATGCCGGCAAGATCAAGGCCGACCAGGTGGCGGCGGCGTCGGGGCCGCCCGAGGCAGCTCGCCATCCAGGGTTCGAGGAGTAGGATCTCGAACCTCAATCGAAAGGAGAAACGATGCGCGTGACAGCCGGCCGCCGAACGTTGACGATGGTTCTGGCCCTCGGGACGGTCCTGGGAATGGCATCTTGGGTTCCGCGGGCCGCCGCCGCGGAGAGTGAACGTGCGATGAAGTGGCAGATGTCGATCCCCATCACGTTCACGTCAGGTGCGTCCTACAGACAGCGGAGGGCACGAGCGTCGACGTGCAACGACGACCTCGGTTGGGGATTCGGATTCGGCTACCACCTCAACGAGCGCTTCATGGTGGGAGCCGACTTCACCTGGCTGAGCGCCAACTACGACGCGAGCATCGCCACCGACCTCAACGGCGACCAGATTCCGGACGGCACCGTCGACGTCTCGGGGAACCCTCGACGCCGCCAACCTCCAGTTCGTCAGGCCAGTACAACATTCTCAAGGGGCGTGTAACGCCGTTCGTCCGGGCGAGTTTCCGGATGGACCTGGGTCGACTCGAACATCCCGTCGGGCCCGGCGACGCGGGACCTGCTGGTGGGATCCGTGGTACGGCTACATCTGCGACACCTGGCAGCCCACGTTCGAGGACACCTCGTTCGCCTACGGAGCGGCCGCCGGCGTTCGCGCGGAGCTGGGCGACAAGTTCTTCTCTCGAGGGAAGCTACAACGTGCTCTGGGTCGACTTCGACAGGGCGGGCACGCAGTCGTTTGACGGCTTCCGCATTGAACGCAGGCTGGGCGCTGCAGTCGCAGCGATAAGCGCCGTGAAGGCGCGGCACCGAGCATGGCCAACCCGTCGGCTTAATCTGCCGACGGGTTGGCGCGCCTGATCGGCCGCCAGCTTCTCCCCACCGGACACCAGGTCTCCTCCCTAACTCGATCGCGCTCAGCCGCTTACCCGCCGCCGCGGTCACTCGTTCGGCGTGGCCTGGCTGCTCTGTCAGGGACGGCGCGTCTCGACACCCCGCCAGACCGCGCCGCCCCAACGTCCTGAAAGGAGCTGGCGTGACTTTGCGAGATGGAAGAGTCTTGCGGGCGGGCTGCCGATTGCGGTCGCGCTCGCGGGCGCGGTGACGATCGGAGGATCGCGCCCCACTCCCGAGGGGATGGCGCCGGCCGAAGACCTCAGATTGGCCGATCGTCGAACCCCACCCGACCACCGACCCGTCAACCCTCTGCCATCCGAACACGCACGCGCAGCGCGACATGGAGGCCGTCGCCACGCCCGGAGACGTCCGGCAGCTTCCACCCCTTAGGCAGCAGCTCAACCGCGCCGGCCGGCTGCACAGCACGCTGCCGATCAGGCGCCCGCAGAGGCCGACCAACAGAGCAGCCATTTTCTACCTCCTCGACACGCACAACTTCGAGCCGCAACGTGTTCACCGGCGCGCTTCCCCGGCGTCAACGACCAGGCGATGCTGACGGCGACCGGGCGCCGACTGCGGCCTTCCGACGATCGGCGCGGTCCGCCTCGGTCGTCGAGCCGAAGCCGGATCTGCCGACCGATCCCAACGACGTCCGCGCCTTCATCGACATCTTCACCGACATCGATCCGGCTGTTCGTCATCAACAACGAGAGCGGCTGGTACGAAGGCTGGATGATCCACGACCTGCGGGTCGCGCCGGTCGGCGCCGCCGCGCGCCGACGGACACGCGCAGTTCGGGACGATCCTGCAAGCCGACGCCGACCGCCTGCAGGCGATGGGCAGCGGGCACAACAACGTCTCCGGCCACCTCTTCACGACCGACGGCAATGCCGTCGCGCTTCCCGTGCGAGTCCGACCACTTCCCCGACATCCAGGGCAACCTCGTGCCGATCTACCTGAGCATGGGGGCCTACAACGCGCTGCAGCAGAGCGACGTGCACTGCTTACTGGGAGTTCAACTACACGACCAACTGGGTCTTCCCGCTGTACGAGCTGCCGTTCACCGGCGGCATCCCCGGCACGTTCGAGGCCGGTCAGATCGGCGCGCTGCAGCCGTCGTCCCCGGCTCGGGCCCGCCGGGCATCAGCAACGATCCGGTCGACGTACGGCGACAGCCCGTTCCTGCCGCGCGACCCGGACAAGTTCGACGGCGACGACGACGCGCAGCGCGAGTTCCGCATGCGCTTCATCCCCAGCGGCCTGGCGCAACGAGATCTTCCTCGACGTCTACGAGCGCGCTGGCGTCGTTCGAGCCGGGCGTGACCGCTCTCCGCAGCGCTCGTTCGACGCCTACGCGGCAGGAGGTCGCGCGGGTCGACCAGAACCGCGACGGCGTCATCTCCGCGGTCGAAGGGGACGTCGACACGGCCAGCGACGGATTCGAGGACAACGCGCGCCTGTTCCTGCCGGCGACGTCGCTACGACCGGCTTCGCGGTGACGCGGGAGATCAACGACGGCATGCTCGCGCCGCGCTTCGCGCCACAGCCAGCGTGCCTGGCTGCTCACCGGATTCGCGCGTCGGTGAATCCAGTCGGTGCCCGCGTCCACGAGGGCGTGATTCCGACGATCGTTGAGTCGATTTATCGCGGTGGGACGGGCAGCGCAGGCGGACCCGGTCGAATCTCCCGATCGACCGGCCGTCGAACTTCGGCAGCGCCGTCCGTCCCCTCACCTCAGCGCCCTAGGGGCGCGCTCTTTCTCAAGACCCGGACGCGGGTTCGATTCCCGCCGCCTCCACCATTCGACTCGCGCCTTCCGGCGCTCGCTCATGGCAGGCCATTGATCGCAGTCGAATGCCTCACCGACTCTATCGACAAGACGCTCGCCGCAGCCGATCGTGACGGCCCACATGGGGCGCTCGCGCCGCGCCTCGGGTGGTGTCCGGACCGAGCGCCGCCGCCGGTCCATTGACACCGCGGCCTCGCCGTAGATCCCCACCATCGCGCCCGCAGGGTGAGAGTTGCAGTTGAATTCCGTGCTGGCTTCCGTATTGTTCCTCGCCGCGATGGGCGGCGACGCCAAGATCGCGCCGTGGCTTGTCGATCACCTGAGCACGGGCGAACGAAGATTCGTTCCCGTTCTGTTCGACGACCCCGAAGCCTTCGATGCCGCTCTCGCCGCCGCCGCTCACGGTCCCGCGCGCGGACGCGGCGTTTACGAGGCGCTCGCAGGGCGCGCCCGATCGTCGCAGGCCAACGTGCGCGCGGAGCTTACGCAGGCGGGGATCACGTTCCGGCCTCTCTACTGTGATCAACGGCCTCGCGGTACGCGGCGACCTGGCCCTTGCGCGGAAACTGGCGGCACACGGCGAGGTGGCGCGGATCGTCGGCGATCCGGTCGTTCACGGTAGTCACCAAGACTTGCTCGCCCCGGCACCCGCCTCGTCCCGACGCCGGCCTGGAGCTGGGCGTCCTCCAGATCGAGGCCGACAAAGTCTGGAACCTGGACGGGAAGCGCGGCGAGGGGATCGTGGTCGCTTCGGGCGACACGGGCGTCGAGTGGACGCACCCGGCGTTGAAGGGCAAGTACCGCGGCTGGAACGGCGCGACGGCCAAGCCATGACTTCAACTGGTTCGACGCGATCGAAGACACGGTCGAGCCGTTCGACGACAACAACCACGGCTCGCACACCACCGGCACGATGGTGGGCGACGACGGCGCTGGGCAATCAGATCGGCGTCGCGCCGGGGGCGCGATGGATCGCCTGCCGGAACATGAACTTCGGAGACGGGCAGCCTTCAACCTACATCGCGTGCAATCAGTTCTTCCTCGCGCCGTTCCCCATGGAGGCGATCCCGAAACGGACGGCGATCCGTCGAAGGCGCCCGACATCGTGAACAACTCGTGGGAGTGCCCTCCAGCGGAAGGGTGCGACCTCGTCGTGTTGAAGGCGAGCTTCTCGGCCCTTCGCGCCGCCGGAATCCTGCTGTGGCCGGTGCGGGGAACAACGGCCCGAATTGCAGCACCGTTTCGACGCCGCCGGCGATCTACGACGAGGCGTTCGTCGTCGGGGCGACGGACATGACGGAAGTCCTCGCGTCGTTCTCCTCGCGGGGGCCGGTGACGATCGATGGCAGCGGTCGGCCGCGGCCGGACGTCGTCGCACCCGGCGTCGGGTGCGATCGTCGGTGCAGGGGTTTCTATTCGCACTCGAGCGGCACGAGCATGGCAAGCCCGCATGTCGCCGGCGCGGCGGCGCTGTTGTGGTCGGTCAAACCCCAGTTGAAGGGGCTCATCACGACCACGCGGTGCCTGATCAGCCAGTCGGCCCGAGGCAACGTGCAGCAGTCCACTCCGCAAGTCTGCGGCGGGACGTCGGGCTCCGACCGCCCCAACAATCTTTTCGGCTTCGGGCTGATCGACGCCTATGACGCGATCCATCTCGGGCCCGACGTCGACGCCGACGGGGTCGCCGATGTCTGCGACTGTGCGCCGGGAGACGGGGGCAGCTTCGCCACACCGGCCGAGCCGTCGGCGCTTGGGCTTTCCGCCGACAAGCAGACGATGACCTGGAGCCCCGCGAACCCTGCCGGGGAAGCGGAACGGTCTACGACGTCGTCGCCGGCAATCTGGCCACCCTGCGCGCGACCGGCGTCATCGCCACGGCGGTGTGCCTCGGGAGCTCCGAGCGCGACGCCGGTACGCGTGGATCCCGTCGTTGCCGCCCGCGGGGAGCGGGACCTTCTACGTGGTCCAAGCCCGAAATGGCTGCGGCGCTTCCGGGTTCGGCGCCACGTCCGGCGGCGCCCCGCGACCCACGCGAATTGTCCGTGAGGCCTTGATAGCGCTCGCCCTTGATATTGATGCACGTAGCATCCATTGCCGCGCGGAAAACCAGCGAAATCGAGCTCCTGCCCAGGACGAGACCGGCGATCCATCGAAGGGAGAAGCGGCGACGATCACGCTTCGCGCGCGGGGTTTCCTCGACGCGGTTCGACGTCACGGTCGTCGGCGTCCGCAAGACCGTCAGGACGTCGCTGGGCTTGACGGTGCCCGGTTCAGCCCGGCGCCGAAGCGCGCTCCTGATTGCGTCGTGGTGCCCGCGATCGGCTTCAAGATGCCCGAGGCGCTGCGAGCGAGCGCTCGCAGGGCCCGACGTTCGCGATGCGGCGGTGCTGCTTCGGCAATGGGCCGATGCGGGGAGCGCTGATGACCGCGGCCTGCATCGGAACGTTCGTGCTGCGCCGAATCCGGCCTGCTCGACGATCAGGATGCGACCACCACCTGGTGGCTGGCTCCGCTCTTTCGATCGCGCTATCCCGACGGTGCGTCTCGACGAGTCGCACATGCTCGTCAAATCGGACGGGTCGTCACCGCCGGGGCGGCGCTGAGCCACATGGATCTGGCGCTCTGGCTCATCCGGCAGCAGAGTCCGAAGCTCGCCGCCGTGACGGCGAAGTACCTGATCGTCGACTCGCGGCCGTCGCCAATCCGCGTATGTCCTGACGGATCATCTGATCCACAACGATCCGCTGGTGGAGCGTTTCGAACGGTGGGCCCGCACCAGGCTCGCGCACGGGTTCTCCTCGACGAGGCGGCGAAGGCCGTCGCCACCAGCAAGCGAACGCTCGCGCGCCGCATGCAGGCGGTGCTGGGAAGTCGCCCTATCCTATTTTCAAAGTCTGCGCGTGGAGCGCGCGGTGCATCTGCTGAAGACGGGCAACGAGAGCGTCGATCAGATCGCGGCGCGCGTGGGCTACGCCGATGGCGTCACCCTGCGGACACTCTTGCGGCGGCGCCTGGGTTACGGCGTCCGGGAGATTCGCAGAGCGGATTGATGTGGGTAGGCCCCGGACGATCATTTCGAGGAGGAACGCCTCGACACGTTTCAGGAACGCATCGCTCTCCTCGCAGAACGGCAGGTGGCCGCTCTTCTCGAAGATCGCCAGCTCGGATCCGGGGATCGCGTTGTGGATCGCCCACGCGACCGACGGCGCCACGTTGAAGTCGTACCGGCCGGTGACGACCAAGGTGGGGAACGTGAACTTCGGCAGCTCGGGGTTCAGGTCGAAGCGCTGGAGATCGTTCCAGACCGCCTTGTTGACCTTCTGGCGATACACGAACGACGTCGACCGCGCCATGAACGCGTCCTTCGCCTCGGGCGTGTAGAAGAGCATGGTCATGTACTCGCGGAGGTCGGCGGCGATCGCCTTTGCGTCCCCGAGCTCGACGGCGAAGGCGAGGGCGTCCTCGCGCGCCCGTCGTCTCCGGGTAGATGTTCTTGAACAGGAAGACCGTGTCCTGGATCTTCGGCGCCGCCGAATCGACGATCATGAGGTGCGCGATCCGATCGGGATGCCGCGCCGCGTACGCCATCACGAGATAACCGCCCCACGAGTGCCCCAGGAGATCGATCTTCTCGAAGCCGAGTGCGCGCGCAGCGCGTCGAGGTCGTCGATCTGTTCCGCGAGGCCGCAGGGCTGGCCGTCCTTGAGCTCGGACTGAGCGCCCGTTTCCGCGCTGATCGTAGAAGACGACCTTGCGCGCCTTCGCGAGCCGATCCCACACGTCGCCGCAGAGCAGATAGGAGTGATCGAACCCGGGGCCGCCGTTGGCGACGACGAGCGGCGTCCCGGCCCGCTCCCGCGTACCTCATACCAGACCGTCACGCCGCCGGTCTCGAACGTCGATCCGGCGCGGGCGCCGGCGTCGCCGCGACGGCAGGAAAACCGAGCGCGAGAACGTCAGGGACAGGAGCGCAATATATCGCAAGTGCATCGGGCACCTCCGGGTCGCGGATCGTACGACGAACCGTGGGGCGCGAGGTAAGATGCGACGATGGCCGCCTTCGATTGGGTGAGATTCGGATTCGCGTGCGCGCTCGTCGTCGCCGCCGGGTGCGATCAGAGCGACGTCGTGACGTCCCCGACCCAGGTCGCGGACGGGGCGTGCAGCAACCGCCCGGCGCGAGCGATCGGTTCGTGGATTGCGGGAACGGCACGGTCACCGACACGCAGACCAACCTGATCTGGCTCAAGGACGCGAGCTGCTTCACCTCGGCCATGAGTTGGGTGACGGCAGACCGGGAGGTCGGCGTCCGGCTGAGCGACGGCCGCCGCAGGCTGACCGACCACTCAAACCGGGGGCCTGGCGCGTTCCGAGCCTCGCCGACTGGGCGTCGGTGCTTGTGCAGGTTCCGGGCGCATGCCGGCCGTCGCTTACCGACAAGACCGGCACGCGGATTGCTTCGCGGCGAACCCCTGGGCGGGACGGCATCCTGCCGGTGTTCTACTGGACCAGCACCTCGGCCGTCGGATTTAGCAGCGCGTGGGCCGCGGACCCGAACCAAGGCAATCTCCTCAAGTAATCACCGGCCAACACTTCCTGGTCTGGGCGGTCCGCGACGGCACCTAGGTCAGGAGACGGTCCGAACTCAGGCGGCTGCGCGCCGGTGTTTCGCCTCCCAGTCCGGATCGGAGGGCGATCTCCGTTCGAGCGATCTTCAATCGGTGGAGTCCCGCGGTGGCGAGGGAACCGAGTCGAGAGCGCCTCGACCAGGAACCGGACCCCGAGCCCGTCGTCAGGGCGAGACCGGCGCGGCCACAAGAAACGTTCTATACCTGTTGTCGAGGGCTGGTCAACGACCATGGCGCCCGGCGGTTCTCGCGGACCCTCGGGCGTGAGGAGACCCGCGATGAGCCACCCATCCAATATCGGGCATATCGTTGATCGGCAGGTTTCTCTCTGGGGCTTGAAGCAGGGCGTGCAGGTGGAGGGGCGGCCCTTCGTCGGCGGCGCGCTCGAGAAACCGACCGAAGGCCCATGGATCACGATCTCGACGCGGCTCGGCGCCGGAGGCCTGGAGTTGGCCGCTCGTCTCGGCGAGCGGCTGGGGTGGCGGGTGATCGACAAGGAGATTCTGCAGGAGATCGCGAAGACCACGCACACGCGGGAGCGGATCCTCTCCCATTTCGACGATCACGCCGTCGGGGCGTTCGAGGACTACCGTCTGCGCACCTGTTCGCACCCGGCCACTCTCGTGCGTTCCGCCTACGTCCTCCAGATGATGCGCGTCGTGTGGGCCATCGCCCGTGCAGGGGAACGCGATTATGATCGGCCGCGGGGCGAACTGGCTGCTCGATCCGCGCTACGGGCTGCGCGTGCGCGCGATCGCTCCCGTCGAAATGCGCGTCGAATGGTTCAAGCGCAAGCAGGGTTTGTCGGCCGCCGCCGCCGCCCGCCGCGTGGAGGAAGACAACGCCGGACCGCGCGAAGTTCACACGCCAGATCTTCAAGCAGGACATCGACGACCCGCTGGGGTACGACCTCGTCGTCAACCTCGGAACGCTCGAGATCGAGTCGGTCGTCGCGGTTGTGACGACCGCGCTGTTCACCAAGCTGGCCACCGCCGACATCGGTTGAACGCCCGGGTGGACATGATCACCGTGTTGGTGTGACGGCCGATACCAGTGCGCCCTCAGGGGCACGCCCCGCTCGACGCCGCGAGCTCCGCGTCGCGCACGCCCGATGGTCCGGCGTCCCGTCGTCGTACGTGCCCGGCCCGCCGCAGTTCGAAGCCCGAACGAGATGTCAGAACCTGCCGCCGACCGGCGGCGGGTCGGGATCGTTCACGCTGGTTCCGGCCACGTCGTTGGCGAGACAGTCCGTTGTGGAGGCCGTGAAGTCACCACCGGTCGCGCGAAGAGTACCGGAGAACTGCAGGCTCCTGAGACGAGACTCAGGCGGCCGCGCGCCGGTGTTTCGCCTCCCAGTCCGGATCGGAGGGCGATCGCCGCTCGAAAGCCATCTTCAATCGGTGGAGTCCCGCGGTGGCGAGGGAACCGAATACGACGGAGAGGACGAGCGGCCAGACGCCCTCGCCGCCAAAGATGTCGCTGCCCGTTAGCCCGACGAGGAGTGGTCAAGATGAGATTCGCCGTCACGTTCTCCAGCAACTTGAACAAGGTCGAACCGTTCGAGGCGCGGGCCACCAAAGGGATGGTCTTCGTCCCCTCGATCATCAGGAAGACGATCAACGACCGTCCGATGAAATTGTCCCAGGCCTGAAGGTTGACGTTCATGCGCTCCTCCTCAGTTGCAGGCTGCGACCGTGCAGTCGATGAGATAACCCTGAACCGAGGCGTTCGTGATCGCACCACCGGTTGTGACGTTCCTAACCGCGAACAGGTCGACGTCGGTGCCGCCGTCGGCGAAGATCGTCGTCGGCTGGCTCACGGTATAGATCGTCGCGGCCGCCCGACGTCGTACCCGTAAACGTCGGCGGCATGATGTAGTCCTCGAGCTGGCCGTTCACCCTCGCCTGCACGGCCGTGCTCACGATCTTTTGCCCGGTTCCCGTATCGGACAGGCCGTTGATCGAGACGGCCTGGATGACGAGGCGCTTACCCGCCGGAACGGTGAACGACCACGACGTGGCCGTCTTCGTTCGAGCGGAACGAGTCATTCCGGAAGAATGCGAACGCACTCCTCGCCGTGTCGTCGATGCTCGTCACCGACACGGTTCCCTGGTGGCGAACGGGTACCGGGTGCGCCGCGTCGTTCGACACGAAGAACGATGGATTGTTCGGATTCGGGTTCGCGCTCGCTTGATCCTCTCAAGATTTCCCGCTCCGACGACGACGCCGGTGAGCACGAGCAGGACGATCGGAATCGCTACACGCCGCATGGTTTCCCTTATGGGTCGTCGCGAGAGACGACCACGGTTCATCTTCTCGATCATCCGCCCGTCGGGAGGCTGGTTCAAGGGTTCCCTATGTCGTTAGGGAGACTGGAACCCAAACGCCGGTCCAGCGTATTGTCTTCGCACGGACAGGGCGGCTCGCGCTGAGGGCAGGAGCAGGATGTGGAAGCGTCACAAGGGAAGATCATCGTCGGCGTCATCCTCCTGGCGATGGCCGGGCTCATGGGTTCCGGCATCTATAAAGAAGAACCAAGCCACCGAGGTCAGCGTGGCCAAGGTCAAAGTTCAGGACGTCGTGGGCAAGGTCATCGCCAACGGCAAGATCCAGGCGGAGAACAAGGTCGACCTCTCGGCGCTGGTCATGGGCCAGATCGTGAACTTGGTCGTGCGGGAGGGGGATCGCGTCAAGGAAGGCGATTTTCTCCTTCAGATCGACAAGAAGCGGGCCGCCGCCGAGGAGGCGAGGCTCCGCCGCCGCGCTCAGGGGAGCCTCGGTGATCTCGACTCGGCCAGGGCGGCGATGGACCAGGCGGCCAAGGACCTCGAGCGTGCGCGGAAGAACCACGACGCGGGGATCGTCCCCGTCGCGGATTACCAGCGCGCCCAGTCGAGCTACGACGGCGCCAAGGGTGCCTACCAGGCGGCGGAGCAGCGCATCGTGCAGAACCGCGCCATCGTCAACGCGTACCACGACACGGTGACGAAGTCGACCGTGCGCTGCGCCGATCTCCGGAATCGTGACGACGCTGCGGGTGAAGGCGGGGAGGTCACGGTGCTCGGCACCATGAACAACCCGGGCACCCAGCTGATGACCATCTCCGACATGTCGACGGTCCAGGCCGTCCTCATGGTGGACGAGACCGACACGCCCAACATCGCGGTGGGCCAGAAGGCGATGCTGACGCTCGACTCCTATCCGGGACGGAAGTTCGACGGCGTCGTGACCGAGGTGGGGCACTCGCCGATCCAAAGGGACGACCCGGAGCTCCAGGGGCTCATCAGCACGACCGAGGCGATCAACTTCAAGGTGAAGGTCAAGATCGCAGACCCGCCGCCGACCATCCGGCCGGGCTTCTCGGTCACCGCCGACATCATCACCGGCACGAAATCGAAGGTTCCGACCATCCCGCTCGCGGCCGTCGTGATCCGCGACTCCCCGAAGGAGACAAGGACGCTTCGGGTCGGGTCAAAACCGAAGAGGGCGTCTACACCGTGGCCGACGGCAAGGTGCGTTTTGCGCCCATCAAGACCGGGCTCACGGGAGAGCTGGACATCGAGGTGGAGAACGGCCTCAAGGACGGCGAGACCGTGATCAGCGGTCCCTTCAAGACGCTTCGGACCATCAAGGAAGGCGACAAGGTCAAGGCGATGAGCGAGGAAAAGAGGAAGGCCATGGAGTCCGGGGCGACCGGGTCGTCCTAGAGCCATGGACGTCTCGCGAGCTGTTCGCCACGTCGCTCCGGTCGCTGAGCAGCCACAAGCTCCGCTCCGGGCTGACGCTGCTGGGCGTCATCATCGGCGTCATGACCGTGGTGGCGGTCGTTTCGGTCATCAGCGGCCTGAACGAGTTCGTGGCCACGAACCTCATCAACCTCAACCCCGACGTCCTGGTGTTCACCAAGTTCGGAATCCTGAGGAGCCGCTCCGAGTTCCTGATGGCGAACCGCAGGAAGCCGCTCACCATGGTCGAGCGCAGGCTGGTCGAGGCCAACTGCCGGTCCTGCGCCGCGGTGGGGGCTCAGGCGGACCAGACCGCTCGCCGTCAAGTCGGGGCGGCGCAAGCTCGGGGGCGTCGAGGTCACGGGTTACACCGCCAACGCCGACGCCATGCTCAACCTCGACCTCGGAGTCCGGCCGCTTCTTCAACCCGACCGAGGAGGCGCACGCCGCCGCGGTCGCGGTCATCGGCGCCGGACGTCAAGGACGAGATCTTCTCCGGCGTCGACCCGATCGGCCGCACGCTGCTACGTTCACGGCTATCCCATGCGCGTGATCGGCGTGCAAAAGCGTCTCGGGAAGATGATGGGCCAGTCGCGCGACAAGGTGCTCTTCGTTCCCATCACGTTCCTCATGAAGGTGTTGAGCTCCGACCGGGGGCTCGCGATCCTGGTCCGCCCGGAGGGGCATGGCGGGGCTCGACCGCGTCGAGGACGAGGTCCGGACCATCCTCCGCTCGGCGCGCAAGACCCGATTCAAGGCCGACGACCCTTCGGCGTCGTCGGCTCGCGCGCGGTGCAGGCCGTCTGGCGGTCGATCTCGCAGGGAGCCTACCTCGCCACGATCATCGTCTCGGGCATGTCGCTCGTGGTCGGGGCGATCGTGATCGCCAACATCATGTTCGTCTCGGTGGTGGAGCGCACGCGCGAGATCGGCCTGCGGAAGGCGCTCGGCGCGCGCTCGAAGGACATCAGGCGCCAGTTCCTCGTCGAGGCGACGATGCTGTCGCTTTCGGGCGGCCTGGTCGGAGCCGCCCTCGGTGCGCTCGCCGCGGCCGGGATCAGCGTCGTGTTCCCCGCGACGGTGCGGCCGCCAGTTCATCCTCTTGGGGCTCGCCCTGGCGGTCATCGTGGGCGTCGTCGCCGGACTCGCGCCGTCGTCGCTGGCGGCGAGGAAGACGCCCATCGAAGCGCTGCGCTACGAGTAGGAGAGCCGATCATGCGACGCTACCTCGACATTTTCCGCCGCGGCTTCTGGGAGAACGTGCGCTTCGCGCTCGAGGTCCATCCGCGAGCACAAGCTTCGCGCGGGGCTCACCGACGCTCGGCATCGTCGTGGGCGTGACGACCGTCATGGGGATGGTCGCGATCGTGTCGGGGTTCAACAACAACGTGATCGGCAACTTGCAGGCCTTCGGCGCGAACCGCATCGAATTCCAGAAGTACGACGGAGTCGTTCGGCCCCGGCGACACGGATTTCGACGAACAGAAGAAGCGCCACAACCTGACCATGGCGGATGCGGCCGCGCTGCGCGACGCGGTGCCGGAGGCGCTCGCGGTGTCGGCGCTCGTCGCCCACACCGACGCCGTGCTGCACATCAAGCACGGCAACCTCGAAGCCAACATGCCCTACACGCTGGGCGTGGACGAGTGGTACCCGCAGGGCACGTCCTACAACGTCGGTCACGGCCGCTTCTTCACATCCGCGGAGGTCGCGCACTCGGCGCCGGTCGCCATCGTCGGGCGCCGACGTGAAGGACGCCATCTTTCCCTGGAGGATCCCGTCGGCAAAGACATCACGGTGGAGGGCGAGCATTACCGCGTGGTCGGCGTCCTCGCGCGCAAAGGGGAGCAGTTCGGGTGGTCGCCGGACAACAAGGTGGTGCTCCCGTTACGGAACGTTCGCCCGCCAGTTCCCGTTTCGCATCTTGGAGGACGGCGTGAACATCAGCGTCGTGCCGCGCCGCAGCGAGGATCTGCGGCTCGTCGTCGACAAGTGCGTGTCGGTGCTCAGGCAGCGCCGCAAGGTGCCCTTCAACAAGCCCAACGATTTCGCGGTGTCCACGCCCGATCAGCTCATCAACCAGTTCAAGCAGATCACCGGCGGCATCACCGGGGCCATGGTCTTCATCGCCGCGTTGTCGCTCCTCATCGGCGGCGTCGGCGTGATGAACATCATGCTCGTGTCGGTCACCGAGCGGACGCGGGAGATCGGCATCCGCAAGGCGCTCGGCGCTCTCCGCCGCGACATCATCGGACAGTTCCTGACCGAAGCGGTGACGTTGAGCAGCCTCGGAGGCCTCATCGGCGTCGCGATCGGGATCGGCATCTCCGCGTTGATCAAGGCGAACGTTCCGGCGCTGCCGACCGACATCCCGCTCTGGTCGCCGATCGTGGGCCTCGCCGTATCGATGGGGGTCGGGATCTTCTTCGGCGCCTATCCCGCGGTCAAGGCGTCGCGGCTCGATCCCATCGAGTCGCTGCGATACAGTAGGGGACCGTGGCCACCGGCGCGACCATCTACAACTTCGACATCGATCTGGCCGACGCCGACCGGAGTGTCTACGAATCGCTCGCGCTTCGCTTGGCTCGTCACCCGTCGGAATCTGAGGAGTACCTGGTGACGCGGGTGCTTGCCTATGCCATGGAGCACGCGGAGGGCATCGCGTTTTCCACCGGCGGTCTTTCCGACCCGGACGAACCGGCGCTTACCGTTCGCGATCTCTCCGGCGCGTCTTCGTGTGTGGATCGAGGTCGGCAGCCCGGATGCCGCCCGCCTGCACAAGGCCTCGAAGGCCTCGCCGCGCGTCGCGGTTTACACCCACAGGACGCCGAGCGCCTGGCCGGACGCCTGTCGGGCGAGCGCATCCATCGCGCCCGAGGCTCTCGAGCTGTATTCGATCGATCCCGCCCTCATCAGCGCGCTCTCGTCGCGGCTCGATCGGCGGATGGCCTTCGCGCTGTCCATCTCCGACCGCGAGCTGTTCGTCTCGATCGGTGCCGACACGCTCACAGGCCAGGTCGTCCGCCGCCCGATCGTTTAGCGCGGGCGGCTTCCACCGTTCCGGCTCATGCAGGGTAAAGACCCCATGGAGAAACCGAGGTCCGCCCGAAGGCATCATCGTTCCATGAAGCGAGAACCAAAGAAGAAGACACTTACATTCGGCGAATTCGTCGCAGGGTCCACGCCAGAAGCTTACGATCAGCGCCAAGGGCGGAAAATCGTGGTACGCCGTCAACACGCGCAGGATCGTCTTTAGAGAACTCACCCGCGCGTGTCGTCGTAGAGGTCCTGATCCGGTCGCTTGCCGGTGTATCTGCGAGCCCGCTCAAAGCTCGCGCGAGGGCGGCGTTCGCCCGGGAATCGTGCGCTCCGCTGGCTCGACCACCGGCGCGAGCCCGTGGGGGATCAGCGACCAATCCGGGAGATCGCGCGGAACGGTCGCGCCGAGGAAGGCGCTGCGGCTTGCCGCACCGATCGCAGAATCCGGGTCGTCATCGGGACCTCCGCGCCAGTAATCGCGCGTCGTGGGCGTACGGCGACAGATCGGACACGTCGCCCCCGACGGAGAACGGATGGCCGAACCGCCCGACGGCCTGGGGGAAGAAGCCGTCGGCGGCGAAAGTCTGCCCGATCCGGAAACGCGAACCGGAGGACCTTGGCTCGCCGCGCACGAGAACAGCCGCGCGCGTTCTCGTCGACCGCGCCGCAGCGGCAGGCGCCCGTCGTCGGCGTGTCCCCACCGGGACCCGCGGCCGCCATCCAGGCAAAAGCCCGTGAGCCTCGACCATCGGGTCCGATGCGCCGATCCGGGCGCGCGGAAGCTCAGAGCCCGACGCGATTCCCAGGCGAGTGGCAGACCAGCACGATGTCCAGCGGAGAGTCCTGCGGCCCGCGCAGGCGGCTGGAGGAACGCGGCGAGAACGTCTCGGCGGAGTGCACCGCCGGCCTGATCTCGGTCGGGTAGCTGGCGAACGACAGCGCGCCGAGGTTGCTGTTCCCCGGCCAGTGAACCGCGCAGATCTCGCCGAACGGCAGACGCGCCGGATGCCCAGTTCGTCGAGCCGGGCGCAGAACGCTTCGAGCTTTCGGAGGCCACGCGATGCGTGTTGTTGTAGCCGTGGACGAGCAGGATCAGCCGGTGGCTCATCGGGCGAACGCGCTGGGGGAGGCCGTGACCTCACTGGCGACGCGCGTTCCTTCGCCGGCCGGATCGCGAAGCGACAGTTCGGGCAACCGGTCGGGCATGAAACGTCGCTTCCGGATGCCGTTGGCGCGGCGACGAGATCCCGAGCGATGGGCGCTGACGAAACCGGCGACGACGCCGACGAGTGACCGCCGTGACGATCTTCGACACCGCGCTTTCGTCGCTGATCATCGCGATGCCCAGCGCGAGCGATGACAAAGCTCGTTCCGAACGACAGGAGTTTGCAGATAGAACTTCCAGCGAAACGTCAGGGCGATCTGGAGCGCGTCGATGCTCCGCTGGATGTGATGCGTCACGCGATTGCGCGCATCGCGGTGGGCTGGACGCCGAGTCGGCCTCGGCGGGCTGGCGCGGCTGACAGAAGCGCGGCGGCGTCCTCCTGGCGGGCCTGGGACGAAAGCAAGCGGAAGAGCGGTTTCGTGCCACTGCGGATACTCCCGGAACGATCTGCGAGGGCGCGCGCTGATCTGACCGCACATCTGCTCGACCGGCAGGTCGTAGAACGCCGCATCGTCGCCGCCGGTGGCAAGACGTATCAGATCGCGCTCGACCTCCGGCAAGTTCCCCTCCGCCGGCGGCTCGCGCGAGCCGCTGATGCCCTTCGAGCTGAACTTGCGCACGGAACGCCGCCGCAGCCACCCCGAGAAGCGCTTCTGAAAGCGCTGCGGATCGGCGACGTGTCCCGACGGCCTGGATGAGGCCATGCTCGGGACGCTGACAGCCGCCATCGCCGTCGCCGCGAGGAACGCGTGCCTGTAGATGGTGTCCATGAATTCCGTCAAAGCCTCGGGGACGTCCATGCCGGCTCCTCGACATGTGGGTTGAGCTGCGCGGTGAGCCCAGGCAGCAGGCCGATTGGTTCGCTCGTAAGAGAGTGCCGGCCAAACCAGCAACGCGGCGCGTTGCTGGTCGGCGCAGCATCGATCCGATGGCGGAAATCCGCGGGAGACATGCAAAACTGATCATGCCGAAAGTCAGGACACATCCTCTCTTCGGTCGACTCCTTTCGAATTGAAGGAGTGGAACTCTGATTTGGATCAGCCGTAGTGGCAAAAGGCACAACAATAGCCCTCACCATACTCCGCCCCCGTCGCGGCTCGTGCTGCTGGTGGGGAGATAACCCAGGAAAGTGCCTGCCCGGCGCCTGAGCACAAATTAACAAACAATGGGAATATTAATACACACACATTATTATCGTGTGATCGTGTTGCGAAAATGTGCTCGCGAGCGGTGAATGACTGTCGAGGTGATGCCCCCATGTGATGCCTACGATGCCAGCCCGCAGTTCAGCGTTCAGCATCCGGAGCCACCGGTCGTTCGTTGAATACCCGGAAGTTGCCAGGTCGCCGATGCTCCCTTCGGCGCACGCGCCAGAAACGGGCTCGGTGTCGTCTTTGCGGGCGATCGGGGATCTGTATTTGGCCCGCAAGCCGGGATACGTCCGCGGCCCCGACGTCGCGTGTGTTCGTTCTCGAGGGAACGCTTCGAACTCGGCGGGGACACCGTGAAGGCCTTCGCGGCGCCCCGGATCTGCCAGGCTACGCTGTCGAGGCCGTGTAGTCACTGAGGCAACAGCCGCCTGCGGCCATGCACGCTGCCAAGGTCGCCGACTACTCCTGCCGCCGGCACGGGCTGCGTTGGGTGTGGGCAGGAATCGATCCGGAATCGCGTGCCGTGACCGTCTGATGCGCTTTCTGCTGCCATCGGCTCGTGCCGCCACGCATGGGCAAAGACGAGATGCTGGACGGCGATGATGTCCTCCCTGGTTTCAGGTTCTCGTGGGAGAGATCTCTTCGAGCCCCGGACGGCGGCCGCCGCCCTCCTCCTCTTCACTCTCCCGGAATGGATACGATACCCAGGATGCCCAGTGCACGCTGGCTTCCGACAACCTCGTGCTCGCGACCCGTGACCGTGATGCGGGCGAAGCGCGAACGAACGCGCCGTCTCCCGCGGCTGCCGACGGGAGGCGTCGAGCCCCTCAGTGGCGCGCCGCCCGGGGTCAGTGCGCCTGGCGCGGTCACGCGTGCCAGCCCTGCCACTACGGTTAGCTTTCCGGTCGACTCTGCAGGCGTACGGGCGGCGGCCAGCCGGCTATCGTGGTACCCGATGTCGGAGAGCGCCGATCGTGGAGGACGGACCCGCACAACACGATCCGAGGTTCCGTCCACCGGCCTGCGCTACCGCGACAAGCGCGGCGAGCAGAAGTTCTTCATGAGGCAATCGATCGCCGACGGTCGCAGCGGCGAGACCGCCGTCGACGAGCGCGAGCTGGCCTGGGTCGTCGGCTCGTCGGAACCACTCGCGGACGTACCTCATCGAAGAAGACGGGAAGCTTTTCCAGGCGCCGGTTTGCTGGCAGACGCGGCGGATCCGGTCCTGGGGACCTGTGCCCCGGCTACAAGCGCGACGACAACCGTTACTTCTGCACGGGACATCGGGCGCACGTGCGTCTACTGCCACAACGTCGGATGAGCTCCTGCCCGGCGCGAAGAACGCGGTATGCCGAGCCGATCCCTCACGGCATCAGCTGCGAGCGCTGCCACACGGCGTCCCACGGGCGAGCTGCGTGGCGGCGAAGTGGGACCGTGGGGCGACGCCGACCGGCGCCGGCGATCCCGATCGTGAAGATCCCCGGAGGCTAAAGACGGAGCTCCGGATGCAGAGTGTGCTTCCCATTGCTGGCATCTGGGGGATGCAGAACCTCACCGAGCGTCGTGCCGTTGTGCCGAGCTCTCCGCTCGAGGACTGGCGCCCGGGGCGCCCGATCACGACCGCCGTGATCCCGTTCCGTTACTCCGGAGACGGCCGCTGGAACGAGGTTCGGGGCTCTCGCTGGCACCGGTGGACCGTAATCTCCTGCAACGTCACGCTGCTATTATCGCGCGGGCGCGCGGTCACGCATGGAGTGCCTCACCTGTCACAACCCGCACTGAGACCTGCGCACATCTTTCGGGACGATCCTCGCCGACTTCTTCGCGTCCCAGTGTCTCCGGCTGCACACACGGCAAGCCTGCGCAGGCGCCACGGCTGCCGCCGCGCGGGCGACGAAGCCCGCCGGCTGCGGCGTGGCGCATGCCACCATAGCAAGGAACTCACGCCGAGCCCGACGATTCAGTTTGCGTGAAGGATTACACGATCACTGGATACGGGCGCGCATCGACGATCACTCCCAAGCCGCGCTCTCGTTCGAAGTGGAGCCGCGCTGCCCGGCGCAGCTCGCGCGGCGCTCTCCAGCCATGATCGCGCGTTTCTGCACGGCCCGTTGCGAATCTCGCTGCGCCCCGCGCGCGTCGCCCCGCCGGAGGCGCTGCCAGCTCCGTGCGCAGCCCAAGGCCGAGGGCGCAGGAAGTTTCAGGGGAGGCGATCAATGCCTTGCGGGATTCGCGCGGGCGGAAGGCCGTACTTCCTGAGAATCCTCTCTCGTCGCAAGGGAAAGCGCCGCGAAGGGCGCGAAGGCGTTTGCCGCCGCGTTTGCAGAAGGACCGGGCGACTTCGACATCGCCTTCAGCGCGCAGCGATTCGTTTGATGCGAGCAAGAAGCGGGCCGAAAAAGGGGCGGAGCGCGCGTCGCACGGCGCGATGGCTGCTACGATCGGCCCGGACGCCGCGGGCCCCCCTGACCGAGCTGGCGCTGGGCGGGTCTGACCGCGGCACGACACGCACGCGGGGCTCTTTGCGCCCTGTCTGACCGCGCTGATGGCCAAAGAGCCTGGGAGCGACTCCCAGTGAGTCCATCTCAGCTTGCGCCTGCCAGCACCGCTGTCGGCTCTGGGGGCCGTGCGGAGAGACGGTGATGCGCCGAAGGCCGGAGCAGGCGCCTTGCTTTGGCTGGAACTGCAAGCGCTCGGGACGTGGGATACCTAAGCCTAAACGCGACGCTGCTCGGGCGCGCCGGGCGCACCGCCGCGGAACGCCGAAAGGCGGCCGTGCGGCGCCGCACCATCCCTCATCAGGCGCCACCTGTGCCCGGATGAGCAACGTCGCAGTCCACGATGCCGAGGGCTAGGGATTGCAGTCCCCGAAGCCGCAGCCGCATCCGCCGCGCTGTCGTCATACCGGCGTGTCCCGTGAGGGCAGGGTCGTCGTAAACTGCTCACGCCGCCGTAGGAACGCCGGGCGCACCCACCAGTTGCTCGTCCATGAGCCGCATGAGAATCGGTACGAGCACCGCGCGTATGAGGGTCGCGTCCAGGCGCACGGCAAACGCAGTCCGCGAATTCCCGGGTGGCGGTGAAGCTTACGTGGGCCCAGGGATCGATTCAGAACTTGACCACTGGATCAGCGCGGCGGCGCAAGCGATCTCAGCCCACCGGACTCGCGAGAGGCCACGAGGCTCACCGACTCGCCTGGAAGATTCATCTCCGGTTCGCCCGTGCGCTTCACGGATTGCGGCTCGGAAAAGCGCCGCTACATGGTCCATCGACAAGCCCGAACAGGATCGTGAACGAAGCATCGGGACGATAAGAACAGAGCTGAGTCCACCCACGGCGGCACCAACCCGATCAGGCCCGCGCCGACGCCGTCCTGGAACACGATACCAGGAACCCGTGCGCGGCACGAGCACTGGAGAGTCAGGTTCATCGCTGATCGCTTTGGGCACGGAGCGCGGCTGACGATTGGAGCGGAAGGTACCGGCATCCACGAGGCCGATGAAGGTGACCGCGAGACACAGAGTGGAACGACGCCCGCCAGGCTACCGGCTGCATCTTCATCGAAATCAGGGTTAACGCGCCTGTGCTGGCGCTGAGAGCCGCCGGTGTCGCGCATCGGGACCCTTTGCGTCGTCGTGCGCTTCTTCCGTAAGCCCGAACGGAGCTCGCGGACGAGCGCCATGACCATCTTCCGGACTCCGGTGCCGATCGCGGAACCAGAAAAGCAGGGCCAGGCCGACCGTCGCTCGCGCGACCCGCGGGACGCCGGCGACTACAGGCACGGGGAAGATCGGATTTCGCGAATGAGCGCACGCGACAGTCAAGCCGTCGTGCGGGAAGGTCGAAAATCCGCCTGCAAAGGTGAACGCGCGCGGAGTCCGCGGCGAGGCGAACGCTCATTTCGGGAAATTGCTGGTTCGACGGTCGGGTATCACACCGTGCCTGCCCTGACTTCGAGGAGGCCTGCGATCGGACCATCATCTACCCCCGCCCGCGATTTTCAGTGCGATTCAGCAGCTCGTAACCTGTCATGGGCCTCCGTGTCCGGTGACTGGATCGCGCACACCATGTTTCCATGCGCTTCGGGGCTGAGTGTGTCAGGAACGATCAACACCGCGAGTACGACCACGGAGGGAATGAGATATCTCCGCGATCTCGTAACATCATCGCCTCCGGCGCCTTCGTCTGCCCCAGGCTCCGCTACTTTCCCGTAGAGCGCTACCGAGGAATCCGGCGCGGCCAGTTCCACTTTCTCCCCGGAGAGCAGCAACAATGCCGGAAGCAGAGTGGGCGAAGCATCCAACACTGGACGTCGACGACGACACGCGACACCTCCGATCGCACAAAGCGTAGCTGCAGGACGCGAGAATGCGCTTCGAGGAAGCGCGCGAAATCCGGTGCACACCGCCGAAGCCGGAGACCAGGACGACTTGCCCGGCGTGCGATGCGGCTCTGCCACGGCCGGAAATCGAACATCCGCTTGCGCCGCGCGGCGGCTCTTCCGATTGGCGGCTGGCGAGAAGCAAGCGCATAGTCGACACCGATGCCCAGACCCACCGCTCGTCACCGCGTTCTGCGCAAAAACGCTGACGGGCATGACGCGCAGAGAGAAATAGAGGATGGCGAGGCGTGAGTCACCCGTCGCGCCGAAGCGCGCCAGAAGCAGGGCGACGCCGCGCAAGCCGCAGAGGCGGAGCGCGGAACACAGAGCGGGAGCACGAGAAGGGTCAGCGGGATTCCGATGCGCTCCGGCGCGAAAGGAGGTCTTCCGGATGCGTTGACGTCGAGGTCGTGGAACAGGAGGAAACCATGCCCGTGAAGCGAACGGCGCGGGCGTCGGATCGAGGTATCTACAGCGGCTCCAGCCGCCCGCGCGCGTTCGGGCGACCATCGTCTCGGCGTCGAAGAACGTCTCGCCGCTGAGGGTCACGAGCTTCGGTGTTGCCCAGTGGCCCGTCACGTCCGAAGCGTGCTGTCGCCGGCGTATTCCGACGTGTGACGTACCTGGCTCATCCACGGCAGAATCGAGCGCGTTGCTCGAGCCGCCGCTCGCTGCGGCGGCAAAACGTGGATCGGTGACCGCGACCGCCGGCGAGGCCCAAGAACCACGCCGGGGAAAACAAAAGCGGAGCCCTCTCCGAGATGCCCGGTTGAGGCTACGCGACACGAGTTCCGGCTTTGCTGCACCCCTGGGACGGCGTCGTGCTCCGCGCAGGACCCCAGCGAGCACGCAGCGCGTGGGGCAGAGAAGCGGCGACCAGAATCGCGATCCAAACGAGAGCCGACGGCCATACTGGGCCGACGCAGCGCGTGCTGGACGAGACTCCGCATGAGGTGGGGCTCCGGGTCGGCGTCAGCCATGCGTTGGGATCAAGCGTAGCGCAGGTTGATGCGTCCGGCATCACCGCGCAACGAACGGACCCTCAGCCGAGAGTCAGCTGGAACTGGCTTTTTGTTGAATGTCCGGGGACCAGCGTGTCCGGGTACTCGCGCCATGCCTCGCGGGAAATCCGCGTTCAACGCGGCGCCAGCTGCCGGCACGATGGATTCAGCGAGAGCGGCGCGCGAGCTCTGCGTCGGAGCTCCTGCGAGACTTCGAACAGAAACCAGCAGGCGGACGGAACAATCCGGGCGTCGGTCAGCCCCTACGCGAGCGAGAGGCAAAAGCTAGAATTCACTGTGATCTCGGCAAGCGCGGTGTCTTGACCGGGAGACGCTGCTCAGATGTCCTCCGGATAGAATGTTGGCACCAGCACTGACGCTGATCTGTCTGTGTGGTCGCGCCGCCCGTAGATCCAAAGGAAGCCGCACGTTTCCCGTCGTCATGTTCGCGGCGGAGGCTGGCGAGATCGACGCCGACCGACGCGAGGGCGAGGGCGAGCCATACAATGTCGTGCGGTCGAGAGGACGCCACCGACATCGTGCACGTTAGCTTAACGGATACTTGCTTGGCGAGAGCAGGCGGGCCTCGTGTGATGGTGAACACCACCTCTCTACTTTTGCTGTTCGTTCACTTCGATGTGGTGCGCTGACGGGGTTGTGATGGCGAAGACCGTCCGGGGCCGGGACTCGGCACCCGAAAAGCAGCGCGGCTTGACGTCATTCAGCGCGGTCGCGCAGAGCCGCCAGGATCTCGCGACCGAAATCAGCGTCTCCCGCCAGCAATCCCGATCTCTCCGAGGTCAATCGCGCCACGTAGCCGCTGTGCGCTTTGCTTTGAGCCGCCGCGGCGGCAGATGGTCTGGCGCGCAATCGCTTCCGACGTTCATGCCGCCGACCGGCGGGCACCTGTCAAACAGCTTGTGCCTGTTCAGGGAAGCCACTGCGCGTCGTCGGCGACATCGATTCAGATGCTCGAGAAACGGCACGCGGTATCCGGTGATCGAGTGCTGAGGTGTCAGTTCCGGGCCGAAGAAGCGGAGTCGTGTGAAGGATCTTCAACGTTTGCGACATCAGGAGAACCGTGTTGTTCTTACGACGATTCCGTTCCGTTTGCTTGCGAGATGCACCCGTGGCTTGGATTCACGGTGTGCCCGCGCCCGCCGCATTGCGCACCGAAACGACGATTGGGCGTGATCCATCGCTCGCGGCCGAAGCAATGCACACATGCGCGAAGTAGCTCCACGGGCGCCATGGCTGTTGTTGCCGCTCCGTCTCGCTGCGCACCCGGTTAGTAGGGCGTCCCGGTTGATCCGGACGACTCATCGATCATCGTCCGGCCACTGAATGAATACCCCCGCCGAGGCACCGTGCTCTGTCGCGTAGGCCTTGATGTAGGACTCCTACTCCGTCTCCGGGATAGAGCCCCGGGCTGGGTGCGGCGAAGAACTCGGCATACGCTGACACGTTGCGGAGGGCGCGGTAGTACGCTCCTGCGAGCCGCTGACGCCTGACACCCAGTCGTGGAGGTAGGCGGGCGGCAGCAGCCTGGAGAGATCGCGGGGAACGTCGGATACGTCGCGCAGGACGCCTGCAGAATCAATCACAGGAGTGCCTGCAAGCACGAACGATGACGTGCGCTCTCGCCAGGGATGGATGGGTTCGACGATCGAGGTCCATGGGGGCTCCGGCTCGGCGGCCGGGTGAACCGTGTTTGTTCGCGATCGCGCCCATTTGGCAGGAGTCCATGTGTTTCGTCGTCTATCTTCACCCCAGCAGGCCGGGTGCATCGAATGCGCGACGAGGCGCGGGGTGACCGGTCCGCAGCTTGCAGAACGGTGGCGCCGCTACGCTGGAGACCGCAACGCGCGTTCCGTCTCCGCACAACGATCGCAGCCGTGGCGACTTCCGGCTCTTGGACGAATCGCACGCTCAGATCCACATCGAGAATGCCGCACGTTGCCGGATGAGGACAAGCTCGGCGAGCTTTCATAGTCCTCACGATGGGGATTCTTGCCGAGAGTCTGTCGCTCGTGGCGGCGCATGATGGATTGCTGGCCGAAGTCGTTCCCGGTTCAGGATCTGAACGCGCTTTTCTGCCGACGCGCTGCGCCGCTGCCCGGAGCCGTATTCCCCTTCGCCGACCTCACGCTTCGACCCGCGCCGGAGCACCAGCCAGCGAGTCGCGCTCGATCTGTATTGGCTCGTCACGGCGAGACCTCGCGGCTGCCGTATCCGGGACGAGCCCGTCGCGGACCGTCGATGGCGACGCGCTCGCGGCGCTGGCGGCGTCGTGCGTGCCTATGCTGCGCACAGACCAAGACCGCGCCCGCATCGAACGATTGCTCGCGCTCAACACGCAGGCGGTGTTCGGAGGACCTGAACCACCCGCCCTTCCGCAAGGAGATGCGAGGGCTGGCTCCGATCACCGAGGAGCAATGGCGTCGAGGCTCCACGCGATGGTCTCGACGCGCGTTGCATGAATGTCTCACCCTTCGAGCTGTGGTTTTGCGTTTCACCATATCGCCGCTGCTCCGGTGGGCGCTCGACAACGTCCGGTGGCTCATCCCGGCGCTACCGCGCGCAGATCGGGGCTGATGGCGACGATGGGGTTCCTGTCGGGCGCATTTTGGGATCCTCACGACGCGTTTCCTACGGGGCGAGTTCCTCGTTGCGGTTCTGGCTCAGTGCGCGCGGCTCGGTTACTGGTTTCCAGCCGTACGCCAACCTGGTCACGAACCGCAGCCAGTGACCGCCGCAAGGTCAGAGGCCGAGGCTGAGCGCCCGCTGACGTCTGGCTGGCGGAAGTGTTCTAGAATCTGGGCGTTCACCGGCGAAGCGCCCTGGAGCCCCGCCGCATGGGTCCACTCAGGCTGCTGCTGGATTGAAGTCACCGAGAAGCACTGCGCCCTCCGCGGTCGTGGCGAGCGGCGTGCCCCGCCCCTGGCCCGTGATCAGGCAGACGCGATGCTCTCCAGGTCTTGGACCGCGACCCGGTCACTGGGGGCGCATGTGTGCCGATCAGGAGGGAGCAGTCGTCGCCGATCTGACGGCGGCGATGAAGGCGAAAGGACGCGCAGCGGCTCGGTGTCGTCCGGATGCTCAAGTCGAGGATCATGGAGGCCGAGGTCGAGAAGCGAGAGTCGCAGAGGGGCCGGACTACGTCCTCGAAGATCAGGAATGTCTTGGCCGTGATCGCCACCTACGCCAAGCAGCGCCGCGATTCCATCGAGGCCTACCGGAAGGGTGCGGAAAGGAAGACCTCGCGACCAAGGAAGAGGCCGAGCTTGCGATCATTCAGCAGTACCTGCCCGCCCAGATGTCCGAGGATGAGGTCCGCCGGATCGTCGCCGCCGCGATCGCCGAATACGGGTGCGACCTCGGCGAAGGACATGGGGGCGATCATGAAGCTCGTCATGCCGAAGCTCAAGGGGGCGAGGCCCGAGATGGCGCGCGCTGAACCCCATGGAGCCCGGATCCGTTCGCCTGGGCTGCATCGGTTGGTTTCAGCTGAGCCTTTTCCCCGGCCGGCTTCCGTGTTAAGCTGATCTGAAATCCCTTGCCAAGTGCCTGCCCATCTCCGGGACTTCGAGGCGGACTCAGGGGACCGTAGGGACTCCCGCCGGGCTCCCACCAAAATGGCACTGAATTTCGGTGGCAGAACGACTGCGAGTCGCGCCGTATATATCCGGGCACTCAGCCGGGCTCGCGAATATCCATCCAGGGGACTTCGCCATGAACAAGCCAAAACTACCCCGTCCCTACCTATTCGTTGTGCTGCTGTCGTCGGTGATCTCGGTCGCCGCTGTCGCCTCGACGTCCAGTCGATCCGCGATTACAAGCGATGACCGCACCGTCTGGGTCGTTGCACCCCGACAACGACTCCGTTTCAATCGTCCGTGTGCAGGGTGACAGGTTCAGGGACGACCCGGGGCACAGCCCGCGCGATCGCGGTCGGCGACGAGCCTCAGTGCATCGCCCTGACTCCCGACGACCGGAAGGCCTACGTCACCAACATGGCCGATGGAACCGTTCTCGGTCATCGACGCGCGCAAACGGCGGGTCACCGCGTGTCATCGCGGTGGGTGCGGAGCCGTTCTGGCTGCGCGATCACGCCGGACGGCACGGAAGCTCTTCGTGGCGAACTCTTCCTCCGACAGCGTTTCCGTCATCGACACCCGCACCGATGCGGTGAGGAGGACGATCAGGGTGTCGGGCCCGGAGCCTCGCGCCGTCGCGATCGCCGGGGACAAAGGTGTACGTCACTCAGTTCCTCGCGAGCATTCGACCCGGACGCGCCGTTCCGTCTCGGAGAAGGAGGGACGCGACGACGGCAAAGAAGGTCGTCGCAACGGTCATCAGCGCGTCGCGCGAATCGATCACCGGGGCAGTGTCCTGAACCCCTCGCCAATGTCGGGTTCGCGTCGAACGGATCGGTCCTCGATCGGTATTCCTGCGACCGATCCACCGGCGATTCCGTTCCAGACGGCGGCTTTCCGAACCAGCTCGGCAGCATCGTCATCAAGGGAAACGCGCGCCTACCTTCCGAACATCGGCGCTTCGCCGAACGGACCCTTTCGCTTCAACGTCAACGTCCAAGCCTTCCTGTCCGTCTTCGACACGACCACCGACGCAGACTCGGGGCAGTCGATCAACATGAACCGCGGGGTGCAGTTCGAGACCGCCCGGCGGCGTCTTTCCCACGAATCCGCAGGCGATCGCCTTCAAGCACCAGGCTGCCGAGGGTTCGCCGCCTCGCTCGCCGGAGCAACGGTGCTCGTTCGCGTCGTGCTCGCCGACGACGGTACGCCGACGATCAACGCACCGACGGGCGCTGGAGATGTCCGGGAGACGCGTCATCCGCATCGGAGTCGGCGGTGATCCTCAGGGGATCGTCATCAATTCATCGGACACGCGCGCCTACGTCATGAATCTGGTCAGCCGCGACGTCTCGGTCGTCGACATCAGCGGCCGACCGTCCCGCCAGATACCGCGAGATCGCCCGCATCGCCTCAGGCCGCGCTGCCGGATCCCGGCACGCTCGAGGCGATCGTGCACAGGGGCGAGGAGCTGTTCAACACCAGCATCGGGCCCCGGCGGAACCAACGACGAGGCGTTGCCCGCAGGGCGCATGTCGAACTTCGGCTGGGGTTCTTGCTACGGCTGCCATCCGAGCGGGCTGACGGACGGCGTCACGTCGTGGTTGTTCCCGGACGGGCCCCGCCAGCCATCTCGATGGAGAGCACGGCGGAGCACGCTCAGGTCCCCGTCGTCAGCCGAGATGGCGCGCCGCTGCTGCCGTCGTTCCGGCAGCGCGTGCTCAACTGGTCGGCCGTGCGGGACGAGGTCCAAGACTTCGAGCTGAACATCCGGGCCGTTTCGGGCGGTCGGGGATTGATCCGGGACGGCGCGGCGGTCGTCAACCTTCAGCCGACGGCGAACACGGGGAGGGACGCGGACCTCGACGCCGTCGCGGCGTACATCGCCTTCGGCATTCGCGCGCCGATCTCGCCGCGCCGAGGCGGCAGACGTCGCTCAGGGACGCGCGCTCTGTCGCGGCGGCCAATTGCCAGCAATGCCACGGTGGCCCCAACTGGACGCGGAGCCGGGTGGATTACACGCCCCCGCCGGTCACGCCACCCGAGACGATCACGGGAGGCCAGCTCGCTCGTTTCTTGTCCCCGGTGGGCAACGTTCGATCCCGCCGCGTTCAACGAGGTCCGAGGCGCGGGCACGACCATCGTGACCGCCAACGGCTCGCTCGGCTTCAACGTGCCTTCACTCCTTTCCGTCTTTGCAGGAGGCCGTACTTGCATAGCGGCTCGGCACAGACCTTGGATGAAGTCCGTGGACAACGTCACTCACCGAGCGCCGGCACCGGCGGTGAGCTCGACCACGCTGACCAATTCTGCGGATCGCGAGACGCTCGTTCAGTTCCTGGAGTCGATCGACGCCGTAGACGCCGCCGTTCCGTAGAGCTCCGCGGCCGCGTTCAGGCTGCGGGCGTGAACCTCAGCCGCATCTCGATCGGACCCCGAAGGAAGAGACCGACGTCAGGCGGCGCTACGCCATCCCGGTACCGAATGTCCTGCATCGCGTCGAGAAGCTGCGCGATCGCCGCCTGCACCTCGAACTTCGAGAGCGTGGCGCCGAGACAGAAGTGCCGGCCGCGCCGAAGGCCAGGTGGTTGGCGGCTCCGGTGAACGCGCGTGCCGGGTCGACTGTCGCGGCGGGCCATGTCGAACACCTCCGGCCGCTCATGTGACGCTCGTCGCGGTTGGCCGAGCCAGGAAGCAGAGGACGCTCGGAATCGGCCGGGATCGTCCCGCCGCTGACCTCGACCTCTGGCGCTCGTCCGCCGCGGAACCATGTGCGTCGGCGCGGTGTACCGGATCGATTCGGCGATGGCCCGCTCGATCAGGCCGCGGTCGGCGCGCACCGCGCGCGAGCTGCTCCGGGTGCGAGACGAGGTTGCGGAAGCAGGTGGCCAGCGTCTTCTCGGTGGTCTCGCCGCCGGCGAAAATCATCAGACATGCCGAAGCGGCAGATCTCGTCGTCGCCCAAGCTTTGCCCGTTGACGGCAGCAGCCGGCGAGCATCGACAGCAGGTCGTCGCCCGGGATCGAGGCGGCGTCGTGCGATGAGCGGTCGCAGGTAGATGTCGAGCTCGTCGCGTGCCGCGAAGCCCTGCGCGGGTCACCTCGGGGTCGCCGGTCAGGTTGAGGCCGAATCGCAGCAGCGACGTGTACGCAGGTGCGGAAGCGGTGCGTCTCCCCGGCGGCAGGCTCCAGCAGGCCGGCCAGGATGCCGACGGGAACGCCGCCACGAACTCGACGACCAGGCTCCACCTCGCCGCGGTCGCTGGAATTCGTCGATGAGCCTCCGCGCGGTCTCTTCGATCAGACCGAGGAACTTCTTGCGGATGTTGGCGGCCTGGAAGGTGGGGCCAATGAGGCTCCGCTGCGCCGCGTGCTCGGTGCCGTCGAGCTGGACGATCGTGCGGCCCAACAGCGGCTCGATCTGCTTCGCGTAGCTTTCCGTCGTGAAGACGGCGTTCTGAGCGCGAAGTCCGACGTCCTGGTAGCGGGACAGCACGTAGGCGCGCGGCACCCTCGTGGAAGTACAGCGGGTGGTCGTCGCGCATGACCCGGTAGTGCGGGTACGGGTCGCGGGCGAATTCGGGCGAGAAGATATCCGGGCGCGCTCATCGCGACGTCTCCGCCGGAGTGCGCGGTGTATAGCGCTCAAGCCGCGCGCGAAAGTCTCGAGGTTGCCCGCCGCTGGCCTCCAGCCGCCGCTTGACGTTCAGGCTCTCGGCGCCGAAGTCCTCGATCTGAAGCTTGCCGTGCTAGCTGTGGCGTCTCGACGTTCCAGAACGTGATGCGGTGGTGGATGACGCCGGGAGCGGCCGGATCCCCGAAGGCGTGCGCGCGAGGATGAGCAGGACGGGACAGCGCTGGAGGAACGTCGTGCCCGGATGGTAGAAGTTCTGCTCGACGAGCCGGTAGTCTCCCAGCCTGTGAGTCCGGAACGTCAGCCTCGACCTCCTGGTCGTACTCGTCGCGGAATCGTCTCCCCGTCGCGCAAGACCTCGCCGAGGGTCGCGAGCCAGGTGCGACCATTGCTCCATCGTGCGCGCGTCTCCGACGTACGACGCGGCCAGGTCGATCGGCGCGTCGATGTAGATCGTGTCCGGCGTCGAGGCGGTAGGCCGGCCACGCGCCGCCTCGGTCAGACCCGCTCGGCGCTCGAGCGCAGCCTTCAGCGCCCGGCACTCCGAGCGGTGCACGGCCGAGATCCCTTCCATGATCATCGGCGTTCGTTTCACGGGATCGATCACGCTGACCCAGTGGAGGTACGCGCCCGGCTCGGCACTGTCGGGATCGACGTACGTCGGTGGGAACAGGAGCACCGGATAGGCCTTCGAAGTACTTGCCCGGCTCGTAGCCGCTACCGCCACTCGATGGCGTGGAGCTGCAGGTGGTCGAACCGGCGCGTGGTAGACCAGGCGGCGCTGATGGCCCGAGGCGGTGCCGATCCACGTGTCCTCGTCGATCTGCTCGACCATCCGGCTTCCGAGCGTCCATTCGTCGAGGTTCTCGAGGCGGCCCAGGTATTCGTGGACGGTCTCGGGCGGTGCTGCGATGTAGGCGGATGTCGCAAACGTGTTCTTTTCCATCGGTCTCCTCTTCCTCTAGCTCGGTTCGTCAGAAGCCCATGGCCAGCAGCCGCGACGCCAAAGGCCAGGTTAGCCACGCCCAACGGCATACCGAAGACAATCGGAAATGGAACGCTGTAGTCAGGGAAGACGGGGAGCGTGATTCCACGACAGGCGAAGAACGGCCGTCAAGAGACCGACGGCGGCCGAAGCGGCGACGCGGAACCAGCGCGTAGCGGTGCAGCAAGGCATAGAGCACGAAGAGCCAAAGAAGCCACCACGGTGAAGATGTGCGCGTAGTGCTCCCCACTTCCGCATGCCGCGCGGACCACGCTGCCGAGCGTTTTGGAAGAGCGCGGCCTTCCCGGGGCCTGCCTCTTCGCCGCGCCTGGCTCAAGGACAGCATGGACAGCCAGTGACCGTTCTCGACGACTTGCAGCGTCAAGTTGACCGCGGCAAGGGTCAGAGCCAGAGCCCCCAGAGCGTGGCCGAACCGTCGAGCGATCGGCCACAAGGCGACGGCGATGCCGACGGGAATCGACGCCGCCCACCAGCAAGACGAGCACGTTGAGTCGGACCCGGTACGGCATCCCCGCCGCCGTCTCGAGAAACCCTGCGGGCGGCGCCGTGGTGCGGCTGCAGCAGCACGTACGGCACGATCAGCCCGGCCGCTAGGTGCAGGAGCACGAGGACACCGATGATTCGGCCGACGCTTCTTGCTGACGTCATCTCCACCTCACGCCGTCCTGGGGAATGAAACGGGCATCTGTGCCAGCAAAGCCCGGTTGCGGCCTTGCGACAGGGCCGGGCAGGTCGGATCGATCTTGACGTCGAGCACGAACGGCCCGGTTGCGGCCATGGCGGAGGACAGCGCGGGCAGGAGATCCGCCTCGCGCTCGACCCTGAGTCCCGACGCTCCCAGGGCGCGCGCCAGCATCGCGAAGTCGACCTCGGGGATGCTCGCGTCCGCCGAGAGGCCCCAAAGCGGCCATCCCTTGCTCACACATGTTGTAGCGCGCGTCGTTGAGCACGACCCACACCGCCGGCACGTCGAGCTTGACGGCCGTGTTGATCTCGCTGTTCATCAGCATCGCCCCGTCGCCGACGATGGCGACGGCCTTTCCGCCGCTCCCTTCCGCCGCCCCGACGCACCTGCCGGCATGGCCCATCGATCCGGCGCGGGTGCTCAGGCGATAGCGCCCGGAGTTGGTCGAAGCGGAGGCCGTGGCTCGCCCAGATGAACGAGTTGCCGCTCTCGGCGAGCACGATCGCGTCGTGGCGGTCGACGACGACGTCCTGGATCGCGGCCATGAGCGCTTCGGGGCGCACGGCACCGGCCGCAGGGGGACCCAGCGTCAAGCGCTCGGGGCGGGAATCGGAATTCCGCGGGTGCCCGGTCGGCAGGCGCGCAAGCAGGCGTCGAGGTACGCGCGGACGTCGGCGCGCACCGCGAAGGTGGGCGCCGACGGATACGCGACGCCGGGGACCTCGGGATCGACGTCCACGTGGATGAAGCCGCAGGGCGGCACCATGGCCGGGTTCCAGAACGAAGTTCCTTCGCCCAGTCGCGTGCCGAGCACGAGCACACGCGCGCGGCTGGGCGTGGGTCATGTAGGCCAGCGTCGAGGCATGGCCGCCCAGACCCGTGACCCCGACGAACTGCGGGTGGCTCTCGGGAACACACCCTTGGCGCGGGCGAGCACATGACGGCCGCCCCCGTACGCTCGGCCAACAGGCGCACGAGGTCGGACGATTTACGCGCGCCGAAGCCGAGCCAGATCGCGAAGGGCCCGTCGGACAACAGCTCGATGGATCGTCCGATCGTCTCGGCGCTGGGGGCGTCTTCGCCGCGCGCAACGGACAGATCGGGAAGAGGTCCAGCAAGCACGCGCCGACTGCAAGCCGGTCGGAAATGTGGCGGGGCAGGTGAGCGACGAATCCCCCCGCCCGCGACACACGGCCGCCAGCCGGCGTGCCACCGCCGGAAGCACCGTCGGCGCTTCTCGAGCAGGGTCGCGTCGTGGAACAGCGCAGCGCCGGGGCGTACAGAGATCTCGCCGGCATCGAGCGGGCGCAGGTCTCCTGGATCGCGAAGCGCCCGCGCTGGTCCGCGGTGGTCGCCGCGGACAAAGCTACGATGATCTTGGCGCCGTCGCTCCGTGCGGGAGAGCAGCCCGGTCAGCGCGGTTGGTCCGGGCCGGGGCCCGTCGTGGTGAACTCGGCCGACCGGGCGGTCGCTCGCGAAGTGCTGGCTCGATGGCGGCGAACGCCGCGCACCGCTTTCGTGACGGAAGTGGCGCACGGCGAGACGGCCGTTGGACAAAGCGTGCGCCAGAGGGACGCCATGGCGCCCCCCGGAGACGCCGTACGCATGGCGCACGCCCAGCTCCCCCAAGATCTCGACCAGGGCCGTGGCTGAGGATTCGATCAGCGAGCATCTCGTCCTCTCAGGCCGTTCGCGCCGCAAGGGCAAAGCCGCGCGCAGCGCGTGATGCGACAGGCCGCTTCCTCGACGCGTGCCAACGGCTGCGTCAGCGATGCGCGGAAGTACCCCGGCGCACCAGAACGCGCTTCCCGGCACGCAGGAGCAGCGCCGCGACTCGCGAGCAGCCGGCAGAACGTTTGCTCGTCCGCGATCGGCGAGCGCGGGAACACGAAAGAAGCCCGCTTCCGGATGCGACCTCGGGCCGCCGGCCGTGAGCGTCGCGACGAAGCGCGCTCCGCCGGCGGCTCTCGGACGCGTCGAGCGGATGGGCAAGACGTGAGGAGCAGCCGCTGCATCGGGGCGGGAGCAGAGGCGAAGCCGAAGGAACCTTGGCCGTTGCGGAGAGAAAGCGGCAGCGTCCGCGGCGTGGACAGCCCCGGCCCCAAGCGAGATAGCCGATCCGCTCGCCTGCAAGGCTCATCTTCGAGCAGGAACGGACGAGCCAGACGGCGTCCCACGCCGCGAGCATCGAGGCGGAGCCGCGGCCGTCATACGCCAACCCGCACCCGCTTCGTCCGCGATGACGTGGACAACCACCGCGCCCGTGCGCTCGCGATGCGCGGCGAGCACCGCGGCCAGCCGCGCGAGCGTCCCGGCGGGATGGAGGACGCCCGTCGGGTTGTTCCGGATTGTTCACGATGACGGCGCGAGTCTTCGTGGTCAGCGCGGCCTCGAAGGCGCGCAGGTCGAGCCGGAACTTGACGCCGGGGCGCACGACCTTTCGGCACGGCCAAGGCGCTGCGGATGAATCCGACGTACTCGGGAAGTGCAGGAGGGCGAACGGTAGCCTCGTCGCCCGGGTTCAGAGGGCGCCGAACTGCGATCTGCAGAGCGCCGGCGGCTGCGGGTCAGATAGACCGGTGGCCCCCGACGTGGATCCCGAGCTCCGCGAGAGGTGCGCGGCCACGGCCTCCCCGCGCATCGGGGGAATCAGCAATACGTAATGG
>ERZ1370068.8001-contig-6885_pt1 | contig 34353 bp, 47 predicted proteins | sample MGYA00561227_ERZ1370068 | MGnify/ENA primary metagenome ERZ1370068 (study PRJEB38410, sample SAMEA6850437) | metagenome | study: Metagenomic assessment of the ecological functions of the soil: analysis of the soil microbiota associated with the...
GGCATTGTGCTTTGTTTCAGTTACGTATTGCTAGGAAGGATATGATAAGCTGAGCCCAGTGTCTTACATCTTTCCCAAAAGCGATCCCTAGGTTTGCGCGTGTTCGTTTATGAATGACTAAGTCTAAACACTCGCCCATTGCCTGTGCAGGGGGAGAATTGCCAACGGCCCAAGGCCAAGACTTCTTCCATTGGCTATCGCAAAGTATGGAGTTGCGGCAGCTAAGTCGAGAGAAATTTGATCGATCGCAAAAGAATTGCCTGCGTCAACAGGTCGTCTTATTAATAATCGTGATACGCGGAATATCATCCGGTCGCCAACTTAGATGAATAAACTGGTGACGGCAGATTAGATAGATGGAAATATGAGCAAAGAGCCATTCCACAATATCTTCGTCCTTGAGACGCTCGTCATTACGCGCATGTCCTGCTTACTTGACTCTTACGTTCCTCGAATACAAACGCAGCCAATTGCCAGAGCCGCCCTAAGATATCCTCTCACGCCTCGCCTTTAAAGTCTCGACAGAGATGAAGGCAGCGAATACGCGTTTTTCGGAGCCATCCCAAGCACCGCGAAGCATTCTCGAAACGCCAATTCTGCTTGGACTCTCTGCTGGGATTGCAGGGTGCAATACCGAGATCGGAATTTTTCTGGGAGTTCAAGCTGGCGTTGGTGCCGGCGGCTTCTTCTCCCGCACGCAAGCCAGTTTTGCCGCGTCGCGCATGTCGCTTTTGCTTTAGGGCAGCCTTGCAAAGGCAAATTGCAGACGAAAGACACGAGCATTGCGCTGATCGATCGGACTGTTCTCTGGGAGGTAGTCGTCAAGAGGCATAGGCGCGATGAGTTAGTCACTTAGTTCTCCGGATTGTAATAGCAATGAAGGCAGCGCTTCAGCGACATAAGCAAACCGTAAAGCTAAGGGTTTGAGCCGTGCAACGTAGGATTCAATCTGATGGGAAGACACGAAGTTGCTCGAAACCAAGTTTCCGTGGGCTCATCGGGAAACTGGACTGAGTTATCCGAGAGCCAGAGGCCGCCCAGGTCTGCCACAAAACTCTTAACCACGCAGCCACGTCAACGCCCGCAACGATTAAGCCCGGTATCGATCGAGATCAATGGAGGCAGATTTTGCCAGACCAGACCAAATCGCCTCGATATTAGCATGCTTATTGAAAATCAAACGGGAAAGACTCTTTCACACCCGAGAGAGATGGCAAACTTGAGTTGTGCTGCAATGCTGCTCATCAACAGCGGTAGTGCCCGACGGCCCGAGGCTGGCTGAAACATCTGAAGTCTATTATGGCCGAGGCTAAGCGAGTTCACTTGCACGCGTGGATTACCGCCAGTCATGCGGTGGAATTCCAGTCCATCAGCTTGGCTTACGCGGCAGAAAGCGTTCTCGAAGATGGACGTGTCTCCGCTTCGCTGAAAGGTTTTAACTCAAACTGACGGACTTCCGTGCAGGCTGAAGAAGGGTTATGCGTTCAGTTCACCACATAGCGCCACGATCCGACACCCGTCTGGAACCATTTCTCTTAGGAGCTGATGAGCAAACAGGGTTCACCAAATTCCTTTGCCATCTCTCCGCATTATCAACTTTTTGCTCTATAAAACCGCGAGAACTGCGTCTGGCTTACTTTTCGTAATGCAGTGGCGGCGGTGCGTAGGCGAGTCAGAAATGCTCTCAAAAGCGCGTCATCGAGGTCAGTCGATTTAAGAGGGTACCAACCGGTTTCCACATAAAGCACGGGATGCAATTTCATTTGCGACCTACTGAAGCGCGTCACGATGGCGATGCCGGGGCTCGCTCCGATTTCTGTACTTCCCAGAGCCGAAACGGTCAAATACAATCCCCAACGACCTAAGGGTAAAGAAGATTCCGCTAGTTGACGAGACTGACTTTCCAGCACCACCCTCAGCGTGAATTATTATTAGCGCCGACACTTCAAGTATCTTATTTAGCAGATCTCATGTTGTTCGCGTTTGATTAGGTGTTTTACCTGTTCAAATTCCGCTGGTGCAGGAATAAACTCTCTTTCACTTTTGTAACATCAAATCAGCACAAAATATCTTCGCGAACAATCTGACCATCTGAATGAAATTGAGGCCGCTCTTGCACAAGGCAGCCAACATTTCTCGGAATTCGAGGATTATCAGGAGCACCCGCTAGAAGCTCTGAGCATTTCCGCGTGGCGCGTACCGTTGTGCGTCATAATTCCCCTCTCCGTCAACTAACCCAAGGGACGGCACGGAAACTCCCGTAGCTGCAGGCCTTTTAATTCTGTGTATTTTTCGAAGCATTTGCCTGAAATGCGTTTTCTGCTGCCTCACCTTTTCCGGTGCGAGAACGCTTTCTTTGAACTTGTCGGTGTGGTCGGTTAATGCAGGATAATTGAGAACTTTACAGATCTGGACGGAAGCGTTGGGCTGCCCAGAAAGCAGCAATGCCGCGATATCGTTTCGCAAATCCCTCAATGGTGTTTTCAAGTCACTTAGATTAAAGCATTTACTTAATCTCTTTGTTGAATGCTAAGTTGAAAGTATGCTATGTCTCAACTCCCATCGTCAGCTGGTCGAATATTCAGCAACATCGATTACGTATTCTCCGGCAATCTTACTCTCCTCAGGCCTTCAATCACCACGCGTTTCAGTAGAGACTTCCGGATGTATCATTTTTAATGCAACGACGTGCTGCCCATCGATGTCAAAGAAGACATCACCCCCGCTCTCCGGTATCTAACGAGATCGTTATCCATCAGCCTGAATGTGAATAGTGGATCTGGTCATCTGGCATCAAAATCGATAAATTACCATTCAGAACTAAATACAGTCACAGTTGCACTTTTGAAAAAACGTGAGCACTTTTGCCGTCACACGACTCCCAGTTTGGAGGACTAAAGGGTCAAATCTTTTGTTGATTGTCGGGGAAGTCTCGCCAAGTCCTCCAGCGCCGTTCGTCCCGTTCGGCTAAGCTCGCCGAAACCGTATGGAAGAGTAAGGACGCTGCCAGTTTAAAATTTCAAAAGGCCGTGGTCAGCGGTCTCCGGCTTTGTTTTTGTCGCTTGACGCCATCACAAACGTGCCCCCTATTTTTACGCCGTTTCTAGCATTGTAATTAGGCGAGTGCTATGAAAGGGGATTGTTTTTATTTTTTCCATTTTCCTCAGGAGTTCTGGTCAGGCTCGGGTTCCCTTTATCAGGGCAAGTCTATCAGGATTGTGGTTGGTTTTACGCTCCCGGAGGCAAGTAGACGTTTGTTCGCGTGTTGTTGCCCGCTACTGGCCAAATGCATTCTGGAAACCCCGACATCATTGCTGCAGTACATGCCGGGATTGCGGCAAACTGGTGCATGGCTGTCGCCAAGCCCGATGGATTGACTATCATATCGTTGCCCCGGCACGAGCGGCAAACTCAGAGACATCACTGAAATTCGACGACTGGCTCAGTCATAGAGGCCATCGATATACTTGCTCTGGTCCAACTGACGGATGAAGCTGTCATCGTAGAAGTCTTCCGGTTTGTATTTGCGCATCTCGTGGTAGTTGTAGATCTCCATCACTTTTTTGATTCCCTCGACCGACGGATACGGTTTGCGCGGCAGGTTCGAAACTTCCCGGTAGAAATGCTCCTGCTTCTCCGGGTCGGTCACGCCGTACCATTTGGCCATGGCGCTGAAAGCCGCCGGCTTGTTTCGTTTCACCAAGGCGATCATCTCCACTGTGGACTTGGCGAACCGGCGCACCGTCTCCTGGTTGTCCGTGAGCCATGCCCGAGAAACGTTCAATCCGGAGCCCGCATTCGGGATGTTGTATTTCGACAGATCGACCAGAATCTTGTAGCCGGCTGACAACGCCATCGTTTCGTGCAGCTCGCTGGCTATAAGGGCATCCACACGGCCGCTCTTGAGCGCGTCCATGGTGTTGGCGCCCGACATCAGAGATAAATCGCGCTCCGGATTCCAACCCATGATTTTGGCAAATGACAGCGCAACAAAATGGGTCACGGCGCCGTAACCGGAGTACCCGAGCCGCTTGCCCTTGAGCTGTTCAATGTTGGTGACGTCGGGGCGAGCGACGATTCGCCAGCGAACCACAGGGTCCGTGCAAGCGATAATCACCCGATCATCGGCCTGCGCGTCCGTCGTCCAGCGAACAATCAGCGGACTGCCACCGCCGATCACGATCGGAGTGTCCCGTCCGCCGGCGCGAATCAATTCTTTTGGTACGATGATGCCGGTGCGCCGTGCAACATCGGCGGCGCTCTGCGTGATGAACTGTTCCACATCGAGGCCGTTCTTTTTATAAATCCCTGCTTCATAGGCAGCGACGAAAGGCACTTTATTGAGCGAAACGTCTCCTAGCCCGACTCGAAGCTTGATGAGCTGTTCTTGCGCGCCAGCCGGAGATATTCCAATAAACAACAAGGGCACAACGAAAGCTAATCGGTACCGCCCTGGACGATATTGTATCTGCGCAAACCAACTCCGTTTCATTTGAGCCTCCTTGTCACAAGATGATTTGAAATCGCTGTTGCGCAGACTAGTAAAGTGACCAATTACTAGTCAAGAGAATTCAGCCGAGAGATTTCGAAGTGATGTGCGAGGCACAGAAGCACGGATTCAACTATTACGTTGCACGTGAATTCGCGAGGTAATGAGAGAGAGAGCGCTCGGGTCGGGACCTTGATGGGTCGCGACGTGCATTGCTACATGTAGGGAGGTCGCTGGAGCCTGACATTACATGTCGTATCAATCTTATGATCTCGCGTGAGATACAGTGTTTTCGCTTAGGAACGGGCTCGTCAGAGTCACACAGGGGAGTCAGGTTTTTACAAGTTGACTATCCTTGAGACGAGGGCTGCTCTAACTTGCCTTCCTCATCTCCTCGGCGAATATCTTGTTGACGAGCGACTGATCAACTTTGGGCGTTCAAATCGTTCCAGACGTTCAAACCGTTCAAGCCGTTTAACAATCAATTCTCCAGACTTTCGCATCTAAACGAATCGCGATGACCTTTCTCGGTTCTTCACCGACGGTTGGCCGGCCGACCCGACGCATTCGCGAGGGCTGTTTGCCGGAAAGCTCCAAAAACAAGGAAATGAAGGGTCAGTCCTTTAGTTTATAGTCGTGGGCGGTGGAACTTGATGGCTATCGGTCGAAGGTTGTTGGGTCCGGCTTTGCAATCTCGACAATCTTCAGACTAACTCTCCGGCGCCGATGGTACACTCCTCGCTTCGCTCGACCCGTAGATTTGAACGATCCCGGAGCGTTTGTGTTTGTTGACCCCTGTATACGATAATCATATACTGAACCGATGCCGGAAATCCTGGGTATTCGAGGATTCGAGTGGGATGAGGGAAACTCCAGTAAAAACGAGAAAAGGCACGGAGTCACGGATCGTGAGGCAGAAGAGATCTTCTTCAACAAACCATTGATCATAGGCCGCAGTTTAAAGGGCGAGCCGGAAATGCGTTATGCAGCGTTGGGAAAGACGTACGGCAGCCGGCTTCTGGCGGTGGTTTTTACGATTCGCTCTAAGCGAATTCGCGTCATAAGCGCGAGGCCTATGAGCAGGAAGGAAAGGAAGCTCTATGAAAAGAAAACTAATCGCGTTGCTAAATTCAAGCGAGAAGCGGACGAGAGAGAGTTCTGGAGCACGCACGATACCACAGATCACTTCGACTTCTCGAAACAGAACCGCATCGAGATCGAGTTTGACCCAGGGGTAGAAGCGCCAGTTAAGTCCATATCTCTCCGTTTGCCTCGTGAGATGCTAAACGAATTAAAGGTTCTCGCCAACAAGAAGGACATCCCCTACCAATCGCTCATCAAAAGTTTACCTTGCTGAGAAAATAAGAGATGAGCGAAAGGCGCGATAAAGGATGGAAGAAGATATCCTTTGCTTCCGCAGAAATCCGCCGCCAACAATCGAAAGTGCGCAGCGGTTTGCGGTCTAATACTTCTTTCCTTTTCCTCGGTACATTCCGAGCTTGACCGAAGCTTAACTTTACAGTATTGCCGTTGGCATAGAGCAAGGCTTTCAATGAACTCGGAACACTGAACTCTAAACCGGAGAGATGCAAGGCCATGAATGCGTGTCTATTACTTTCCCTCCTGTCGATTTTCTTTCCGCTGTTATTTGTTCACGCTGCGGAAGATAAGTCTTGCCTGGCAAGTAGAATGGGGAAAAACCGTTCAGTTGGCGAAAAAGGAAGGCCAGCTGGTGAATTACGGTGGAGAGGAGATTATCCACCCGGAAATTCTCAAAGCATTCAACAAGGAGTATCCGGAAATCAAAGTCACCACGGCCGGCGGCCACGGCAGCGAGCTCGGCGCGCGGATATTGGCGGAGCGCAGGGCCGGCAAATATCTCGTCGATCTCTATGCCGGAGGCCCGACCACGCCGTACCGAGCTCTTTACCTGAGCAAAGCCTTGGATCCTATCGCGCCGCTGCTTCTGCTGCCGGAGGTTACGGACGTGTCGAAATGGTTTACCGGAAAACACGTCTATGCGGATCCCGAGGACCGCTACCTTTTCTTGTTCGAGGGGACCGTAGCGGGCGGCGCCGCCATCTACTTGAACACTCGGTTGGTAAACCCTTCGGAGCTCAAATCCTACTGGGACCTCTTACAGCCCAAGTGGAAGGGAAAGATCCTGTTCATGGATCCCAAGTCCAGCAGCCTCGGATTGAACGCCGCCACTTCTCTTTTCGATCACCCGGATCTCGGGCCGGAATTTTTAAAGCGCCTCTTTAGCGAGATGGATGTGGCGATTTCCGGCAACCGGCGGCAAGGGACGGACTGGCTTTCCTCCGGCAAATATCAAATCTGCTTTGCTTGTCGAGATATCGAGCGTGCGATCAAGCAGGGTTTGCCTGTCGGAGAAATGGATCCCTCGGTCTTGAAAGAAGGCGGCAGCGAGATCGGTGGCGGAAGCAGCAGCGTTCTGGCCTTCTTGAATAAGGCGCCGCATCCGAACGCCGCGAAAGTTTTCGTCAATTGGTTTCTATCCCGCCAGGGACAAATCGTCTGGCAAAGAGTCATGAACAAAGTCGTCCTGGAAGGTTCCGACTCCATGAGAATCGATATTGCCAAGGACGACGTGCTTCCCGACGCAAAGCGCATCACGGGGCGTAACTACCGCATGATCGGTTTCAGAGATCCGAAACCAGTGCTCCAATTTCTCGATGAAATTTTGAAATAGGCAACATTCCTTTAAACTAAAACTCGACGTCTGGGGGCATCCTATGACCGATTACGAGCCGGTTGAGATTCGCGGATATTTTCGCGCCTATTCCCATCTGCCGATCTGGGAGGTGCTGGACAAGGCCGGGATTTGGGAAAAGTTGGGCATCAAGATGCGTGGGATGGAATACTGCGCGAGTCCACCGGAGGCGGAGGGGGCTCTGTTCGACGGGAAGATCGATTTTATCTCCGGCAATCACATCACGCCGTATGCGCTTGTCGGGCAAGGAAAACCGATCGTCTGCCTGGCTTCCCCCAGTAACAACGTGCGTGACCGGCTGGTCTCGCGCGAGCCGATCCGCTCGCTGGCAGAGCTGCGCGGAAAAAGATCGTGGACCTGGCGCTGGAGGGCCGGGCGGCCGGCTTCAATCACCTGCGCGGTAACCACATGCTCTACATTCTCCGCGCCGGACTCAAGCTCGATGACGTCCAGTGGGTCGAGATCGGAGAAGACATTTCGCCGGCGTTTAGAAAGGCGCAGTTTGAAATGATTCGATCGGGCAAAGCCGACGCGGCTTTAATTACCGGAGGAACGGCTCAGTACGAAGAAGCTGGATGTCATGTCCTTCAGCTCGATCCTTTGCCGATGATCAACGGCCCGACACTGACGACCGCCATCACCGCGATCGAGCGCAAAGACCGCCTCGGTGAAAGAATGGTCAAGGCAATCGTTATGGGTATCCACTTCGCGCGCGCCCACCGCGAAGAAACCGAGCGCATACTCGAGGGCCTGAGAAGTCGCGAGCCTGAAGCCGGCTCGGTCCGCTATGAGAGTCTGACACGAATGCCGATCAAGCCCTATCCAGCGGTCGACGCGGTGGCGAACGCCTATGAGCTCTGCCTGATGAAAATTCCCGAGGCGAAAGATTTTAGCGCGCTGGCGCTCTGGGACACCCACTACCTGCGCGATCTCGATCAGAGCGGGTTTATCGACGGACTGTACCGGTAGGCCAAGAAAACGGGAATAGGGTCTGCTTTTGGCTCTTTAACGATAGAAAGACTCGCAGACTCCATTGTGCATTCGGTGAGAAGAGAGCTTTTGTGGAGTTACACGTCTTTTCTTTTTCCAGGCGAACCGTCAAGTCGCCGTGCCGGATGTAGATCTGCCGGGAATGTTTTTGCTGGATCGCCTGCTCGATCAACATCAACAAGGGACTCTTTCCGCTCGCGTATTCCGTGGGCGGGCCCGCGGCTTTCATCGCGGCGACATATTCTGCTCCGGCAAAGTAGCGCAGAATCGCATCATCATCGGACACCCGGCTCCGCCGAACTTCTCTCTAAACTGTTTGAGCGTCATTTCCGGCGCTTTGAGCTTGCTTAGCTCTTTAGCTCTGGGACGATTGAGAAGCTTATCTTTTAGATTCGGCCTCGATGGACTCCGCTTCTTCCTCGCCCCACAAACCGAGGGCGTACAAAGAGCTTCGTCGGTGACTTCTTTATAGCGCTCGCCCACCATGACATTCACGGCGGCTTGAACGCCGAAAAACTGCGAATAGGGTGTCACCATGATGGGGTAGCCAAACTCAGCGCGGACCCGTGTGACTTCTTCGAGAACCTCGGGAAGTTTTTCTAATTTGCCCAGGTTGGAGAGCTGAAACCGGAAATTGGAAATCATGCCGCCGGGGACCTGATGCAAAGGATGGAAGGCATCGTATTCCAGAGGCTTGCCGACAGGCAACTTTTCTTGCTTTGCGATGGCGGTAAAGTGATCGCGCACGGGTTTGATCGCTTCTTCATCGATGACTGGATAATAGCCAAGAGCGCGGGCGTTCATGGCGACGTTGAACACCGAAGGGTTGGATGAGCCATCCGCCAGCGGCGGGATGGCCGTATTGATCGAGGTAATGCCGAGCTTGATGGCTTCCAGACAACACAGAGCACCCAGGCCCGTGTTGCAATGGGTGTGGAACTCCACCGGAGTCCCGTTGGCTTCGCGCAAAAGGATCGGCACCAGCCGCCGGGTTGCGTCGGGAGTGAGGAGTCCACCGGGATCTTTGAAGCACAACCGGTAGGGTTTCAGTCTTGCGGCTTCGCGAAACCGATAGGCAAAATAGTCATCGCTGTGCTTGGGCGAAATAGAATAAATAATGTTGAGAATGGTCTTCAGGCCCACACGGTTAGCCGTCCGAATCGCTTCGGCCCAGTACTTCGGCGTATTTGACGGATCCGAAGTACGCAGCTCGGTGATTCCGTTAGCGGCCAATCGTTCTAACCAGAGATCGGTAATCGCCGGGGAGTTAATTGGAAAGCCAGCATCGAACGGCTGCGAATCGATCTAAGTGGCGTATGCTTGACGCGTTTAGCGACCAATCGCGCGCGCTCCCAGAGGTCGTCTTTTAAGTCGCGCACGCATTTTTTGAAGAATGCTGAAGACAAAAGCTCCATACCCTCAAAGCCGGCGCGATCGATATTTTCGACGATAGGCAGCATCATGCCGGTGGTCATGTTGGATGCCCAAAGGCTTAGCTGGCCATCGCGCAGCGTGGTATCGACAAAGTGGATCTCTTTCATGTCTGGCTGCAAATTCTTTTAGCGATTGAAGGCGTGTTTTTGTCGGCTTCCATCAATATTTTAGCCGCAACGGCCGCACCTGCGGGCATCTGCTTGGATCTCCTTTTATCGCCTTTCGCGATGATTCATTCTCCGAGTACGTGTGCAGCCGACAGGGTTGTAGTACAGGAGTTATGCGTCAGTCTCAAGTTGAATAGTTGCCGTGGAAGTCCCTTCAGCGCCGATGGTGCCATGAACGATGCCGCCCGCGTCCGTACAGCTCAACAAGCTATCAATAAAAGACTACGGTGCCCTAAAGCGCAAAGGTTTAAGGACTTTGCCGCCGAGCTTGCGTGACCAGAAGTTGCGCCCGACATGGGATGAAGCCGTATTTTACCCAGCAGCGAAGACTGGAGTACTGGAATGATGGAGTCATAGAGTGATGTATTGAAAACCAATAATCCAATATTTCCAACATTCCATTCGATCATCTGAGTAATTATACAGTCCTTTGCCAAGTTGGGCTTACGAATTATTCCGCGACAGGGCTGGACAGGCCATCTAGAAGAGTAGGACGCTGCCGGATTTAAATTGAATGGCGCTTAAATTCAGCGATCCCGGGCCTTTTTGTTGATCGGTACATACCCCCTATCGGCGAACTCGCACGCCGTCTTTTTTCTTGCCAAGATCCCTTCGTTTGTATAATACCTACGCCACAGGAGCGGTTCAGTGACGTTAATGTTTGTGACGAGACAAACGCGCAGGCTTGCCTTCGCTTATGCTATTGCGGCTCTCCTCTTTGACATCACTCTGGGCTCCCATGTGATGGGACAGACGCCCGGCAGAGTGGAAGCAAAGACGATTACTTTAGGAATCGTCGCGCCAATGAATCAGAAGGAAGTCGAGGAGCATTTTCGCGATTTTGTGCGCTATGTGGCAAGAAAGCTTTCCTCCGCGTCGGCGATCGAGGGAAGGATCGTTGTGGCTCCGACGCAGTCTGGGCTCGCCAACCTACTTACGGAGCAGAAGGTCGATTTTTACATGGAGAGTCCCTATCCGACTTATTTAATCAATAACGTATACGGAGCCGGGAAGTTACTCCTCAGACGTTGGAAAGGAGGCATGGCCGAATACCACGCTCTGATTTTCACGAAAAAAACAGCGAAACGAGGCGTCTGGAAGATCTTCGGGGAAAGATCATCGCCTTTGAAGATCCGGGATCGACTTCAGGCCATTTTCTCCCGAAGTTCTTCCTTTCGAGAGGGGATTCAAACTTTCGGAGAAGACCCGAATTGAACCCAATGTTTCTCCTGGGGAAGTTGGTTACATTTTTGTCTATTCTCGGGACAAAATCGTCGACTTGGTTCTCATAAAAATCGGTGGCGGCCGGAGCGTTTAGCAACGACGACTATGCCGCTCTTGACACGAGGAAAAAGTCGGACATAACCATCCTGGCGGAAACGGATAGGCTGCCGCGCCATCTTCTCTCCGTCCGAAGAGATTTGGCTCCGGTGTTGGTCGATCGCCTGGAGAAGCTACTGCTGTCGATGCATCAAGACCCCGAAGGCCGGCTGATATTGCAAAGAACCGACGGGACGACAAAGTTCGACGCCTTACCGGGAGGGGAGTTGGCGATGCGTCAAAGGCTGCTGGATACCTTTTACTCTCCTGAGAAAAGTAGGTCACGCATCAACTCCGATAGCGCCAAAAGGCCCGTGCTGGATTGACGCGGGGCCTGCTTATCTGCCAATGAAGGAATGATCCCTTGTCGACCGGGAATCCGGATCTTTGTCGGGAGCCGGTCGCTTCAATTCGGGAGGCCCTACATGAAGATCGCGCCTTTGCTTGGCTCAATAGTTTTGCTTCCAATTCTTGGACTCACAGCGGGAAGCGTGCCGGCGCAAGAAACGATGCGCGTAGCGATCGCCTTGTTTCCAACGACAGCGGTTCCCTTGCTTGTGGGGAATGACAAGGGCTTTTTTCAGAAGGAGGGCCTGATCGTCGAGGCCGATCAGAATCAGCAGCGCGCCAACTACCTACCAAACGCTGATTTCCGGCGATGTTGATGCTGCCGTGGGCGCGCCCACGGGCCTTCTTCCCAGCCATTCGCAGGGCGCTGAGATTATCACAGTTGGCAGTTGGGACAACCTTGTACCCTATATCTGGGTGACGCGGGAAAAAATCACCGATATCCGCGAGTTGCGAGGAAAAAAATAGGGATTAACCGAGTGGGTAGCAAACCTTGGCTTATCATTCATGTGCTCTTGCAAGACGCCGGGCTCGACCCGGCCAAAGACCTTACTTTGTTGCAGATGGGCGGCGGCTCTCAGGAGAGGGTGGCCGCCTTGATGCGTGGCGGTATCGATGCCACTCTTGCCGACGTGCTTCTCGAACCCATCATGCTGAAAAGAGGTTTTTTGTGCTGCGCCGCAAAAGCAACCCCCTTCATGAATGGGCCGATTGCCGTAAAGCGATCCTATCTGACTAGCCAACGCCCCACCCTTAAAAATTCGTTAAAGCCTTTTCTGACGCGACGCGCTATCTCATCGATAATAAGGAAGGGAGCATGCGCTCTTTGAATCAGTTGTTGAATACCAACGACCCTCAAGCAGCGGATTTTGCCTATCAGTACCTACACTCCAACTCTGATGCCTCACTTTACCCACCCGATGAGGCCGTGAACAATCTAATCCGTATGTCTGCCTACATGGACAAAAAGCTCCGGATCGATCAGTCCTAGTAGAGTTGTGGACTTGTCTATTCTTGACGAGCTGGGAACCAAACGAAACCAGCGCGCGCAGAAATAGTGCCTTACATCAATTCGCAACGGCACTTATTTTTGGGAGCAACCTTCTTCAATGGGAGGACTACGATGGCTGAAAAAAGCTGACAGGGAAAATCGCGCGTGAGCGTATTCGAATGATGGAAACACCGCGTCCGGCGGAAGGAATCATCGAGGGGTTTCGAGCGCTGGGTGACGCCAGCGGTATTGTTTCCGACGTGATGGATGAGCTAGGCATTACGGGAGTGGTCGGCGCATCGGTTCTTAAGCCGACCCTTCCGGGCTCGCGGATTGTGGGACCGGCGCTCACGGTGCACAATATCGTTCAGCGGGAGCATGTTTACGAGACCGCGCGCCGGCACGTGAACAAGATGGCCGAGTTTGAGGCCCACAACCTGGCTCGCCCCGGCGATGTGGTTGTCATCGATGGAGTCCCAGGGATTTCAAACATGGGCGGCATCTCCGCGCAAACCGGCAAACGCCAGGGCGAGGCAGGTGCGATCGTCTTCGGCGGCGTCCGCGATATCGCCCACTCCCGCCGTGTCGGCTATCCCGTATGGGCGACGGAGGTAACGCCCGTCACTGGTAAGTGGCGTATCGAAACGATCGAGATCAACGCTGAGATCCAGGTTGCCGGCGTTCGAGTCGTCCCGGGCGATATCGTGTTCGCCGATGATACCGGCGTCTGCTTTATCCCGCGGGCACGCGCTACGGAAGTGCTCGAGATGGCAAAGCAGAAATCCGCCGCCGAAGAGGCGAAGTGCAGGGCGATTGACCAGGGTGTCCCCGTGGCTGATCTCCCGGCATGATTGGGCTTGCCGGTTTCTACTATTTACCGATTCATATTTAGCCGCGGGGTATACTCGAACGATCTTTCGAGTTTCGTGTTGTAACCACCCTTTCGATGTTGTAATGCTGGGCCTGGTTGACCCGACCCGGGGAGACATTAGCCCCGGAGAGGAACAGCGTATTGACTCGTTTATCGGACCAACGAATTTAAAGGAGGGTAGAAACATGGCAAAGATCGGACACATTGCTATTCTCGCGGCGGATCCGGCGAAGCTCGCGGAGTTTTACAAGACCGCCTTCGGCCTCAAAGAGGTCGCCCGCAGCGGCGAAAACGGCGAGGCCATTTATGTCTCAGATGGAAACATCAATTTAGCTCTTCTGCCGGCGCGAAATCGCCGCGAAGGGATTTACCACTTTGGGATGAAAGTAGAAGACGTTAAGGACGCCGCTAAGACGGCCCTCGCCGCCGGCGCCACTGGCGGTAAAGCTGAGCTTCCCAGAGATGGTCGCTTCGCCGAGACCTTCGTGCTCGACCCCGTTGGGACCAGAGTCGATTTGTCACCGGGCTGGAAAGTTTAGCAGCACTAGCAACCGCAAAGAACGTTCTCTATGCTTAAAGGCTTTCGCAGCTAGCGCAAATTTTCCAACGGTTTTCCTCTAGTGAAGCAGCGCCTAGGAATATTCTCGCGCACAAGACGCAAAGAGCCGCCAAGTTCGGATATTATTATAACTTTCGGCCTTTGCGCCTTTGCGTGGAGCATATTCCGATGTTTTTGGTTGCAGCTCGGCCGCGCCAGGTTCTTTGCGGTTTATCCGCTGGCTGAAGTCCTCGCCCGTGATGGTCTTTTAGCGGTAAAGGCGAATTGCTCGCGACTATCGTTTTGATGAGCTTCGGAGTTTTGTCATCTACGAGGCTCGCGGGCTCTCTACCATTCGTCCGTTAGAGGGCTAATGTGATCACAGGCGCGACAAAACAACTTGCCCGCTACGCCGTCAATCTTCGCTATCGCGATATCCCGCTGGAGGTGATTTCCCGTGCGAAGGACTGTCTCCTAGACATAATCACAGTGGCTCTTTATGGTTCCACCAAGCCGTGGAGCCAGACGGTGGTGCAGTTTGTCAAAGACCAGGGTCTCTCGGGTCGTTCCACTGTATTGGGAGAGGACCGGCGCGTGCCGGCGCAGCTGGCGGCATTAGCCAATGGAACGATGGCTCATGCATTTGAGTTAGACAACGTTCGTCAACCCGGCGCCGGCGTGCACCCCGGCGCAACTGCATTTCTGCCTGCCCTCGCCGCGGGCGAAATGCAAAAGGCGAACGGAAAAGCTTTCCTGACCGCCTTCGTGGCGGCCTGTGAAGTTATGGGTCGCATCGGCGTCGCTGCGGGAAATTCGCTCGAAAACGCGGCTTCCATGCCCCGGATTGACTGGAACCTTTGGCGCTGCGGTGGCGGCCGGACGGCTCCTGGGTCTCGACGAAAATAAGATGGTTAATGCGCTGGGAATCGCCGGCTCTTATTCCGGGGGCTGATGGAATTTTCCCGCTGTCATGAAGGCGCGATGATCAAGCGTCTCCACCTGGGAAAAGCCGCGGAAGGCGGTGTTACCGCCGCGTCATTGGCACGGCGCGGGTTTGCCGGGCCGGATAGCGTTCTCGAGGGAGAGCTAGGATTTTGCCGGGCCTTTTCCGACTCTCCGAATCTTTCCCGGCTGACGTACCGCCTGGGACGGGAGTTCGAGTCTCTCAATATCTGCATCAAACGGTACGCCTGTCACATCAATGCTCATGCGCCCATCGAAGGGCTGGAAAAGCTCTCGCAGCAAAATGGCTTCGATGCGCGGGATGTCCGGGAGATTATTGTTGGTGGAATCGAAAAACTGGTCACTCATCACGCCATTTACAAGCCGAAAGATTTGATGGCGGCGCAATACAGCATCCCGTTCTGCGTGGCGCTGAGTCTCTACCATGATCCGAAGGATCCGGAGTCTTTTACTGATAAACGGATCTCGGATGAGAAGATTCTGGCCATGATGCGCAAAGTGCGTCTGCGCGTCGATCCCGAGATCGAAGAGAAGGGATGGGACCGCGCGGCCCGGGTGACGCTCACTCAGGGATCGAAGTCGCCCCTCGGTGTTGGTGGTTCACTTCAAGGGTACGCCGCACAACCCGATGAGCCCATCGGAGCTGGAAGAGAAGGCGAAGAATTTAACCCGCCACATACTTAGCGAGAAAAACTGGAGCGGTTGATCGAGACCGTCCAGAATGTCGAAAAGCTCGATGACATCACGAAGCTCACTCGACCCTTAAGGATTGCATGATGAAGTTAAGGCAATTGGCAAAGCGACCATCGACCGATCTGTAACTCAAAAGGAGGAGAGACATGGCTGACTATAAAGTGATCGATGCGGACGGGCACGTGCGCGAGTCTATTACGGGGTTACGGGAGTTCCTGGAGCCGCGTTGGCAACGCCGCAACCTGTTTCCCAACGACGCGTGGGACCGTGATCTGCGCGGCAAGCTGGGCGCGAAGCCAGAGGGCCCCGAGGATCAGATAGCGGCCGATGGACCAGGATGGAATCGACGTGATGGTGCTGTACCCGACGGCGGGACTGCATGTCGGGAGTTTGCACGAGCGTGACTTCGCGACGTCCGTAACACGGGCCTACAACGACTGGATGTACCACTTCTGCAAGACGGACCCGGCGCGACTCAAGTATGTAGCGCTTTTGGCACCGCAGGATCCCAAGGCCGCAGCTGAGGAACTTAAGCGCGCCGTGACTGAGCGAGCGGCGGTGGCCGGAGTCCTGCCGACTTACATGCCGCAAATGCCTGACTTCGGTGACGTTCTATACGATCCCATTTACTCCGTCGCTGAAAGCCTCGGCGTGGGGATTGGCTTTCACACCGGCACTTCCGCCGATTCATTGGGCGGCCAACGCTTTCGGAAATTTCTCTCAGCACACACCATCGACCATCCGGCTGAACAGATGATGGCGATGATCGCGACGATCGTAGGCGGGGTGTTTGAGCGATTCCCGCGGCTTAGCATCGCTTATCTTGAATCGGGAATCGGCTGGGTGCCGTACATGATGGACCGCCTCGACGAAGAGGTGGAAAAGCGCGGCGCGGACGAAGCTTCCTATCTCACCAAGCTGCCGAGCGAATACGTGACCAGCGGGCGTGTTTACTTCGGTGTCGAGTGCGAAGAAAAACTATCCCCGACTCCCTGCGTTGGGGGTTAGAGGATACGCTTCTTTACTCATCCGACTATCCTCACTGGGACGGCGATTGGCCGCACACCGTAAAGGCCGTCCGGGAGAGAACGGATCTCTCCGATAGCACCAAGCAGAAGATGTTGCATGACAACGTGGCCCGTTTTTATAAGTTGACGCCTGCTGGATAAGCTACGAAGAGATTTTCGTAAAGTTCTATTCCCAGATCTCTTAGAGTCCGTCATTCCCGAATGCTTCTATCGGGAATCCAGGCGAGATCGGAACTGGCCCCCGATTAAAACATTCGGGGTGACGCCTTTGGGATAAATAAATTCTCATCGCGTATGTTCTGATTCCCCGGAGCTTGCTGCGCGCTGAGTTCACTCTCTGAAAAAACCCTTTCAAAAAGCCGCCCGCGGACAGTTGGAAGTTGCTTAACCTTGGGTTGTTGATTATTCTAAACCTGCGCGCAGAAAGTTTTTCTTGCTGCCAGCTTGCCGTCGTCGCTCAAAACAGAAGTCTTAGGACCCGTTCCGGCGTCCGATCCCACAATCTTACGGCAACAGGGCAAACATCAATGGTCGAGTTCACCCATCTCCGGGAGCGGCTGCCCGCTATCCTCAAGGCGCTCGCCGTCGGTATCCCGGCGGGCTTTCTGTTCGACCGCCTCCATATTCCGATTCCATGGATGATCGGGCCCATGGTTGCCATAGCTACCTTCAACCTAATGGGCGTGCGGCTGTATGCGGTCCCCTATGGACGCCAAATGGGGCAGGTGATTCTTGGTTCGGCAGTGTCGCTCTATTTCACGCCGACCGTGGTGGCAGAGTTGGCCGCCAACTTACCTGCTATCGCGGCGGCCACCGTTTCGGTCTTCTTGGTGGGCGGTCTCGGCGCATTGACCTTGAGCCGGGCCTCCGGTGTCGATGGGAAATCTACATTCTTCGCCTCGATCCCGGGCGGTGCCATGGCGATGGCCGTGCTGGCCGAGCGCTACGGCGCCCAGGTCGTGCCGTGGCGGTCGCCCACAGCTTGCGCGTTTCTATTGTCGTTATCTTGATCCCAGTTGCACTGACGTATGGCGGATTCCCTCTTGAGGCGGCCGCATACCGGCCGGATGTGCCGCTCGATTACTCGATATTGGCGCCGTGGCTGGCTTTCGGCTTTGTGTTGGGCGAGGTGTCGGAGCGGCTGCGGTTACAGAATGGCTACCTGCTGGCGCCGATTTTCTTCGGCGCGGCGCTCACCGCGAGTGGCATCCAGCTTTCCGCCGTGCCGCATTGGATGACAAACTTTGCCCAACTCATGTTCGGCCTCGTACTGGGAGCACGCTACGAGCGCGCCTTTCTTTGCCCGCTACAGGCTGTTCATACCTTTCGCTCTGTTGAACTCGCTTTTTATCGTGATCGCCTCGGTGGCGGCCGCCGTTGTTCTCGCCTGGGCTTTCCACCTACCTATCGCTACCATGATCCTCGCCACCTCGCCGGGCGGATTGGCGGAGATGACGATTACCGCGCAAGCCCTGCAGATCAGCGTACCGTTGGTGGTCGCTTTCCACTTGTTCCGGGTGGTGGTGGTTAACATGGGCACCCAGTACATTTACACCTGCGTTGCATGGTGTGTTCGGCGGGCGTAGGGATTCCTAGCCAGGATATTCACGTGCGACAGTGATCGAGGGACAATCCTTCAGGGCGAAAGCCAACGGTTGACTTCAAGATTCAAAGTTCAATGTTCGAGGTCTGGAGCGAGCTGAAACCTCAAACCTGGATAAGTTCATCCACGATTTTGTTGGCTTGACACCCGGTTGGAGGCTTGATTAAGTGGCGCCCTATCGAGCTCGGTCCACGCCAGAGCGATTGATCCGGCCGCCTGATGAGTGAGGGTCTTATGAAAAAATCTTCTCCGCCTATCTTTCCTGTTCGGGTTTGCCCTTCTCTCTCAGCGTTGCACATGCCGCGGCGCCTGAATTTTTAAGGGCAAAACGATCAGGCTCGTGGTGGGGAACTCAGTAGGAGGAGCGCAAGACGACTGGGGTCGCTTTGTAGCGCAGTACCTGGGCAAACACATTCCAGGAAATCCCGATATCGTGGTGCAAAACATGCCGGGCGCCGGGACCGTGATTGCGGCCAACTACGTTTATAGTGTCGCCAAGCCCGACGGTTTGACTCTCGGGCTTATCAATCCTGCCATCTACATCGATCAGCTTCTAGGAGCGAAAGAAGTGAAGTTCGACTGGCCGAAATTTTCCTGGATAGGCTCCCGGAACGGATCGATCAGGTCTTGTTCATCCGTGCAGACACTCCTTACAAGACACTGGAAGATATTCGTAAGAGCAGCAGAGCCCCCAAAGTGTGCGGCTCTGGCGCGTACTGGATTGGGTTATTTTTACCGCAGCTCCTTGAGGAGGGGCTTGGGCTTAAGATTCATATGGTAGTTGGTTACGGCGGCGGTGGCGACATGAACTTGGCGATTGAGAAAGGGAAGTGCAGTGCCGCGCTGGAACCGTTTCGGCCTATGTGGGCCGTGAACCTACTCGGACGTGGATTAAGAACGGATTTGTTCGTGCCCTGGCCCAAAGCGGAGCAAAGCGCTATCCAAAGTTGCCCGATGTTCCAACCGTCTATGAGCTGATGGAGACCTACAAAGCGCCCGATGCAACGAAGCGGCTTGCCAGAGTGCTGCTCTCCTCCGGCGATCTCGGCCGCCCGTTTATTGGCCCACCAGGGAATGCCGGCTGAGCGCATCAAAGTTTTTGCGCGAGGCCTTTACGAAGGCTATGAATGACCCAGCGCTACTAGCCGACGCCCAGAAAAGAAAATGGGGATTTGGATCTCCTAAGCGGCGAGGAGCTAGAGGCGGTATCGAAAGATATTATGGTTCAACCCCCGGAGGTCATCGAAAGGATGAAGAAGCTGTTGGAAAAGTAGTTTTCCTCCACCGCCTCCGACCTTCTCAGCTATATTGATTGTATGGTTCCGTGAGCAAAAAACCGGACGATAACGAACCAGAAGTTTAGTTCTAGTAGGACTGCCGATCGCCCTCACGTCTTCCCAGAGAGCGAAAAAATCGAGTATAATTGGAGCAAACCAGTGACTGCGATTTCTTACCAAAAAGCTAGTGATCAGCTTTAGGGACAGCGCTATGATTAAGAGAATTAGAATCTTGTTCACTATCATCACGGCTGCGGCTGCCATCACTCTCGCATCTACTGCGCAGGCGCAAGAATTCTTAAAAGACAAGACCCTCACTTTCATCGTCGGTTATCTCGCCGGGCGGCACCTACGACCAGTACACCCGGCTGATTGCCCGCCATATCAACAAACACGTTTCGGGGAATCCGACCGAGAATCGTGGAAAACATGCCCGGCGCCGGCGGGATCATCGTCGCAAATCATCTCTACAATCGCGTGAAACCGGATGGGCTCACCATCGCCGCCCTGGGCGTCGCCATTAATCCTACAGCACGTGATGGGCAACGAAGCGACGAAGTTTGACGGCCGCAAAGTAGGCTGGGTCGGGATCCCAGGGTCCTTATGACACCGCGTGTCACTTTAATCGCGAGAGCGGCATCAGAACCGTCGACGACTGGTTTGCTTCTAAACGGCCGGTAAAAATAGCGTCCATCGGACCGGGCACAAGCCTGTCCGATGTGCCCAAGCTGCTCAAAGCAGCGCTCGGCCTGCCTCCTCGACATGGTCGAAGGTTACAAGGGCGGCGCCGAGGCGCGCCTCGCGGTTGAAAGCGGTGAGGTCGATGGCCTTTGCGCCTCCTGGCAAAGCGACAAAAGTATCGTGGCGCAGTCAGATGGAGTCGGGAAAGATTCGCGTCGTGCTGCAGGCCACCTTGAAGTCGCATCCTGATTTAAAAACGTTCCCCTGGCGATCAACTACGCCAAAACTGATGAAGCACGCACGCTGCTGCGCGTCGGCCGACAACGTTCATGTCTACCAGTTTCCCTACTCGGTGGCGCCCGGCACGCCGCCGGACCGGCTCCAGGTTCTCCAACAGGGATTCACCAAGACGTTGCAGCGATCCCGAGCTGATAGCGGAAGCGAAGAAAGCCGACTTAGAGGTCGAGCCCATAGACGGACCGACCACAGCCAAGACTTTTGCGAGTTTGTATGAACTAAACCCGTCGCTCAGTAGCGAAATTGAAGGAGATCCTCATACCGAAGCGTTAACAGATCCCTGAGTCGATTAGAATCACTTCGCGGTCTTGTGTCTTGGCACGTCCCTACCTTCGCTTCGACGCAGATACTCAGGACAGGCTTATCCTCCCGCGTGCGAGGAGGAAAGAAGGATGGGGTATCTCGCGCAAAGGCGCAAAGTACGCCAAGACAAAAACCGGCAAACAAAATGAAAAGAATCGTAGTTACGGGCGGCAGCGGCAGACTGGGACAGTTTGTTATTCGCGAACTGCTGGCGCACCGCTACGAGGTGCTTAGCCTCGATCGAGTTCCGCCGCGAGAAGAAAGCTGTGTCCAAGCTGGCTTGCCGATTTGCGCCACTCGGGAGATCTCTTCTGAGGCGCTCAAGAACGCATACGGCATCATCCATCTCGGCGCCTATCAAGCACCCAATCTCGCGCCGGATGCGGAGACATTCGGGAACAATGCGACGTCGACTTACAACGTATTGCGGGCCGCCGCGGATTCAGGCGTCAAGAAGGTTGTCATCGCGTCGAGCACGGCGGCCTTTGGGTTCATCTATGCAAAGAATCTCTGGCCGCCCGATTATCTCGCCCTCGACGAAAGCCACCCTTCGAAGCCGCAAGACTCCTATGGGCTTTCCAAAGTGATCGGCGAGCAGCTCGCCGATTCCATAGCGATGGTCTACAAGGATATGACGGTCAGCAGCTTGCGCTTCCCGGAGTGAACTTTTGATCTGTCCTACGAGAGTTTTAGGGACCGCTGGCGAAACCCGGCAACGCGGGCCAGCGGTTTCTGGACCTACGTCGATGCGCGCGACGCGGCGATGACCTGCCGGTTGGCGTTGGAAGCCAAGTTTCCGCGGTCACGAAGTTTTTATAGCGGCGGCACCGAACAACTGTATGATCCAACCGACTTTGGAGCTTGTCAAAAGATATCTGCCAAAAGGCGCGAAAATAAAAAAGTATCCGGTACACACTGGAGCTGCGTCGATTCGGCGAAAGCGCGGCGGATGCTTGGTTTCAAGCCGAACCACGTCTGGCAGGACTATCTGAAAGAAGGGCAACGGGTCTAAGGAAGTTGGTTACCGCAAAAAGATCTCCTGGTATTCCTTTTCTTCTGCGCAAAAGCTTTAGCGTCGAGATCGTACATCTCGACAAATTGAATCTTGTCGGAATCGGCAATGGGCGGATAAACGCCGTTTCGGTTCACGAATTCCCCCTGCTTGGCGAGCATCGACATGCTTTCCTCGCCGAGAAAGAAATCAATGAAAGCCTTGCCGGCATTGGGGTGAGGCGCCTTGTTACTGAGGGTTACATAATGACCATCGCCCATCATCTTTCCGAGTCCGGACATAGTCTATGGCGCACCCCGCTGGCCGAAGGTGTAAACGTATTTGACGTAGGCGATACCGATCGGGCGTTTCGCCGCTGGCGACGCGTTCCGCTGCCGGCAACAGAGATTCGACAAAGATGGGCTTGGCAGCGGCAAGGTCACGAATAAATTTATCTGCTTTCTCCTTTGCCCATTAGCTTTTCGAGGCTGGCCAACCACTGGGCGGTGGTCGTATGTTGAGTCGGATCGGGCATGACGATCTTACCCCGAAATTGGGGCTTAACCAGATCTGCGAGAGACTTGGGGGCGTCCGAAGGCTTGATTAGGCTATTGTTATAGAGGACTCCGATTATGACGTTGCGATATCTCGGGCCCAAACCCGGATCGATTGAGTCTTTGGCAAATGCCTTGGCTGACGGCGAGTCATATTTAGCAAAGATCCCCTCCTTCAGCATGATCTGCATGGGATTGTCGTTGGTGAGGACGGCATCGAAGAGCGGTTTCCCGCGCGATACTCGGTCAGGGCCCGATCCATCGCCTTGGTGGACGATGCCTCAACCAGTCGGTTCAACCGCCGACACTGGGTTCAAGATCGCATCGGCACTCTGGTTCGAGAGCCACCAGACCTTTGCGACTTTCTTTTCCACTCTTCCCAGCCTGTTGTGGGTTGGCATCCGACCATGACGGCTTCCTCTCGCCATTTGGCCAAGTCAAATCGCAGCAGACGTCAGATAACTGGATGCGAAACTTTCGTAGCGAGATGATATCATCAAGTCGATCGCCGATCTGCCAGTACGACCAATCCGAAAGGATCAACGTCAAATGGTGGCGCTAAGATCGACTTTAATTGCTTCTTGGGTGATCAAAAAATATAAACCTCGGAGCATCACGACCGACATGCGAAGGAAACAGGCAGTCTCGGCGTGGTTACGATGCCTGCGGGGTCAAGCTACCGGGTGTGCTCAAACCCAGCGCTCCGCTCGAGCGACTGCAGCAGCGGCAAAGATTTGAACTCCGCGTGAGAGTTGATCACCGCCTATGCGACCTCGATGACAAGCCGCCGCCGCGGCAAGCCATGCCAGCAAGCGGCTCGACGATCAGCAGTACAAATTGATCGTTCAGACGTGCGACGAAATCCTCGCCGGCCAGCATCACGACATGTTTCCGTTGCATGTGTGGATGACGGGCAGCGGCACCCAGTTCAATATGAACGTGAACGAGGTGATCTCCAACCGCTGCTGCCAGCTCGCGGGCACGCCACTCGGAAGCAAGACGCCGGTGCACCCGAACGATCACGTGAATATGGCCCAGTCGTCGAATGATTCATTTCCGTCGGCCATGTATATCGCGGCTGCGGTCAATGTGAAGCAACGCCTGATCCCAGCGGTAACAGCCTTGCGCGATGCCATCGATGCGAAGGCGCAGGCGTGGAAGGACATCGTCAAGATCGGCCGCACCCACATGCAGGACGCCACCCCGCTGACATTGGGCCAGGAATGGTCCGGCTATGCGGGAATGTTGGCGGATGATCTGGAGCGGATCGAGGCCGCGCTTGCAGGGGTGTACCGCCTGGCGCTGGGCGGCACAGCAGTGGGAACAGGCATCAACTCGGCGCCCGGTTTTGCCGAGGCGGCGGCGGCCGAGATCGCCAGGCTCACTGGCCTGCCCTTCGTCACCGCACCCAACAAGTTCACCGTGCAGGGCGCTCACGACGCGCTGGTGCAGTTGTCCGGCACGCTGCGCACCCTGGCCGTGTCGCTCTACAAGATCGGCAACGACGTTCGCCTGATGTCGTGCGGGCCCCGCGCCGGATTTGCCGAATTGGCGATCCCGGAAAATGAGCCGGGCTCGTCGATCATGCCAGGCAAGGTCAACCCGACCCAGTGTGAAGCCCTCACCATGATTGCCGTGCAGGTGATGGCCAATGACGTCGCGGTGGGTTTTGGCGGTGCGAGCGGCTATCTCGAAATGAACGTTTACAAACCGCTGATGATCTTCAACATCACCCATTCCATCACGATCATGACCGATGGCTGCACCAACTTCCGCAAGTTCTTGGTCGACGGCACCAAGCCCAATGTGAAGAAGATCGACGAATACGTTGAGCGTTCGCTGATGCTGGTGACGGCGCTTGCGCCTGTGATCGGCTATGACAAGGCATCGAAGATCGCCCACCACGCCATGGATAATGACCTCACGCTCAAGGCTGCCGCCTTGCAATTGGGCTTTGTCACGGAGGCTGACTTTGATCGCATCGTCGATCCAAGAAAGATGGTGCAACCCTACGTCGCGGCAGCTAAATAACCAAAAAGGATAAATACAATGGCTACACCCACAAACAATCCTGATGTCGTTCTTGTCGGTGCGGGCATCATGAGCGCCCTACTCTGGCAGTGATCCTGAAAAGAAGCTTGATCCCAGGCTGAAAATAGAGATCTACGAAGTCCTCGGCAGCGAGGCTCAGGAAAGCTCGAATGCGTGGAACAACGCCGGCACCGGCCATGCAGCGCTCTGTGAGTTGAACTACACGCCACAGAAAAGTGACGGCAGTATCGACATTTCAAAGGCTCTGCAGGTCAACACCGAGTTCGATCTTTCCCGCCAGCTCTGGGCCTATTTGGTGAAGAAGGGAGCGATCAAAGACCCGCAGTCCGTTTATTCATCCCGTACCCCACTTCAGTTTTGTGCGCGGATCGGAGAATGTCGCGTTTCTTAGAAAACGCTTCGAGGCGCTCTCTGCCCATCCCTGTTACCGTGGGATGGAATACTCCGATGACAAGAAGGAGATGGAGAAGTGGTTCCCGCTGGTCAGTGGAAGGCCGTGATCCAAGCGAAAAGTTGCCGCGACGCGAATGCTGACCGGTACTGATGTGGATTATGGTGCTCTCACCAAAGATCTTCTCGATTCTCTGCGCAATAAGGAAGGAGTCTCAATCCATTTTTTCCATCGAGTACAAGATCTGCGCCGTGATGGGGATCTATGGAGTGTGCGGGTTAGGAATGAAAAAAGCGGTGAGCATTGGGATGTCCAAGCCAAATTCGTTTTCATCGGTGCCGGCGGCGGATCGCTGCCGCTGTTGCAAAAATCTCGGATTCCCGAGGGGCGGGGCTATGCCGGGTTTCCGGTGAGTGGAGAGTGGCTTCGCTGCGATGATCCTCGAGTTTCTTCCCGCCACAATGCCAAGGTGTACGGTAAAGCCTCGGTAGGATCACCTCCGATGTCCGTACCCCACCTCGACACACGCCACATCGAAGGAAAGGTTTCTGTGCTTTTCGGGCCTTACGCGGGCTTTTCGACGAAGTTTCTCAAGCATGGATCCTATCTAGATTTCTTCAGCTCCATCGACCCGGAAAATTTACTGCCGCTGCTGGCCGTCGGCCGGGACAACATGGCCCTCACAGAATATCTGATAGGCCAGGTTCTCGAGTCCCCGAAGGAGCGATTCGCCGCGCTCCGCGAGTTCTTTCCAAATGCAAAGCAGGAGGATTGGCGGCTCGAAGTAGCAGGCCAGCGCGTGCAGATCATCAAAGGATCCAACACACGGCGGCATCCTGGAATTTGGCACGGAGCTTGTCAGCGCAGCCGACGGTTCCATCGTGGCGATGCTGGGTGCTTCGCCTGGTGCTTCCACTGCCGTGTGGATCATGATTCATGTCATTGAGCGTTGCTTCGCAGAAAAATTGAAGGAAGGAGGATGGTCTGTCAAACTGAAGGAAATTATTCCTTCATACGGTCAATCTCTTGCCGAGAATGCGGCCCTTTGCCAGCAGGTGCGGGCCGAGACCGCGGCCGTATTGAACATCAACAACATAACACAATGATCCGAGCATATCGTCTCTATACTGGTTCTGACGGGAATTCCCATGTGGTGCGTGGTAGCGTGAGTGGAGATAAATTGGTGGAAGCGGAATCCATCGCTTTTCAAGGAAACGCCAGCGCATTCATCGTTTGATTGGCACAATGACCCTGTTCCTCAATACGTCATTACGTTGGCTGGTGTCCTCGAATTTACAACCGTAGGCGGCGAGACCTTCACGATCCATCCGGGTGATGTCCTGCTGGCCGTGGATCACACCGGCTCCGGCCACAAGTGGCGTTTAATCAACGACGAGCCATGGAAGCGGGCTTACGTGGTCTTCAAAGGAAGGCGCGGATACTCATTTCGTACCGGATCAAAAATAAAGCTGCTTTATGGGCATCGGCGCCGCTGGCGGTTATGTCGAGATGAACGTTTACAAGCCGCTGATGATTTTCAACACCACCCATTCCGTCACGATCGTGACCGATGGCTGCACCAACTTCCGCAAGTTCCTGGTCGAGGGCACTAAGCCCAATCTGAAGAAGATCAACGAATTCGTTGAGCGTTCGCTGATGCTGGTAACGGCGCTTGCGCCCGTTATCGGCTATGACAAAGGCATCAAAGATCGCCCACCATGCCGCTGATAATGACCTCACGCTCAAGGCTGCTGCCTTGAAACTGGCTTTGTCACAGAGGCTGAATTTGATCGCGTCGTCGATCCAAAAGATGATCACATCGTACGTGGCGACTGCTAAGCAGTGAGAAATCACAGGTCCTGACTCACAAGAGACGAGAGGTTGTCACGGCGGTAGGAGGAAAGAGGTCGTCTAATGCCACAACTCAATGTCACGATCTCCACAAGGCCTTTGGCAGGCCTGCTGGGCTGTGTTGAGAGAACTCAGGAGCCGATAGCGCACATCGTCAGCAAGGCTCTCGCGGAGTACTTCCAGGTCCCGCACCACACGCTTTATCAGGTCTCCACCGCGACCGCGCTGGTCGAGGGAATATATCAGGGCGCGCGTGCGAGTCAGGAACACTGCGAGAGCACGGCGATCTCGGCTAGAGCACGTTTGAGAATCTCGACGGCGAAATGGTGATCGTCGATGGTCACTTCTTTCAGGTGCGATCCGACGGCTCGGTGCGAGAATGCGGCGACGATGTTCTGAGTCCATTTGCGGTGATTACACCGTTTGCTCGAGACTGCGGCGGTGACGCTGGATCAGTGCCCAGATATGAGCCGTCTCACCTCGCGTTTCGACGCTCTTCCGGAATTCCGACAACATTTTTCTTTGCCCTTAGAGTGGACGGGCAGATTTGATTACGATGCACACGCGAGCGATGTGCCGGACCGAAGAAGGGTGCCATTAGTCCAGGCGGCGGCGGTTCAGCCCGAGTTCGAGTTTCATGATGTTTCGGGAACTCTCGTCGGGTTCTGGACGCCGGAGTATGCAAAGACGCTCAATGTGCCGGGTTATCACTTGCATTTCGTTTCGACTGACCGCAAGAGGCGGCGGTCATCTACCTACATGCCGCAGGGCAAACCTGCGACTTCAGATCCAGCGCGAGGGCGATTATCGCATCGCGCTGCCGGAAACTCGAGGATTTTTAAAGGCAGACCTGCGCCGGGATCCGACGGCGGATCTCGCCAAAGCAGAAGGAGAAAAAATGAGCCAGCTATGACAATGCCCGAACCCGCAAACAGGCGCAGGATTACTGGTGAAGAGTCTAGAGGCGCAAGGAGTCGAGTATGTTTTTGGCATCCCCTGAGCGCGAAGATTGACGAAGGTATTCGACACGCTAGTGGAACACGAAGATCAAGACGGTCGTATGCCGGCACGAACAAAACGCGGCATTCATCGCCGGCGGTATCGGGCGCATGACGAGGCAAAGCGGGAGTGGCGCTGGTCACGTCGGGCCCGGCTGCTCCAATCTGGCGACTGGCTGGCTAGCTACGGCGAACTCTCGGAAGGCGATCCTGTTGTTGCGATCGGAGGTGCCGTGACCCTTTCTAACCGCCTGAAGCAAATCCATCAGAGCATGGACACGGTGAGCTTGTTCCGGCCCATCACCAAGTTCAGCGCCGAAATCGATTCTGCGGATTCAGTTTCGGAAGTTGTTGCGAACGCCTTCGGGCCGCCGAGTCGGGACGTCCGGGAGCGGCCTTCATCAGTGTTCCGCAGGACGTCATGATGGGAAGCGCAGACGGCGAGGTCTCTGACGCCGACGGCGCCGGAAACACTGGGGTCAGCGGATGCTGATGAGATCACGGAGGCTGTTGATCTAATCAGCAAAGCCAAGCACCCTGTCTTGCTGCTCGGGTTGCTTGCCAGCGGGAAGGACGCTGCGGACGCTGTGCGGGGACTAATTGCCAAAACAAGGCTGGCGATTGTGTGCACCTACCAAGGTGCAGGAGTTGTGCCGCGAGAGCACTTCGATCGTTTCGGCGGGCGCATTGGTCTGTTCCACACCCAGCCAGCCGACAAACTCCCTTGACGCGGCTGATTTGGTTGTTGCCATTGGGTACGACCCGATCGAGTACGAACCAGTGTCTCTGGAATCAAGGTAAGAAACGCAATCTCATTCACATCGACACGACTTCTGCGGATATCGACAAGGACTACCGACCGCAGCTTGAATTGACGGGGAACATTGCAGCAACCGTTCGAGTACTCACCGACCGTTTAGACGGGCAAGCGCTTGTAGCGGATGCAGCGCTCCTCAGCGAAGTTGCTCGAGACCGGGCCATATTCGCCGAACGAGCTGCCGTCTTGAATGGGGTGCCCATCCATCCTATGCGTCTCGTGCACGAACTTCAGGCATTGCTCAGCGACGACATGACACTGTGTCTGGATATGGGGTCGTTTCATATTTGGCTGGCCCGACATCTTTACAGCTTTCGTGCGCGGCAGATTCTGATGACCAACGGACAGCAGACCCTCGGCGTGGGTCTGCCCTGGGCAATCGCCGCGTGTCTGGTTCGTCCGGGCGAGAAAGTAATCTCCATCTCGGGAGACGGAGGATTCTTGTTCTCCGCAATGGAACTCGAGACCGCAGTTCGGCTCAAGTGCAACCTCGTTCACCTGGTGTGGATTGACGGTTCATATGACATGGTTGGGATTCAAGAAATGGCGAAATACGGGCGCCTTTCTGGCGTGGCTTTTGGTCCCGTCGATGTTATCCGGTTTGCCGAAGCCTTTGGCGCAAAAGGGCTGAGGATAGAAACGCCCGATCAGGTCGCGCCCACGCTTAAGAGAGCCCTCGCGATGCAGGGACCCGTTGTCGTCGGTATACCTGTAGACTACCGGGACAACCACCGCTTGCTGGAGATGGTCCATCCCAACGTGCTCAATTGAGGAGTTCGGCGTCGACAAGGCAGGCGCGGATAATCATTTCATATCCGATCACACATAACTGCTTATGGATCAGTGTTGATCATAACGAAGCCACCCTCGCAAAAAGCGATCTCCTATCAGACCACTTCTATGAATTGGGCTCACGCGGTGGGCTTCGGCGACGACAGTTATCTCGAGATGCGTCGCTCGCCACGGTGATCGGGTACGACAAAGCGTCCAAGATCGCGCATTTCGCGATCGACCACGAAGCTCACGTTGAAAGCCGACGCGTTGCAACTCGGCTTCGTGACGGAGGCTGAGTTCGACCGTGTCGTCGATCCGGCGAAGATGGTCAAACCCTATGTCGCAACCGGTGCCTGATGGCGGGGCCTTTTTTAGCCTTGGCAATTCCGGAGCGGGCAGCGTTGCAGCCTATTTTCCTAGTGTGGCACGGTTTTGGACAAGGAGGCGGTCGACATCTTTGAGAGCAGGGTTTGGGGTATGCGGTAATGACTTTGCAGGAACGGTCCGATCTCGTCCTCACATTTGCCCGCGTATTGCATGTCAACGGTCAGTCTACGGACGAGACCCTGGCGGCAGCCGAGCGGCTCGGCAAGAGTCTTGATTTGCGCGCCAGGATCATTCCTGATTGGGGAGAGCTGCACCTTCAGGCCGAAGACGCAAGTGCCGGAATGCTCTCCATCGGCGCGGCCGATCCCATCGGCGTGGATATGGATCGTGTGGCCTCCGCCATGCGGGCAATCGACGAGGTCGGCGACTGGCCGGCTCGCGCCGCCTGCCGCACTGGAAGCGATCAGCTGCGATTTCGCACGCGCCGCCGGCTCCGACCTGGCTGTTCACCCTCGCCGCTGCGGCGGGCGCTGCTGCGCTGTCGGTGCTCTTCGGGGTCCAGCATCTAGCCGCAGTGATGCTCATAGTCGGCAGCGCGGCGGCCGGTGCCGTTCTGCGTCGCACACTGGCGCGAGTACAGCACAAACCCTCTGCTGCAGCCGCTCTGCGCGGCACTGCTTGCTGGCATTATTGGCGCGCTGGCGGTGCGCTATCAGCTGAGTTCGTCCCTGCGCCTGGTCGCGGTCTGCCCATGCATGATTCTGGTGCCTGGACCGCACGTGCTCAACGGCATGATGGACCTCAGCGGCGGTTCGCATCCATCTGGGCTCCTGCCGCCTGATCTACGCCTGTCTCAATCATTCTGGCGATCTCAGCCGGATTGCTCCTTGGACTGGGCCTTCTCGGCGTCTCCTTGCCGGTGGACGAGCCCGGTAGATCAGTGTCCCTATGGCTCGACGTGATCGCCGCAGGTGTCGCTGTTGCCGCCTACAGCATCTTCTTCTCGATGCCCTTGCGCATGTTGGGATGGCCGGTCGCAATCGGCATGCTGGCTCATGCTCTGCGGTGGTGGACGCTTACGGTCGTTGGCGCCGGTGCAGCGACCGGCGCGTTCGTCGCTTGTTTGGTCGTCGGGCTGATCCTCACTCCAGTCGCTCGTCGTTGGCATATGCCGTTCGCGGCCATCGGCTTTGCCTCGGTGGTGTCGATGATACCGGGCGTCTTCCTGTTCAGAACGGCGAGCGGCCTTCTGCAGCTTGCCGATAGCGCGCATACGACTTTGGATCTCTTAGGTGCGACGATCGCCGACGGCATGACCGCTATCACTATCATTCTAGCTATGAGCTTTGGTCGTCATTGTTCCGAAGGTAACCATCGATCGCCTCGGCGACGGCGAAACGCGGTCGAGCTCTTGAGCGGAGAGGAAAGAACGGTGGGGTTTTCAGCAGAATCGACGAAGAGGAGACTTGAGGTGTCGGAGATTCAGTCAATCTTGACTCGATTCTGGGACCAACTGATCGCGCAACCGAGCGGGCCTCTGGCGTTTCGCTTGATCCTCCAGCCCATCATGGCGGCTATCTTGGCCATCCCGCGACGGATTAAAAGATGCGCGGGCCGGCTGGCCACTTTACACGTGGACCATCCTGACCGATCCAGCCCAGCGGGCGAGGCTACCTTCGCGAAGGATTGAAAAGAGTAATGCAGAGTCATCGTCTTTGCAGCTTGTGATGGAACGCGTTGATTCACGGCCCGGCTGCGCGCATCGCGCGACAGCTTGAACCAGCGCGGTGTGGCTTACCACAAGGCACACTGAGAAAAACCAAAAGATGAAGGGCATTGCAAGAGGTCGTGGAGTTCGACTCCCATCGGCTCCACCTATATTGCTCTAATGGAGGGTTGTGTGCAACTGATCGCGTCCAGAAGCTTCTCAATTGTAGACTACGGTTTGTAAGCGAACCACCTTCTCTTCTTTGATTGTCTGTCGAACATCTTTCGGGCACTCGCGCGCATTCTGGCAACAACAGGATTGAATTGGTACATTAGAACTGAAAATGGACGCCTGTTGCGAGAACAAAAGCCGAAGAATTAAGCGCGTTGCGCGATGAACACAAGAAAGTCCTCATTATCGTCTTGGTCATCAATGCAGTGTTGTTTATCGTGGAGGCTGCTGCTGGATTGATCGCTCATTCGACGGCGCTGCTCGCCGACTCACTAGATATGCTCGGCGATGCGTTTGTGTACGGATTCAGCCTGTATGTCCTGTGGCGTAGCAAGTGGAAAGCGGTTGCTGCGATTGTAAAGGGCATCATCATGGCCGCATTCGGAATAGGAGTCTTGGCACTGGGGCATCCACAAAATGGTGCTAGGCATCGTACCGAACGCCGAGACGATGGGCATTATCGGAGCGGTAGCTTGTTGCTCGGTAATGGTATTTGTTTCCTGTTGCTTTTTCGCCATCGCGCCGATGACCTTAACATGCGTTCTACATGGCTATGCTCGCGTAACGATATCATCGCTAATTTATGGCGGTGCTGGTAGCCGCCGCCGGTGTCGCGTTTTGCCTCCACTTGGCCCGACATAATAGTTGACGTCGCAATTGCCACGCTGTTCTTGAAGAGCGCGTTTACTGTACTCTATGAGTCTCTGGACGAGCTACGGGGCTTAAGGCAACATCCTGGAGTAACAACCTAGGCATGACGCGGACCAAGCATGGGTTCAATAAATTGCAGCGCGTAGATTCCGATTATGGATATTATTTCTGCAAGCACACTTACATGCCCGCATTGCGGCTTCCGCGAACGCTTAGAGATGCCGACCAACTACCGCCAATTTTTTATGAATGCACATCCTGCCATCAAGTTGTGAAAGCTAAGGAGGGGCATTGCTGCGTGTTCTGTTCGTATGGTGATGTGCCATGCCCATCGGTTCGTGAAATCTGCGAAGCTGAAGCACTACCGTGTTATCGATTATCTCGAAGGCCGTTCTTGCTCTGAAAGTTCTTCAGTCCTGTCCGAATCTTGTCCGAATCTTCTGTGACATAAGACTTGCTAAAGCTGAGAGTGTCGGACATCTTGCGGCCACTTGCCAAAAAGCTGAGAGACATGCCGACTTCTGCCGGAACACTATACTGGCAATAAAGTGTTCGTCTCGCCAGTTGGCCAGCAAGAAACCACACTTACTCATCCTTCCATGAGTGGTTGTTCATCCTCTGCGGTGGCGCTGATCGCTTTCGGCGCGCGGCGAGGCTCCCCCTATCTTTCGCCGCCGGAGACCGAAATGCGTTCCCCGGTCACCCAGGCGGTTTGGTCGGAGGCAAAGAAAAAGAGCGCCACGCGCGATACGTCGTCGGGCCTGGCCGAGCCGCCCCATCGGGGAGCTTGAAGCCCATCGCTTTCGCCGTCTCGGCGGTGACGCCGAACGCAGCCAAGCCTTCGGTCTCGGTCGGGCCGGGCGATGGCGTTGACCCGAATGCCCTTGCCGGCGAGTCCCAATGGGGCGAGCGTGCGCGTGGACAGCGTCGACCGCGCTCTTCGAGGCGGAATAGACCAGATGATGCCCGGCACGGGATTCGTGGTCCATATCGTGCTGAAGTTGCTGATGCTGCCGCCCGAGCCGCTGGAAAGCCTTGGCCGCCTCCTGCGCGGCGAGGATCGCGCCGAGGACGTTGGTGTTGAACCGGCGATGGAAATCCTCTCGGTCGCCGCCTGACTGAGCGGGTCCATTCTGTACACGCCCGCGTTATTGACGAGGATGCTGGGCCGGCCGAGCTTCCATGGCCTCGGCGAAACAGATCGCTGCACGTCGGGCGCGCTTGGCGACGTCCGCCTGGATGGCGACGCGGCGCTTGCCGCCGGCCTTGACGATCTCTGCCCACCACCCGATCAACAAATGGCGTCGGCTTTGCTCGAAGCGTGGTATCACCAGCAACCGACCGCTCCCCGCCTTGGCGAAGGCGCGCGCGATCGCCGCGCCGATCCCCTTCGAAGCCCCAGCGACGATTGCGACCTTCCCGGTCAGCTCGCCCATGATTGCCTCCTTTGCTCTGGTCCGCCCGGCCTGCCTTACCGCAGGCTTTGACGATTAACCGAGAGATAGCCCGCTGATGGCGTTTCTTTCAAAACCATTCTTTATGGCCATCTCATGATGGGCCAGCAGATTCTTTCGGCGTTCATCGCGAAAAACATTCGACATCTTTCTGCACACGTCCAAAAAAAGGGTGAGATTTTAAGCAGTTACTGCGGAACATTATATCAACAATAAAGCGTTCGTCTCGCGTCAGTGAATCATTGCCTTTTGCGCATGGTATTAGAACCCTACAGGGTCGCGCCCACCAGCTGAAATCGGGCGCCATGAGCTGAGCTGGCGCGGAAGCCGCCGGTCCCCGTGCTGAGCGAGGTGGTGACGCCGACGCGTTGTGCCGAGATGTCCGTCGCTGGCCCGCCGCGACCTTGCGAGGAAGCGAGGATCTGACAATCAGCCAACCTCCGGCGTCGATACAGAAATCCCGAGCACCGGAATCGGCGTATAGCCAGCTTCCGCCGCCCTGGCTTACCGCAACGAAAACCCCGGCATCGCCAAACCGACGGCGATATCGTCCTTACCGTCGCCGGTCACGTCGGCGATGAGGCGCGGGTGCTTGTCGACGCGCCAACTCGATTTGCAGCCGTGAGATCCGGAGTCGGGGGTGGTAGCATGAAACTGCCGTCGCCCCAGCCCCGCGCGATATAGGACGTTTATGTCGCCGGTGCAGCCAGGTCGACGCGCGAGGACGCCCGTCCCGAGAGGTCCGCCAGGAATCGGGGATGCTTATCGACGCGCGCCAGCTGTTTGCGTTATAGCCAAAGAGCAATACGTAACTGAACGAAGTACAC
>ERZ1370068.393-contig-10355_pt1 | contig 34341 bp, 49 predicted proteins | sample MGYA00561227_ERZ1370068 | MGnify/ENA primary metagenome ERZ1370068 (study PRJEB38410, sample SAMEA6850437) | metagenome | study: Metagenomic assessment of the ecological functions of the soil: analysis of the soil microbiota associated with the...
TGTACTTCGTTCAGATTACCGTATTGCTGGGATCGCGATGGCGGCCAGGATGCCGATGTGAGGAAAGATCGGCAGCACGCCGCTGGGTGGAGCCGGGCGCGGTCATCCCCGGATAGGGGCCGGGTAGGCCAGCGGGGTCCAAGGCACGGGCCGACCGTCCCCGGGTGCACCAGCGATTGCAGCGACGCCACCCGCTTGCACAGGAAGGGGTGCGAGGACATCGCTCGGTCGTCGCCATCCAGAAGCCGCCGCTCTCCGCCCGCTGCTCGGCGAAGGCCGGCGGTTTACCTCGCCGGCGTACTTGCCGCCGGCGGCCAGCACCACCAGGCCCCGCATCGCCGGCTCGAGCCCTCCACCACCGCCAGGCCGCACTGACGGTCACCGGTGTACTCCCGCGCCCGGCTGTAGGCCGCCGAGCCAGGGCACGAGGCGGAGGAAGCAGGAAGCCGTTCCAGCGCCAGGTGCCCGGCCGCGAGGTGGCCGAGCCTCGTGGCCGAGCACGAAGTCGAGCTGGCGGGGATCGCTGCAGGCGTCGGCCAGCGGAGCTGGAGGATGACGAAACGCCGGGAGAGCAGCTTGGTGGCGAAGGCATTGAGCAGCCCGTCCGACTGAAGCAGGTAGAGCTCCGGGCACGCGCTCGAGCCCGAGCCGCTCGAGGCGCTCCGCCCAGCCGTCGGTGGAGGTCGGGAGCTGCTCCGGCCCGACCGGACGCCGTTGCCTCGCCACCGGCGAGGAAGACTGCGTGGGCCATCGCCACGAAGCCCACGCGCGAACAGCGCGTAGACCAGGCCAAGGCCCAGGGTCGCCAGGGTCAGCGCCCGCCCAGCACAGGCCGGAGACGATGAGCCGAGGACGAAGAGGGGTGGTTCCTTCGGCGAAAGCACCAGCTTCTGGTCGAGCGCCACGCCGTCCGGTCAACCGGTAGCCCGAGAAGCGCGCCGCCCACGGGGTGGCACAATGACGCCGGGAGGTCGCCCCCGGGTCCGCATGCCCGCACAGCTCTTCCTGCACCAGCTCCAGCTCGCCGATGGAGAACTTCGTCTACCTCGTGGGGACCGAGGGACAGCGCGACGTGGTCGTGGTGGACCCGGCCTGGGACGTGGACGCCATCGAGAAGACCTGCGCCGTCCACGGCAAGCGGCTGTGCGGGGATCCTGCTCACCCACTCGCCACAAGGACCACACCAACGGGGTGGGCGAGCTGCTCCGGCCGGCGCGATCTCCCCGTCTACGCGCAGCCGCACCGAGATCGACTTCTCCGATCCAGGCGTCTCCAGGACTGGCGACGCGCTGCGCCCGCTCGGCTCCGGTGACCCGGTGCCGCTCGGCGGCGTGGTGGCGACCGGGTCATCCACACGCCCGGCCACACCCCGGGCTCGCAGTGCCTCGTACGCCGGCGGACGCGCTCTCTCCGGGCGACACGCGTCTTCGTCGAACGGTTGCGGCGCGACCTGCGCGGTGGCGACCCCGCTCTGATGTATTCAGACGCCTGCACCAGACGCTGCGGCAAGCTGCCCGGCACGACCCGGCTCTTCCCCGGGCACGACTACGGGGACGTCCCGGTGTCCTCGCTCGACCGCGAGGTCGACCCGGAACCCCTACTTCCAGTTCAAGGATCGCGGCGTCGTTCGTGGCGCACCGGATGCGGCCAAGGACCTGACCGCCTGGAGCGCGTCCGGACTCTGCGGGTTGCCGCGCCGTCCGCCGCAGCGACACCGCCGCCGCCGCAGCGCCAGCACCGCCACCGACGACCGCGGACCAGAGGACGGCCCACGACGAGGGCGCGGGACGTGGGTCTGCGCGGCGAGCAGGGCGGCGTCGCTCGGACGGCCCGGACGCCGCTGCGCCACAGGTCGTCGCGCAGGTCGAAGAGCGCGTAGAGCCCGGTGAAGAGCGGCGAGGACCATCACCAGCGCCCGCACCGCGCCGGCGGGCAGGAGCCAGGAGAGCACCGAGCAGCACCGCGCCGGCACACCGAGGCAGTAGGCGAGGGTGAAGGCGTTGCCGGCGTAGACCAGCCCCATCGCCGGTGACCCACGACGCCCATGCGCGCAGAGTACCGCCCGGTGGAGCCGGAATCGGAAGGCGAGGATGAGCTGCAACGCGCCGGAGACCGCGCTGCCCACGTAGCCGGCGGAGTACACCGCGCACCTGCGCCAGCCAGCCCGGTGGGAGTGCGCGGCGAGGCACTGCCCCGACTCGTCCGCGCCGACGACCACCCGCTCCACCCGCCCGCCGAAGAGCCAAGGTGGCCAGCGCGTGCCCGGTCTCGTGCACCAGCACCACCAGGAGCCGCAGGGAGCGAGCCACGGCACGTCCCACAGCCAGAGGCCCGCCGCGGCCAGGCCAGGGAGGAGGAGCAACCGGCCGACGTCGACGCCGCCAGAGGCGGCGCCGGGAGAGGTGCGGAGGGGAGAGGCTGTCGCTGCCACGGGGGTCGCCTTCGGGAACGGGACCGGCCCGGCCACCATTGCACCCGGGGGTCGACCTTCCAGGGCCAGAATCCACTGCATGGCCCGGGCGGAATGCCACCCCCAGGACCGACCGGGACGCTGACGCTCCCTCCGTCCGCCGGCGAGCGAGCCTCCGCCGCGGACCTGGTTTCGCCCGGGGAACGTCCTCGACCAGCGGTTCGAGGTCCGGCGGATCATCGCCCGGGAGGGATGGGGGTGGTGGCGAGGCCGAGGACCGGGTGCTGGGGACGCGGGTGGCGCCTGAAGTTCATCCAGCCCGCACTGGCCAGAGATCCCGCTGCCCGGCGAGCGGTTCCGCCGGGAAATCCTCTGCCGGGCGAATCACCCATCGCAACATCTGCCGATCATCGAGCTCTTCTCGTCGCAGTCCAGCGGGGGTCGCTGCTCTTCTTCACCATGGAGCTGCTCGAGGGGAGACCCTCTCCGAGCGGCTCCATTCGGCCCGCTCACCCCGGCGGAGGCGCTTCCGCTGGTGGCGCAGATGGTCGACGCGCTGGAAGCGGCACACGCCCGGGAATCGTCCACCGCGACTTCAAGAGTCTCCAACGTGGTGCTCGTCCCCGACCTTCCTCCGAACGGGTGGTGGTCACCGACTTCGGAATCGCTCGAGCGCTGGAGCGGGAGAAGGGCCGCGACGCGGCGATGACCGCCGAGGGTTGCTGGGGACGCCAGGGTACATGGCTCCCGGAGCAGGTGCTCGGAGGGCATGTCACTCCGGCCACGGACATCTACGCGCTGGGCGTCGTTCTCTTCGAGATGCTGTCCGGCGAACTGCCCTTTCACGGCGTGACGCCGATCGCCACCGCGATGGCCAGGTATCTCAGCCGGCCCCGCGCATCTCCTCACGCCGGACCGGAGTCGACCCGACCTGGGACGCGGTGGTGGCCACCTGCATGGCCCGCGAGCCCGTCTTCCGCTACGCCACCGTTCGCGACGTGCTTCGAGCCCTCCTGGGCGGAAGCCGCACCCTTCCGAGGCGAGTGCTGAGCGAATCGCTTCCCGCGGAAGTCACTCCCTTCCTCGGGCGGACCGGGGAGGTCGGTACCGCGGTGGCCCTGCTGCGGCGGCGCGCGGTTCGCCTCCTCACGCTCACCGGCCCCGGGGGACCGGGAAGACTCGACTGGGCATCGAGGTGGCCCGGATGCTGGCCGACGACTTCACCCACGGGGTGAGCTTCGTCGGCCTGTCCAACGCTGAGCGACCCCCAGCGGGTCCCCCATACCATCGCCGCCGCGCTGGAGCTGAAGGAAGTGGCGGGCACCCCATCCGAGGAGGTGGTTTCGGCGTTCCTCCGACCGAGAGAAGCAACTGCTGGTGCTGGACAACTTCGAGCACGTGCTGCCCGCGGCACCGGTCATCGCCCGCTCTGCTCGCGCCGCGCCGGGCCTCGGTTCTGGTAACCAAAGCCGTTCCCTCCTCGCACCCTGTCCGGGGAGCACGACATGCCCATCCCCGGGATGGGGTCTCGACCTCGGATGCATCGAGCGCGAGGGCAAGGCGCTCAGAGCGAAGCGGTGCAGCTCTTCGCCGAGCGGGCGCAAGCGCTCTCGCCGAGCCTCGAGGTCACCGAGAAAGCAGCCGTTGATCATCTGCCCTCTGCCGGCGCCTGGACGGACTGCCGCTGGGCCATCGAGCTCGCGGCAGCCCGCATCCGGCGAGACACCCCGCGGTCGCATGCTGGATCGGCTGTCGCAGTCCGGCGCCCTTCAAGTCCTGGGGCATGGGCTTCCACGACGCCGAGCGACCGGCAGCAGACGCTGCGCGAGACCATCGCCTGGAGCGACGCCTGCTCTCGGCGGAGGAGCGCTCCTCTTCCACGCGCTGGGCATCTTCACCTCCGGGACCACCTGGAAGGGGCAGCGGCGGTGGCCAGGGCTCAGCCAGGACGCCGCGCCCGGCAGCTCCTCGCCTCGCTCGCCGGACAAAGAGCATCCTTCAGCGGGCGCAGAACCCCAGCATCGAGGATCGCTTCGTGATGCTCCAGACCCTGCAGGAATATGCCCTCTCGGAGCTTCAGGCCGTCGGGGCGCTCCCTGACCTACGCCGCCGTCACGCCACCCACTGTCTCACCGTGGCCGAACGCGCTTGCCGCCGCGCTCCCCGGGCCGACCAGGGTCGTCTGCTGGCCGAGCTGGAGACGGATCACGAGGAGATGCGCACCGGTCTGCAGTGGCTCAGCGCCGAGGGGCAGTGCGACGAGGCACCTCCGGCTCTGCGTGGCGCTGGCCGGGTTCCTGGAAGTGCGGGGCCACTGGGTCGAAGGGCATCGCCTCCTGGCGTCCGCGCTCCAGCACGCCCTCGCGCGCCCTCGGAGCTGGTCAGGGCAGCGGCGCTCCACTGGCTCGGGTTCTAGAGTGGTGCCTGGGCACGCTCGAGGAATCCCGCCGGGCCCACGAGGGAGTCATCACCCTCTGCCGTTCAGCGGGCGAGGACCACCTGCTGGGCGAGGGCCTCTACCGGGTGGCTAAGACGGCGCTCTTCCAGGGGATCTCCCGCCATGCAGCGGTTCACCGAACAGCTGGTCGAGCTCGCTGAGCGCCTGGACTGACCAACGCCCTGCGCGCTCTGACACGCTCAATCGGTCGATACTGGAAAGCGAGGTCGGCGACGTGGCCCGGGCGATCTCTGGCGCGACGAGGCGCTCGAGCTGATGCGCCAGGTGGGCGACGCCTACGCCTACGGCTTCTTCCAGAATGTCCGCGGCGAGCTGGCGCGACTCGCCGGCGATGCCATGTTAGTGCCAGGGTCGCCTACGAGGAGGCGCTCCGCGTCGGCAAGCAGCTGGGGTGCAAGCGCTACCTGGCTCCGGGAACGGGAGCCTGGGGATGGTATCCGCCAATCAGGGCGACTGGGCGAACGCTCTGCCACCTGCGACCGCTGCCAGAACTACGAGGGTCTCTAACGATCGTTTCAACTTGCCCTGCGTGCTGCTCAGCGCCGCCGAGGCAGTGATGCATCTGGGGGATCCAGAGCTGGCAGCCCGGGTGATGGGCGCGGCGGACGCATCGCTGGAGAGGCTTCCCGTCCACTATGGCGCGTCGGACCGGAGCGGGGCCGATCGAACGCATGCGCCAGGCGATTGCCGGCCAGCCGTCTCCGGGCGGCTGGAGCTGCTGCGCGGGAGGTGCGGCGCTCACGCTGGAGGAGGCCATGCTCCGGGCGGCCGCGTTCCAGCCGCTGTCGGTCCCTGAGCCGGACGACGCGGCGTCCGCCTGCGCTCTCAGGGCGGGGAGCGGGCGGCGGGGCCCCGTCGTGCCGGGTCATTCCCAGTCCTTGAGCCGCTTGAAGAGCGTCGAGCGAGCCACGCCCGAAGCTCCCGCGCCACCCGCTCGCGGTTGTTGTTGAAGCGCCGGAGCGCGGCCTCGATGATCTGGCGCTCCGGCCCGCTCCAGCATCTCCTCCAGGCGGAGCCCGGGCACGAACGACCCCGGTGGGGCCCATCCCCTCGTGCTGTCCCGGCGTGGGCTCCGGGTCGAAGGGAGAGATCGCCCGCGCTCGATGGTGGTGCCCCCGACGGCAGGAGGAGCGCGCGGTGCACCACGTTGCGGAGCCTCGCGCACGTTCCCCGGCCGAGGTGGGCCTCCAGCCGCTCCACGCGCCTGGGCGCCAGCGCACCGTCTGACCGCGCGGGGAGAAACTGAGCGGAGGAAGTGCTCGGTGAGCAGCTGAACGTCCCCCGGCGGTTCCGCAGTGGGGGGCAGCGTCATCGGCACCACGCAGAGCCGGTAGTAGAGGTCGTCGCGGAACTGACCGGCACGCGGTGGCGGCGAACGGAGATCGCGGTTGGCGGCCGCCACCACCCGGACCTCCACGTGCTGGGGACGGCTCGAGCCGACCCGTTGATCTCCCGACTCGAGCGCTCGGAGCAGCTTGGCCTGGAGCTCGAGGGCAGCTCGCCCATCTCGTCGAGGAAGAGCGTGCCGCCGTCCGCCTCCTCGAAGCGCGCCCTTGCTGCGTGGCGATGGCGCCGGTGAACGCGCCCCTTCTCGTGGCCGAAGAGCTCGCTCTCGATGCAGCGTCCTCGCTGATCGCCGCGCAGTTGACCGTGATGAAGGGCCGCCGGCGTGCGGGGCTCAGGTCGTGGATGGCCCGCGCGACCAGCTCCTTGCCGGTGCCCGACTCGCCGAGGATGGTGACCGCCGCCGAGGACGGCGCCACCCAGCTCCACCAAGATCCACCAGCGAACGGAGGGCGGGATCGCTGCCGGATGATGCCACTGCCACGCCGCCGGCCCGTCCCGGCGGGCGTCTGCTCCAGGGCCCGAGCACCACCTCGGTCTCGGCCCTCGCCGGCACCGTGGTGTTCAGCGGCACCTCCGCCTCGAACAATTCGCACCGCGCCGGGCCAGGTGCCGTTGGTGCCCCCCTGGTCGACCGGGACGAAGCGGGTGGCTCTCCCTTCCGGGAGATGCGCAGACGTGCTTCGACCGGAGATGAACCGGTCGTCGATGACGAGGTCGCCGCCACTCGTCCCTGCCCAGGGTGCAGCCTCGCCCATCAGGCGGTGCACCGATCTCGGTGCCGCCTCGGCGGAGCCGGGAGCTTGCGCTGCCGGCCGTGCCTCATCCGCGGTGTCCGTCTGGCGATCGGTCTGGGTGCCGCGTGACGGGCTCGGTGGCCGCCGGCTCCTCACCGGGACTCTGGCGCGGCGGCTACCGCCCGCCACCGGCCGTGGGCGGTGGCGGCGTCCGGCCGGCCAGCACAACGCTCGCTCGTCGTGGCGGCAGCGGCGGTGCCCTTGCCGGAGAGATCCTCGACCACCGGGACACCCGCGCGTCCAGAAGGCAGCGCCGCGGCCCGCTGACGGCTCTCACCCCAAGGGTCGGGGATCACCACGCTGGGCGTGGTCCCCCCGGCCCAGTCACCACAGCGCGTGACGATCCGAGTGCAAACCGCAGCACTTCCTCGCCAACGCTCTCTCGCGAAACACCAGCTCTGGCATGTGACGCCCCCGTTACGATCTGCGACTTATCAGCCTGGCGACGTGGGTTTCAATCGCCCCCTGGGGTCCGGACGTTTTCTCAGCGGCCGGGCCGGAAGGCTGGCTTGCCACCAGATATCCGGTCATCTTTTGCGTTCCGGAAAGGCCAGAATCGGTCGGGTCGACCGGGAGCTGGCTCACCAGGGCCCCGACGATCCCGATTCGTCGCAGGAAGTCGGGCAGAGGACGGAGGCGAAACACCACGTCGGGCTCGGCATAGGCCAGAGCCCTGGCGAGCTTCAGGGTGCCGGTAGCGGCCCGGATCTCGATGTCCGAGCCGTCGAGGTGGAACGTCTTCAGCGTGCCCAGGCCCTTCTCGATGGGCAGCTCAGCTCCAGCGAGCCCAGGTTCACTGCCGGGAGGTCCTGCGGCGTCATCTGGTCCATCATCGGGATGTTGACCGTGCCGCCCTGGATGGCGAGGCCCTTCCCTCCGAGGCGCACGTTGCCCGAGGCGGTGGCGTAGTCCGGCCCCGGGCCGCGCGCAGCCCCCGCCGGGACGTCGAGCGAGACGTCGGCGTCGACCAATACCGTCGCCGTCGATGCCGTCACCGCCTGGAGCGCGGACTTCTTGAGCGAGAGGCCCCGGACCCTGAAACGAATGCTGGGGGCTGCACCGGTCCCGATGCTCCCGCTGGCCTGGCCTCGAAGAGATCGGCCGAGAACCCCACGCCCCAGGGAAGAGCGAGGGGCGCAAGGTCAGCCGGTCCACACGCACCGGCGTGGCAAGTGTCGCCGGATCCTGCGAGGACACCCGGACCCGCGGGCGGTGATGCCCAGGAAGGCCGGCCCCAGCGAATCGATGTGCAGCGGAGGCCCCGAGGCCTCCGCCTGCAGGGCGAGCCGGGCGCGCACCGCGTCGTAGGGGAACGTCACTGCGAGGAAGAAGGTGAAGAGGAAGACCCCCAGCCCGGCCCAGGCCGCGCGTGCGCTGCCAGCCCTGCAGCGGCGAGCTTGAGCTGGCGGGAGGCGCTCGGGCAGCGCGCGCAGCCGGTTCATGGGCCCGCCTTCAGCCGGTAGGCGGCGACGGTGGTCAGGCGGTGAGCGTCCCATCCTTGGTCCGGGGCTCGATGCGCAGGGAATCTGCCCGCACCACGCCCGGGCCCTGCTCCACCGAGGAGGAAGTTGCACCAGCCGGGTGAGCTGAACGTCGGTGAGGTCAACTCCACGTCCGACTCGAGGATGCGGCCGTCGCCCACCGGCAGCTCGCCCTTGGGGGATGAGGGCGGGGATGTCGATCCTGCCCGGTTGCCCTTCTCGGAGAGCTCGAGACCAGGCCCACCTCGCCGGCGGTCAGCGCTGCCTCGGCCCTGCTTCCGGGCCCGCTCGGCCTCGGCGTAGCCGGTGGCGAGCTGCTCGGCCTCCGCCAGCCGGTGGAGCTTGCTCTCGGTGCGCCGGCGCGTCGCCGCCGCGGAGGAGGAGAGAGGAACAGCACCAGGAACACCAGGAACACCGCCGCGGCGCGCCCGGCGCTCGCCACCAGGACCCGTTCTCCGGGAGCTGAGGCGCCCGTACCAGGTCTGGAGATCGCTCCACAGGAGGCGAAGGCGCTCTCTCATGACCCCGAGCCCTCCACCGCCACCGCGTCGCTGCAGTCGACCTGCACGTCGAGGTGAAGGGTCACCCGCGAGAGTCCTTGGCCCGCTCCACCTTGCCCTCCTTCACCTCGCGGAAGCAGCGCAGTAGCCCTTCAGGGCCGCGGCGAGCCGGTCGATGGAGCGGCTGGAATCGGTTTCCCCGGAGCTGGATCCGATCGAGGTCGACCACCATCTGGCTGAAGGTCACCGACAGGTCAGGGGGCACCCGTTGAAGCGTCTCGGCCAGGAGATTCACCGCCGAGACCCAGGGACGGCGGCGGCGGGGCTCTCCTTGCCTCGCAGCATGTTGAGCGCCCGGTCGTAGTTCGTATCGCAGGTCCCCAGCACCCGCCGGGTGAGCTCCGCACAGCCGGGCGTCCACCGCCGCCTCGCGGCGACCGGAGCAGGACCGCCCGGGCGACGATTGGGCTACGCCGAGGAGGACCACCAGCGCCGCGGCGAGACCGCCACCCGGACCAGCCGCTCCCGGAGGTAGTCGTAGTGACCGCGGAAGCCGAACTCGCCCTGGCGGAGGTTGAACCGCGGCCCCCGGCTGGCTCCCGCCGCGCGCAGCGCGCAGGGCGTAGGCCTGGCACGCCCGGGGCTGGTCGTCGCGGGAGATGACCGCAGTGGCGATGGCAGGGAGCAGGGCCCGATCGGTCGGCACCGACAGCTCGTTGCCGGGTGCTCGGGCAGACCAGGGAGCCGCGCGCTGCCGCCGGCGACCAGGAGCCGCGCCGCCGGGCTGGTGCTCGTGGCTGGAAGACGCCTTCAGGGTGGCGCGCACCTCGCGGACGATGGGCGCCAGCGCGCGAAGACAGCGCCGCGCGGGGCCCAGTCGTGCTCGGACCTCCCTGGCCACCAGCGAGGCGTCGCGCTCCTTCCAGGCCTCGGCCTCGGGCAGTCCCACCTTGAACTCGGCGGCCAGCGCCCGGGTGAGATCGCGCCCGCCGCCGGCAGAGTGCGGGGCGAAGATCAGCCCCTCCGCCGGTCGCCCCACCGCGACGCTGGTGCGCCCGGTGCCCGATGTCCACCACCGCCACCGTGGCTCCGGGCGCGACCTCGAAGCGCTCCGGCGCGGCGAGGAAGAGGTTCTGGTAGGCGATCGCCGGATGGGTGACCACCCGCGGGTCGAGGCCATGGGCAGCGAGTGTCTGGAGGGAGACTGGCCAGCTCGTCCTTCCGCACCAGCCCCACCAGGGAGATCGGTCGAGCCCGCGTGCCGCCGGGTGGGCTGAGCGTCGAGCACCACCTGCGACGGAGTCGAAGGGCAGCTCTCCCTCCACCTCGAAGGGAGGGTGGCGGCGATGCGCTTGGCATCGGTGAAGGGGAGGGGAGAAGGCGTGCGTGGCCAGCGACTGTCCCGGCAGCGCCACCACCAGATTGTCGCTGGCCCAGGGGGTGGGGATGCTCGGCGACGAGCGCCGCCAGCGCCTCGTCGAGGGTGCCCTCGTCGCTGCGGCGCTGCTCGGCCGCTGCCAGAGGGTGGTTCCCGGGGCGTGGACTCGAGGACGACCGCCTTGAGCGAGTAGCTGCCCGGGTCCAGTCCCAGCACGCGGCTCATCAGTCGGCCCTCCAGTACATCACCCGACCGATTCCGTCCTGCTGGGGATCGTGGATGCGGATCACCGCGGTGACGCGCCGCTCGACGTCACCGGCCTGCCCACCGCCACGATCCGGTAGGTGTCGCTCTTGTCGCCGAGGAAGCTGTTGGTCGCCGCGGTGGTGCCCTGGCGCTGGGCGATCTGCGGATTCACCTGGACCCCGGCAGTCTGGACGATGGTGAGGAAGTCTGCACGGTCATCCCGGTGGGCATCATCACCTTGGCGGCGAGGATCTTCTGCACCAGGGAGTCGACGAGCACCGGATCGGTGAGCCGGGGATCGGGGCGGGTGGGGTCGACTGGCCACCAGCCGGACGGTGAGGGCCCGGCACCACACGGGTCGTTGCTGGTGACGTTCGGCGGCAGGGCGTTGGGGTCGGGATAGACGGTGAGCCGATCCCCGAAGGCGGCCACGTAAGCGGTCGGTCACGCCGTAGGCCAAGGTACAGCTCGCCCACCGAATCAGGACCAGCCGTTCTTCCGGGCGGTAGCGGGGCGCTGTACCGTGGTCAGAGCCCGCCCTCGTCGGAGAAGCCGTTCTGCAGCGTCACCATCCCTGGGTGTTGACCTGCGGCGAGGTCTGGACCTCGTCGTCAAGTCGGCGCATGATCCTTGATCGCCAGCATCGATGTCGAGGAAGCGGGACTGGCCCTTGAGCCCGGTTGGAGTCCTCGCGGTCGAAGACGGGGAGTGCAGCGCTCTTGTCGGCGATGAGATTTAGCGAAGCCCTGCGCCGTGCCCTGGGCCAGTTCCGGTCGCGGAGCCCCACCGGCGCGTTGAGGTTGAGAGCTTCTCCTGCTCGTCCTCGATGCGAGGCGTCGAAGCAACCTGCGAAGCCGCCGTACTGGATGCGGCCGCTATCGTCGACGGCGTCGGTCAGTCCATGCCGGGCTTGGGATTCCGCCCACTGGGCCTGGGGGAGGAGCGCCTGGAGCATCAGGCAGTCGATCTTCGCCATCCGCCAGATCTGCATGTTGATCGGGCTGGTGCCCCCGGTCAGCCCGGGGAGACTGGCGGTGGTCCGGTCGAGCTGCTTCTGGAACATGAGGAGCATGCGGGCCAGGCCCATGCTGCTCTTGGCCAGGTACTCGGCCCGCAGCGTCGCGCTGGTTCACCGCCATCTCCAGATCGACGCGGGTCTGGTAGGCGAACTCGGCCGCCACCGCGGTGAGGATGGCGATGGAGATCACCACCATCAGCAGGGCCACGCCGCGCTGTGACCTGGCGGTGCGCATCAGAACCTCGGGATCTCCGTGTTGAGGACGATGCGGGCCTGGGTCTGGTAGCGGACTTCCTTGCCCGTCTCGTCCAGGGCCACCACGCCGATCCGCACCCGCACCTGGGAGGATGGACTTCCGCTCCACCCCGCCGGGTGTCCCACCTCGTCCGCCCAGTCCTTCTTGTCCGAGTCCCAGTAGGCGAAGTCGACCCGCTTCACGCCCTCCACCAGGACGTCCTCGTGGCCTCCCTGTCCATCCGGTCGTCGGGGAGGGGTTCTCCCGGCGGACCAGGTCGGTCCGGGTCTGTCCTCCGGGGCGGTGGTGGCCTTGGTGAAGTACTCCACCACCATCTGGTCGGACTCCTTGGCGTCGGCATAGAGGCGCTGGTGGGCCATGCTGCTGAAGAGCAGCCGGTCGCGGTGCCGATGAAGTTGGTGGGCCGGTCGTTCTGATCGCGGAACCGGCGCAGGTCGTAGTGGTCGCTGACGAAGGCGGCGGAGATCTCCGCGCCATCCGGTCGGTCGCCGGTGCGGAGGCCGCGGTAGCGGTCGGCCTCGGTCTCGATCAGCTCCTTGGTCCGGTAGCCGCTCTGGAACGCGGCGGCGATGAGAGCCCCCCATCATCGCGCGTGACCGCCACGGCGATAGACCACTTCCAGGAGGGTGAATCCACGGGCGGGCTTCACTGAGCGGATCGGCCTTCCGAAGGGATCGAGTTGCGCGCCCGGTGGCGTGTTGCCCCGGTTGGGCGCCCCGGTGAGCCGGCGGGGATTCCGCCGGGGGAAGGCGCCCTGACCCGGCGGCAGCTGGGGCACTCCGGGCACCCGGTGGTGCTGCTGGCGGAGGGGAGCTCCGGGTGTGCGTTGCGGTCGGAACCGGGACGCGGCGAGGACCACGTCGGTCACCACGTCGATGCTCTCGGTCGCCTTCCCCTCCTTCCAGCTGACGGTGAGGTGGACCTCCCGGACGCCCTTCTGGATCTGATCCAGCAGCTGGGTCATCTGGGTCTGGGCCAGCGCGCCCATCGGGCCGAGCGCCTGGAGCCGGAAGGTCCGGTCGCGCCGGGAGGAGCGGACCGCCAAGGCCGCCCGCGGCGCTGAGCCAGAGCGCCGAGCCCGCCGGCTCCCCCGAGCGGGGAGGTGAGGAGCGCCCACCCGCCGTCGCGGCCGCCGCCGAAGAGCGACGCCAGCCCGGCGATGCCTCCGTTCGGTCCGGCGGGGATGTTGACACAGCGCCTCGATCAGCTTGTCGGGCAGAGACGTTGGCGGTCCAGGGCGAGGATCTGCGCCTTCCGGGTGAAGGCCTCCCAGCCCTCAGCTCTTGAAGTCGCCGGAGCGCTCCTGGTCGTCGGTGTCGAAGCCCTTGTCGTAGAGCTCCTGCTCAGATCCGTCATCTTGGAGCGGGCGAGCATCGTCGCCACCGTGAGACCGCTTGGCGTAGAGCGTGGCTGTTCACCGCTCCGGCGTTGAGGTCGAAGATGGCCAGCAGCGCCAGGCCGAGGATGGCCAGCGCCACACCACCACCTCCAGGAGGGTGAAGCCGCGGCGGTTCGCGCACACGGGGGATCTCCGGCTCGCCGTCAGACGATGGAGGTCTTCCCGGTGAGCAGGTTGATCAGCAGCGTCCACACGTTGCGACCTTGGCGGACGGTGACCTGGGCGCGCTCGGTGTAGCCCTGGGGAAGAAGTAGAGGTAAGGCCAGCCCGCTCTCGACCTTCGCCTTCTGGTGCGCGGTCCACACCGAGACCGCGGACCCCGGTCATCTTCCTCGGCTCGATCTCCGGGGAGTGAAGGCGGAGTAGCTGACCGCCCGCTCCACCCGCTCCTTCTCCGCCTTCCCAGGACGTCGAGGAGCGTGGAGCGCTGCCGCTGCTCCCGTACCCCGAGCCATATCCGCCGGGCCTGGCCGCGCGGGGATCGGGCAGGGGTGCGTCCCGGCTCCGGCGAGGGACCCTTCTTCGCCGCCTCGACGGCCTTGGTGGTGGCGTCGCGCAGCTCCTGATCCCGGTCGTAGGCCGAGGTGACCGCCCGCTGGCGCGCACTCGGCGCGGTAGGAGAACTCGGCCGAGTCGTCCCTGAGGGAGAATGAGCACCATCCGGCAGGTGTGGCCGGTGAGCGAGGCGGTGTCGTAGAGCAGAGCGCGCCGCGCCGCCCAGCTCGCCCAGCGCCTTCCGGGCCCGGGTGCCGGTGAGCGCGCCCAGGCCGAGGATCAGCGCGAGAAGAGCAGCACGGCGATGGTCAGGGCCACCGTGAGCTCGATCAGCGTGAATCCTCTGGGCGCGCGCGACTGCATCGAATCAGGGCTTCTGCGCGGTCGTCGGCCGGTTGGTGATGTCGGAGTTCGGCCCGTCTCCGCCCAGGCACGCCGTCCGCGCCGTAGGAGGTGATGACTGGCCGGCCGGACTCCAGCGCACATAGACGTAGTCGTTGCCCCAGGCGTCCTTGGGGAGCTTGTCGATGATCTCCATGTCGACCAGCGCCTTGAAGCCGGTAGCGGTGTCGGGAAACTTCCCCTTTCGCGCGTTGTAGAGCTTGAAGGCGTGCTCGAGGTTGCCGATGTCCAGCACGGTGCGGTCCACCCGCGCCTTCTGCAGCTGGGGAACACGGCGATCACCACCGCCGAGGCGATCAGCCCGAGGATGACCAGCACCACCATGATCTCGATCAGCGTCATGCGCGGGGGACGCGGCGCCTCTTGAACCTGCGTCTCGTTGGACGACTCCTCCGCGATGCGAGCGAGCGGACCTGCTCGCTGGAAAGCCTCGCGCTCGCGCTCCTGGCCCGTAGAGGACCAGGCCCCACCGCGATCAGCGCCACCGACCAGCGGCCACCAGCGTCGCGGTGAGCACGCGCTTGACCCTGAAGGTCGAGGAGGCTGAATGGGTCGTGCTCATCATCGGATCGCCGTGTTGAGCTGGAGGATGGGCATCAGGATGCTGAAGGCGACGAACGCCACTGCCACGCCCATGGCTACGATGATCAGCGGCTCCAGCAGCGCGGTGAGCGCGCCGATCCGGACGCTGACCTGGTTCTCGTAACTGTCGGCGACATTGAGCAACATTTCCTCCAGCTGACCGCTCCGCTCGCCGATGGCGATCATGTGGTGACACCAGGGGCGGAACTCCGCGAGCGCTTCAGCGGTCCGGCGATGCTCTCGCCCTCCCGGATGGCATCACGGGCGTTCTCCACCACCCCGGAGAGCACGCCAGTTGCTGATCACGTTCTTTGGTGATGTCCATTGCGGTGAGCAGCGGGACACCGCTCTTGAGCAGGGTGGCCAGGGTCCAGCTGAAGCGCGCGATGGCCAGCATCCGGACCAGATTTCCGAACACCGGGAGCACGGAGCACGCAGCGATCCCAGACCGGGCGGCCCTTGGGGCTCCTCTGCCAGCGCGGATGAAGAGGACCACCGCGGCGATGAGCGTGCGGGAAGATCACCCACCAGCAGTCTGGAGAGGCGTTGTCGCTGACCAGGATCAGCAGCCGGGTGGTCCAGGGCAGGTGACCTTCATGCCGTCGAAGATCTTGGTGACCTTGGGCACCACCACGTCATCAGCAGCGCCAGCACGCCCGAGCCGATCACCGTCATGATCGCCGGGTAGATCATGCGTCCCGACCACCTTCTGGCGCAGCTTGGCCTGACCCTCGGTGAAGTCCGCGCAGCCGGGCCAGCACCGCGTCGAGGGCGCCGGAGGCTTCGCCGGCCCGCACCATGTTCACGGTAGAGGTCGCCGAAGACGCGCCCGTGCTGGGCCGAGCGCGTCGGCCAGCGAGCTGCCCTCGTTCACCCGACTCTTCACGTCGGAGACGATGCGCTTCAGCCGCTCCTTCTCCGTCTGGTCCACCAGCGCGGTCAGCGCCTCGATCAGCGTCACCCCGGCGTGGAGCAGGGGTGCGCGAGCTGGCGGGTGAAGATCGCCACGTCGTCGGAGGTGACCCGCCCCGGCACCAGCCAGCCGCGCAGCTGGACGTCCTGGCTGCCCGAGGGCCTTGGGCGCGGCAGTGGCGGCGGCGGCGTTCCGCGTCTGGCCGACGCGAGCGCTCGCCTCGCGCTCTCAGCGACCAGTCGAGGAGACGCCCGAGCGCTTCAGCTGCTGGCGCAGCGACCGGCGTGCTGTCCGCCTCCAGCAGTCCCTTCACCTGCTTCCCGGCCGGGGTGAGGCCCCTGTACTCGAAGACCGGCATCAGATCGTCAAGAGTCTTCCTGGGTGACGCTCAGCACCTCGGCGATGGTGGTCTCCCCGGCGAGCACCTTGCGCGCGCCGTCGTCGAGGAGGGTGCGCATGCCCTTGGCCACGCCGGCCTTCTTCGATCGGTGCCGCAGTCGACGTTCTTCAGCGCCAGCTGGCGGATGTCGTCATCGACCATCAGCAGCTCGTAGATGCCGGTGCGTCCGCGGTAGCCGTTGCTGCCGCAGACGTCGCAGCCCGTTGGCCCGGTAGATGGTGGGTCGCCCGCGCCGGGCCACCGCCTCGCGGGTGAGACCGATCTCCTCGAGCTCCTCGGCGGTGGGCTGGTACGGCCTCGCGGCAGTCCGGGCAGAGCCGGCGCACCAGCCGCTGCGCCATCACCGCGGTCAGCGAGGAGGCGACCAGGAACGGCTCCACCCCATGTCCACCAGCCGGGTGACCGCGCCGGCAGCGTCGTTGGTGTGCACGGTGGAGAAGACCAGGTGGCCGGTGAGCGACGCCTGGATGGCGATCTCCGCCGTCTCCCGGTCGCGGATCTCGCCGACCATGATCACGTCCGGGTCCTGGCGGAGGAAGCGCCGCAGCCCGGCGGCGAAGGTCGAGGCCGATCTTGGGGTTGATCGCCATCTGCCCGATGCCGCGGAGCTGGTACTCGACCGGGTCCTCGACGGTGAGGATGTTGAGGTCCGGGGTGTTGATCCGCTCAGCGCCGCGTAGAGGGTGGTGGTCTTCCCGAGCCGGTGGGGCCGGTGACCAGGACGATGCCGTGCGAGCGGCGGATCACCGCGTCCATCAGCGCCAGCTGTCCGGGGCGCCATCCCGATCTCCGCGAGGTCGAGCATGGTGGTGGCCTTGTCCAGGAGACGCATCACGATCCGCTCGCCGAAGCGTACAGGGGATGGTCGAGAGCGCGGATGTCGATGTCCCGGCCGGCGAGCTTGATGCGGATCCGGCCGTCCTGCGGCAGCCGCTTCTCGGCGATGTTGAGCTGCCCCATCACCTTCACCCGGCTGACGATGCTGTTCTGGTAGCGCTTGGGCGGCTTGATGACCTCCTGAGCACGCCGTCGATCCGGAAGCGCACCAGCAGCTCCCGCTCCATCGGCTCGATGTGGATGTCGCTGGCGCGCTCCTTGGCGGCGCGGAAGAGCAGCGAGTTCACCAGCCGGATGATCGGCGCCTCGTCGTCGGTGTCGAGGAGGTCCTGCGGCTCCTCGAGCTCGTGGGCCAGGCTGCTGCGAGGTCCTGCGGCCTCCATCTCGCCCACCAGCTGCTCGGCCTCGTTCAGCGCCCGGTCGTAGATCCCGTTGATGGCGTCGACGATCACCGCCGCCGACCGCCACGCGCGGCGAGACGTTGCGCTGGAGCAGCATCCGGGCGTGGTCGAGCACCGTGGTGTCCAGCGGGTCGGCCACCGCCAGGGCCACCGTCTCGCCGTCCATCGCCAGGGGAGGATCAGCGCCTGCTTCGGCGAAGTTGATCGGCACCTGCCCGGACCAGCTCGGCGTCGACCGCGTCCGGGCGAGATGTGGGGCAAGAAGGGCAGGTCGAGCTGGACCGCCAGGCCCGGGCGACGCATCCTCGGTGGTCACCGCCTTCCGGGAGACCAGGATCTCCCCAGGCGTCCGCCCTCGTCGGCCTGGACGCGCAGCGCCTCCTCCAGCGCGGCCTCGGTCAGCCCGGCCAGGGCCCAGAGCACCTCTCCCAGGCGGGCGCCCGACCAGCGAGCGCGGCGACGGTGGCCTGGGCGGACGGATGTCTGTGGACTCGCGCATCGGGCTTCGCTAACGCTGGTCTCCCCGGCTGTCGACTTCGAGTCGCTCGACGGCGGCGGTGGCGCCGGTCTGGCGCGGGTGCGCTCGGCTGGTTGGACGCGTGCGGCGAGCGTGGCCGTACGCCCGGGCGCGGCAGCGGTGCGGGCGTCGCCGGCGCAGGAGCCAGCCCTGCGGCGTGGCCGGACCGACCGCGTCGGGCGGCGAGCAGTGCCGCCGGTCCCGGCGCGCTCGACGGCACGAGGCCGGCTGGGCGCAGTCCCGGGGCGGAGTGAGCGGCCCGATCGGGGTGCGCGCCGGGGCAGGGACGCCGGCGACGGGCATCGGCGCCCGCGTCGTGCCTGCGGCCCGGTCGGAAGACCTGCTCGCCCGGGCAGCCCGGGTCCGCCGTTCTCCGCCTTGAGCTCCTCCCGCATCACCAGCTGGTTCATCTTCGCCAGCGGCCCGGGCTTGCGCGTTGAAGTCGATGGGCGACGTCGTAGCCCGGCACCTGCCCGTAGAACTCCTCCACGAACCTCTGCCGCTCGGCCATCTTCTGCTCGAAGATCCGCCGGAAGTCCGAGGCGTCCCGGATGATGTACGGGGTGAGGAAGCAGAATGAGGTTGGTCTTCACCTTGCGGTGGCTGGTCTCGCGGAAGAGCTGGCCGAGGAGCGGGATGTCGCCCGAGGATCGGAACCTTGCCGATCGACTCGATGGTCCGCTCCTGCATGATGCCTCCGATCACCACCGTCTCCTGATCCTGGCCACCACCGTGGTCTTGGCGGTGCGCTTGCTGGTGGTCGGGCCCAGCACCGGATCGGTGGAGGCGATCTCCTCGGTGCTCTCGTTGATCACCATCCGGATGTAGTCGCTGGCGTTGATCTGCGGCTTGATGTTGAGCTTCAGCTCGACGTTCTGGCGGTTGATCGGCGCGTAGTAGCGAGCCCAGCCGCCGAGCAGCGAGCCGGCGCTGGCCAGCGAGCCCGCTGGGCGAGCGTGGTGCCGGTCCCGGTGGGAAGCTGCGGGCGCGAAGCCGGCCTGGAAGGGCACGTTCTGCCCTACGGTGATCTCCGCCTCCTCGTTGTCGCTGGTGAGCAGGTGCGGCGTGCTGAGCACGTTCACGTCCGAGCTCTGCTGCAGGGCGTGGAGCACGATCCCGAAGGAGGGGATGGAGATCCCAGCTTGTCGAAGGCGGGGATGGTCGGCCCCTGCAGGCCGGCGAGGAAGCCGCCGTACTGGGTGAGGTTGGCGATGGAGAACGAGGGCGGGACGCCGCTGCTGGTGTAGCTTGGTGCCCACCACGCCCACCGCCGGTGCCCTGCGAGGTGTTCACCGTGCAGCCCTGGTGGAGGCTGATCCCGAACTCGGTGTTGTGGTCGAGGTTCACCTCCATGATCACCGCCTCGACGAAGACCTGGCGGCGGGCGATGTCCAGCTTCTCGATCACCCGGACCAGGTTCCGGTAGTCGGCCTGGCTGGCCACCACCACCAGCGAGTTGGTCGCCTTGTCCGGGTGAGATCTTCACCTCGCCCTGGAAGAGCTCGGCGGCGGTCACCCCCGGAGGCAGCTGTGCGGCCGGGCGCGGAGGCGCGCCGGGGATGTCGTGGGACCGGCGGGCCCCGACGCCGGCGCGCGGCCGGTTGGCGGTGCCCTGGGCCAGCGACTGCAGGCGTGGCGGCGATGTCCTCGGCGTTGGCGTTCTGCAGGCTGTAGACGTTGATCCGCCCTTCACCGCTGATCGGGACGTCGATCTCCTTGAGCAGGGCGTCGATGCGCTCGTTGGCGGCCGGGGTGGCGACGACCACCAGCTTGTTGGTCCGCTCGTCGGCGATGAGCGGTGGTCACCGTGGCTGGTCCACCGCTCGCCGCCGGAGCCCCGGCGACCGGCGGGTGCGCCAGGCACGGCGTGGGACCGGGCTGTGGGCGGGAGTCACCGCCAGGCCACGGACGCGCGCCGGGCTTGTTCGCCTTGGCGTCGAACAGCTTCTGGATGGTGTTGGCCAGGTCCGTGGGCCGAGGCGTAGCGGATCTGGATCACCCGCATCTCGTCGGAGCTGGAGCGGGTGTCGAGCTGCTCGATGATCTTCTCCAGCCGCGTGCATGTTCGAGCCGAGTGTCGTTGACGATCAGCGTGTCCGGCTGGAAGGGGATGCTGTCGCCGTTCTGGCTCACCAGCTGCTGCACCACCGCCCGCAGCGGCTCGAGATCCGCGTAGCGGACCTTGAACATCCGGGTCACCATCTGCTCGTTGGTGGTGTACTCCTCGTCGGGGGTGACGAAGGGGATGGCGTTCTGCTTGGCCTTCGCCTTCTCCACGATCTTGGAGAAGCGGCCGTAGGGCACCACCGCCAGCTGGTTGGCGTCGAGGGCGGCGAGGAACGCGGCGTAGAACTGCTCCGGCGACACCTCCACCTTCCCGTTGTCGGGACCGATGATGGAGATCTTTCCCCGCACGTTGTCGCCGAGGATGAAGGTCCGGCAGGTGGCGTTGGAGACCGTCTGCACCAGCTTGTCGATCTCCACCTTGTCGAAGTAGACGTTGAACTCGCCTTCCGCCGGACCTCGTCGCAGTCCGGCATCGGCCGGCCGTTGCTCGGCCTCCGGGCGCAGGCGAGGCGGTCGCCCGTGGCCGACCCGGCTGCTGCGGGTCGCCTGCGCAGGAGCGGGCGCCGGATGGTCGCGCCGCCGGCGCGGCTGCCACCGGCAACGCCGGGCGGCTGGCGCGGACCGGGCGCGGCCCGGAGGGATGGGCGAAGCGGCTTGGCAGCGTGCCTGGCGCCAGCACCGCGCCATGGCGAGAGTGGGGAGGAGGGCGGTCATGGGGTCAGCGCACGTTGTAGGTCTTGCGAACCGACGCTGCCGTTCCGGTCGAGCTCCACGATCGATCCGGTTGGCGTCCTTGAGCTTGGTGTAGATCTCCAGGGCCTTCTCCGGGCTGTTCATGTCGAAGCCGTTGATGCGCTTGATGCACGTCCCCGTTGACGATCCCGATCTTCGAGTAGAGCGAGTCGGGACGGATGGAGAAGAGCTTGAAGCCCTCCGCCTGACCGTCCTTGAAGGCTGGGACGATGCGGGCCTGCATCGCCAGGTCGTTGAGGTTGGCCAGCGCCTTGTCCAGGCTCGGCCTTCGGCACCTCGTAGTTGTTGTCGTCCAGCGCCTTGATGCCCGCGCCGTAGGCGCTACCGTCGCCCGGCGGCGCTCCGGCAGTGGCCACTGGCGGCGGCGGCGGTGGAGCCCCATCGCCCGCCTCGGCGCTGATGAACTCCCGGCGTCCGTTGTTGGCGATGATCACCCGGTCGCGGAAGATCTCCAGCACCTCTGCCGTTCTGCACCCTGTCCCCCACCATCACCGTCTGGGACTTCTGGCTGGCGATGTCGAGCAGCGAGGCGATCGACCAGCCCGGAGCGGTGCTCGACCAGCGTCCCCAGCAGCTTGAGCCCGCAGCGAGGTGCGGACCGGCTCGGAGCTCAGGTCGGAGCATCTGGCTCGCTCGTCACCGGTCTCCGGTGGCGGGAGGGGGATGCCGGTGTACTGGGAGAGCTTCGACCAGGTCGAGCGAGGCCAGCGCCTGGGTGGCGGCGGCCTGGTCGCCATCCGGGAGCCGGGGCCGCGGCGGCCGGGGCGATGGCCGCCTCGAGAAAGAGGTTCGACCGTCTTCGCCGACGAGGAGCGCCGCCAGCGCCACGAAGCACAGGTTGACCGCCCAGAAGTACTTGCGGATGATCGAGTTCCATCGACGTCGGAGCCCCGCAGTGGCCCACGAGTGGAGCAGGCGGCGGTGCCATCGGCACGTCGGGTGAAGACGTGGGCTGCCCGCAGTGACATTCCCGGAGAACGCACCTCTTTCGCCCGCGGGAACCGGGGTCGCGACAATTTGTCACCGAGGCCCTGCAGGCCCCGGGACGGAACGTCACCACCGGCTCAGGCGCTCAGCCCTGCGCCCGACGCGCGGCGGCTCGTCAGCGCCCGCCTCGTCGCGGCGGCTGCCGTCGCGCTCCAGCTTCCGGTAGATGGTGCGGGCGGCGATACCCAGCGAGGCGGGCGGCCATGCGTCTTGTCGCCGCCGGTGTGGCGCAGCGTCTCGTGGAGCACCCGCCGCTCGACCTCCTCCAGCGGCGTCCCGATGGGAATGACCACGTGGCCGGCCGCGCCCGCGCGGACCCTTGCGGACGGTCTCCGGCAGGTCGGCGACGTCGAGCACCTCGCCGCGGGAGAGGACCACCGCCCGCTCCACCGCGTGCTCCAGCTCGCGCACGTTGCCCGGCCAGGCGTAGTCCTCGAGGGCGACCACCGCCTCCGGGGGTGAAGCCGCGCAGCGGCCTTGCGTTCTTGGCGGCGAACCGGCGGAGGAAGTGGTCGGCCAGCGAGCGGGATGTCCTCCCGCCGCCAGGAGAGCGGGGGATGCGGATCTCCACCACGTTGAGCCGGTAGAAGAGGTCCTCCCGGAAGCGGCCCTCGGCCACCTCGCGGGAGAGGTCCTTGGAGGTGGCGGCCACCACCCGCACGTCGACCCGGACGGTCTGGGTGCCGCCCAGCCGCTCGATCTCCGATTCCTGCAGGGCGCGGAGCAGCTTCACCTGCGCCCCGAGCGGCATCTCCCCACCTCGTCGAGGAAGAGCGTGCCCTCCGTGGGCGCGCTCGAACCGTCCCGGCCGCCGCGCCGAGGCGCCGGTGAACGCGCCCTTCTCCACCCCGAACAGCTCCGCCTCGAGCAGGGTCTCCGGAAAGGCGCCGCAGTTCACCGCCACCAGCGGCGCGCTGCCGCGGGGGAGAGCTCGTGGAGCGCGCGGGCGGCGAGCTCCTTTCCGGTGCCCGACTCGCCGAGCAGCAGCACCGTGGCGCTGGAGGGTGCCGCCTGGCGGAGGGTGTCGAGGAAGGAGCGGAAGGCGGCGGACTGGCCCACCAGCGTCCGGCCACCGGGCGCACCCAGGTCGGCCAGCCGGGCCTTGAGCTCCTGGTTCTCGGCGAGCAGGGCGTGGCGCTCCAGCGCCTTCTCCACCGTCTTCACCAGCGCGTGCCGCTTCAGCGGCTTGGTGAGGAAGTCGTAGGCCCCGTCCTTCATCGCGTGGACCGCCGCCTCCACCGTCCCGTAGGCGGTCATCAGGACCACCTCCACGTCGGGGCGAACGGCGCGGGCGCGCGGCCAGCAGCTCCTGCCCGTCCATCCCGGGCATCATCAGATCGGTGACCAGCACCGCCACCTCCGGGCGGCGGAGCAGCTCCAGCGCCTCCTGGCCGTCCGAGGCGGTGAGGGAGTCATGCCCTCGTGCTGGAAGATGCGCGCCACCGACTCGAGGTTGGCGCGGTCGTCGTCGACGACCAGGACGGTGGCTGGGGCGGCCATTCGCCGGCGAGGTCGTAGCGTACGGACGGTCGAGCGGCGGTTCCTTGCCCCGGGGAGGAGCGAGCGCGGGGTGCCTTTTCTCGCCTCGTCGGCAAGGTGAGGTAGAGAGTCCGACCATGTCGCGTCTGCTGCCCGTCTGGAGTCGCCGTTTGCTGTGCGCTGGTCGTCTTCGCCTGTGACACTGGGCGGCTCGCCCGCGCCTGCGCCGGTCCGGATCGCCAACTTCGTCCCGGACGCTGCCGGCGATGGACTTCTGCCTCAAGCCCATCGGCCGATGCGACCTACACCGCGCCCTTCGCGGGCAACTCCGGGCTCGCCTTTCCCGACGCTCTCCAACCGGGCCGAACGTCGACGCCGGGACCTACTCGGTGAGCGTCGTCCCTGGCGGGTCCACCAACTGCAGCACCTCGCTTCAACGGCCTGGGCGACATCTCTCGGCATCCGCTCTGGCCGAGGGTAGCGCGTACACCCTCGCCGCCATCGGCCGGCTGACCGGGAGCCGGGCCAGGGCAGCTTTCGCCCTCAGTACTCTATCCTCGACGACGCGACCGCCCCGACGACCGGGATCAAGCTTCGCTACGTGCACGCCGGCGCCCGAGGTGGACACCGGTGGACATCGGCGCCATCTCCGGGGGCTCCTACTTCCCGAGGTCACCGAACCTCGCCTACACCGGCACCTCCAACCCGATCGTACGTCCCTATCACAGCAGACCGGACTGGCCATCGCCCTCATTCGCTGCCGATCTCTCCGACTGGCTCGAGCAACGTCATCCGTCGCAGTCGAACGGGCGTCGCGCTGCCGAACGCAGCGTGTCCACCCTCTGGCTGGTGGGGCGGCCCAGCGCGTCGGCGACGCGCGCACTCTCGTTCGTCATCTGCGTGCCGACAACGTCAAACAGCTGCCAGCGTTCGCCGTAGAGTCAGCCTCGTCGGCCTCCGCCGGCCCGCCGGCCTTGATGTCCGACTCCCGCACCTTCTCGGCGTTGAACTTCTCCGCCGAGCGGGTGAGCTTCTCCAGGGTGGCGTCGAACTCCGGGAGCGGGGCCCCCGGCTTGAGCTTCACGAAGCGGAGGTAGTTGATCCGCGCCACCACGAAGGCGCGGAGGTACGGGCTGACCATCCCCCGGGCCTTCAGGCGCTCCACCGCCCCGCTCACCGCGTCGTCGAGCTTGAGCAGGGTGTCGGCCCGCTCCTCGCGGATTCCCAGCGCCTCGGCCAGCGGCTCGTCGAGGAATCCGTCGATGCGCTTGACGATGGAGTGGTACGCCCCGCCGGAGAGCCGGGGGCGCTTCTCGTACGCTGCCCCGAGGGTGACGAAGGCCGGCTCCTCCAGCAGCGGCGCCACGTCCAGCTCGGTGCCCTCCGGACCTCCACCAGGCCCCGCAGCATGCGGATGACCTCCAGCGAGCGCTCCTTCAGGTTGTGCGCCTTCTCGGTGTTGAGGGCCAGGATCTGGAACGCCACGTCCGCCTCGGGAGGAGGAGGGCCATCACCGTCTTGCTGCCCAGGGCCCGGGTGGCGGCCAGCCGGTGGTTGCCGTTGGGGTCCAGTAGCTGCCCTGGTGGCGGATGGCGATCAGCGGATCGAGGAAGCGGTCCACCCGCTCCATCGCCGAGACCAGGCGCTTCACGTGCGGCTCGGAGAGGTCGCGCTGGTAGGCGTGGGCTGCACCTTGTCCACCGGAAGCGGCGGCGAAGAGCACCGGATGGCCGCCCAGCGGATCGCGGTACGCGGCGAGCACCCGCCCCCCGTCAGCCTCCACCTCGGCGGCGAGCGCCCTCGCCTCGGGGGACGTCCTCGCCGGTGTCGTGGGGGCGAGGCCCCGCGCCGGGGATTAGCCTTGCGGCGGCGAGGAGTCTTGCGCTTCTTGGGGACCTGACGGGCCGTCCGGGAGCTGGCGGGCATGGGCGGGGAATTTGCACCGTCCGGGGCCGGTCTGCACGTGTCAGCATCCATGCTTTCGGCGGAGGCGTTCGATGCGGGTCTCCTGGGCGGCGGCGATCGGGGCGGCGGTGGTGGCGGCAGGGGTGGGGTTCTGGGCGCTCCGTCGTGCGCCCGACTCTCCGGAGGGCAGGTGCTGGCCGCGGCGGAGGCGATGGCTGCGGCGGCGCGCGCGCACGATCCAGGCGGGGTGCTGGAGCACGTCTCCGAGCGGTTCCAGTCCCCGGAGGTCGGTGGCAAGCAGCAGCTTCGCGGCTACCTGGTCGGCCAGCTGCTCCAGGGCGGGACGGTGGAGGCGCGGCTCGATCGACGCGCAGGGTCGAGGTGCGCTCGGCCGACGAGGCTCGGCTCAGCGCCCGGCTGCTGCTCGGACGGACCGCGGGGATTCGACCTCGGGCCAGCGAGCGCTGGACGCAACCTTCGTCCTGGAGGACGGGACCTGGCGCGTGGTCCGGGCCCGGTGCAACCTGACTGGAGTAGCGGCGCTAGATGCCGCCGAGGATCTTCCACCCCTGGGCGGTGCGCTTGAAGTCCATCCGCTTGATGTCCGACTCGGTCACCGGAACGGTTGGCGAGCTTGAAGGTCGAGGCCCAGGTGTAGACCGCGCTGGCCGCGTCCCCTTCACGTCGATGGTCTTGATGTCGATCCGCAGGGCGATGTCGCTCAGCCGGGCCAGCCGCTGGGGCAGCACCGTCTTCAGCTTCGCGTAGTCGAGGTCGTCCTCGTTGGTGAGGGTACCCCGGTGTCGCGGAACGAGGGGTCGACCAGCTTCAGGATCGCGTTGGCGTCCTTGGCCACCAGCGCGTTGTTGTACTGGTCATCACGTCGATGATGCGCCCGGGTATCCCCGGTGTCCTCGAGGTCGGTCCCGGAATGCGTCGCGGTCCGCAGGCGAGCAGCGGAAGGAGCGCCAGGCGACGAAGGAGAGCCGCCTCACGCCTTTCCCGCCCGCACCACCTCGGCCACGTACCGGCTCGAGCACCGGGGCCTCGGCATCGAGGATCTTCAGTCCCTCGGAGTGGATCAAGCGCTCCCCGATCATCGCCAGCGGCTTGAGGAGGAAGGGTAGCTGCAGCTTGATCTCCCCGACACCGTCCGTTCGGTGCCGCCGCCGCTCGCCCGGAGGCGGAGGGTCCCGGTGTTGATCAGCATCCGGGAGATGGCGCCGCTGGTGGGCACGTTGCTGAAGGTCATCTCCTTGCGGGTGCGGTCGTAGGTCGACTGCTCGACGAAGGCGAACCACTCCGGAGGGACCCGCTTCGGTCCCACCGAGGGAATCACCGGTCGAGGTCTGTAGCGGACGCGGCGTCGTACCAGCGGTCCCTCCTCCGTGCGCTCCAGGGCCTGCACCTCCAGGAGAACGCCGTGGTGCTGCAAGAGGTAGTCCAGGTACCGGGGTCGAGCATCGCCCGCTCGACCTCCTCCACCGTGCCGCCGAGAAGCTGGCGTTTTTCGAAATGCATCGGGCGCTGCGGCTTAGCGGAAAGGCCCCCGCGGCACCAGGGGACCGTTGAACGACCGTCCCTCGAAGTCGCAGCGGGCTTCGCCATTCTGTCACCTCGCCGCGCAACGGAGTCGCCAGATCCGGCATCCGGCCAGCTCGGTGCGGACCCTCGCACAATCCCCGGCCTGGTACTCGGCGGCGACGAGCAATCGCCACGCCTCCCGGGCCACCACGTCGGGGAGCGGGTCGAGCACTGCCCGCCCCAGCGCCTCCGGGCCGCTTCGGCCGGAAGGCCGAGGGTGAAGCAGGCGCCGGCCGAGGAGATAGCTGGCCACCGCGCTGTCGGTGCGCCGCCGCCGCGCTCGCTCCAGGAAGTGGAGCCGCAGCTCGTCGGAGGGCGTGTCGAAGAAGGCCCGGACGTCGGCGGTGATGCGCGGGTCGCCTCAGCGCGGCGCGCTCACCTCCGCCTGTCGCCCAGATCCGGTCCGGGGTGCAGCGAGCGCGCCAGTTCCAGCGCCGCGCCGGCGGTCTGGGTGTCGCCGGCGGCCCAGGCGAGGTCGGCCCGGGCCAGGCGCCACCTGCGCCTCGAGCGAGGGACGCCCGGCGGCGAGCGCCGCAGCTCCGATCGAGCGCCTCGGCCGCCTCGGCCGGATGGTCGAGACGACGGCGAGCAGGATCGAGGCGGCGAGCGAGGTGGTCCGGTTCGGCGGGCTGGAGCGCTGCGCAGCGCTGGAGGCAGACGCAGCGCCCGCTCAGGGCTCGCTGGTGGTGCTGGCCTCTCGCCTCGGCGAGGAGCTCCGCCACTTCGCGGACGCAGGGGCGCTGGAAGAGGCTCGCCTCGCGGAAGCGGCCGAAGGCCCGGTTCACCGCGCCTCGTCCAGAGGAAGCGCGTCGAGCATCCGCTGCCATTCCCCGAGCAGCTCCTCCAGTCTCTCGCCCGTAGGTGCCGGCGAAGTCGCCGTGGGCGAGCAGGCGCTGGAACTTGGCGGTCCCCTGCGTCTCTGAAGCCAGCGGAGGAAGCTGCCCGCCGCGACGTAGGCGCGTGCCGGCGCGAGCTCCAGAAGCCGGCCGGTCTGAGCAGTGACTGCAGATCGGGCAGCAGGCCTGGCGACGCATCCCGGCGGCCCAGCCGTGGAGCGACAGCTCGCCCGGAGGATCGGCTGCGGCCACCGCCGCTCCCTCCACCACGCCCATCACCGGCACCAGCCAGAAGCGGAGGTGACCTGAAACGGTCCGCTCCCCGAACGGCCCGGCTGCCACGTGCGCCAGCTCGTGCTTGAGCGTGGGATGAGGGAAGCGGCGCATCGTTGAGGTAGACGCTCTGCAGCCAGGGCTTGGCGAACTGCGGCTTCCCGGCGCCCACCAGCCGCTGCTTCTCCTCCGCGGAGCGGAAGAGGTAGAGCGCGCACCGGGGGCGGCGGCGCGCCGAAGAAGCGCCCCAGCTGGAAGAGGCGGAATCTCCACGTCCCGCCGGAGCCGCTCCACCTCCTCGGGCGGCTTCTCGCGGGGAAGATCAGCTCCGCGTGCGCGGTCTCCGCCCGGCCGCCCAGCGCAGCGCGTACCGAGGCGTCGGTGCTGCGGCATGCCGAGGGCCACCGCGTCGAGCTCTCCATGGCGAGGATCGGCGCCGCCACGAGGGCCAGGAAGAGCACGATCCCTATCCGGTGCCGGCGGTGGGCAGGTCCGGGCGCTGGGAAGACGCCGGCCGCGCATCCGGCGAACAGCCCCGCCCAGAGCAGCGTCTCCAGTCGGAACCACCACAGCGCGGTGGGCAGCGGCAACGCCTCGTCGTAGAGCGGGCCGGGGAAGTAGCCGAGGAAGAAGTTCCAGGCGTCCACCTGCGGACCCCGGATGAGCGGCCACGCCGTCCAGGCCACCGAGGCCAGGACCGAGAAGGAGGTAGACGCCGATCGGCCGGGAAGGCGGGCGGCGAACGCCGTCCGGCAGAAGAGTCCGCACGCTGCGGCCAGCACCGCCGCAGGAATCACCAGCAGTGGGTAGAAGCCGGCCTGGGCGAAGGGGCCGCAGCGCGTGCCGAGTGGCGGCGCGAAGCACCGCGCCGAGAAGGGGACCGCCGCCGCGGCGACGAGGAGCAGGCGAGGCGGCCCCCAACCCACGGGCCGACGGCTCCTGCCGGCCCCGGTGGCGGAACGCGCGGCACGCTGGGCGCGGCACCTTCCGCACCTCGTCGGCGGCGCCGGCCCCGGTCCATCCTCCAAACAAGGTGAGGAGCAGAACGACACCGCCAGTCCCAGCTCCAGCCCCGGCAGGCCGAAGAGCGGGAGCTCGATGAGGGCGCTGCCGCCCAGGGCCACCACCGCCACCGGCAACCAGCCGGCGGGTCGGCGGAGGAGGTCGAGCGCCGTGCGGACGACGGGAGGCATCCAGTTGTCCGTATACTCGCCCGTTGCTCCCGTGACGGAACCGAAGACCGAAGGCCGCAGCCACCCCGCGCCCCGATCGAGCTGAAGGTCGACTACAAGAAGCTTCAACAGCTTCTTCGCCGACTACACCCGGAACATCAGCAAGGGCGGGACCTTCATCAAGACCCGGAAGCCGCTTCCGGTGGGGACCCGCTTCCTCTTCAAGCTCTCCATCCCCGCCCGCCCGGAGCCGTTCGAGCTGCTGGGGAGGTGGCCTGGAGCAACCCCGAGGGCGAGGACGCGGGGATGGGAATCCGCTTCGTCTACTCCGACGACACGCAGCGCTTCGCCTTCGAGGACGTGGTGGAGCGACTTGATGAGCGAGAGCCTGGGGCGGGAGCTGATCCTGCGGCTGCTCAACAAGGGAGTGGGGCATGAGGTGTGCCTGCTGATGGTGCTGGCGCTCGCTCCCTGGCCGCCGCCACCGCTCCCTGGGTCCAGTCGATCCGACCACCGAGCAGTGGGATGGCCCACCGCCCGACCGTGGAGCGCTGGTGGTCCACGACGCGTTCGGCGGGAAGCACCGCCTGGCGGTGGAGATCGCCGACACCAGCCTCTGCGCACCAGGGGCCTGATGTGGCGGAGCTCGGTGCCCGACGGCAGGGGATGCTCTTCATCTTTCCCAGCGAGGTGGTGCAGAGCTTCTGGATGCGGAACACCCTCATCCCGCTGGATCTCGCTGTTCGTCGACCGCAGCTTCAAGGTGGTGGGGTGGCAGTGGGCCGAGCCGCAGACCTTGACCTCGCGCACGGTGGGCAAGCCCTCGATCTACGTGCTGGAGGTGCCGGGCGGCTGGACCGCGAAGAACGGAGTGAAGACGCGGCGCGCGGGTGGAGCTGGAGGGCGAGCTGAAGCGCCGTCCCGGTCTGCCCTAGGAACCGCCGTCGCCGCGGAGAGCAGAAGAACGGTGAGCGGTTGTTGTCGAAGTAGCGCCTGACACTTCGCCGGGTCCCTGCAGATCTCGGCGATGGTGGCCTGGTCGAGCACCAGCTGCTGGCAGCTCATCGCCAGCGCAGGGATTGTTCTGCTGGTTGTCGAACTGCGGGTGCAGGTGGTGCTACTGCCCTGTGCGCAGGCCCGGGTGCAGTACCCCAGCGCCGGATTGCTGAGCACCGCGGGATTGCGTCGCCTCGCCTGGGCCAGCGCCGCGCCCACGCTGTGGTCGAGCACGCAGACCAGATCCTCGCAGTCGCACGGCGCCGAAGCTGAGGAAGTCCTTTCCCTGCGCTCAGCTCACCGACGACCACGTCCACCAGTCCACCGTCGGCACCTTCTTCACCAGATTGCAGGGTCCCTTTCCCGAGGTCGGTGCCGTCCTGGCAGCCAGCGGCGAGCCAGCAGGAGGAGAGAAACGATCGAGATCGGAGAGGCGCAGCGAGCGGATGCGGCCATTCCGGGGCGAGGCTAGCACATCTGGTTTCGACTCCCCCGATGGAGCCAGCTGTCTACGTTAGTCCCACACGTCGTCGCAGTGCTTCGCCGCTGCACTTTCACCATCGCCGAACGATGGTAGAGTCCGACCCGCGTTGCCATCGACGGATGCGAGCAGCACACGCCGTGTCTGTTCTCTCGACGGAGACTTTTCCCCTTGAAGCGCACCCTGGCAGCGGTGCACGCTGCCTTCTGGCCTTCACCGCCGCGCGCGATGCCGCCGCGCAGTCCGAGCCAGATCAACCTCCCCGCCGCCGGCGTCGACCACGCCGGCTCCGCGCCACTTCTCCCCGACGACACAGGGGCACCGACGGCACCGCCGACCACCGAGGGACTGGGGCTCGACCTCACCGAGGAGCAGAGCAAGGCGCCGCCGGCAGTGGCACTGCCCACCGACAAGAAGCCTCCGACGCGCCGGTGCTCGACGAGAAGACGCTCACCGAGGACGACCGGGTGAAGAGCATCCAGCGGAAGGTCTTCCTCAAGACCCACCGCTTCGAGCTGCTCCCCACCATCTTCATCGGGGTGAACGATCCCTACTACACGAAGTGGGGTGGAAGTGTGCGTGGCTCCTACTTCCTCTCCGATACGCTGGCGATCGCGGTCCACGCCTCGGTGTACGACATCATCTCCACCGACGATGTCCGGACGGCCAAGTGCGGACTTCCAGAGCCGGATCTTCTTCGCCAAGCCGCCAGTGGTCGGTGCATGGGGGCGGTGGAGTGGAGCCCCATCTACGGCAAGGCCACCATCTTCAACAGCATCATCCACTTCGATGGTGCACCCTCATCGCCGGGCTCGGGGCGATGTGGAGCGAGACCTCGTCCATCCCGCTCTCCGACGACAACGCAGCCCGACGGGCCGAAGCGCGGCCCGACATCGCCGGCGAGCTGGGCATCGGGTTGCGGTTCATGACCACCGACTGGCTGGCGGTCAACATCGCCTTGATGGACACCAGCTGCGGTGGAGCAGCCGACGGGGGCGGTGAGGGAAGCATCCAGAACATCCTCGCCCTCCACGCCGGCATCTCGATCTTCATCCCCTTCCGCAGCACCGGGAGGGAATCCGAGTGAGCGCGCGCGCGCCTGATCCGTGCTTCCTGGCTCCCGGCTGGCCCGGCCGCCCTGGCTCGCCCCCCGGCGCCGTGCCCCTGGCCAGACCTGGTGGCCCTCGTGCCGGCCTCCGAGGCCGGCGACACCGCGGGCAGTCGATCGCGACATCAGGCCGCCTGAAGGACCGAATCCCGCCGGTGACCGGCTACACCTTCCTGATGGCCAAGCGGTTCGAGCTGGCCCCCACGGTGAGCTTCAGGCTTCCGCGACGCCTTCTGGACGCAAGTACGTGCTGGGTGTCACCGCCACCACCACTTCACCGAGACGCTGGGCCTGGGGCTCCCGCGCCGGCTACGCGATCAAGACCGTCAGCGGGGCGGCGCAGATCTGCGTCCCAGGTCGAGCCCTACCGGAGCCCCACCAAGGAGGAGCTTGACGGGAAGGGGCCGGGACAGATCAACCTGGTCACCGCGCTCGATTTCGAATGGACCCCGCTCTACGGAAAGATCTCCCTGCTCGCCGAGGGCTTCGCCCACTTCAACCTCTACCTGATCGCTGGCCCGATGGTGGTGCAGTACCAGGCGCCGCTGGACGCCAACCTCCCGGGAGCTCGGCGGCCTGGTCCGTCGGGGGCGAGGTGGGGCTGGGGATGCGGTTCGTCTTCAACCGTTGGCTGGCACCCGTTTCGAGCTACGGGACGGCATCTACCGGGAGAAGACCGCTGGAGCGACCGAGACCGCGGGCGCGCAGTACCAGGTGCGCAACTCAGCCTTCTTCGACATCGGGCTGTCCTTCTTCTTCCCTGGCAACTTGAACGAGGGTAGTCGATGCTTCGCTCTCTCACCCTCGCCCTGGCGTCTCCTCTTCTCCGGCACCGCCGCGGCGCAGTTCCAGGGCTCGACCAGCCGCCGCCCCCGCCGCCGAAGAAGAAGAAGGCGCCCCCAAGACCCCGGCGCCGACCACGCCCGCGCTCCAACCACTCCTGCCGCGACCGCCCGGCGCACAGGACCTGGGGCTCGACCTCTCCCGCCGCGGCACCCACTCGGCGCAGCCTGCGAAGCAGGACACGCAGGTCCCTCCGCCTCCCGCCCTCGAAGAAGGGGGCGGCTCCACCACCACCTTCGAGGCGCTCGACGTGACCGGCCGCACCGCCGACCGGCAGCGGCTGGAGACGCGGCCAACGCGGCCTTCAACCGCGGGGTACGAGCAAGGCGGCGCTGGCGGCCTGGGGGCTGATGAACGACCCCAAGATGGCCCGCTCCAGCTCGAGTCGCAGTACCTCTGGGAAGACGCTGTACCGGATGGGCCAGTACCACGCCGCTCTCGGCGAGTTCAGCCAGATCCTGGCTCGCGGGCAGGAGACCCGGTTCTTCCCAAGTCGCTGGGTGGCGCTTCTTCATCAGCCACAAGACGGTGAGCGAGTCGGTGATCCTCGACGAGGTGGCCCACTACGCCAACTGCCGAGTGGCCGGAACGCTATCGCGACGAGTTCCACTACCTGCTGGCCCGCTACTACTTCGTCGCGCGGCCGGGCGCTGGACACGGTGGAGCAGCGGGCCGAGGCGGCGCGGAGCTTCGACGAGGCGCGGAAGCTGGCCCAGAAGATCCGCTGAGCGATCCCTTCTACGCCCAGGCACGAGTACCTGAGGGCCTCACCTGCGTTCCGGCGACGGAAAGATGCCTGGCTGGCTGGAGGCGATGAAGGAGGTGGTCCGCGCCACGCCGCCCCAACATGGCTCGCACCCCGGCCCAGGCCCGGAGCGGCGGACATCACCCGTGACCTGGCGTTCATGCAGCTGGCGCGCATCCACTACGGCGCGCGGCAGAACCGCTACGCGTCTACCACTACGGCAAGATCGAGCGCGGGAAGCCGCAGTGGCTCGGAGGCGCTCTTCGAGTCCGCCTGGGCCAACTACCGGATCGCGCAGTACGAGCAGGGCGCTGGGGAATCTCATCACCCTCGGCGGCCCTTCTTGCGCGCGACGAGTACTTCCCCGAGGCGCTGATCCTCAAGGCGGTCATCTACTTCGAGAACTGCCGCTACGCCGAGTCGACGGCGATCATCCGGGAGTTCGAGCGCCGCTACAAGCCGGTCTCACGACGCGCTGGAGGACCTGACCAGAGAAGAACATGGCAGCGCGGCCGAGCTACTACGCGGTGCTGGCCGACATCCAGAAGAAGAACCGCGGCGGCGAAGAAGGCCGGCCAGAACTCCGACGTGATCCTCGAGCGGGTCGCTGAAGCTGGCTGAGCGACAAGGATCTGAAGAACACCAACGACTCGATCCTCGAGCTGGAGGCGGAGATGGACGCCCTGGCCAAGCGCCCGGGGCTCAGCCCCACCAGCGACCTGGCCAGGCACCTCCAGGACAGCCTGAAGAAGCAGCGCGACGGCGCTGATCGAGAAGGCCGGGCCTGATGGCCAAGGCCAAGCTGGAGTTCGAGCAGAACGAGCTGCGGACGCTGCTTCGGCAACGGCGAGCGCATCAAGTTCGAGACCACCACACAAAGAGAAGGAGTTCCCTGGAGGAGCAGCCCAGGCCGGTGGCCGGACGGCGATCGTCAAGAAGTACAAGCACTCGGTGGCGGTGAACGATCGACCAGCTCTACTGGGCCGTACCAGGGCGAGTACTGGCGCGACGAGCTGGGCACCTACCAGTACACGTTGACCAAAGGGCTGCATCGAGGCGGAAGACGGCGGAGCAAGACCGTCTCCGACGCCGCGACTCCGCCGCCGCCGAAGTGGCCCGCCCGGCGGCGCCGAAGGCGGAGAAGACCGCGTTGGCCTGTCGGTTGCGATCTGCGCAAGCGTCCCCAGCCAGTGGCCCAGCCATGAGCGAGCCGGGCGGACCCTCCCTCGTTCCGCGGCTCTCGGCCTCCTGGAGGCCACCCTGGTGGTCATGGGAAAT
>ERZ1370068.11341-contig-9963_pt1 | contig 34340 bp, 34 predicted proteins | sample MGYA00561227_ERZ1370068 | MGnify/ENA primary metagenome ERZ1370068 (study PRJEB38410, sample SAMEA6850437) | metagenome | study: Metagenomic assessment of the ecological functions of the soil: analysis of the soil microbiota associated with the...
GGTTACGTATTGCTGAGGCGGCCTTCGACGCGCGCACCGTGTCGTAGGTCGCGAGGCCGTGCTGGTCCTTGGTCGGCCGTCTCGCCGAGCAGACCGATGCCGGCCAGGCCGGTCGCCATCGCGCCGAAGCTGCAGGCAGATCAGCTCGACGGAGGCGCCCTCACCGCACTTCGCCGAGGTCGGTCGGCGTGAACTGGTTCATGATCCAGCCAGCTCGAGCCGCAGATCCTCGACCGGTCCCACGCGCATGAACGCTTCCGGCGAGAGCGTGACGTCGACGCGCCCACTGGCCGACGCGCGCCTCGTCGAGCGGGCCGACGATGCCGTTGCCGATGTCGAGCGGGTTCGTTGCGGTCCTGGTTGCGGAAGAACTCCGTCTTGCCCCAGATCACGAGCTGCTTGCCGACGCGCGCGAACAGCTGGCTGTCGAACATCTCGAACTCGAGGTAGCCCTCCGGCGAACTCGTGCTCCTGCTGGCTCGCGCCGTGGTTCCACTGCAGCTGGTCTTCGTTCCAGTGCAGGCCGAGGTAGGCGACGACCTTGCGGTGCGTGTCGTGAAGTTCTTCGCGCCCGGCGACTGGAACACGATGCCGTTGGTACTGGTGCGCGGGCGGGCCGGAATCTGCACGCCTCGTTGCCGTACAAGCCGCAGGTCGCTCGGCATCGAGGCGGCTCGTTGGGGCCTGCGCGGGCCGCGCGCGGCAGATCCGGCAGCAGGGTCGAGCACATCTGTACTGCACGCGCGCCTGGCGCGGCCGCGCTCGTGTTCACCTCGATGCAGTCGCCGTCGGCGTTGATGCCGATGTCGATCGCGCTGGGCTTGCCGCCGTTCGCCAGCACCGGGCAGCCGCGCTCGAGCGCGGCGTCGGTGACGTCCGTTCCCTGGCGGCGTCGGTGCAGACGCCGGTCTGCCTGTTGGACGTGCCGCCAGAGCCCAGCGCTGCAGCCTTGCCGCTTGACGAAGCTCGGGTTGTAGACGCCGTACAGCTCGACGAGCTTGGTCACGCTCGGATCACTGGCGCGTCGGCACGGTGATCTGCGCCGTCTGGCGTGTAGACCGGGTCTGGTTCGCGCGGCTCTGGGTCCGACGGTCGAAGCGGTCCTCGGTGGTGCCCCGGGATCGGAGCTGCGAGCGTGTAGCCTGCGCGCCGAGGCGCTCCGGGTTGTTCGTCACGAAGGGCAGGTCGTCCGCCGTGTCGCGCAGGCCGTCGGGACCCGACGAAGAACGGGATGGCCTTCTTGCGACCGACAGGTGGGGCGATGACGTTGAGGCCGTCGGCATCCTGTGCCCCCGGCGCGCCTGCTCAGCTGGCGAACGGTCATGTCGTCCGCGGACCCGCCTCGAACTGTCCGTACCAGTTCAGGCTCCGCGAGGTGGAGAAGTAGCCTTGTGGGTCGATCGGCGTGTTGATCGTTGCCAGGAACGAGACAGCGAGCGTGCTGCCGATCTTGTTGGTGCCCCACCGCGAGGACAGCAGGTCCGGCGCGACGGCCCGTCGAGAAGATCGCGAACCGGTTCGGGTCGGGGCGCGTGGCGAGCAGCTCCGGGATGTTGGCGTCGAAGTCGTCCCAGAAGTGCCCGACTACGCCGGCCTGCCGTGCGGAGCTGCTTCGCGAGCTGTCTTGTCGCCCGCCTTCTCGGCCTGCGCGGCCTCGGCGATGAGCGCGCGGCGCTCGCGCGTCCTGCGGGACCGCGACAGCACGTCGGCGCGCTCGGTCAGCAGGGTGCGCAGCCGGGCGTACCTCGGTCTCGCCGAGCGTCGGTCGCGCGGCGGTCAGCAGGTTCTCGCGCGAGAGCCGCGCGAACGGGCCCGCGCGGACCTGGATCAGCTGCAGGAGGCCCGGGCTTGATCGGGCCGTCGAGGGCGACCCCTGGTTGAGGTTGCAGAAGACCGCGAGCGGGAACGGGTTCTGGAACGTTCCGGCGGGGTTGTTGCAGGTTCGGTAGCGCCGGCTCGGAGTTCAGGACCTCCTTCGCGGGGCGAGCGAGCCGCGGCAGGTACTTGTAGGGGAGCAGGCCGCCGAAGAACGGCGCCTTGTTCACCACGTTCTGCTTCAGGCTGGCGGGCTGGCGACACCTTGCGGTGCGCGCCGCCGTACGAGTCGGCGCTGTTCCAGAGTGCCGCAGGCGCCGCGAGTAGATGCAGTCGAAGCTCGCCAGACCGCGGGCGAAGGAGGAACATCGAGTCGAACGGGCCCGAAGCCGTCCGGCGCGATCGCGAACTCGATCTCGGTCGAGAGGACGTGGCGGAACTGCGAAGGCGACGTCACGTCGTCCGCCGGCGGGTTCGCGCCGACGAAGAGGCAGCCGCGTCTCGTAGAAGCCTGCGGATCGAGAGCTTGCGCTCCCCGGGCAGTGCCCCACTCCAGGGCCGCGTGCGCCGACCGGGCGATGCCCATCCCCGCAATCAGCACGCTGCCCAGCGCCAGAGCCGCAAGTCGGCCCGCAGCCAGCCTTCCCCTCATCGCATTCCCCTCTTTGCCTTCCCCATGGCGACCGCCGCCGTCCTCCCTCAGCGCCGCGGTCGCGCTCTCATCGAGCGCCTCCCCGCAGCTGCGCGGGGCAGCACGGCCCAGCCTCTATCTCATGTTGCTGCGCTGACCTCGGTACGGTGACGACCACGAATCGCGCGTGACTCCGGACCGCGCGTGGCGGATCGATCAACGCCTGTGTGCGCGGTCAAGGCCGGTCCCCACCGGCGCGATTGCGCGGAAAGCAGCGGCCGAATCCGCAATGAAACGCGTTGCGAACGCGCTCAGGAGAGGCTTCCGGGCGGTGCTCTGAGGGCGCTCGCCGGACATGAAGCCTATTCACCGGTGCCCGTGGCGGGCTGCATCCGGCTCCGCCTTCGGAAGCATCTCGTACCAGTTCTCGCCGCCGTCGTTGGACCGCAGCACGTTGCCGCCCTGACCCACCATCCAGCAGACCTGCGGGGTCGCGCAGGTCACGTCGCGGAAGTAGCCGTGCTTGTCCGCGGCGGAAGCGGCCGGATCCTCTCGTCGGTCGCCTTCCGCGCTCGAGGCGCTGCCAGATGCTTGCCGCCGTCGGTGCTGATCCGGCGCAGGCCCTTCTCGCCGACGGCGATCAGGTGGTCGTTCTCGCCGAACGCGCCCGCGAACATCGCCTGCTTGCGACCCCGTCTGCAGATAGTCCCCAGCTGCGGCCGCCGTCCTCGCTCTATCAGCGCGACGCCGCCGAGGCCCGTGATCAGGCCGTGGTCAGGGTCCTTGAACTTCACGTCGAACAGGAACGGCGTCTCGATGACCTCGACCTTGACCGACGGCTGGGCCGCGATCTTGGTCTGCCCGAAGGCTTCATGTCGACGCCTTCCTGATCGAGCGGCGTCGCGTTCTTGATCTTGATCCGGTCCTGGTTGATGCCTTCGTTCTCGAGGAACTTCTGGATCTCGTCCGCACGCGCGTCGGCCAGGCTGGTGTCGCCGGCCTTCTTCAGCTCCTCGGCGGTCAGCATCCCCTCGATCTGGATCTTCAGGTACGCCTTGTCCGCGAGCACTTCGGCGGCGGCGAAGATCTTGTCCCAGTTCTCCTTCGGGACCTTCCCTCTCGCCGACCGGGAACGAGGATGTCGTCGAAGTGGACGGTGCCCCTTGATGTGGGCGCGCTCCCAGGTCTGGCCGCCGTCGTCGGTGCGGGAAGATGTAAGCCGTACTCGCCGGCCATCCAGCCGTGCTGCGTGATCGACGAAGAAGACGTCGTTCAGGAAGATGTCGTCGTAGAGCTTCTCGCCCTTCGCGGCCTTGTCGAGCTCCTCCTCGGACGAGGTACTTCCAGCTCGGGCTCTCCGGGGTGAGCGTGAACGAAGCGGTCTTCCCAGGTCTTGCCGCCGTCGGCCGTGTAGTAGCGCCCGCCCCAGTCGCCGACGGCCCACGCCGTGTTCGCGTCGACCGCGCGCACCGCGAACAGGTGCTGCGCCGGCTTGCGCGGGATGCTCCTGCTGCGTCCCAGGTGTCGCCGCCGTCGCGTCGTGTGGATGACGAAGCCGCGCCGACCGACCGCCCAGCCGTTCTTCGTCGTCGGCGAACGAGATGTCGTAGATCGACTGGTCGGTGTGGCCGTCGAGCTTCTTCCAGCTCTTCGCCGCCGTCCGTCGTGCGGTAGATCGCGCCGAAGTAACCCGCGGCCCACGAGCTTGTCCGGGCCGACGGCGGTCACCGCGTAGAGATCGTCCGGGAATGATCGATCTGCTCCTCAGCGAACTTCTCCGTGTCAGCTCTCCTTCGTGCAAGCGCTCGCGCCGAGCGTCACTTTCAGCAACGAGAAAGCGCGGCGCGCGATCGCGCCGCGATCGTCCATACGTGCTCAAGGCCCCTCCCCGTCAGAGCGCGGCGCCGGCGCCGCGCACGCCAGAGCGCGAGAATTCCCGATCCCCGGTCTACGCGCCGCAGCAAGAACGCAGCGGAGGTCCACGACGCGCCGACCGAGTGGCCGGTTCTACGACGTAGTGCGACTTGGTGTCAAGCTTCGGTGGCGAATTGAGAAACGGATGTGCAGATGACGCGCAGCGCGCACGCGCCAGATTCGGGACTTGCGCGGTCGGGCCGCGGATAGGAATTCGCGGGGTGTCAGAGGGGCGAAACGCGCGCGCGCTCGCCCGCTGCGCACGTTGGCGCGCGCGCGCGCTGGGCGTGGCAGCTTCGGGACCATCGGTCCGCTCGGACCGCGCCGTCGCGCGCGGCGAGCGCGACGCCAGCCAGCGGGCCGGCGCGTGCGCCAACGCGCTCGGACAGCCTGCGCGGGATCTACACCGACTGGGGCAGCACCTGGCGCACGCGCGTGGACGCACTTTCGGATGAGTTTCGCGCCCGCTCGATGCGCTCACCGAGTCCGCGCCGCCCGTTCCGTTCGCCGCGATCCGCGCGGAGATCGAGCGCTCGCTCGGCTCGAGCCGCCGCTTCGCCTGGATCGACCCCGAGCCGCTGGGCACCGCCTCGGTCGCGCAGGTCCATCGCGCGCGGCTCACCAGCGGCGCCGCAGTCGTGGCCATCAAGGTGCGCCACCCCGAGCTGACACCGGAGCGCGTCGAGCGATCTGCGCGATCTGCGCCGGGTGATTCCGCTGCTGCGGCCGTGGCTGCGGCCGGAAGATGCGCGCGAGCTCCTGGACGAGGTCGGCGTGGCTCCTGCGCCGCGAGCTCGACTTCGAGCTCGAGGGTCGCGGTCGCGGAGCACGTCGCCGCGGCGCTCGCCGCCGACCGCGCGTGCTCGTGCCGCGCGTGCACTGGGAGGCGACCGCGCGGAACGTGCCTGACGCTCGACTACGTGCCGCGCGTGCGCCTCGACGATCGCGTGCCGCGCTGGCGCAACGCGGCGCCCGCGCCGGAGGCGTGCCTCGCGATCGTCGTCGACGCCTACGGCCGCCAGGTCTTCGGCAACGGCCTGTTTCCACGCCGACCCGCACGTCGGGAACCTCTACCTGGTCGACGCCCCGGGCCCGCCGCGCGTCCTGTTCCTCGACTTCGGCCTGGCCGAGCGGCTCTCCCCGAGGTTCGCGAGGAGCTCCGGCTCAGGCTCCAGGCGCTGCTGAAGCGCGACGTCGACGGCCTGCTCGCCGGGCTCCGCGCGGCTGCGGCGCGGTGATTCCGGGCCGCGAGGCTGGGCCCGCGACGCCGCCCTCGAGGCGCGCGCTCGCGGCCAGCTGCGCCGGGCGCCTGGGCGCGAACAGCGCCGGGATCCAGGCGCTGAAGGAGCTCGGCAAGCGCCGTCGGTGCGCGAGAGCGGCGCCTTCCGCATCCCGCGCGAGCTCCTGCTCTGGGCGCGCACGCTCGCCTACCGTCTACAACCTGGCCGAGCGCATCGCCCCGGACGTCGACCCGATGCGCCTCTTCCTGCCGCACCTGCTCCGGTTCGTGACGGCGAGCCCCGCGCCGGGCTTCGCCTGAAGCGCGCTCGGCCTGACGAGGCGCGCGAAGCGAAGCCGCGCAGCGGGGCGTCAGCCGAGCGAAGAGCGGGTGGCCGAGCTTCGCTCGGCCGGCCCGCTAAGGCTCTACTCGACGATACGTTCTCGCGGAACAGCTTGGCGATGATCTCGAGCGTGCGCACCGCGGTCGGCGGTCGACACGCTGATCAGGTCGGCGATCGACATGCGGCCATCGATCTGGGAGAGCATGAAAGCCCTCGTCGGGCTGCGAGGCGCAGCTTCATGATCTGCGCCGTCGTCACCTTGAGCCGCGCAGCACGTGGCCCTGGTCGCCGATCTCCTTGGCCCACGACTGCGCGCGCTCGTTGCGCACCAGCTGCAGGCTAGCCCTGCACGTCGAGCCGCTCGGGCTGCTCCTTCGAGAGCTTGCGCAGCTCGGTGCCAGGCGTCGTCGTAGCGCGCCTTCCTTGTAGGCGAGCGAGCGCCGACTGGATCTGCGTGTCGGGATCGTCGTCGGCGTCGAACTCGATCACCGCGGGCCGCTCTTGGGCGTGTCGTCCTCGTCGGTGACCGGCGCGCGCGGCTGGCTGCTTCGCGGCAGGCTTCGGCGGGCGCGGCCTCTCGCCGCGGGCTTCGGCGGCGTGACGGCCTTCTTGGCCGGCGCCGCCTTCTTCTGCCGGGCCGCCTGCTCCTCGTGGGCGGTCTCGAGGTAGTCGTGGACGGCCTGGTTCTCCGGGTCGAGCGCGCGCGCCTGCTCCCAGCAAGAGATCGCCGCTTCGAGGTCGCCCAACCCGTAGTGGTTGAGCCCCCGCTTCAGGAGGCGAGTGACTTCAGCGTGTCGCGCGTCGTCCACTACTCAGCCCTTGACCGCGACCTCGTCGCCCTGCTGGTACATGCTCGCAAGCCGCTCGATCTCTTCGGGGTGAGCGTGCCGCGCGGGTTGACCTGATCGACTGGGCGCGTCCGGTGGCGAGATCGCGCGCCGAGACCGACACGATGCCGTTCGCGTCGATGTCGAAGGAGACCTCGATCTCCGGCTCGCCCCTTCGGCCCGGGCGGATGCCGGCGAGCACGAACTCGCCGAGCAGATCGTTGTCGTCGCGCGCGTTCGCTACTCGCCCTGCAGCACGCGGATCTTCACCGCCGTCTGGTTGTCGCGCGTGGTGGTGAAGATCTCCTGCGCGCGAGGTCGGCACCGTGGTGTTGCGCTCGATCAGCTTGGCGAAGTGCCCGCCGAAGGTCGCGATGCCGAGCGAGAGCGGCGTCACGTCGAGCGAGCAGCAGGTCCCTCCGTTCTCCTCGGAGCAGCATCGCGCGCCTGGATCGCCGCGCCGACCGCGACCACCTCGTCGGGGTTCACGCCCTTGTGCGGGCGTCTTGCCGAAGAAGCTCGCGACCAGCTTCTGCACCAGCGGCATGCGCGTCTGGCCGCCGACCAGCAGCACCTGGTCGATCTGCTTCACGGTGAGCTTCGGCGTCGCTCAGAGCGCGCTGCACGATCGGCTCGGTCGCGCTGCGACCAGCTCGCCGACGAGCTCCTCGAGCTTCTCGCGCGTGAGCAGCACGCTCAGGTGCAGCGCGTTCTCCTCCGCGTCCGCCGCGATGAACGGCAGGTTGATCTCGGTCGACTGCAGCTGCGAGAGGTCGCACTTCGGCCTTCTCCGCCGCGTCCTTCAGGCGCTGCAGCGCCATCGGGTCGCCGCGCAGGTCGAGACGCCTTCCTTCTCCTGGAACTCGCTGAGCAGGTGCTCGACGATCTTGCGGTCGAAGTCCTCGCCGCCGAGCTGCGTGTCGCCCGAGGTCGCGAGCACCTCGATCACGCCCTCGCCCATCTCGCAGGATCGAGATGTCGAAGGTGCCGCCGCCCAGGTCGTAGACCGCGATCGTTCTCGGTCTTGTCGCGGCCGAAGCCGTAGGCGAGCGCCGCGGCGGTGGGCTCGTTGATGATGCGCAGCACCTCGAGGCCGGCGATGCGTGCCGGCGTCCTTGGTGGCCTGGCGCTGCGCGTCGTTGAAGTACGCGGGCACGGTGATCACGGCCTGCTGCACCGGCGTCGCCGAGATACTCCTCGGCGACGCGCCTCATCTCGCGCAGCATGATGCCGGAGATCTCCGGGCATCGTGTACACGCGGCCGGCCGACGCGCACGCGCGCGTCGTCGTTCGGGCCCTGCACGAGCTCGTACGGGCAGAGCTCCTTGAACTCGCTGACCTCGGGCGAGTCGAAGCTGCGCCCGATCAGGCGCTTCGCCGCGTAGACCGTGTTGCTGCGCGTTCGTGACCGCCTGGCGCTTGGCGAGGTGCCCGACCAGGCGCTTGCCGTCCTCGGTGACGGCGAACATCGACGGCGTCGTCTTGTAGCCGCCCGTGTTCGGGATCACGACCGGCTGGCCGTCCTCGAGGATGGCCACGCACGAGTTCGTGGTTCCCAGGTCGATTCCGATCACTCGACTCATGGCGTTCCCTTCGCGGCGTCCAGACACCCTAGAGTGTCTGGAGCGCCTGGCGGATCTCCTTGTCCATCGGATCGAGCTCCCACGCGCGCTGCAGGTGCTTGCGCGCCTTCTGTCGCGTCGCCGGCCTTGCGATAGATCTCGCCGGCGCGCTTCCGGAACGCGGACGTTCTCTTCCTCGAGCGCGACCGCCGCGCTCGGCGTAGAGCGCCGCCTTCTCCGAGCTCGCTCCGATCGTGAACAGAGCAGCTCGCGCGAGCTTGAACGCGAGCTCCGCGTCGGTCGGGCGAGAGCTGCGCGGCTTCCTCGAGCAGCTCGGCGGCCGCCGGCGCGATCGCCCGTCGAGCAGCATCTCGGCCTTGCGCCGCACGCGGCAGCGCGCTCCGCGTTCGCGCGCGGCAGGACGCTCGGCGAGCTCGTCGTGGTACGTTCTTCTCGCGCGGGTCGAAGGCGAGCGCGAGCTCGACGCAGCTGCGCCGGCGCGCGCCCAGTCGCCGCCGTCCTTCTGCAGCATCCGCCGCCTCGAACTGCTTCGTTCGCGCGCGCGCGGCTCTGCTCGAGCTGGCGCTGCAGCGAGACGAGCATGAGCCCCGGCGACTGCAGGCCCGAGGCGGCTGCGCAGCGACGAGCCGCGCGCGCCCGGCGACGGCCGCGCGCGAGATCGAGGTCGGCGGCGGCGCGCGGTCGCGGCGCGCGCTCGGCGGTGGTCGGGCGTCGAGCGAGCGGTCGTAGGCGCCGCGCGCAGCTTCGGGTCGCGCAGGACGTCGTGCGCCGCGACGATGCGCTTGTAGATCTCGTTCAGCGAGCTCGCTGCGTACGGCCCGAGCTCCTTCTTGAAGTAGCGGTCCGGGTGGTAGCGTCTTCGAGCGCTCGAAGAACGCCGTCGCGAATCGTCGGCGCGACTCGGCGTCGCGGCGGCACGCCCAGCACGTCGTAGTAGTTCAGCGTGGGCAGCGCGCGGCGAGCTCGCGGATCTCGCGCTGGAACGCCTCCGGCAGGTCCACGCGCGCATTCGCTCGCGCAGCCTCGACCGAGGCCGCTTCGCGGTCGGAGCTCGAACTCAACCGGCCTCCACGCCAGTGCGCAATTCGCCCCAGCAGAGCACATCGAGGGTAGGCTGCGGCGGGAAGTTGAGCGCGCGTGGCGCGTCGTGCGCGCTGTCGCGTCGCGCGCGGAGGCGATCAGCAACTCGAGGATGGCCTTCTGCGCGTGCAGGCGGTTCTCGGCCTGGTCGAACACGATCGAGCGCTCGGACTCGAGCACGCTCGGCGGTGATCTCCTCGCCGCGGTGCGCGGGCAGGCAGTGCAGGACTACGCGCGTCGGGCGCGCGGCGAGCAGCTCGCGTTGACCTGGAACGGGCGGAAGCACGCGCCGGCGCGGCTCGGCTTCGCTCTCCTGTCCCATGCTGGCCCACACGTCCGTGTAGAGCGAAGCGCCGCGCCCTTCACCGCCTCGCGCGGGTCGGCCACGAAGCGGATCTGCGCCGCCGCGCTTCGCCGCCGCGCTCGAGCGCCGCGCGCACGAGCGCCGCGTCGGGCGCGTAGCCCGGCGGCGTCGCACACGACCAGCTGCATGCCCAGGCACGCGGCCAGATTGATCAGCGAGTGACACACGTTGTTGCCGTCGCCGACGTAGCTCGAGCTGGTCGCGGCGCAGGTCGCCGTGCTCCATGATCGTGAGCGCGTCGGCCATCGCCTGGCACGGGTGGAGCCAGTCGGTGAGCGCGTTGATCACCGGCACGCTCGCGTGCGCGGCGAGCGTCTGGATCACGTCGTGGCCGTAGATGCGCGCGACGATCGCGTGGCACCAGCGCGACAGGTTGCGCGCCACGTCCTCGGTCGGCTCGCGCTCGCCGATCTGCACCTGGCCCGGGCGGCAGGTAGACCGGGAAGCCGCCCAGCTCGACCACGCCGACCTCGAAGGTCACGAAGGTGCGCAGGCTCGGCTTGGCGAAGTAGAGCAGGATCGAGCAGCCCTCGAGCGAGCGCACCGGCACGCGCCGACGGCGCAGGTCGCTTCAGCTCGCCCGCGCGCGCGAGCATGGCCTCGATCGCGTCGCGCGGCCAGTCGGCGATCGAGAGGAAGTCCTTCGGGTGCCCGCGCTCAGCTGCTTCGTGCGGACAAGCTTCGTCCCCACGCCGCCGTCGGTGAAGATCTCGAGCAGGAGCGCGTGCGGCACGCGCCCGTCGATGATGTGCGCCGCGGTGACGCCGCGCTCCATCGCGTGCACCGCGCACTCGAGCTTCGGGATCATGCCGCCCTTCACGACCCCGGCGGCGATCGCGCGCTTCACCTCGGCCTCGGTCATCTGGTGGATCAGCTGCTTCGCGTCGTCGAGCACGCCCTCGACGTCGGTCAGCAGGATCAGCTTCTCGGCCGCGAGCGCCTCGGCGATCGCGCCGGCGGCGGTGTCGGCGTTCACGTTGTGGGTGTTGCCGTCGGCGTCGACGCCGACCGGCGCGACCACGGGGATGAAGCCGTCCTTGGTCAGCGTGCGGATCAGCGACGCGTCGACCCGCTCCGGCGTGCCGACCCGGCCGAGGTCGCGGCCGCCCGGGCCGAGCAGCGTCTTCACGCGCAGGAAGCCGCCCGCGTCCTTGCCGGTGAGGCCGATCGCGCTGGCCGCCGGCCTCGCCGATCAGCGACACGATCTCGCCGTTGATCGTGGCCGCCGAGCACCATCTCGACCACGTCCATGGTCTCTTCGTCGGTGACGCGCACGCCGTCGACGAACTCGGTCTGCTTGCCGAGCCGCGTCAAGCAGCTGGCCGATCTGCGGCCCGCCGCCGTGCACGATCACCGGCCGCAGCCCGATGAAGCGCAGCAGGGTCACGTCCTTCGCGAACGACGCCTTCAGCGCGTCGTTCTCCATCGCCGCGCCGCCGTACTTGATCACGACCGTCTTCTCGAAGAAGGCCCGGATGTACGGCAACGCCTCGACCAGCGTGTTCGCCTTGCGGATCAGCTCTTCCATGACCACGCCTAGAGGATGAAGCGCGCGAGCTCGCGGTCGCCCGCGATCTCGGTCAGTCGGTCGCGCACGCGCGCGCGCGTCGAAGACTTCGCTCGAGCCGCCGCGGTCGGGCGCCTCGAACGAAGCGTCTCGTCGAGCAGTCTCTCGAGCACCGTGTGCAGGCGGCGCGCGCCGATGTTCTCGGTCGAGCGATTCACTTCGGCGGCGATGCCGCGCGATCTCGCGCGATCGCGTCGCGGCTTGAACTCGAGCCGCACGTTCTCGGTCGCGAGCAGCGCCTGGTACTGCTTCACGAGCGCATTGTGCGGCTCCGTCGAGGATCCGCACGAATGCCGCCTCGTCCGAGCGCCTCGAGCTCGACGCGGATCGGGAAGCGGCCCTGCAGCTCGGGGATCAGGTCGCGACGGCCGCGAGACGTGGAACGCGCCCGCCGCGATGAACAGCACGTGGTCGGTGCGCACCGTGCCGTGCTTGGTCTGCACGGTCGTGCCCTCGACGATCGGCAGGAGGTCGCGCTGCACGCCCTCGCGCGAGACGTCGGCGCCGTGCGTGCTCGCGCGCCGCGCGATCTTGTCGATCTCGTCGATGAACACGATCCCGGTCTGCTCGACCCGCTCGCACCGCGCTCGCTCGCGCACGGCGTCCTGGTCGATCAGCCGCGCCCGCCTCGTCGTCGCGCGAGGATCTCGCGCGCCTGCGGCGACCTTGACGCGCCGCGCGCGGGTGCGCTTGGGCATCAGGTTGCCCGATCAGGTCCTTGCAGCGAGACGCCCATCTCCTCGATGCCCTGCGGCGAGAAGATCTCGAGCATCGGGCCGCTGGCGCTCGCGGCAGCTCGAGCTCGACCTCGCGCTCCTCGAGGCTCGCCGCGCGCGCAGCATCTCGCGCATGCCGCTCGCGGGTCGGGTCGGAGCCGGCCGACCGCCGTGCCCATCGTCGACCTGGGCGCGCGGCGGTAGCAGCGCGTCGAGCAGCCGCTCCTCGGCGATCGCGCTCGCGCCGACGCGCGCACCTTCGCGCGTCTCCTCCTCGCGCACCAGCTTGACGCCGACCTCGGTCAGGTCGCGCACGATCGACTCGACGTCGCGGCCGACGTAGCCGACCTCGGTGAACTTCGACGCCTCGACCTTGACGAACGGCGCCTGCGCGAGCTTGCGCGAGCCGGCGCGCGATCTCGGTCTTGCCGACGCCGGTCGGCCCGATCATGAGGATGTTCTTCGGCGCGATCTCGTCGCGCAGATCGCTCGGCACCTGCTGGCGGCGCCAGCGGTTGCGCAGCGCGATCGCGACCGCGCGCTTCGCGGCGTGCTGGCCGACGATGTAGCGGTCGAGCTCGGAGACGCACCTCGCGCGGCGTGAACGTCTCCTCACAGCTCGAGCTCCTCGATGGTGAGCTGGTCGTTGGTGTAGAGGCAGATCTCGGCGGCGATGCGCAGGCCTGCGCTCGGCGATCTCGCGCGCCGACAGCTCGCGTCGCGTCGAAGAGCGCGCGCGCGCGGCGAGCGCGTAGGTTCCGCCCGAGCCGATCGCGGCGACGCCGCCGTCAGGCTCGATCACGTCGCCGGTGCCGGAGATCACCAGGACGATCGTCCGCGTCGGCGACCATCAGCAGCGCCTCGAGCCGGCGCAGCGAGCGGTCGGTGCGCCAGTCCTTCGCGAGCTCGACCGCGGCGCGGCGCAGGATCGCCGCCGCGCTCCTCGAGCTTGGCCTCGAAGCGCTCGGCGAGCGCGACGCGTCGGCGGTCGAGCCGGCGAAGCCCGCCAGCACCTTGCCGTTGCGCAGGCGCTGCACCTTGCGGGCGCGGTCCGCTTCATCACGGTCTGGCCCAGCGTGACCTGGCCGTCGCCCGCGATCGACGACGCTCTTCGCACGCCGTCACCGCGACGACGGTGGTGCCGTGAAGCTCCGCGCTCAACCTAATCCTCTCCCGCGCCCGAGGGTGCGCGCCCGGTACACGCGCGCGAGCCGCTCGGCCGAGACATGGGTATAGCGCTGGGTGGTGGAGAGCCGCTCGTGGCCGAGCAGCTCCTGGATCGCGCGCAGGTCCACGTCCGCGTCGAGCAGGTGCGTGGCGTAGGAGTGGCGCAAGCGTGTGCGGGCTGGCCGGCCGCGCGATGCCCGCGACCAGCATGCGCCGGCGCAGGATCACGCGGACGCCGCGGTCGGAGAGCGCCGCCGCGCGCGTTGGTGAAGAGCGGCTGCGCGAGGAGGCCCCGCGGCTCGCGCGCGCGCGAGCCAGTCCGTCCGAGCGCCGCGCGGGCGGCCGCGGGAACCGGCACGACGCGCCCTTCGCTGCCCTTGCCGCGCACGCGCAGCTCGCGGCGGTCGGCGTCCCAGTCGCGCACCCGCAGCGCGGCGAGCTCGCCCACGCGCAGCCCGGTGCCGTAGAGGAGCTCGAACAGCGCGCGGTCGCGCAGCCGCGAGCTCGCGGCGCGCGCGCGGGTCGTCGGCCTCGACCAGCTCTCTCGCAGTCCTCGCGCCGAGAGCGGCGACGGCAGGCGCCGCTCTCGCTTGGGCCCGGGCAGACCCTCGGTCGGATCGCGCCTCGCGCCCGCCGCTCTTCACGCGGAAGCGGAAGAACGCGCGCAGCGCCGCGAGCCGGCGAGCGTTGCGGGTCGACGCCTTGTGCGCGCGGTGGAAGCTCGCCGAGGTACGAGCGCACCGCGAGCGACTCGACTCGTCGAGCCCGCCCGCGCGCGCGCACTCGGGGCGCTCGGCCAGCCGCGCGCGCCTCGCCGCAGATACGCGCGCAGCGTGTGCGGCGAGAGCGCGCGCTCGGCCGGCGAGGTAGCGCTCGAACGCGCAGGAGCGCGCTCGCGTGTCGGCCGGGCTCATGGCGCCTGACCGCCTGAGTCCAGGCGGCCAGGTCGGATCGAGCGCGCGCGCGACCAGCCGCGCGTGGCGCTCGCTGCCGTTTCGCGCGCCGGCGCTCGGCGAGCGGCGGGAACAGGCCGAAGTTCACGTTCATCGGCTGGAAGTGGCGCGGGTCCGCCTCGCGCAGGTGGCGCAGCAGCGCGCCCGAGCGCCGTCGTCGCGGGCGGCAGCGGCGCCTCGGCGCCGCGCGCCTCGCGGCGACGAACAGCCCGGCGAGCAGGCCCAGCGCCGCCGACTCGACGTAGCCCTCGACGCCGGCCATCTGCCCGGCGAAGTGGAGCGCGGCCGGCGCGCGGTGCGCGAGCCGCTCGTCGAGCAGCTCGGGCGCGCGGATGAAGCGTGTTGCGGTGCACCGAGCCGAAGCGCGCGAACACCGCCTGCTCGAGCCCCGGGATCGTGCGGAAGATCCGCCGCTGCTCGCCGATCCGCAGCTTCGTCTGGAAGCCGACCAGGTTGTAGAGCGTGCCCGGCCTTGTCTTCCTGGCGCAGCTGCACGACCGCGTACGGCGTCGCGGCCGCCGCGCGGATCGACGAAGCCCGACCGGCTTCATCGGCCCGAACGCGAGCGTCTCGGCGCCGCGCTCGGCCATCACCTCGATCGGCAGGCAGCCCTCGAAGTAGCGCGGCTCCTCGAACGCGTGCAGCGGCACCTTGTCCGCCGCGACGCAGCTCCGTCGACGAAGCGCGTGGTAGCCGCTCGCGGTCGAGCGGCGCGTTCGAGGTAGTCGCCTCGTCGCCGCCTTGCCGCTCAGCGCGAGGCGCGGAACAGCCGCTCGTGGTCGAGGCTGTCGGCGTACACGACCGGCGCGATCGAGTCGTAGAAGTAGAGCGAGTCGCCGCACAGCGTCGCGCACGCGCGCGGCCAGCGCGTCGGACGGTGAGCGGGCCGCGTGGCCACGATCGCGAGCCCGTCGGGCAGCTCGGTCACCTCCTGCGCACGAGCGCGATGCTCGGCTCGGCCTCGATCGCGCGCGCCGATCTCGCGCGCGAACGCGACGCGGTCGACCGCCAGCGCCGAGCCGGCGGGCACGCGGTGCGCGTCCGCCGCCGCCAGCACGAGCGAGCCCGCGCGGCGCAGCTCCTCGTGCAGAGAGCCCGACCGCGTTCTCGGGCGACGTCGGAGCGCAGGCTGTTCGAGCAGACGAGCTCGGCCAGCTCGTCGGTCTGCGTGCGCCGGCGAGCTCGCGCTCGGGCTGCATCTCGAACAGCCGCACCGGGACGCCGCGGCGCGCGAAGCTGCCACGCCGGCCTCGCAGCCGGCGAGCCCGCCGCCGATCACCTGAACCGGTTCCGTCATCCGTCCGGGAACATAGCGCTCAGGGCACGGAGCCGAGCGCGAGCTCACCGCGGGACATCGGCCGCGGTCCGATGTCGGCGAGCGGGCCGCAAGCGACGAAGGCGCGCGCAGCGAGCCGCAGGCGAGCGAGTCGGGTACGACTCAGCCGCGTCCCCTCGCGCTGGACGCGGCCGTCGAGCTCGAGCTCGAGCAGCGCGCTGGCCAGCTCGCGCGGCGCGGCCCGAGCTGCGCGCCAGCGCGCGTCGACGTCGCAGGGGCCGTCGGCCAGGGAGCTCGAGTACCGCGCGCGCCGCGGGCGAGGCGTCCGGGACCAGCGGCGCTGGACTGGCCGCACCGCGAGCGGGCCGAGCACCGCGGCGCGCAGGTCGTCCGCGTCGAGGATCGGCGTCGCGCTCGTCGCGCAGCAGCCGATTCGTGCCCGCGACACTGCTCGGCGTCGATCGGGTCCGGGACGACCAGCGACCTCGCGGCCCTGCTCGAGCGCGTGGCGCGCGGTCCAGAAGCGACCCGCTCTTCTCGCGCGCCTCGACGACGAGCGTCGCGCCCGCGCGAGCCCGCTGATCAGCCGGTTCCGCTCCGGGAAGTGGTACGGGCGCCGTCGGCGTCTGGCAGGCGCTCGAGAGCCACGCACCGCCGGCGGCGAGGATCCGGTCCGCCAGCCGCCGCTGGCCGGGTGGAGTCACGATCGACAGGCCCGACGCCAGCACAGCCACCGTGCCGCCCGCGGGCGTCGAGCGCGCCCTCGTGCGCGCGCCGCAGTCGATGCCGTAGGCGAGGCCGGAGACGATCGTCGCCCCGGCGCGCGCGAGCTCGGCGGCGAATGCGCGGGCAGTTGCGCGGCCGCGCGCGTCGACGGCCGGCGCGAGCCGACGATCGCCAGGCTCGGGACCGCGGTGAGCGCAGGCCCGCGCACCCAGACGAGCAGCGGCGGGTCCGGGATCTCGCGCAGCGCCGCGCGGGAACTCGGCGATCGGCCGCGAGCGAGCGCGCGGATCCCGGCGGCGCCGCGCCCGCTCGAGGCTCCGCTCGCCGGCGCGACTCGGGATCCGGCCGCGCGCAACCTGCGATCAGCCTGCTTGCAGGGCAGCTGCGCGCGCGAAGCCCTCGAGCGACGCGGCGCGCGTGCGCTCGCGGAGAGCCCGGCAGCGGCGCTCAGGGCGGCGCGAGCGACGAGTTCGTCGTCCATCCGCAACTCCGCGGGACCGTCGGGGCGAGCGGCAGAGCCGGGTTGGGTCCCCGGCGATCACCTGTACAGTAGCCGCCCGTGTCGGACCCGCTCGCGCGCACCCCGGGCTCGCTGCTCCTCGCCTATGCGGCGCCCTACTTCGCCTACGTGGCGCTCGGCGCCGTCGCGGAGCTGCCCGCGCGACGCGCGTGGGTGTACGGCGCGCGCGCGTCGCGGTCGACCGGCGCGCTGGCCTGGTTCTGGCGCAGCTATCCGGCCGCTGCGCGGTGCGCGCCCGCTCGCCGGCTCGCTCGCGCTCGGGCGCGGCCGCGGGTCTCGCCGGGCGGCGCTCTGGGTCGGCCTGGTCGCGCCCGTTCGCGCAGTGGGGGCGCGGCGGCGTGGCCCTGAGCCGGCGTGGGCGGCGCGCGCCGCGGTCGGCGACCGCGCTGCCTGCCGCCGATCTTCGAGGAGCTCCTGTTCCGCGGCTGCGCTGCTTCCGGTCGCAGTCTTGTGGGAGCGTGCGCGCGCGGCGAAGACGCCGCGCCCTTCGGCGACGCGCTCGATCGCGCGGCGCTCGGCGACGCGTCGCGCCCGGCAGCTGGAGCCTGCTCGCGGTCGCGGTCTCGAGCGCGTCTTCGCCGCCGGCCACCATCCCGCCGAGTGGCTGGCCGCGCTGGCCTACGGCGCGCTCATGGTCGCGCTCTGGACTGCGCGCGGCGACCTCGTATCATGCATTTCCGCCCACGCGGTCACGAACGCGGCCCTCGCGCGTCTGGGTACGCGAGCGGGGAATGGATGTATCTGGTAAGCGCGATGGCCGAGATCCCGCAGAGCTACGACCCTGCCAAGAAGTGAGCGCGCGTGGGCCGAGCGCTGGGAGCGCGACGGCGTGTACCGCTGGGACCCGTCGCGGCCGCGCGCCGAGACCGTTCGTCCGTCGACACGCCGCCGCCCACGGTCTCGGGCTCGCTGCACATCGGCCACGCCTTCAGCTACACGCAGGCCGACGTCCTCGCGCGCGCTACCAGCGCATGACGCGGCGAGAACATCGCCTACCCGATCGGCTGGGACGACAACGGCCTGCCGACCGAGCGCCGCGTGCAGAACGTGCTTCCAGGATCCGGCCCGATCCGCGCAAGCGCCGTACGACCCGAGCTGGCGGCCGACGCCAGCGACAGACGCCGAAGGACGCGCCCGTCGAGGCAGGTCTCGCGGCCGAACTTCATCGAGGCGTGCGCGCTGCGTGACGCGCCGAGGACGAGCGGCGTTCGAGGCGCGTGTGGCGCCGGCGTCGGGTCTCTCGGTCGACTGGTCGACGCAGTACGCGACGATCGACGCGCGCTGCCGCGCGCCTCGCGCAGCTCTCGTTCCTCGACCTCGTGCGCGAAGGGCGAGGTGTACCAGAAGTCGCGGCGCCGACGGTGTGGGACGCCGACGACCAGCACCGCGGTCGCGCAGGCCGAGATCGAGGACCGCGAGCGTGCCGGGCGCCTACCACGACCTCGCGCTTCGGCGTCGAGGGCGGCGGCGAGTTCACGATCGCGACCACGCGGCCCGAGCTGCTGCGGCGCGTGCGTCGGCGTCGTCGCGCATCCGAACGACGAGCGCTACCAGCACCTCTTCGGCAAGCGCGCGCGCACGCCGCTCTTCCGCGCGCCGGTGCCGATCCTGCCGAGTCGGAGCACGCCGATCCCGAGAAGGGCACCGGCATCCTCATGGTCTGCACGTTCGGCGACCAAGCCGACGTCGAGTGCTGGCAGGAGCAGCGAGCTGCCGCTGCGCCAGCTCATCGGCGCGACGGCCGCATCGCGCGCGGTCCGCTTCGGCGAGCGCCGTTCGAGAGCCGCGATCCCGACGGCGCGCGATCGCGCGTGCGCGCGAGCTCGCGGGCAAGACCGTCAAGCAGGCGCAGGCGAAGAGTCGTCGAGCTGCTGCGCGCCGCGGGCGCGCTCGCGGCGAGCCGCGCGCGATCGACGCACGCCGGTGAAGTTCTACGAGAAGCGGCACCCGCCCGCTCGAGTTCGTCCCGACGCGCCAGTGGTTCGTGCGCGCTGCTCGACCACACGGACGCGAGCTGCATCGAGCAAGGGCCGCAAGATCGCAGTGGCACCCCGGCTTCATGCGGCGCGCTACGAGAACTGGACGCGAGAGCCTGAACTCAGGACTGGTGCGTCAGCCGCCAGCGCTACTTCGGCGTGCCGTTCCCGGTCTGGTATCCGCTCGACGCCGACGGCGCGCCGCGACTACGACCGCCCGATCCTGCGCCGCGCCGCGAGCGCCTGCCGATCGATCCGATCGACCGACGCGCCGCCCGGCTACAGCGCCGACGCAGCGCGAGCAAGCCCGGCGGCTTCGCGGGCGATCCCGACGTCATGGACACCTGGGTCGACGTCGTCGCTCACGCCGCAGATCGTGAGTCGACTGGCCGACTCGACCCGACGCGCCACGCGCAGCATCTTCCCGATCGACATGCGCCCGCAGGCGCACGAGATCATCCGCACCTGGGCTGTTCTACACGATCGTGAAGGCGCTGGCTGCACGAGGCGCGAGATGCCCTGGCGCAACGTGGCGATCTCCGGCTGGATCCTCGACCCCGACCGCAAGAAGATGTCGAAGTCGAAGGGCAACGTCGATCACGCCGATGGCGCCTGCTCGACGAGCACTCGCGTCGACGGCGTGCGCTACTGGGCGGCGCGCGCGCGGCTCGGCGTCGACACGGCGCTTCGACGAGCAGGTCATGAAGCTCGGCCGGCGGCTGGCGACCAAGCTCGCCAACGCCGGGCGCTTCGCTGCTGCTGCAGCTCGAGCGCGCGGGCGCGACGCGAGGCGACACACGGCGCGGCGCGCGATCGGCCACCCGCTCGACGTCGACTTCGCGGCGCGGCTCGCGGAGCTCGTCGAGACCGCGCGACCGCGGCGTTCCGCGACTTCGACTTCGCGCTCGGCGCTGCACGCGAGCGGAAGAGGCCTTCTGGGACTTCTGCGACAACTACCTCGAGATCGTGAAGGTGCGCGCGTACGCCGAGGCGCCTCGCCCGAGCGCGAGTCGGCGCTCGCGACCCTGCAGCTCGCGCTGCGCGTGTTCCTGCGCCTGTTCGCGCCGGCGCTCCCGTTCGTGACGGAAGAGGTCTGGTCCTGGCGCTTCGCGGGCGCGGGACGCGCGCAGTCGATCCACGACCAGCCCCTGGCCGACGGCGGCGGAGTTCGCCGGCATCCCGCTCGAGCGCGCGGGGCGCGCCTACGCGCGCGGCCTGCGAGGTCTCGACCCGCATCCGCGGCGCGAAGACGAGCGCGAAGAAGAGCCTGCGCTGGCCCGTCGTCGCGGCTCGAGGTGCGCGTGGCGCCGAGCCGGACCTGCGCCGCGCTCGCGCCGTGCTCGGCGACGTGCTGGCCGCGGGCGTGGTCGACACCTCGGTGTGTCGCCTCGCTCCGGAGCCAGCCGAGCGACGGGCGCGCTGTTCGCAACCGAGGTCGAGCTGGCCGCGCAAGCCGCCGAGTGATCGCCGACCTGGAGGCGCGCGCGTTCGACGCGGCCGGCGGCGCACGTCGAGAGGCTGGGCGGCTGGCGTCTGCGCGCGACCTCCGGCGTGACCCGGCGCGCGAACTCGGCCTGGACGCAGCGGCGCGGTCGACGGCCTGCGCGCGCGCGATCGCGCGCAGCGAAGCGTTCTACGCCGGGCGCGGCCAGCCCGCGATCTTCTCAGCTCTGTCCGCTCTCGCCGCCCGGACTTGACGAGGCGCTCGCGACGCGCGGCTACGCGATCGACGCGCCCGGTCGCGATCCTGACGGCGCCGCTCGCGCGAGCTTTCGGCCGAGGCACCCGCCGGCGTCGACGTGCGGGTCGACCGCGAGATCGCCGACGACTGGTTCGAGCTCTGGGCGGGCGCGCGCGCTTCGCGGAGGTGCAGCCGGCGTACCGCGGCATCCTCGAGCGGATCGGCGCGTCGGGAGCGCGCGCGCCGGGTACGCGCTGGCGTCGCTCGGCGGAGAGCCGGCCGCCACCGCGCTCGGCGTCGCCGACGGGCCGTGGCTCGGCGTGTTCTCGGTCGCGACGTTGCCGGAGTTCCGGCGCCGCGGCGCGCCGACCGCCCTGCTCCGCGCGCCTCGGCCCGCTGGGGCGCGACGCTCGGCGCGACCGCGCCTACCCGCAGGTCGAGCGCGACAACCGGATCGCCTTCGACCTCTACCTGCGCGACGGGTTCCGCGAGGTCTACGGCTACCCTACCGGGTGAGGGGCGGCGGCTAGCCTCGCCCGCCAGCGCGAGCTGACGCGCTCGGCCTGCGTCAGGTGCGGTTTGTCGAGCATCTGGCCGTCGAGCGCCGACCGTACCCAGCTCCCGGGTTCGCGCGAAACGCGGCGATCACCCGGCGCGCGTGCGCGACCTCTTCCGGTGTCGGCGCTGAACGCGCGCTGGATCACCGCGACCTGGTCGGGGTGGATCGCGATCTTGCCCGTGAAGCTGTCCATGCGCGCGCGCGCGCAGGTCTTCTCGAGCCCGGCCGAGTCGCGGAAGTCGGGGTAGACGGTGTCGATCGGCTGGACCTCGGCCGCGACGGCGCCGGCCAGGCACAGCGCACGCGCGAGCTGGTACACGAACGGCGAGCTCGCCGTCGGGCCCGCGGTTGGTGCTGGCGCCGAGCGCGGCCGGCAGGTCCTCGGCGCCCCAGGTCAGACCGGCGAGGCGCGCGCTCGCGCCCGCGTAGCTGCCCAGCTGGAACATCGCAGCTGCGGTCTCGGTCGCGACGGGGACGATGCGCGTCGCGCCCGGCGGCGATCCCCTCGCGCACCTCGAGCGCCGCCAGGTAGTGGCCGAGCCGCGCGATCTGCTCGCGCGCCCGAGTTCGGCTTTGGGCAGCTACGATCCCGTCGGGCGCGCCGGGCATGACGCCGGCGAGATCCGCGAGCGCATCGGCCGAGCCCGAGCGGATTGATCCGCACCCAGAGCTGCGAGCGCCGCGCGCGGTGCGCCGCGAGGTACTCGCGGCACCAGGGCGCGCGCCGCGGGCCGTTTCTCGGCCGCGACCGGCGTCCTCGAGGTCGAGGATCAGCAGCGTCGGCGCCGAGCGCCTCGGCCTTGGCGAGCTTCTTTCTCGCTGTCGCCGGGGACGAACAACCAGGCACGCGGCGGGCATGCGCGGAGGCGTACAGGAATCCTCCTATACTCGCGTCGAAGGGAGTCACGCATGTCCGACACCGCGCTGCGCAACGGCATCTTCCTCGCTCCGTTCCACCCCGTCGACGAGGACCCGACGCTCGCGCTGCGGCGCGACCTCGAGCTGATCGAGTACCTCGACCGGATCGGCTACGACGAGGCCTGGATCGGCGAGCACCACTCGGCGGGCTACGAGATCATCGCCTCGCCCGGAGCTCTTCATCGCCGCGGCCGCCGAGCGCACGCGCCGCATCCGGCTCGGCACCGGCGTGATCTCCGCTGCCCTACCACAACCCGCTGATGGTCGCGGACCGCATGATCCAGCTCGACCACATGACGCGCGGGCCGCGCGATGTTCGGCGTCGGGCCCGGCGCTGCTGCCGTCCGACGCGCACATGCTCGGCATCCCGGTCGCGAAGCAGCGCGACCGGATGATCGAGTCGCTCGAGGTGATCCTGCGCCTGCTCGCGGGCGAGACCGTGACCGCGAAGACCGAGTGGTTCGAGCTGCGCGACGCGCGCTGCCAGCTGCGGCCGTCACGCGGCCGCGCCCGCACATCGCCGTGGCCAGCACGGTCACGCCCTCGGGCGGCGCGCGCCGCGGGCCGCTACGGCCTGGGCATGCTGTGCGTCGCCTCGACGCCAGCCCGACGGCTTCGACGCGCTCGGCATGAACTGGAAGATCGCATGCGACTTCGCGCGCCGAGCGCGGCGGCGCAGATGGACCAGGCCGACCTGCGCCTGGTTGCGCCGATCCACGTCGCGGCCACGCGCGCAGGAAGCGCGCAGGAACGTCGAGCTCGGCCTCGAGAAGTGGGCCGCCTACTTCAACCGCATCAAGCCCCGCCGGCTTCGGCAGCCCGGCGCCGAGCGGCGACCTGGTGGACGGCCTGATCGAGTCCGGCCGCGCCGTGATCGGCACGCCCCGACGACGCGGTGGAGCTGATCGAGCGCCTCGAGAAGAAGTCGGGCGGCTTCGGCGCGTTCCTGCAGCTCGCGCACAACTGGGCCGACTTCGAGGCGACCAAGAAGTCCTACGAGCTGGTCGCGCGCCACGTGACGCCGCGCTTCCGGGGCGCCAACCGCGCGCGCGAAGCCTCACTCGCCTTCGCCGGCGACGGCGCCGCCAGGTTCATGGGCGACGCCATGGCCGCCGCCACCGCCATGATCCAGAAGCACGCGGACGAAGAAGCCCAGAAGACGCGGACCAGGAGCGGCAGCCGGCGCCTAGTCGCTCGGCTACGCCTCGGCGTGTCGGGGCGCTTCCTGGGTACTGACTGACCCTCGTGGTCCGGAAGCTGTCCCCGACGTGGAGGTCGCGCTCGTGCGCGGGTCACGAGGGCGACCGAGGGTCGACTCGCCCGCCTTCACGACGAACAGGTCGCCGATCACGTCGTCCGGAACCATCAGCGTGTTGTGCGTGAGCGGATCGCGCACTTCCTTCGCCGGGCGGTAGGCCTGGAGCCGGCGGCCGGGGACCATGCCCTGCTTGGTGCCGGCGTCGATGATCACGAAGTCCGCGTCGCCGATGCGCTGGCGGTACGGCTGGAGGGACGACGATCTGGCCCTTCACCGTCCTCGCCGCGAGCGCACCTCGGTGATCGAGCGCGGCTCTTCGGTATGAACGGCAGCCACGCGGTCGCCGGGCTGGATCTCCACGCAGGACTCGATGATCCGCGCCCAGCTCGTCTCGGGATAGAGCTGCGTGATCTCGGCCTTGCCGAGCACCTGCACGAAGTAGCCGGAGCTTCTCGCCCGTCACCGGGTGGTGTAGCGTGCGGCGCACGCGGAAGACGGTGAAGGCGTCGCCGACGTGGCCCTGGCCCTCGCCGACGGACAGGATCGTGCGCTGGCCCTGCGCGACCCAGACGTTCTCGTCATGGTTGCCCATGACGGCGCCGGAGGCCTTGAGCTCGGCGTCCGTCGACGAAGCGACAGGCCCTGGATCGTCGGGACCTCGACCTTGACTTCGGTGGTCACCTCGACGGAGTCGAGCGAGGCGAACGGATCACCCTCCTCGATGGCGCTGCGGCGCCGCGCGGCGCGTGGGCCACCGGCGCGCCTCGAAGGAGCGGCGGGCGGAAGCTGGCCGGCGGCGGCGAGGGCGCGCAGCCTCCTCGGGCGTCAGCTTGCGCATCGACCCGTTCGAGATCCAGATCAGGTCGCCGGGGTAGATCCGAGTGCGGGTCGGCGATCTTGGCCTCGTTCTCCTTCCAGACCGAGGGCCAGATCCAGGGCGTGCCGAGGTACTTCTGCGAGATCGCCCAGAGCGTGTCGCCCTTCTGGACCTTGTAGATCTGTCCCTTTCGGCCGTCGGGCGTCACGCCCTCGCCCTGCTCTTGCGCGAACGCGAGCGCGGGCAGCACGAGAAGACCGATGAGGAGCGTGATGGGGCGCAGCGAGGACATGGATTCCCCTTGTGGTCGCCCATCGGCACCGGGGAATGCGCCTTAAGTCTGATTGACTTCGCTCGGTTTCGCCAGCTAACCGGCGCGGCCCTCGCTCGGCCTCGCGGCTCTAGCCGGTCTGCAGCTCCTTCAGGAACTGCTCGGCCTCGGGCGCGCTCCTCGAACTGCGCGCGTCTCGTCGAGGCGCGCTTCAGCTCGGAGACGGCGCGGTCGCGCTCGCCGTTGCGCTCGTACGCCTTCGCCAGGTGGAAGCGCACGGTGCCCCGCAGCGGGTGGCCCTCGGGGTAGCGGTCGATCGCCTCCCTGAAGAGCCGATCGCCGCGGCGGGAATGCCCTTCTTGTACATGATCCAGCCCAGCGTGTCGGCCACGCTCGGGTCGTTGGGCATGGCGTTCTTCGCGTCCTGCGCGAGCTGGCAGCGCGCGGTCGAGGTCGGCCGGCGACGGGTTGTCGGTGTTGGCGAGCAGCCAGGCCAGGTTGTTCTGGCCGCGGGCTGATCCCTGGTCGAGCCGGAGCACGCGTCTCGTAGTACTCGCGCGCCTGCGTCCTTGCGGCCCGCCGACTCGCAGAGCTGCGCGAGCTCGAGCGAGATCGCCGGCGTTGTCGGGCTGGATCTGGTGCGCCTGGTCGTAGGTGGCGATCGCGTCGTTCAGGTGCCTTGTCGCCGCCCTCGCGCCGCCACAGCTCGCGGTACAGCTTGCCCAGGGTCATGAACGACTCGACCCGCTTCGGGGTCCCTTCTGGGTCGCGAGTCTTGAGGTCCGCCTCGGCCTTGGCGAACGAGTCCGGCTTCTGGTCGGACGAGCCGAGCCGCACCTTCGCGCGCATCTCGTAGAGCGCCGCGTTGTCGGGCTGCTCCGAGATCCAGACGTCGATCTTGCGCATCGCCTCTTCGGGCTGGCGCTCGTCCAGGTCCACCTGCGCCAGCTCGGCCATCACCGCCGCGTCCGACGGGTTCTCGGCCGTGCAGCTTCTCGAGCAGCGGGATCGCCGCCTTCCGGGTCGCGCGTGCGGCGGTACAGCTGCGCGATCTTGAGCGCGCATCCGCGGCCGACGCGTTGTCGTCCGAGCTTCAGCGGCCGCAGCGCCTCGCGCGCCTCGTGGATCCGCTTCCAGCCGCACCAGCGCCTCGACGTAGATCAGCCGCACGCGCAGGTCGGTCGGGTTCTGATCCAGCGCCGCCTTCGCCTCGCGCGCCGCGTTCTCGTTCTCGTTGGCCTCGAGGTAGAGGGCCGCGAGCTGGCTGCGCGCGGGCAGGTTCGCGGCGTCGAGCTGCAGCGCCTGCTGGAACTCGCTGCGCGCGAGCTCCGTCTCGCTTCTGCGCGAGGTAGGCGGTGCCGAGCAGCACGTGCGCCGACGCGTTGGGCTGCTCGTCGATCACGCGCCGCAAGCTCGTCGCCGCCTCGGCGTACTTGCTGTCGAGCAGGTAGAACTTCCCCTCGGTGAAGAGACCCATCACGCTCTTCGGGTTCTCCTTCAGGACTCGCCTGCACGATCGCCCACGACTCGGGCGACGGCGTCGCGGTCTCGCCCTTCTGGTCGACCATGAGCTCCGCCCGGCGCAGGCGCGCGGACTCGCTCTTGGGATCGATCTTGAGGCGCGGTCCACGTCGGCCAGCGCCTCGTCCATGGCGTTCGTGCGCCGGTGGTAGTCGGCCAGCACGAGCAGCGGGTCGACCGAGTCGGGCTTCGCCTGCGACGCTCGCCTCGAGCATCTCCTCGGCCTTGTCCGCCTTGCCGGTCAGGTAGTAGAAGCGCGCCAGGGTGAGCAGCACGTTGCCGTCGGTGGGGGCGTCGTCGCGCGCCTGCAGGAGCGTCTGCTCGGCTTTGTCGTTCTGTCCCTGGTTCATGTAGAAGTTCGTCAGGAACAGCCGCACCGCCGTGCGGTCCTCGGGCGTCTCGGCGACGGAGATCGCGCGTCTCCATCTCCTTCAACGCCTCTTCGTTCTTCCCGATGATCGCGAGGAAGCGCGCCAGGCTGGTGTGGTTCGCCGCCGAGGCCTTCGCCGCGACGAGCTTGCGCAGCGCCTCCTCGGCGCCGGCGACGTCGCCCTTGCGGCCGAGCGCCTGGGCCTTGAGCGCGAGCGCGCCCTCGTGCTGCGGGTTGATCTCGAGCGCGGCGTCGACGTCCTCGAGCAGCCCGTCGATGTCGCCCTTCACGGACTTCATGCCGCCGCGCAGGAGCAGCGCCTCGACGTTCTTCGGGTCCTTCTCGAGCAGCACCGTGACGTTGCTCGAGCGAGCCGTCGTAGTCGCGCGCGACGAACAGGACCTGGGCGAGCTTGAGCCGCCACTCGGCGTTGTCTGGGCGCGAGCCGCGAGGCCTCCTTGTACTGCCAGAGCGCCTCGCCGTACTCCTGCAGGTTCCAGAGGGTCTCGGCCATCTGGTAGTGCGCCTCGCCGTCGTTCGGGGCGAGCTTCAGGAGGTTCTTCAGAGCGATCTTGGCCTCGCTCCACTCCTTCTTGTCGAAGTACTCGGTGGCGGCCTTGCGCTGCTCCGGCGATGCGGGCCTCGCGAGACGGTGCAGCCGGCCGAGGCCGAGCCAGCAACGAGCGTGCAGATCAGGGCGGCGGCTCGCATCCCGGAAATCCTCCAATCGAACGCAATTGAGCGGGAAGCTCTAGCATAGCCTCCGGCGGCGCTCAGCGTGTCGGTTCGATGTGGTCCAGGCTTGTGGCTTCAGCCTCTCGGCGTCGGCGCGCTCGGGACGAGGTAGCGCTTGCCCTCCTGCTCGAGCCAGCCCTCGTCCTTCAGCTCCTTCACCACGCGGGTGATGGTCTCGCGGCTGGTGCCGACCAGGTCGGCGAGTTGCTGGTGCGTGATGGGGGACGTGGCCATCCGGTCCTCGCGCGCCCGCGACCGGCTCCTTGGCCAGCCGCGCCAGCGAGGCGCCGGGTGCGGCCCTCGACGCGCTCGAACAGGAGGCCCTTGATCTGCTCGTCCGTCTCGCGCAGGCGGCGCGCGAGCACGCGGATCAGCTCGAGGGTCACCTCGTGGTTCTGCTTCAGGAGGCCCAGGAAGTCCGGCGCGCGAGAGCGCGAGCAGCACGCACGGCGTGGTGGTCTTCGCCGAGGCCGAGCGGGGCGCGCGGTCGAGCAGCGCCATCTCGCCGTGGAAGTTCCCCGGGCCCGAGGATCTCGAGGATCTTCTCGCGACCGTCCTCGGACATCTTGGTGATCTTCACCTGGCCTTCCGAGATGATGTACATGTAGTCGCCGAGCGAGCCGTCCTCGTAGACGACGGCGTCGCGCGGGAACTTGCGGTCGATGAGCAGACCCGCGATGTCCGCGAGGTCCTTCTCGGGCAAGTCGCGGAACAGCGGAATCGCGCGCAGAGCTTCGTTGCGGTCCTTCATCCTGGTGCCTCTCTCGCGGCATGGCCGCGCAGCTCATGAAGAGATCGCTCGCGTTCGCGGCGGGCGAGTTCGTCCACGACCTTCCGGACGTCCTGGGCTCTGATGGTTAGCACAGACCAAAGTGCATCGGTGGTCTGGATCACAAGCAGGTCCTCGACGCCGAGCAGGCGCGATCGGTCTCATCGGTCGAGCTCCACACGACATTGCGTCGCGCGTCGAGTAGGATCAGGCGTCACGCCGAGTGTACCCGGTTGCCTGCGCTCTCCGGGAGATGCGCGCCCAGCGCGTCCCAGGCTGCCCAGATCGCTCCAGGCGAAACGACCGCGCAGCGCGAACACGCGCCGGCTGCGCTCGCAGCACCGCGTAGTCGAACGAGAGCGGGCGGACGGCGCGATAGGCGCGGGCCAGCGCGCGGCGCGGGACCGCCGTGCCCGCGGCGATCGCGCTCCAGCGTCGGCCCGAGGGCGTCCCAGACCTCGGGCGAGAGCGCGCGGGTCTCCGCCAGGATGCGCTCCGGACGCGCGAGCACCATGCCGGCGTTCCACAGATAGGAGCCGTCGGCGACGAAGCGGCGCGCGCGGCCAGGTCGGGCTTCTCGACGAAGCGCGCGACCGGCGAACGACCGGCTGCGCCCGCGCGCGCGAGCGCGCAGGTAGCCGTAGGCGGTGTCGGGACGGCTGGGCTCGATGCCGAGCAGCACGAGCCGCTCGCCGTCGGCGGCGGCGCGCGCGCCGATCCGCACCGCGCGCGCGAAGGCGCGCGCGTCGGGGATGTGGTGGTCCGGCGGGAAAGACGCCGATCACGCCGTCGACGCCGCGGCCGAGCGCGTCGGCCGCCGCCCAGGCGATCGCCGCCGCGGTGTTGCGCGCGACCGGCTCGAGCAGGAGCCGCGTGCCCGGCTGCGCGCGAGCGCCGAGCGCGTGGCCGCGCCGAGCGCCTCAGCCGACACCACGGTGGTTCGCTTCGCCGGCGCGAGGAGCCGCAGGCGCGCGAGCGTGTCGCCGAGCAGGTGCGCTCGCCGACCAGCGGCACGAACGGCTTCGGCACGGGCGCGCCGGCTCGCCGGCCAGAAGCGAGTGCCCGCCCCGCCCGCGAGCACGACGGGCAGGATCGCGGGCGCGGTCGCTATCGGCCCACTCCGGTGTAGCGGAAGCCCAGCGCGCTTCATCTCGGCCGGGCTCGCAGATGTTGCGCATGTCGACGATCACCGGGCTGGCGCAGGCGCTCCTTCAGGAGCGCGCGTGTCGAGCCTGCGGAACTGGTTCCACTCGGTGGCGAAGACCAGCGCGTCGCAGCCCTTGCGCGGTGTCGTAGCGGGTCCTCGCAGAACACCGCGCCGTCGAGCTCGCGCGCGGCGTTCTCCATCGCCTGCGGGTCGTAGCAGCGCATGTGAGCGCCGCGCCGGCTGCAGCTCCTGGACGATCCAGATCGCCGGCGAGTCGCGCACGTCGTCGGTGTTCGGCTTGAACGAGAGCCGAGCACGCCGATCGTCGTGCCCGCGCACGCTGCCGACGCAGCTGCTCGATCTTCACGATCATGCGCGCGCGCTGGCGCTCGTTCGCGGCCACGGTCGCTCGCACGATGCGTTGCTCGACGCCGAACTCGCGGCTGAACTGCACCAGCGCAGCGTGTCCTTCCGGGAAGCACGAGCCGCCGTAGCCCGGCCCCGGGTGCAGGAACTTGCGCGCCGATCCGGCCGTCGAGGCCCATGCGCGCGCGACCGCCGTGCACGTCGGCGCCGACCGCTCTCGCAGAGCGTCGACGATCTCGTTGATGAACGCTGATCTTCGTGGCGAGGAACGCGTTGGCTCGCGTACTTGATCAGCTCCGCGGTCGGCCACGTTCGTGACCACGAACGGCACCTCGATCAGGTACAGCGGCCGGTACAGGTCGCTGCAGGATCGCGATCGCGCGTCGTCCTCGGCGCCGATCACGACGCGGTCGGGGCGCAGGAAGTCCTCGATCGGCGCGCCCTCGCGCAGGAACTCCGGGTTCGACGCGACGCTGAGCGGACGTCGCCGTGCCGGCCGCGGCGCGCGCGTCGGCGATCGTCTCGCGCACCCGCTCGGCGGTCGCCGACCGGCACGGTGCTCTTCGTGACGACGACCTTGTAGCCGTCGAGCGTGCGCGCCGATCTGCGCGCCACCTCGTCGACGTACGACGAGGTCGGTCGCTGCCGTCGGCGCGCTGGCGGCGTGCCGACGGCGATGAAGACGCACGCAGCGAGTCGCGCACCGCGCGCGCGGCGTCGGTGGTGAAGCGCAGCCGGCCCGCTGCAGCGTTGCTGCGCACGATCTCGCTCGAGGCCGGGCTCGAAGATCGGGATCTCGCCCGCGCTCGAGCGCGCGCGATCTTGCGCCGCGTCCTTGTCGACGCACGTGACGCGCATGCCGAACTCGGCGAAGCACGCGCCGGTCACGAGCCCGACGTAGCCGGTTCCGATCACCGAGATGTTCATCGCTCCGACTCTCCGCAGCGCGACCGCGACCGGCGCGCACGCCTCTGACGGGCACGATCCCGATCGCGATCCCTGAGCGCGTCCCGGGCGAAGTCGGCGAAGGAACGCCACGCGCCCGGGAAACCCAGAGCTGCAATATCTCGTCGAGCGCGGCGTAGAGGGCGAGACACGATCGAGATGCCAGAGCACCGCGCTGCGCGCGCGGCGCGACGACCGCCCACAGTGGTAACCAGCGCCGAGCCCGGCGAACAGCGGGATGTGGCAGGAGATCGAGCGTGTAGGCCGAGAGTGCCCCAGCGCGAGACCGCCGCCCGGGGATCGCCGAGAGCGAAACCACGCCAGCCATGTACCAGGAGCGCCGCAGCGCATTCACACGCAGCGTGAAGCACGCGCAGTGCCCAGGACGCGCACTCCCACGCGCAGCCAGCGGACGAAGCGCGCGACGCCCTCGTCGAGATCGCACCGACGGCGGCGTAGCCGCAGCTCGGCCTGCGCGCGCGCGATCGAGGCCCAGGTGCGCGGGATGTCGCCCGGCTGCTCGGGCAGCGTCCGGCGCCGCGCGCGGATTCGCCGGAGCGCGCGCTCGAGCGACGCGATGATGTCGTTCACGCGTCACGGGCTTGCCGCGGCCGACGGTTGTAGACCGCGAAGCGCGCGCGCCCGGTCGAGCGCCCGCACGATGCCGTCGACGGTGTCGCTCGACGAACGTGAAGTCGCGCTCGAAGCTGCCGTCGCCGTACACCGGGATCGGCTCGGTCGGCCAGCATCAGCACCGCGAACTTGTGGATCGCCAGGTCCGGACGCATGCGCGGACCGTAGGCGTTGAAGAAGCGCAGGCAGCTGACGCCGATGGCCGCTGCACGCGTGCGCCGCGTAGCAGAGGAGCTCGCCGCCGCGCTTGGTCGCGCCGTAGGGCGCGAGCGGCCGGTCGGCCGCGAGGTCTCCGCTGAACTCGCCGCGCGGACGCTCGCCGTAGACGCTCGACGAGGAGGCGAACACGAAGCGTTCGACGCCGCCGCGCGTCGCCGCGTTCAGCACCACCGACGTGCCCAGCGAGGTTCACGTCGGTGTAGGTCACCGGGTCCTCGCAGGCTCGGCCGGACGCCGCGCGCGCCGCCAGGTGCGCACGACCGCGCGGGCGAAGCCTCGAAGCGTCTTGGCCACGAACTCGGCGTCGCGGATGTCGCCCTCGAACACGCCGGCGAAGCCGCGCTCGCGCGCGCGCGGCGAGGTTCCGCTCCTTCGCGCGCGCGGGTAGAAGTCGTGGAAGGAGTCCAGCACGGCGACCTCGTCGCCGCGCGCCAGCAGCGCCTCGACCAGGATCGAGCCGATCGCGCCGGCGCCGCCGGTGACCAGCACCGCGCGCCGCCCAGAGGCCGAGCGGTAGTCGTACCGTGAAGCCGACGCCGACGTTGTATCTGTTGTAGTCTGGCCCGAAGAGCGCCGACATCCCCGTTCCGATCCCCGTAGCGGAGGAGCACGCAGTGTGGACAAGCGCTTGCGGAGCTGCCAGTCGAGGCCGCGCGAGCGGCGCTCTAGGAGTCGGCGTCAGCGGCTGCGGTGGTCGTCGACTCGCGCACCGCCCTGTCTCGTCGAGCCGTGTCCGAACGCGAGCGAAGCCGGCTGCGGGCAGCATGCAAATCAGGCGCCGGTGATCGGGTTGAACGAGCCGCCGTAGAACGCGCCGGTAATGAATCTGGGTGTTGTCGTTCACCAGGACGTGTAGTGCTCGAAGCCCCGCGTCAGCGTGAAGCGTCACGCGCGGACGCAGCCGGTGGACGCAGCCAGCGCGCGACGCGTGTCGACGTTCACGTCCGCGAGAACAAGGCTGCTAGTGGTGCGCAGTCTCGCGCGAGTACGCGAGGCGACCGTGCCGCGCGGCAGCGAGCGCGCGTGACGATCGAGCTCGCCGACGACGCCGGGGCCTGGTGTCGCTCGAAGTCCGCCGGCACGAAGTCGACGAACGGAACGACGCCCGAACTGCCGGCGTGACGCCGACCCGGGTCAGCGGAGGCGCGAGCGCGTCCAGTCGGTGCGGGTGTGCAGGCGCCGGCCGCCGATCGGATCGTGGTGCGTCCAGAGCTCGCTCCAGCTGCGCGATCCAGCCGATCGTACAGGCTCTGCTGGTCGCCGGTGTCTCGCCCGTGTTGAGGCTCACAGTGTGCGGGTCGGACGGTTCGTCGCCGAGTACAGTCCGCCAGACGCGCCGCTAGCGACATGTCGGTGGCGCTGCCCTGCAGGGCGTAGCGGCTCGGTCGATCGGCGTCAGCGCGTACGTGAAGGTCTGCCGCTCCGACCAGCCGTAGCGACCGCGCAGCGCTGTTCAGGCCCTGGTGGTCCGTCGAGGTAGTCGATCGAGAACGGACCGCCGGACACCATGAGCTCGGTGCCGCGGCGTGAGCGTCCTGGCGCCGAAGGTCGCCCTGCGCCGAGGTCGACGTTCGGGTCGCGCCTCGATGAGCTCGCCCAGGCGAGACGATCATCGCCCGGGACGCCGCTGCCAGTCGCCCGGCGTCGCGACGATGTTCGGGCCTGCGGATCTCCGGTGAGGAGGCGAGCCGCTGGTAGCCGCCGGTTCGCGAAGATGCGTGGTGCGCAGGAAGATCCGCGCGATGAGTCGTCCGCCGAAGCCGCGGTCGAGCCCGTTCAGCTTGCTGTCTCGGCCAGAGACGTGCTCGGAGAGGCAGCCGCGGGACAGCTGGGCGTGGCCGAGCGTGCCGCTGGTTCTCGATGCTGAGCGACGGGCCGGATCGATCCGTGATCGCGCTGCCGATCGTTGATCGTTCGTCGATAGAAGATGCTCGAGTCGTGGTCCTGCTCGACCGTCGATCCGAGCGCAGCTCGGTCAGCTCTTCCCGCGCGCGCGCGGACAGCGCCGCGCAACACATAGAGGACGACGGCCGCTAGGCTAGCGCCAGAACGGGCGTTCTTCGGGAACAATGATCTGGTCTCCGGGCAGGAGCAGGGATGTTCTGCGCCACGTCCGACCCGTCGACGAAGGCTTCGTAGCGTCGAAGTTGAACTCCGCGGCCGGAGCCGCTGCGGGCGGATGATCTTGACCGCGTCTTTGCCCGCGAAGGCGGGTTGAAGCCGCCGGAGATCGCCAGCGCGTCGCAGCACGCGCATCTGCCGGTTGCATCGCGATCGCGCCTCGCGCTGCGACCTCGCCCATCACGTAGACGATCTTGGAGCCCGACCTGTGTGACGATCACGGTGACCTGCGGCGCCGTCGACGTACTCCTTCAGGCGCTCGGTGATCGAGGCCTTGAGCTGGCTGGGCGTGAGCCCGGCGGCCTGCACGTCGTCGATCAGCGGCACCGAGATCTTGCCGTCGAGCCGGACCTCCACCGCGTGCAGCGGACAGCTCGCTCCTTCCACGACGTTGATCGCGAGCATGGTCGTTGGCGCCGATCACGTATTCGGCGACTGCGATCAGCGCGTTGGCCGTTCTTCCTCGCAGCCGCCTGCTCAGGCTGATCGCGCATGGTTTCGCGCGCAGCCGCCAGGTCGCGAGCGCCAGCGAGCGGCGAGCCAGCTGGGAGAAGGTCGTCGAGGCATGCGCGAGGCCATCGTTCGTGTCTCCTGTGGTCCGGGCTACGCCGAGTCCGAGAGGCCCGCGTCCCGCATCTTGTAGAGCAACGCCTTCGTGGCTGATCTGCAGAATCGCTCGCGGCCTCCTTGCGATTCCAGCGCGTGCGCTGCAGCACCTTCTCGATCAGCCGCGCCTCGGCGACCTGGGCGGCCTCGCGGGCGACGCGCTTCAGGCTGACGCGGTCGCTCTCGCCGGCGAGGAAGCGGTCGAGCTCGCCGAGCGCGGCGCGCGCACGGGGCCGGCTGCGCGCACGCTGCGCGCGCGCGCAGTGCGCAGCTCGGCGAGCACCGGCTCGGCGCTGCCGAGCACCACGATGCGCTTCACCAGGTTCTCGAGCTCCGCGGATGTTGCCGGGCCAGTCGTAGTCGGCGAAGCGCCGCGCGCACGTCGTCGGGAAGCGGCTTGGGGTCCCTGCCGTACTCGCGCGCGTAGCGCTCGAAGAAGTGGTCGGCGAGGATCGGGATCTCGTCGCGCCGCTCGCGCAGCGGCGGCAGCTGCATCGCGACGACGTTCAGCCGGTAGAACAGGTCTCCGCGGAAGCTGCCTGTCGCGCACCGCCGGTCTCGAGGTTGCGGTTCGGTCGCGGCGATCACGCGCGCGTCGACCGCGACGTCGCTCTGGCCGCCGAGCCGCGAGAACTGGCCGTCCTGCAGCACCTGCAGGAGCTTGGCCTGCAGGCTCGGGATGCTCTCCGAGATCTCGTCGAGGAAGATCGTGCCGCCGTTGGCGATC
>ERZ1370068.4170-contig-3257_pt1 | contig 34339 bp, 51 predicted proteins | sample MGYA00561227_ERZ1370068 | MGnify/ENA primary metagenome ERZ1370068 (study PRJEB38410, sample SAMEA6850437) | metagenome | study: Metagenomic assessment of the ecological functions of the soil: analysis of the soil microbiota associated with the...
GATGTGCTTCGTTCAGTTACGTATTGCTGCTTGCCCACGGCGACGTGCCGTGAGTCGAAATCGAACGTGACCTTGACGCAGCCAGCAGCTCATTGCGCACGCCGCCGTTCACGCTCCAGCGCTCGCTGGGCGCCAGTCGCCCCTGGACGCTTCAGCCGCTGCTCGAGACCGCCATCGTCCTCACGTCGCGGCGCGCGCCTCGACGCCGTTCAAAATTCACGTATCGCGCGCACCGCTCACGTGCATCCCCATCAGGCTCCGCGCCCGCGAATACGTGACTCTCCGCCTCACCGAAGATTCATCTTTCCAGCCCAGCGAGAGCCGAGCTCGGGCTCGTTCCGGAGTTGACGACGCCACGCCGGGGACGTGATCGCCACGCCGGACGAGGCGCACCCGAGATACCTCCGTCGCTCGCCGACGTATGTTGTGAGCTTCAGCGTGTCGCCGTTCTTTCTCGAAGCGCTTGTCCCTTACGGTGCCGGTGCGCGTAGCCGATGCTGCGTGTTGAACGTCGTCGGCGGCGTCCGCCTGGCGCGGAGTTCATACCTCGCGGCCTGCGCGGTCAGCCCGAGCGGGTCTGATTGTCCACCTGGTTCAGCGTTCCGACGAGTTTCGGCCTTGAATCGTCCGCAGTCGCAGCTCCACGACAACCGCGTTCTACTTTGGTCTGGCGCGTACCCAAGCGGGGGCTGTGGTCGCGATAGCAAAAATCGGTCGTGAAAGCGCGAAAAATCGCGCCGAGGAAATTGACCGGGCCGAATTGGCCGCCGGCGGCCGCAGCGCGCGGCGCCACGACCCTTACGACCCGCCCCAGGCTTATACGCCCGCCCGGAACCGGCGGTCACGCCTTCGGCGGTGAAAAGGCTCAGATCGATCCGCCGGAAGCGTTCCATCAGCTGGCGAGATGACACGCGAGCGGGCCACTTTTATCACTTCCGATCCGGTCGGCCGATCAGGCTGAAGGTCGCTGCCACCAGCCGGCGCCGTCCGGCATCGTTGCCGGCACACCGTCGGCAATCAGACACACCGCCGCACCCGCGCACCAGTTGGGCGCGCAGTGAAAGCCAGCGCGAGGTGACGGGGAGATCACCTGCGGTAGTTCTGCCGGTTCGGACGGATGCCTGCACCGGGAACGCGATTCAGCGTCTCCGACAGGTTGTTGTGGGCTGAAGGAGGCTGAAGCTGCTCGGATGTGACCACGTCGATCAGACCAGCGTCGAACGGCTTCTGTTCGAGCGTGTCGCGGCGCTGACGACTACGGCACCACCTAACGGTTGAAGCGGGGCACCCCTGACCGAACGCCTGCGCCGCAACGACGCTGGCCCTCCGGTGACGCACTGCGCGATCCACCCAGCTCAAGCGCCTCGAAGCCGCTTCTCCCTTCTCGCCCCTCGCGAGCCGCGCAGTCTACCCCCTCCCGAGGTTCTCCAACTGGCGGAACGACCAGCGGCGAAACGAACGGCTGCATCCAGCGGCTCTGACATAGGTGTAACGCCACGACGGCCCGGGCGAGCCGTTCTCGATCTCGCCGGAGGCGCGCATTGGAATCGAGCGCGGCGGTGACCGCATGCTCGACGAGCGCCGCGTTGCCCCGACAGCGCCGCGTAGCCGAGGTTGAAGGAAGCGACGGGGTGAGTTGGAAGCCCAGCCCAGTGCTGGAATCCGCGTCGCGGAGATTTTCCTGCAGGCTGCGCGTCGAAGCCGGTGCAGCGAGACGAACGTCAGCGTCGATCTCGCGCCGGCTCGAGCCGCGTCAAGCACTCTCGCCGCGCCCCGGCGGGTAGTGCGTGATTGCTGACCGATCAGCTGCTGCCGTTTCGGTAGAGCATCAGGATCGCGTCGGCGAGCGCGCGTTCCGCCACTATCGGCGCCGAAAGCGCAGGTCCTCGAGCGTCGCCCAAGGTTCGCGATCGCGCGCGCTTTCGCGACGCCCGGCGCGAGAGCAGAGTCGAGCGGCGCGCGCTGGTAGGGACGGCTCGGGTATGACCTCACCCAGACTCGACGCCGGCGGCGATCGGGCCGCTTGCCACCCGCGCCGCGAAAAATCCCGGGAGGCCGGGCCAGTTCTTCTGTCCGCGGGCCGGCCCAGAGCGTGCGCGCCACCGGTCGGCGGATAGCCTGCCATCAGGTCACGGCGCCTATCCGAAAGCAGCGACGTTCGCTTCGAGCGTCGGGCTCGACTCGTCGTCGATCTTGCTCTCGAACCACTGATCTCGAGCTGCGACGCCCCAACGTGTTTCCTGCAAGGCGTCGGTCGCGAGCGCGACATCGAAGCCGCTGCCGGAATCGCCGCGGCGCAACCGAGTACGGCGGGACATCCTCGTTCATGCAGACGCTGGCGAAGCGCAGGACTGCGCCGATGCGTGAACCATGCGATCAAGAGCCCAACCCGCAAAGCAGCAGCGCAATGGAAGGGAACCGTGTCATCGCTTGCCGCCGCTGAGGACGTACGCCCACAACTGATCGTCTGTTCTTCCGAGAGTCGCCCTTCCACGGAGGCATCACTCCCTTCCCGTTGGTGACTGAGATTCACGAATCGCGCCTTGTCGTGGTGGGGAAACTTTTGCGCAGGTCGTATGCGACGGTTCCGGAGTGACCATGTTGAACCCGTGGCACATGCGAGCAATGGTGCGCGTAGAGCGAGCGCCCGCGCGCGCAGCGTTCTCCGCCGCGTGAAGGCTCCGTCGCATTTCGCAGCTTTCGTCTCCGTCCGGCGACCGCGGCAGTTCCCAGCAGCAGGAGCGGGCGAAAGCCGCAATTTGCGCTGACGCAAATCAATTCAAACTGCCTCAAAAACCGGTGCGCCAGCGCACCCGGATCTTCGACGACCGGATTTGAAATCTATTTCTGCAGCGCGAACACCCAGAGCGAACCGCCGGGCGGCACGCGGCCCCAGACGCTCGTCGCCGGAGAAGAGCGAATACACGCCGCCGATGCCGCTTGGTGACGCGGCTACGTACTGCGCCACGCCCACACACCGTCCTGCTGCCACCGCGTCACCGGCTGCCGCTTCGGTTCCGGATCCGCAGTCTTGAATTGCCGGAAGCTTCTGCCGCCGCAGTCTTGCCTGCATCGAGACTGCCTCCCAGAACTCTCCGGTCAGCCGTCCGGCAAGCACCAGCCCGCCTCGCGGTCGAGAACAGCGCCTGGAGAAGCGCGGGAATAGCCGCATCGGCACTTCCCGCCTCGACTTGCCGGTCATCGGGTCGATCGGCGCTCTTCAGTGAAGAAGGCACCTCTCGCGTGCCCGGTGCACCCCCATCCCCAGAGGTCTGAGAAGGTCCATCCCCAGGCAGTACCACTCACCCGCCTTGTGCTCGGCGGGTACCGTTGCAGCAGCGCCCGCCGCGACGCAAGCGTGTTCCGCGTGCGCCAGACTTGGTCTGCGGGTTGCGCGGGCATCGGCTTACCACAGTTCTTGCTGCTGGCGGGGAAGGTCGGCCGGATGGAGTGCGCGACCTTCGCACGCGCCTTCGCCTTCTGGTCGTGAGTGTCGGTCTCTCGATCGGGCGGCCGGTCTTCCATGTCGATGCGCCTGGTCGCCCGACGCTCTGACCTGACGTAGGGATTCGGCCGCGATCAGCCTTGCCGTTAGCGGTGCGGTCCGGCGCGCAGAAGAAGCCTGTTGCGGTTTTGCGTTGAGGGATCGCGCTTCGTCGGCTTGCCGTTGACGGGGACCGTCGCGAGCACCATTTCGGCGCGACCGCGTCGTAGTCGTACGGATTCGTTCGGCGAGAGCCCCGAGTAGTGCCACTTCTTGATCCGCGCGGTCTGCGGGTCGAGAAATTATCTGCCACCAGCGCTTTGGGTGTACAGGTTGGTTGTCACCTTCGCCGGACACAGCCGAGTTGAACGGCGCCCGGGATTGCCGACGCCCCAGTATGGCGGTCTTCAGGATCCGCACAGGTCTTGGGCAGAGACGCGGTGATCCGGGTGGAGCCGCCGCCGCGCGCGCCACGTCGTCGCCTTTCCACGTGTCGCCGCCCGGCTCGTTGGGCTCGAAAGGGATCGATGTGGTGCGCCGGAGGCGCTTGCCTGTGGCCGGGTCCCAGCCGGCGATAAAGTCGGGCGCCGGAATTCGCAGCCCGAGATACCGGTGATCTACGACGCCGTCGGCGACCAGCGCGGCGCGGCCGGTCATGGAAAATCTCGACCACTGTAGATCACGCACGCCGCCTTCTGCCGCCATAGCTCCTTTACCCGCCCCGTCTTCATTGTCCAGGGCGATGGCCACGTGCGCATCGAGCGTGGTGCGGAACAGCTTGCCGTCGTAGATTGCGACGCCGCGGTTGATGATGCCGCAGCAGACGACCTTCAGCGCACATCCGCCGGGTACTCGACTCTCGTCTTCCAGAGCTGGGTGCCGGTCTTGACGTCGATTGCAGCCGTCTCGCCGCGTGGGTAGTGATGTACACGGCGCAACTGCGCACGCCCTTGTGGACGATCGGTTGCGACTCCTCGACCACACGGCTGTCGTCCAGGCTGTGGTGCCGTACGCCGGCGCTGAGCTTGCACCGGAACATTCGCGGTGATCTGGATACTCGTTGCGGCGGGCTGTACCCGTTGCAGGTCATAGCCCATGCCGTAGCTGAGCACCTCGCCGGTGTTGGCCGAGCCTTTCGCCAGATCGCTATTCGACTGTGCCAGGGCGAACGTCGGAACGGCAAGGGGCAAACCCGGCGATGAACGATGCGATCTTCGATCGTTCCTCCCAGAAAAACGGCAATCGGAAAAGCCTGCTGTTTCCCACCTCCCCCGAGTTTGCGGGAGAGCCTCTGCGATTGTTCTCCCCCTTTAGCGCCGAGGAGGCAGCCGCAGGCAGCAATTCCGTGGACGCACTGCGAAGAGGTGACTGCGTGCGGGCCAGCCCGAGGGCTAGCATGGCCAAGGTGGCCGTGTGGCGAAAGAGAGATACCGCGCCGCCATCCGATTCAACGGGACGAACCTGTAAAAGCAGCGCACGACCAGTTTGCGACCATTTCCGCCAGGAGGAGACGCGGCCGTACGAATTTTCGACGAAAGTCAGCGCGCATGGCGAAAAGCCCGCATCGGCGGAAGTCGAGGAGCGCACGCTGCTCGTCACCTTCATCCGCGAGACGCTGCGGCTGACCGGCACGCACGTCGGCTGCGACACCGCGCAGTGCGGCGCGTGCACCGTCCAGCATGAACGGCCAGCGCGGTGAAGTCCTGCTCGATGCTGGCGATGCAGGCCGAAGGCGCCGACATCACTCACCATCGAGGGCGTCGCCAAGGCCGACGGCACGCTGCACCCGATGCAGGCGGCGTTCAAGGAGCACCACGGCCTGCAGTGCGGCTTCTGCACGCCCGGGCATGGTGATGAGCGCGATCGATTTCGCGAAGAGCATCCCGAATCCGACCGAGCAGCAGATCCGCGAGGCAGCTCGACGGCAACCTGTGCCGCTGCACGGGCTACCACAACATCGTCAAGGCGATCGCCGCCGGCGCAGAGCCATGGCGGCGGGAAGCTGAGGAGACGCATGGGCGCGACGCACTGATTCGGCGCTCGTATTCAGCGCAAAGAGGACTATCGCTTCCTCACCGGCGCGGGCCAGTACACCGACGACGTCGACGCTGCCCGCGGCAGGCGCACGCGTGCATTCGTGCGCTCGCCTCACGCGCACGCCAGGATCAAGTCGATCGACACCACGAAGGCGAAGGCTGCCGAAGGGCGTCCTGCGCGATCTTACACCGGCGACGATCTCGCCGCGGCCAAGGTCGGACGGCCTGCCCTGCGGCTGGCTGATCACCGACGTCAACGGCCAGCCGATGAAGGAGCCGCCGCATCCCGTGCCTCGCGCAGGGCAAGGTGCGCTACGTCGGCGACCACGTCGCCGTGGTGGTCGCCGAGACGCAGCAGCAGGCGCGCGACGCGGCGGAGCTGGTCGAAAGTCGACTACGAGGAGCTGCCTGCCGTCGGTGCGACGCGGGCGAAGCGCGCAGAAGGGCGCGCCGGTGCTGCACGACGCGGCGCCCGACAACACCTGCTACGTGTGGGCGCTGGGCGACAAGGCCGCGGTCGACGAGGCGTTCGCCAAGGCGCGCACACGTCACCACGCTCGAATTCGTCAACAACCGGCTGATCCCCAACGCGATCGAGCCGCGCGCGCGCGAACGCGCGCTATTCGCGCGCCGACGACAGCTACACGCTCTACGTCGCGAGCCAGAATCCGCACGTCGAGCGCCTGCTGATGACCGCGTTCGTGCTCGGCCTGCCCGAGCACAAGGTGCGCGTGGTCGCGCCGCGACGTCGGCGGCGGCTTCGGCTCGAAGATCTACCTCTACGCCGAGGACGTGGTCGGTCACCTGGGCGGCGAAGCAGATCAACCGCCCGGTGAAATGGACCGCCGAGCGCAGCCGAGTCGCTTCACCTCGGACGCGCACGGCCGCGACCACGTCACCGATGGCCGAGCTCGCGATGGACAAGGACGGCAAGTTCCTCGCGATGCGCGTGACGACCACCGCGAACATGGGCGCGTACCTGTCGACGTTCGCCTCGTGCATCCCGACCATCCTCTACGCGACGCTGCTCGCGGGCCAGTACACCACGCCGGTGATCTACTGCGAAGTCACGGCGGTGTTCACCAACACCGCACCGGTGGACGCCTGTACCGCGGCGCGGGCCGGCCCGGAGGCGACCTACGTCGTCGAGCGCCTGGTCGAGACCGCGGCGCGCGAGATGAAGATCGAACCCGGCCGAGATCCGCCGGCGCAATTTCATCCAGCACCTTTCCCCTACCAGACGCCGGTCGCCCTGCTCTACGACACCGGCAACTACGATGCCACGCTCGACGCAGCGCGGTGAAGATCGCCGACGTCGCCGGCTTTGCGGCGACGCAAGGCCGAAGCCGCCAGGCGCGGCAAGCTGCGCGGCCTCGGCTACGCCGCGCTACATCGAGGCCTGCGGCATCGCGCCCTCGCGATGTCGCCGGCAGCCTCGGCGCGCGCGCGGGCTGTTCGAGGCGGGCGAGAGTGCGCGTGCATCCGACCGGCAAGCGTGACGGTGTTCACCGGCTCGCACTCGCACGGCCAGGGACACGAGACCACGTTCGCGCAGGTCGTCGCCGACCGCCTGGGCATGCCGATCGAGGACGTCGACATCGTGCACGGCGACACCGTCGAAGGTCCTCTTCGGCATGGGCACCTACGGCTCGCGCTCGATCGCCGTCGGCGGCACCGCCATCGTGAAGGCGCTGGACAAGATCATCGCCAAGGGCAAGAAGATCGCCGCGCACCTGATGGAAGCGGCGGAAACCGACATCGAGTACGACCGACGGCGTCTTTCACGGTCGACAGGCACCGACAAGAAGAAGACTGTTCGGCGAGGTGGCGTTCGCGGCCTACGTGCCGCACAACTATCCGCACGACAAGCTCGAGCCGGGCCTGAACGAGAACGCGTTCTACGACCCGGCCAACTTCACCTTCCCCGCCGGCAGCCTACGTCTGCGAGGTCGAGATCGACCCGCGATACCGGGCACGTCGAGAGTCGTGAACTTCACCGCGGTCGACGACTTCGGCAAGATCATCAACCCGATGATCGTCGAAGGCCAGGTGCACGGCGGGCTCGCGCAGGGCATCGGCCAGGCGCTCACCGAGGGCTGTCACTACGACGCGCGAGCGGGCCAGCTCGTCACCGGCATCGTTCATGGACTACTGCATGCCGCGCGCCGACGACCTGCCGTCGTTCAAGGTCGACACGCGCGAGACGCCGTGCACGCACAACCCGCTCGGCGTGAAGGGCTGCGGCGAGGCCGGCGCGATCGGCTCGCCCGCCGCGCTGATGAACGCGATCACCGATGCGCTCGGCGTGAAGCGACCTCGCCGATGCCCGCCACGCCGCAGACGCGTCTGGCGCTGCGCATGAACAGAAAAGCCGCGTAAGGAGACACGACATGCATGCATTCAAATACCACCGCCCGTCCAGCGTGAACGACGCCGCGGCGCTCGCAAAGGGCGAAGCCAAGCTGCTCGCCGGCGGCCAGACGCTGGTGCAGGCGATGAAGCTGCGCCTTGCCTCGCCCTCCGGACCTGATCGATCTGGGCACCGATCAAGGATCTCGTCGGCATCAAGGCGAGCGGCAGCGGCGGTGACGATCGGCGCGATGACCGCGCCACGCCGAGGTCGCGCATTCGCGCGGACGTGAAGAGAGCGATTCCCGCGCTCGCCGCGCTCGCCGGCATGATCGGCGACCGCCAGGTGCGCGCGATGGGAACGATCGGCGGCTCGCTCGCCAACAACGACCCGGCGGCCGATTATCCGGCGGCCGCGCTCGGCCTGGGCGCGACCATCACCACGCAACAAGCGCAAGATCGCGGCCGACGAGTTCTTCAAGGGCATGTACGAGACCGCGCTGCAGGCCGGCGAGATCATCACCTCGGTGTCCTTCCCGGTGCCGCGAGCGCGCCGGCTACATCAAGTTCAAGAACCCGGCGTCGCGCTTCGCGATCGTCGGCGTGTTCGTCGCCGACTGTGCGAGCGGCACGTGCGCGTCGCGGTGACCGGCGCCGGCCCAGCGTGTTCCGCCAGAAGCCGACATGGAGAAGGCGCTCGTCGGCGAAGTTCGCGTCCGTCGTCGGTGGCGAAGCATCAAGCAGAAGGCCGACGGGCTCGAACAACGACCTGCACGCGAGCGCGGAATACCGCGCGCACCTCGTCACCGTAATGGCCAAGCGCGCCGGTGGAAACCGCCAGTCAAGATAGAGCGCGTTCAGCGCAGGAAAAGCCCGCCTCGGCGGGCTTTTTTATCGCCAGGCGTTGCCGACCTGGATGTAGAACGCGCGATCCTGCGTGCTCCAGGCGAAGTCCATTCCAACGTACATGCCCGAGCCTCTGCGCGACCAGGTAGCGGAACCGACGCCGCCGGCGCGGCTGTCGGTGCCGTCGGAGAAGCTCGTGCTTGTTCCCCACGCGCGCGCAGCGCCGGCGAAGCCGACGAGCGCCCAGCGCGGCGTCACGTTCCAGCGCACCTCGACCTCGATCACGGCGGTGCGCCGGTCCTGCAGTCGCAATGCCGGCACGCCGCGCAGATCCACGAACGGCAGCAGGTAGAACGGCACGTCGCCGTTCGCGCCCCGAGTGTCCGCGCGCCCTGCGAGAACGACCGATTTGCTGATCGGCGAATAGGCGAACGCGTAGCGCGCGGTACGTGCGGAAGCGCGTGTCGCTGCCCCAGTCCGGGATCGTAGTACGTCAGGTCGAGACTGCCCTTCCACCCGCTCGACGGAGTGAAGATGTTGTCCCGCGTAGTCGACCTCGAGCGAGACGCCGAGGCCCGACGAGCGACTGCTGCGGTACGATCGGACCTGGCGCGCGCGGCATCGCTTTCGAAATCGAGCCGGTTGCTTCAGGTCGAAGTAGTTCCAGCGCGCGACGAGCCACGCGTCGCTCTTGGCCGAGCCGCATCATGCCCTGCTGGATCGAACGCCCAGCCGTCGGCGTTATAGCCGATCGCCGCCGGGCAGCTGTCCCGCCGAGGCCGAAGAAATCGAGGTTCGCATTGAGGCGCGCTACGCCGCCGCGCCAGCGGTAGCGGTGATCGTCGAAGCTGACCATTCCGCCTGCGGCGCCGAGCCAGGTGCCGTTCTGCGTGGCGAGGCCGCCGACGACGATAGATGTCGGGAGGCTCCATCCGCCCGCTCTTCAGGGATTGCACCGGCGGCTTCGCGTATCGACTGGCGAAAAAAGAGGGCGAACAGCCCCGCGCCGTAGCCGACGGCCGGCTCCGTGACGATCACCGGAACCGGGAGGAAGCCTTCCTGTCGAGCAGCCATTCGGAGAGATCGAGGCTCCCCGGTCCGTCGGGATCGCTGAACGACCCGAGGCCTTCGCCGGCTGCATCGCGGACGCGAACGGCAGCGTCAGAGCAAGAACGACGACTCGCGCAGCCATGTCGCTTCATGATCGCCATCATGAGGCCGCCGCGCGCAGGATCGTCGGCTGGAGGTAGCGAAACAGCGGCAATTCCCGGAAAATTCGGGTTTTCCCAGCGTCACTGACCATGCCCCGATCACCTGCCGAAGACCATCGACGATACCCACGCGCTGCTCTCCGCCGCCGATTACGTGGCGGACCGCAGCCTCGCCACCGCGCTCTACCTGTCGCTGCGCATGCAGCGGCCGCTGTTCCTCGAGGGCGAGGCCGGCGTCGGCAAGACCGAGATCGCCAAGGTCATCGCCGAGTCGCTCGGGCGCGAGCTGATCCGGCTGCAGTGCTACGAGGGCCTCGACATCGCGCAGGCCGCCTACGAGTGGAACTACTCGCGCCAGATGATCGAGATCCGCCTCGCCGAGGCCGCCGGCGAGAAATCGAAGGAGAAGCTGTCGCAGGACATCTTCTCCGAGAGCTTCCTGGTCAAGCGCGCCGCTCGCCAGCGCGCTCGAAGGCAAGAAGGGCGCCGCGCCGGTGCTGCTGATCGACGAGCTCGACCGCACCGACGAGCCGTTCGAGGCGTACCTGCTGGAAGTGCTCTCGGACTGGCAGATCACGATCCCGGAGATCGGCACGCTGCAAGCGCGGCCGAGCCGCCGATCGTCGTGCATCACCTCGAACCGCACGCGCGAGATTCACGACGCCGTAAAGCGCCGCTGCTTCTATCACTGGGTGGACTATCCGGACGCCGTGCGCGAGCTCGAGATCCTGCGGCGCAAGGCGCCGAAGGCCTCGGCCGCGCTGTCGAAGGAAGTCGTGGCGTTCGTGCAGCGCCTGCGCAGCGTGGACCTGTTCAAGCTGCCCGGCGTCGCCGAGACGATCGACTGGGCGAACTGCCTGGTCGCGCTCGACCGCATCACGCTCGACCCGGAGACGGTCAACAACACGCTCGGCGTGCTGCTCAAGTACCAGGACGACATCGAGCGCATCGCGGGCGAGGAAGCCGAGCGCCTGGTCAGCGAGGCGAAGGCGGCCGCCGCCGCGGCCTGAGTCCGGCGCGATGAGCGCCTCGTCCTTCCTGCGCCGCCTGTTCGGGCGCGCGCGCACGGCGTCGACCGCAGACTGGCAACCTCGTTTCGCTCTGTGCGAGTCGCTGCTCGGCGAGCGCGGCGAGATCTCCGGCGCGGCGCTCGCGCGCGAGGCGCTCGCGCGCCTAGCAGGCGCTGGACGAGCGCGCGCGCGAGCGAGTTCTTCGACGTGCTGGCGACGGACTTCTCGCCGTCGCCGGACGCGGTCGGCACGCGCGGCCGACGCCTATCGCGCCGACCCGACGCCCGACAACCTGATCCGGCTGCAGGAGGTCGGTCGACGACCGCTGCGCCAGGAGCTGTTCCGCCGCCTCAACATGGCGCCCGGCGGCGACCGCGGCGCTGGTCGAGATGCGCCGGCTCGTGCTGCGAGGAGCTCGAAGGCGCACCCGCGCTGGAAGCGCGATCGACGCCGACCTGCTGCACCTGTTGCGCTCGTGGTTCAACCGCGGCTTCCTGCGCGCTCGAGCGCATCGACTGGCACACGCCGGCGATCGTGCTCGAGAAGCTGATCGAGTACGAGGCGGTGCACGCGATCCAGGGCTGGCGCGACCTGCGGCGCCGGCTGGAAGCCGACCGGCGCTGCTTCGCGTTCTTCCATCCGCAGCTGCCCGACGAGCCGCTGATCTTCATCGAGGTGGCGCTGACGCGCGGCATGAGCGCGCAGCGTGCAGCCGCTGCTCGACATCGAGCGCGTCGGTCGCAGTCGCGGCGACGGCGGACAGCGCGATCTTCTATTCGATCACCAATTGCCAGGAAGGCCTGCGCGGCATCTCGTTCGGCAACCTGCTCATCAAGCAGGTCGCCGAGGAGCTGAAGCGCGAGTTTCCGCACCTGCAGCACGTTCGCGACGCTTGTCGCCGATCCCGGGATTCCGCCGCTGGCTCGAGCGCGACGCGAGCGCAGCTCGATCGGTCGGCGCCGGACGCGGAGCACGCCTCGCGCTGCTCGCCGCATCGACGATGCCGGGCTGGCATGCGAGGCGAGGTGCCCGAGCCGCTCGCAGAGCTGCTGCAGCAGCCTGTGCGCCTGGTACCTGCTGCACGCGCAAGCAAGGGCGACGAGCCGCTCGACCGCGGTGGCGCGCTTTCACCTCGGCAACGGCGCCGCGCTCGGAGCGCCTGAACTGGCTGGGCGACACCTCGCCATCCGGGATGGCGCGCTCGGCGGGCATGATGGTGAACTACGTCTACCGGCTCGCCGACGTCGAGCGCAATCACGAGCGCTATTTCGCCGATCACGCGGTCGTCGGCCTCGCGCGCGGTGGCCAAGCTCGCGCGCGAGTGCCCGATCGCGGCGCGCCTCCTGCGAGGCGCCGAGGCCTGAGCGCATGCTCCCGCGCTCGATGCGTCCGGCTCGAAGCTGGCCATGCTCGCCGGAGAACGTGATGCATTTCGCGCGCCTGCTGCGCGCGGCGGGGCTGCGGATCGGCCCCGACCGGGTGATCGACTGCGTGCGGGCGCTCGAGCTGGCGGACTGCGAGCGGCGCGACGACTGGTACTGGACGATGTCGGCGGTGCTGCTCTCGAAGGAGGAGCAGCGGCCGATCTTCGACCAGGCCTTCCGCATCTTCTGGCGCGACCCGCAGCTCGCGCAGAAGATGATGCAGGCGCTGCTGCCGAAGACCCATGGCCGCGCCGCGAAGGACGAGGAGCAGAGCCAGCGCCTGAGCGGACGCGCTGTTTTCGCAGCGCAGACCAGAACGAGAGCGCGCGCGCTCGAGGAGCAGAAGGTCGAGCTCGACGCGCGGCTGACGTTCTCGTCGCGCGAGGTGCTGCAGCGGATGGATTTCGACACGATGTCGGCGGCGGAGCTCGCCGGAAGCCAAGCGCATGCTGCGCGAGCTGCGCCTGCCGCTGCCGATGATCCGCACGCGGCGCTACCGCCCTTCGCCGCGCGGCACGCGGGTCGATCTGCAGCGCCACGCTGCGCGAGTCCCTGCGCGAGGGCGGCGAGGTGATTCCGCTCGTGCGCGGCGCGACGATCGACATCCATCCGCCGCTCGTCGTGCTGTGCGACATCTCGGGCTCGATGAATCCGTACGCGCGGATGTTCCTGCATTTCCTGCACGCGATCACCAACGACCGCGACCGCGTCACGCGTGTTCGTGTTCGGCACGCGGCTCACCAACATCACGCGCCAGCTGCGCCACCGCGACGTCGACGTCGCGATGGCGCAGGGTCGCGGACGCGATCAAGGACTGGTCCGGCGGAACGCGCATCGGCGCGTGCCTGCGCGAGTTCAGCTGGCGCTGGAGCGCGCCGCGTGCTCGGCCAGAACGCCTGCGTGGTGCTCGGTCTCGGACGGCCTGGACCGCGAGGCGGGCGAAGGCCTCGCCGAGGAGATGGAGCGCCTGCACAAGTCGTGCCGCGAGCTGATCTGGCTGAATCCGCTGCTGCGCTACGACAAGTTCGAGGCGCGGCCCGGCGGGCGTGCGCGCGATGCTGCCGCACGTCGACCGGTTCCTGCCGGTGCATAATCTGAAGAGCCTGATCGACCTCGCGCACGCGATTTCGCAACCCGCGCCGAGGCACGTGGAGAAGCGCGCATGGAAATGAAAGGCGAGCAGCTGGTGCCGGCCTCGCAGGCCGATACCTGGGCTGCGCTGAACGATCCCGAGATCCTGAAGGCCTGCGTTCCAGGCTGCGAGTCGATCGAGCGCGATCACCGATACCGAGTACGCGGTGCAGATGACCGCGCGAGTCGGCCCGGTGGCAGCGAAGTTCAAGGGCAAGCTCACGCTCTCCGACCTGAAGCCGCCGCACTCCTATTCGATCGCATTCGAGGGCCAGGGCGGCGTGGCCGGCTTCGGCAAGGGCGGCGCCGCAGGTGCAGCTCGCGCACCGAGAGCCGAAGGCACGCAGCTCGACCTACCAGGTCAAGGCCAGCGTCGGCGGCAAGCTCGCGCAGATCGGCTCGCGGCTCGTAGACGCGGCGGCGCGCAAGCTCGCAGACGACTTCTTCAGGGCGTTCAACGAGACGGTCGCGAGCCTGCACGGGCGCGGCGGCGCATCACGGTCCACGAAGAGCACGAAGATCATCATCCCGAGCCCGTGCCGCGCGATCCGGACCTGCCGGACGTGCCACCCAGCTCACTCGCATTCTTCGCCGCCGGGACACTCGTTGTATTCGTCGTTGCGCTGGTCGTCCTGTTCTGAATGACGCGACGCTGCTCTTTCGCGACGATGCTTATCGTGCGATCCGTGCCGGGCGACGGTGATCGCCGCGCGCGACAACGTCAGTCGAGCTCGATCGCACCGTGTTCTATCCACTCGGCGGCGGACAGGTCGGCGACACCGGGCCGTATCGGTGCGCTGCGCGTGATCGACACGCTGAAGGGCGAGACGGAGAATCACGATCCTGCATTGCCGTGGAACCCGGCGCCTCGCTACCGGCGGTGGGATCGCGGGTGCGTCGCCGAGATCGATTGGGCGCGACCGCCACCGTCTGATGCGCTTTCACGGCGCTGCACCTGCTCGGCGCGGTGGTAAAGGCTCCGGTCACCGGCGGACGGATTCAGCGAGGACAAGGCGCACCTCGATTTCGACATCGAGATGGACAAGCTCGCGAAGGCGCAGATCGAGACCGCGGTCGATACGCGCTCGTCGACGCCGCGCACGACACGCGCTCGAGCTGGATCACCGACGCGCGAGCTCGATGCGCGGCCCGAGCTGGTGAAGACGATGTCCGTCGCGCCGCCGCGGCGCCGCAGGCGCGTGCGGCTGATGGAGATTCCGGGAATCGACCTGCAGGCGTGCGGCGGCACGCACGTGCGCAACACGCGCGAAATCGGCGCACATCGCGGTCGCGCAGGATCCGCAGCGAAGGCAAGCGCAACAAGCGCGTCACCCTGGTGTTCGCAGGGCGAGAACCTGCCGCGCGGCGGCGGCGCGGATCGCCGCGGCGAGCTCCTCGGGCGGATAGGCGCCGGATATTCCGGAGCGGCGGTCGAAGATGAACGTCGGAACGCCGCTGATGCCCCACTCGCGCACCTGCTCCTCGAGCCCGGCGACCCGCGCCGGATCGGCCGCCTGCGGCCAGCTCGGCGATCCTGCATTCCGCGGCGATCGCCCGCCAGGACCGACTCGTCGCCGATGTCGCGCGCCTCTTCGAAGTAGGCGCGAAAGAGCGCGTCGACGACGCGGCTTCGGCCTTCTGCTGGCGCTGCGCAAGGTCGATCAGCCGGTGCGCGCGCATCGTGTTGGGCGTGCGCTCCATGCGGTCGAACGCGAACTGGATGCCCTCGCCCGCGCCCTCCCGCGCGACCCGCGCATCGAGCTCCTTCGCGCGCTCGAGCGAGCCGAATTTCGCGCGCCGGTACTCCGCGCGCGCAACGCCTTCGGGCGGCATCGTCCGGGTTGAGCTGGAACGGCAGCCACTCGATCCGCGGCTCGACTTCCCCGTCGAGCAGCGCGAGCGCCTTCGCCAGGCGCCGCTTGCCGATGTAGCACCACGGACAGATGACGTCCGAGGCGACTTCGATGCGCAGGGCTTCGCCACGGCGTCTACTGGCTCTTCTTCGGCGCCGGGAATCGGTCCAGAAATAGATCGTGCGCCCGGTCGATTCGAGCTTCTTTTCCGGCCTTCCAGTCGCCCATGTCGAACTGGTGCGAGACGATGCGCGTGCCGGGCTTGCAGCTCCGCCACAGCCGCGGCCGCAGCTTCACGTTGAGCTCGGGCAGCAGGTACAGCGTGACGACCGTGGCTTCGCTGAAGTCGGACATGAACAGGTCCGCCTGGCGGAATTCGACGAGATTCGTCACGCCCGCCTTCTTCGCGTTCTCCTGCGCCTCGGCGATGCGCTGCGGATCGATGTCGATCCCGACCGCGCGCACGCCGATACAGCTTCGCCGCAGTGATCGGAATGCGGCCGTCGCCCGAGCCCAGGTCGTAGAGCACGTCGCCCTTCTTCACGTCGACGAGGCGCAGCATGTCCTCGACGACCTCCTGCGGCGTGGGCACGAAGATGACGTCGGGCGTGCGCGGCGCTTTCTGCGCCTGCGCGCTGCGGCGCCGCCGGCCCGCGACGAGCAGCGATGGCAAGAAGAAGAACGAGCGAAAGACGGTTGCGCATGATGCCTCCCGGGAGTGCTGCCGTCGGCTGGCGGCGCTGAACGATTATGCCCGAAGGCTGCTGGATTGGCCGCGGCTACTGGGTGAAACCGGCCACCGAGCGGTTTCGCAGAGCGCTTCGGTGCTGCGTAGGGCAGCCGGCACGTCGACGCAGGAGATCTTGCCGCTCAGCGCGTCCTCGATGTCGCCGGTCCCGAACACCTCGATCCGCGCCCAGACGATCGCGAGCATCGCCAGAGCCATCGCGATCACGGCGACCGAGATCCACACCCGCTGTCGGCTTGCGGTCGAGTCGCATGGGCGGTCCAGCGCATGCACGCAAGACTCGGGCCAGCCTTGCGGCCCCGGCAGGGTCTAATCGCCCGCGATGGTCATGCTTTCGACGAGGATCGAGCCCAGTCGTGCGCGAGCCGCGCACCACCGCGTCGCCGCCGACGCCGGCGATGCACCGGAACATGTCGCGCAGGTTTCCGGCGACGGTGATCTCCTCGACCGGGTAGCGCGATCTCGCCGCCTTCGACCCAGTAGCCCGCCGCGCCGCGCGAGTAGTCGCCGGTCACCAGGTTCACGCCGTGGCCCGAGCAGCTCGGTGACGAAAAGCCCGCGGTCGCAGCTCGCTTCAGCATGCCGCGCAGGTCGGTCGCCTGCCGACCGCGCACGACGAGGTTGTGGTTGCCGCCCGCGCTGCCGGTCGAGCGCATGCCGAGCTTGCGCGCGGAATAGCTGCCGAGGAAGTAGCCTTCGCAGCACGCCGTCGCGCACGACCGTCGCGCTCGCGCGGTCGCCACGCCTTCCTCGTCGTACGGCGAGCTCGCGAGTGCCCTGGCGCTCGCGCGGCCGCTCCTCGATCGTCACCTGCCGGCGAGAACACCTGCTTGCCGAGCGCATCGGCGAGGAACGACGCCTTGCGGTACAGCGCGCCGCCGCTCGCCGCGGCGACGAAAGTTGCCGATCAGCGAGCATGCCACCGGCGCCTCGAACAGCACCGGCGCCTTGCAGGTCGCGGACCTTGCGCGCGCTCAGGCGCGCGAGCGCGCGCTCGCCGGCAGTAGCGCCCAGCGCCGCCGGATCCGCAACCGCGCTGGGAACGCGCGCAGCGCTGTACCAGTCGTCGCGCTGCATCTTGCCGCGGTCCTCGGCGATCACCGACAGCGACAGCGTAGTGGCGCGAGGTCGGGAATCCGTGCAGGAAGCCGACGCTGTTGGCGAGCACGAACTGCGAGTGCTGCGACGAAATCGTCGCGCCCTCGGAGTTGCGGATCTTCGGCGACAGCGCGAACGCCGCGCGCTCGGTCCGCTGCGCGATGCTCGATCGCCTCCTCGGCCTCGAGGTCCCACGGATGGAACAGGTCGAGGTCGGGCGTGTCGCGCGCGAGCAGCTCGGGCTCGGGCGGGCCCGCGCAGTCGTCCACCGCGGTCCGGCGCGCGATCGAGAACGCGGCGTCCACGGTCTGCTCGAGCGCGGACGGCGAGAAATCCGAAGTGCTCGCATGGCCGCGGCGCGCCTTCGGCCGCGTCTCCGGCGTAGACCGTCACGCTGATGCCCTTGTCGCGGTGATGCTCGATCGTATCCACCGAGCTTCTTTGCGGACGGTGACCGAGATGCCGTAGGCCTCCGACACCTCGCACTCGCACGCCGAGGCACCGACGCGCCTGGCGCGCGCGAGCATCGACTGCGCGATACTCGCGCAGCTCGTCGTCGCGAATACGTGAAGCGTCGCTCGCGCTGGGCATGGCGCGCTATCATAACAGCGCGATGCAGGACGAATTCGTCAGCAAGACCCAGCGCAAACAGCGAAATGCATGAGTTGCAGGCGCTCGGCGCGCGCGCTCGTCGAGCTTGCCGCCTCGCAGCTCGAACGCATCGACCTGCCGGAGTCGCTCGGCGCGGCCGTGCGCGAGGCGCATCGCATCACGCAGCCACGAGGGCCGGCGCCGGCACATGCAATACATCGGCAAGCTGATGCGCAGCGTCGATCCGGAACCGATCCGCGCCGCGCTCGACGAGGTGCGAGGGCACGCGCGGCGTCGCGCGCGCGCGCGCCATCGCCGCGTCGAGCAATGGCGCGACCGGCTGATCGGCGACGATCGACGCGCTCACCGAGTTCGCGCGCGAGCATGCGCACGCCGACCCGCAGGCGCTGCGGACGCTGATCCGCAACGCGCGCAGGGAAATCGCGGCGAAACGCGAGCCGCACGCGCAGCGCGCGCTCTTCAGTGTGCTGCGCGAGACCTGTCAATGAATCCGGCGCTGGTCATCGGGCTGGTCTCGATCAGCGACCGCGCGTCTGCGCGGCACGTACCGGGACGAGGGAATTCCGGCGCTCAAGGAGTGGCTCGGCAAAGCGATCACGTCGCCCGCCTGGCGCGACGAGACGCGCCTGATTCCGGACGAGCAGCCGGTGATCGAAGCGACGCTGCAGCGAGCTGGTCGACACGCGTCGGCTGCCACCTGGTCGCTGACCACCGGCGGCACGGGCCCGGCGCCGCGCGACGTGACGCCCGAGGCGACGCTCGCGGTCGCGGACCGGGTCATGCCCGGCTTCGGCGAGCAGATGCGGCAGGATCTGCGCTGCGCTTCGTGCCGACCGCGATCCTCTCGCGCCAGGTCGGCGGTGGTGCGCAAGGGTCGCCTGATCGTGAACCTGCCGGGCCAGCCGAAATCGATCCGCGAAACGCTGCAGGGCCTGGACCGCCCGACGTCCCGGGCATCTTCGCTGCGGTGCCCTACTGCATCGACCTGATCGGCGGGCCCTACATCGAGACGCGACGAATCGGTCGTGAAGGCTTTCCGCCCGAAGTCTGCGATCCGGCCTCGCGCCTCAGGCGCGGCTCGCTGCGCCCGACTTCGCCAGGACGGCCAGCATCGCCGGATTTTTCTTTCTTTGCGCGATCGCCAGCGGCGTCACGCCCTTGTCGTCGCCCTTGTCTGACGGCGGCGCCCGGCAGCAACCAGGATTCTCGACCACCGCCACGTGGCCATCGGTGACCGCCTTGTGCAGCGGCGTATTGCCGCGCTTGTCCGCTTCGTTGACCCCCGCGCCTTTCGCGATCAACGCGTCGCAGACGCGAGCATGCCCCGACATCGCGGCCTGCATCAGCGGGAGTGAGGCCGAGGCCGCCGCGCGGATCCACGCCCGCGCCCGCGGCGAGGGAGCGTCTCGACGATGTCGAGGTAGCCTTTCAGCGACGGCCCAGTGCAGCGGCGTGTAGCCCTGCGTATTTGCCATGTTGACGTCGGCGTTGGCTTTGATCAGCAGCGCCGCGACTGCGCCGCGATTGAACATCGCTGCCTTGATCAGCGGCGTCACGCCGAGCGCGTCCTTCTCGTCCGGCCGGACGCCCGCGTTCAGGAATAGCTTCACCGCGCGCTCGTTGCCGCGTTCGACCGCGATCGAGGAACCCTTCCTTGCTGTAGCTCGATCTGCTCGGTGGCGAGCTTGTGGCGCAGCCGCTCGTCGCCCCATGGGATCCGCCGGGCCTGACTTGCGCACTCATGCCTGCGGTTTCCAGCAGCCGGGTGTGCAGCCGCGAAAGAAGGATGATGTCCGCGGCGACATCGGCCGGGAATCCCTGCGCGGCCTGCCGCGCTTGTCGACGATCAGGTCGGAGAAATGCTCCTCGAGCGGGCTGGGTTCCCCACATCGCCATGATCTTGTTGAATACCCGCGAGTACCTCGCCTCCAGCGCCTTTGGATAGAGGTCGGCTTCTTCTCGAAGTACTCCGCAAGCACCTCGTGCATCTTGACCATGGACGGCAACCCTCGGTTCTATGTCTTTATGCCATCACCGGCGGCTCGTCGGTGCAGCGATCAGCCGGCCGCCGGATCGCCCTCAGGCGGAAACTTACTCCAACTGGCACGCGTTTTGCACATAGGCGCCGCCGCTGCAGACGGCTCAGGCGGGAGACAGTACGTAGCTCTGGACCGGCTGCTGGAATCCCTTCAGCTGCAGCGCCTCGCCCGGTTGCAACTCGCTGCGCGCCGCCGCGCCGCTGCCGAGCAGAGCGCGGTGGTGCGCGCGTCGACCAGCACCTGCCCGTGCGCCGCTTCCGAGCAGAGCCGCGCGGCAAGATTGACCGCCAGGACCGACCGCGGTGTATTCGAGCCGCGAGGCCGCGCCGATGACGCCGACCGTGACGTAAGCCGCTGGCGACGCCGACGCCGACCCCGAGCCGCAGGTCCGCGTCCGACCAGCGCGACGTGATCGCGACTCCGCTGTCGCGAATGCGCCTCGCCATCTCGAGCGCCCTGCGCGCGTGGTCCTCGAACGAGACCGGCGCGCCGACCAGCATCAGCACGCCGTCGCCGGCCTGGTCCTTGATGGTGCCGCCAAACGCCGCCGCGGCGGCGCCCACGGCGTCGTAGTACTCGCGCAGGATCGCGATGACCTTGCGTCGACGAGGTCGCCGCGGTGAACGCCGTGAAGCCGCGCAGGTCGCAGCAGACCACCGAAACCTCGAGCGTCTTTTCCTCGGTCGCGCTCTTCAGGCCGCGCGCGCGCACGAGCTCGGCCACCTGCGGCGCGAGAAAGCGCGACATGAACTGCGCGCCGGCTACCCTGGACGACGTGGATACTGGACCGCGCCGACGAGAAAGATCAGCAACCCGATCGCGGTCGCCACCGGCGCGATCGTGGGCGGCAGGACCACGCCGGAGGCCATGAACGGAGCGCCGATCGCGAACGCGACGAGCCGCACTGGCCTCGGCCCGGTCGGGACGGCGCCTCAGCATCAACAGTCCGGAAAACACGCCGCAGCACGAGCGAAATCGTCAGCGGCAGCGCGAACAGCCAGAACTCGGGCTCGCTCCGCACGAATACTTCGGCGAACCCGGCATTGATGAACTGATCTACGCGCAGCTTCCGGAAACGCCAGCGAGGCAGCCCCGTAGAACAGCGCCGAGGCCCTGCGCCACCCGGAAGCAGCGCGGTCCGGCCCGCGGGTCTTCGAGGCCCGCCGCCGGTATCGTGCGGCGCACTCGCAGCACCCACTCGTAGGCGAAGAAGAATGCGAACGTTTCGGGGATTGCGAATAGCCCGTCCCACGCCGCGATGCGGCCTTGCACGTGCAGAGGATGGGCGATCTGGGAGCCGATGCCGATCGCGAGGCCACGGACCGAGGCGAGAAACAGCGACAACGCGCGGCTGGTCGGCGACGCGCGGTCGGCGATGATGAACGCAAGCGCCATCCCCATCGCGATCAGCGAAGTGATGATGTGCGGGGTCGTGTCGAGGAGGACCGGTGCGGCGATACCGAGCGAGAATCCGGCTCAGCGATCGCACAGGCCATCGGCCCCGTCACCGACGATGCCGCGGGCGCTGTCAGCCGGATCCCATGCATCAGGACGCCATTTGCAATCGGTAGATGACCCAACTCGCTTGGAAACAATTGAGATCGAAGACCGGCGACGCGCCGGATGCCGCGGTGATCTGGCTGCACGGCCTGGGCGCCGACGGGCATGACTTCGAGCCGATCGTGCCGGAACTGCGGCTGCCGCGCGCCTCGCCGTGCGATTCGTCTTCCCGCACGCGCCGATCCGCCCGGTGACCCTGAACCAGGGCATGCGCATGCGCGCGTGGTACGACATCCTGCAGCTCGGCGGCGGGCGCGAGGACGACGCCGGCATCCGCGCGTCGCAGCAATCGCTGCGAGGATCTGATCGAGCGCGAAGTCGCGCGCGGCATCCCGCCAGCGCGCGTCGTGCTGGCGGGCTTTTCGCAAGGCGGCGCGATCGCGCTGCAAACCGCGCTGCGCTACCGCGAGCGCCTCGCCGGCACGCTCGCGCTATCGACCTACCTGCCGCTCGCGGCGACGCTCGCCGCGAACGAGCGCAGCGCCGCGAACCGCGACGCTGCCGATCTTCATGGCGCACGGCACGCACGATCCGATGATTCCGCTCGATCGCGCGCGCAGCGCTCGCGCGACGCGCTCGGCGGCGCTCGGCTATCCGGATCGAGTGGCGCGAGTACCCGATGCCGCACTCGGTCTGCCTGCGAGGAGATCGCGGACATCGCGGCGTGGCTGACGCGGGTTCTGTGACCCGCTACCATAGCGGCTCACGCCGCGCCGCATGAAGCTCAATCCCGGCGAGCAGCAGTACCTCGACCTCCTGGCGCACGTGCTCGAGCAGGGCGCGCCCAAGCGAGACCGCACCGGCACCGGCACGCGCTCGGTGTTCGGCTGGCAGATGCGCTTCGCGCTCGATCGCGAGCTTTCCGCTGCTGACGACGAAGAAGCTGCACTTCAAGTCGATCGTCTACGAGCTGCTGTGGTTCCTGCGCGGCGACACGAACGTGCGCTGGCTGCAGGAGCGCGGCGTGACGATCTGGGACGAATGGGCCGACGCAGACGGCGAGCTCGGCCCGGTCTACGGCTACCAATGGCGCAACTGGCAGACGCCCGACGGGCGCGAGATCGACCAGATCGCGCGCGTCGTCGACTCGATCCGCGAATTCACCGGACTCGCGCCGCCACATGGTGACCGCGTGGAACCCGGCCGACGTCGACCGCATGGCGCTGCCGCCGTGCCACGCGCTGTTCCAGTTCTACGTCGCCGGCGGACGCCTCTCGTGCCAGCTCTACCAGCGCAGCGCCGACCTGTTCCTCGGCGTGCCGTTCAACATCGCGTCCTACGCCGCTGCTGACGCTGATGGTGGCGCAGGTGACCGACCTGAGGCCGGGCGACTTCGTCCATACGCTGCGGCGATGCGCACCTCTACCTGAACCACTTCGAGCAGGCGCGCGAGCAACTCAGCGCGCGCGCCGAATCCCGTTCCCGCGACTGCGCCTGAACCCGGCGGTCAAGGACTCTGTTCGAGTTCCGCTACGAGGACTTCACGCTGGAAGGCTACGAGCCCACCCGGCGATCCGGGCGCCAATCGCGGTGTAGGCCTTTACAAGGTCCCGCGCAGGAAGATCTGCCAGGCGTAAGTCAGGCCGGCAGCCGCAAACAGGTAGACCCACCAATCGCCGACCTGGTCGCGGCGCGTCTGCGCGATCTGGTCCTGCGCGAACCAGGCGAACATCCCGACGCCAACGAGGGCCAGCGCGATCGGCGCTGAGGTAGCTGAGGCTGCCCCGAGCAACTGGGCCAGCCATCCTGTCGGGCGCGATCAGCTTGTAGATCGTCCCGCCGACGCCCGAGCATGATGAGCACGAGGAGCAGGAATCCGCCGGTGAACTGCAGGACGGACCGCATCAGCCCGGGTGCGCTGCTTTGCATCTGCTTCGCTCGACGCTTTGGCGCGCCAATCCGCTGCTCCAAAAGAAGGCCCGCCTGCAGGGGGAAGGACGGGCCAGGGGGAAACTCAACAATTCTTGAGTGCAGACTAAAGCAACGAACGCGCCAGCCACAGAACTGGTCGCGGTCTTCAGATACTTACAGTGAATCGCGAACACTGCCGTGCAGCGACTGACGGCGCTGAGACTTTGTCGCCTGCAGCGACGACGTCGTTAGCGTCCTCGCCCGCGATGCGGTTGAAGACTCTACGTTTTCGCTGTCGCTGCGGGACGACATCTTGAACATCGACGGCTGAAGCGCGTGCCGATCCGAGCAAGGCGATAGAACTCAGTGCGGTTGCGGCCGGCGAGCCGCGCCGCCTGGGTCGACGTTGCCTTGGGTGATCTTCGAGGATTCGCGCGCGAGGTATTCGCGCTCGAAAGCGCGCCGCGCCTGATCCAGCGGCGTGAGCGGCGGGGTCGCGCGCATCCAGCGCCCGCGCACGAGGGCGGCAGGAATCACGTCGCCCGGGCGAGAGCGCGACCGACTGCTCGATCACGTTCAGCAGTTGGCGCACGTTGCCCGGCCAGGGCGCGGCGACGAGCACTTCTATCGCCTCCGGCGAAAGCGCGATCCGTTCGCGGCCGTAGCGCTCGCCCAGGCGGCTGACGGAAGTGCCCGGCAAGCAGTGGAATGTCCTCGCGCCGTTCGGCGAGCGCAGGGAGGATCACCAGCCGCACGACGTTCAGCCGGTAAGTACAGGTCCTCGCGAAATTCGCCGGTGGCGATCCGCTCCTCGATCTTTGCGGTGCAGGTCGCCGAGAGGATGCGCACGTCGACCGGGATCGTTGCGTTCGCGCCGACCGGCGGATCGCCCGTTCCTCGATCGCTCGCAACAGCTTCACCTGGAGCGCGAGCGGCATGTCGCCGACCTCGTCGAGGAACAACGTGCCGCCCTCGGCGGCCTGGAACAGTCCCCTGCGGTCCTGCGTCGCGCCGGTAAACGCGCCTTTGCGTGTGTCCGAACAGTTCGATCTCGAGCAGGCCTTCCGGAATCGCGCCGCAGTTGACAGCGATGAACGGCGCGGCGACGCGCCGGCCTGGAGCGATGGATCACGCGCGCAAGCAATTCCTTTGCCGGTGCCGCTGGCGCCGGTAGATGCAGACGCTGTCGCATCGGTCGCTGCGACGCGCGCGCGCCTGCGGCGAGCAGGCTTTCCATCGCCGGCGAACGCGTGATGATGCCCTGCGCGCCACTCCTCGCCCTCGCCGTGCGGCGCGCCCGAAAGGCGCAGCGCATCGGCGCACCGTGTCGAGCAGCACCTGCTGTCGAACGGCTTGGTGAGAAATCCGAACACGCCCCGGCGCGTTGCATCCACCGCCTCGGGGATCGTGCCGTGCGCCGTCAGTGATCGACCGACCGGCAGGTCCGGCGCCTCGCGCCGGATCGCGCCGAAGAGCGCGAGCGTCCAGTCCACTGCCATGCATGCGCAAATCCGCTGACGTACCAGGTGCGGGCGCTCCGCCGAGAGGCCTCGCGAGAGCCGCTTCCCGGGATTCACGCGGTGCGCACTGCGTACCCGGCCGCTCGCAGCCGCAGCGCGATCAGCTGCAGCAAATCCTTGTCGGTCGTCCACCAGCAGGAATTCTGGGTCCGTTCCGTTCCATGGTGCTCACCTCGTTCTTGAGCCCGAGCCGGCCTTCGCGCTCGTTCATGACCCTCTCGCTTTCGCGTAATGCTTCGATCTGTTTGCCGAATCGTCTCTTCGCGCTCGGCCATCGTCCGTTCGCTGTCGCGCAGCAGCCTCGGACTCTGGCGGCGCACCGTCTCTTCGCGCTCGGCCACGCCGCGCTGCAGCACCTGGCCGCGACGCTCGCAACGCCTCTTCGCGCTCGCGAGCACGCGCTCGCTGGCCCTGAGCGCATCGACTTCGCGCACGCAACGTCCGCCTGCTTTTCGGCCGCGCGTAGCCGCTCGCGCAACTCTTCGCTCTCCCGCTCGTGCTCCAGCATACGCGGCCTGGAATAGCCGTGCGAAACTGCGAGAACGGCGTCTCCGGCGCCGCGCGCTGCGAGCGGCTGCATCAGAGACGGATGCCCGCGCGCCATCGCGTAGCGGAGGCGGCAGAGTGGCGAGCAAGCACCCGGCACGCAACCGGCGCCGCGTCGTCCGGCTGCGACGTCAAGCGCGCCTAGCGCCGCAGAAAGCCGCTCGCGCTGCACCTCAGGCGCCGCGCGCAGGGTTTCAACTGCCATCGCGACGATTTCGCTGACTGCAGCGGCATCCTGTGCGTCAGGCCTGAGAGACGCGCATCCTGCCGCAAGCAACACGACGAGAGGGCGATCGCAAGTCTCATGCCACCCCGACGAGCATGGACGCTGGACGCATCGGCAGCAAGACGTCGGAAGTGACCCCCGGTCGATCCCGGGACGACCTCGATGCGGCCGCCGTGTGCGCCTGTGACGAAATCGCGCGCGATCGCCAGGCCGAGCCCGGTCCCTTCGGCGCGTCCGGATGCGCCGGCGCGGCCGCGGAAGAAGGCATCGAAGATGGCCTCGCGCTCCTCGAGCGGCACGCCCGGACCGGTATCGATCACGTCGATCTCGACCTCGCCGCCGCGTTGCTGCGCGCGAGCAGCGTAACGACGCCGCCCGATGGGGTGAACTTGATCGCGTTCCCAAGCAGGTTGTCGACAATCGAGCGCAGCTTGGTGGCATCGGCCCAGACCGTCGCCGGCGCCACCTCGACGACGAGCCGCTGGCCCTTGGCCGCCGCGGCAAGCCGGTGGCCTGGACGCTGCCTCGCAGCAAAGGCTCGAGCGAGAATCGGCTCGGCGTCCAGCGTCGCCGCCGAGTGCAGCGTACGCTGATAGTCGAGGAGGTCCTCGATCATGCCCTGCAGCTTGATCGAGTTCTCGCGCAGGATCGCCACCACCTGCCGCTGCGACGGGGCGAGCGGCCCTGCGATCTGATCGCTCAGCAGTTCGGTGCCTTCGCGCAGCAGCCGCCAGCGGCGTCTTCAAGTCGTGCGACAGGTGCTGCAGGAAGCGATTCTTCTCGCGCTTCGAGCTCGGTCAGGCGCCTGCGCAGCCAGTCGAGGCCGCTCGCCGAGCGACGCAGGTCGCGCGGGCCGCTCACCTCGATCGGCTGCTCGAATTCGGCGCGGCCGAGGCCGGCGAATCGCGTCGTCGAGCTGCGCGATCGGGCGGGCGATGATCCGCGCGAGCACGATCGCGAACGCGAGCGCCGCGGCGCCGGCCACGACGATGAGCGCGAACAGGAACAGCCGCGACTCTCGGCGCTCTCGCGCAGTCGCTCGATCTCGCGGTCCGCGACGAGATGGCTGACCACCAGGATCTCGTACGCGCCATCGACGATCCTGCCCGCCTGCGCGACGGTCGCGCGCGCGACTCGATCGGATATTGCGCCGACTGCGTAACGGCGTTGTGGAGCGCGCGCTCCTGCTCGACGATCCGATTCAACGCGCGACACCTGTTTCGGCTCGAGCGGCAGGTCGGTCAGCTCCGTCCGCGACTGGCGACGAAATTCGAGTGGACGAGCTCGAAATCGCTGAGCAAATCAGGCTCGGGCGCACGGCGATCTGGCGCGCGAGGCGCTCGATCGAGCCCGGCATGGCTCACCAGGCCGCGGCTCGCGCGCGAGCGCTTTGCGAGCGCCGCCCGACGGCCCGCGTGCCGCGCTCGGCCGAGCGCGCTCGGTGTTCCACGCCGACCACAGCAGCGCGGCGGCCAACGGCAGGCCCGACGACGAGGAACCCCGCCAGCAGCAGCGCGGAGAAGGACCTCGGATACCGATTCGAGTGGGCGCGCATCGGGTCCCTATAATAAGCCCGGCAGCCTGTCGGAATATGAATGAAACCCAGGGATCGCGCAGCACACGAGCGGCACCGCGGAGCGCCGCAGCCGTGACCGGGGCACCCGTTTACCTCGTCGCCGCAGTCGCCGAAAACGGGGTCATCGGCGCCAGACGGAAAGCTGCCCTGGCACCTGCCGGAAGACCTGCGAGCATTTCAAGCGCCTGACCGCTGGGTCATTCCGTGATCATGGGTCGCAAGACCTGGGAGTCGATCGGCAGGCCGCTGCCGAACCGTACGAATATCGTGGTATCGCGGCGCACTGATTTTCAGCGCCGCGGGCGCGAAGCGTCGCGTCTTCGCTGCGAGCGGCGCTCGCGTTGTGCGCCGGCGCCGAACCGGTCTTCGTCATCGGCGGGAGCGAGGTGTATCGCGCCGCCCTGCCCTACGCCGCAGGCCTCGTGCTGACGCGAGATCCACCGGTCCTACGAAGGCGACGCGCGCTTTCCCGAGATCGACCCGGCCGCACTGGAAGGAAACGCGGCGCGAAGACGCACGTCGCCGCAAGACGGAATCCCGTTCGACTTCGTGTGGTACGTGCGCGCGGCCTAGGTCCGCGCAAAGCCTACTGCGGAGACTCGAAGACCCGCACCTCGGGCAGCGGGAAGCCGTTGAACTCGCTTGCGTAGGCGGTCGTGTAGGCGCCCGCGTTGCGGATGTAGATGAAGTCGCCTTCCTGGAGGTCGGAAGGCAGCGGCTCGTCGCGCAGCACCACGTCGACCGAGTCGCAGGTCGGTCCCGCCGACGTGCCAGGGCATGTCCGGCCCGGAGCGGTCGGTGCGGATCTTGTACTTGAGGCCTTCGGTCGGTCTCGATCACGCCGCCGAACAGGCCCGCGTCCCAGTGCATCCAGCGCTTGCCGCCGCGCGTCGTCGTGCCGATCACGCGGCAGACGAAATAGCCGGCGTCGGACACGAGGTAGCGGCCCGGCTCGGCGATCACCTGCACCTCGTCCGGAAACGCCTTCGAGCGCCTCGTTCACCACTTCGCCGATCACCTCGATCGACGGGATCGGCTTGACGTGCCGCACCGGGAAGCCGCCGCCGATGTCGAGCATGCCGCGGCTTGAGGCCCGACCTTGGTCATGCGCGTCGAACAGCGCGCGCGCCTTCTCGATGCCGACGCGCCAGTTCTCCGGGTTGCGGCACTGCGAGCCGACGTGGAACGTGACGCCGGCGAGATCGGCGCCGAGCTTGGCCGCGGTCGGCGATGATCTCGCGCGTCTCGCACGGCGCCGGCGCCGAACTTGCCCGACGAGCGGCCAGTCGCTGCCGATGTTCGGGCGTGGCGATGCGCAGGTAGGTCTTGGCGTCGGCCTTGATCTCGTGCATCGCGGCGCAACTCGTCGACGCTGTCCACGACGAACCACTCGACGCCCTTGGCCGCGGCGTAGGCGATCGCCTGGCGCGACTTCACCGGGTTGGAATAGAACACCTCGGCCGCGTGCACGCCGAGCGCGAGCAGCAGGTCGAGTTCCGCGCGTCGAGGCGATCTCGAAGCCGGCAGCCCTCCTGCATCAGCGCCTTCGATCACGCGCCGGTCCGGGTTCGCCTTGACCGCGTAGTGCGGCCGCACGCGCGGCATGGCCGCGCGGAAGCGGCGCGCCTTCTCGCGCACGATGGCGGTGTCGAGGATGACGGAACGGCCGCTCGTAGCTCTGCTGCGCGGCCTGGCGCACGATCTCGAAGTCGAGGCTCGACTCCGGGTGCGTGTCGAAGAGCTGCTCCTGGGGTAGCGCGGTCTGGCGGCTGCTGCGAGGCTACTGGGGCGTTCGCCCATTTGGTTGTCCTCCGCAACGACTGCCCGATCGATTATAGGGACGGTACCGGCGAGTCACGCGGCGCGCACGTGCCGGCACTGCACCACTAGATACTGTATGCGCGACGTCTGCCGAACCTACTAGATGCGGGGCAACGTGACGCCCTTGCTGTCCCTGGTATTTGCCGCCGCGGTCCTGGTACGAGGTCTCGCAGACCTCGTCGGACTCGATGAAGATCACCTGCGCCACGCCCTCGTTGGCGTAGATGCGCGCCGGCAGCGGCGTGGTGTTGGAGAACTCCAGCGTCACGTGGCCTTCCCACTCGGGCTCGAGCGGCGTGACGTTGACGATGATGCCGCAGCGCGCGTAGGTGGACTTGCCCAGGCAGATGGTCAGCACGTTGCGCGGGATGCGGAAATACTCGACCGTGCGCGCGAGCGCGAACGAGTTGGGCGGGATGATGCAGACGTCGCCCTGGAAGTCGACGAAGGACTTCGTCGTCGAAGTCCTTGGGATCGACGATGGTCGAGTTGATGTTGGTGAAGATCTTGAATTCGTTCGAGCAGCGGATGTCGTAGCCGTAGCTCGAGGTGCCGTAGGAGACGATCCTGCTGGCCGTCGACTTCCTTGCACCTGGCCCGGCTCGAACGGCTCGATCATGCGGTGCTCGCGCCGCCATGCGGCGGATCCACGCGATCTGATTTGATCATTACTCGTGCTCTCCGGTTCGCTGGCTCACATCATATCCCGTCGAACATGCAGGGAATAACGGCGCTGCCGGGCCTCGGCGGTGCTGGCGTTGCTGGCTGCAGTGTCTGCCGCCGCGGCGAGACGACGTCATTCACCGAGGCCGAGGTCCGCGCGATCCTCGCGCACGGGCCCTGGCCCGGCGCCCGCCACGCGCGATCCGAGCAACCGCGTTTCGGGCAACCGCGCGCAGGCGATCGAATTTGGCGAGAGGCCTGTTCTTCGACGACTCGCCTGTCCACCAGCGGCAAGTTCTGCCTGCGGCGACCTGCCACGTGCCCGAGCGCAACTGGACCGACAACCGCACGCGCGGCGCCGGCATGGCCGAGGTCGACCGCAACACGCCGACGCTGATGAACGTGCGGCTCGGCCGCTGGTTCGGCTGGGACGGCGCGGCCGACAGCCTCTGGTCGCAGAGCATCCGGCCGATTCTCGATGCGCGCGAGCTTGGCGCGAGCGCACGGCATGTCGCGGACCTCGTGCGCAGCGACGACCAGCTTGTCCTGCCGCTACCGCGCGTGCCTTCGGCGCGTCGCCCTCGCCGACCGACGACGAAGGCCGTGCTGGTCGACGTCGCCAAGGCGCTGGCCGCATTCCAGGAAACGTTCGAGAGCCCGGCGACGCCGTTCGACCGGTTTCGCGATGCGCTCGCGCGCGCGGCGAGCCGAGCCGGCCCGAGCTGCTACTGGAGCCGCGCGGCGCGGCCTCAGGATCTTCGTCGGCAAGGGAACTGCAGCACGCGCCACAGCGGCCCGAATTTCAGCGGCGGCGAATTTCACGACAACGGCTTTTCCGCCCACGCCGCGCAGGACGCGTTCGACCCGGGCGCGTGGAAGGCCTGAAGCGAAGTGCAGTCGAGCCGATTCAACCTGCTGGGGTCTACAACGACGATCCGTCGAAGCTGGCCCCGGAACGCGCGCGCCGCAGCCGAGCACGGCAGGCCCGGGGCGTTCAAGGTACCGACGTTGCGCCACCTGATGCTGACGGCGCCCTACGGGCACCACGGCGACATCGACACGCTCGCCGACGTGCGTGCGGCACTATCTCGAGCGCGGCGTCGACGCGACATCAAGCCGCCTGCAAGCTCTGCGCCACCGAGCAGAGTCGGACCTCGGTGCGTGTTCCTCGAGTCGCTGAGCACCATCGAGCAATCCCTGGCGCTCGGGCGACGGCCGAGCGCTGCTAACTGAGCTCAGGTGTTCTGCACCACGATGTTCGGGAACTTCGAGGTCATGTCCTTCTGCGACTCGGCGATCTTGCACCGCGCAGCGGCGCGCGATCTGCCTTGTAGATCGCGGAGACCTGTCCGTCCGGATCGGACACCGACCGTCGGCTTGCCCGAATCGGCCTGCTCGCGGATCTGAGCCGTCGAGCGGCAGCTGGCCGAGCAGCTCGGTGCCGTAGTCCTTGCGACATGCGCGCCGCGCCGCCCTCGCCGAAGATGTGGCTCTCGTGGCCGCACTGCGGGCAGATGTGGATCGCCATGTTCTCGACGATGCCGAGGATCGGGATGCCGACCTTCTCGAACATCTTGAGGCCCTTGCGCGCGTCGATGCAGCGCGATGTCCTGCGGCGTGGTGACGATCACCGCGCCGGTCACCGGCACCTTCTGCGCCAGCGTGAGCTGGATGTCGCCGGTGCCCGGCGGCAGGTCGACGATCAGGTAGTCGAGCTCGCGCCAGCGCGTGTCCTTGCAGCAGCTGCTCGAGCGCCTGCGTCACCATCGGCCCGCGCCAGACCATCGGCGTGTCGATGTCGATGAGGAAGCCGATCGAGATCGCCTGCAGGCCGTGGCCCTCCATCGGCTCCAGGCTCTTGCCGTCCTTCGACTCGGGCCGCCCCGCGATGCCGAGCATCATCGGCTGCGACGGGCCGTAGATGTCGGCGTCGAGGATGCCGACCGACGCGCCTTCGGCCAGCCAGCGCGAGCGCGAGGTTCACCGCGGTGGTCGATTTGCCGACGCCGCCCTTGCCGGACGCGACCGCGATGATGTTCTTGATGCCCGGGATGAGCTTCACGCCGCTGCTGGACCGCGTGCGCGCACGACCTTCGGAACGCACGGTGACCGCTCGCGCCGGGCGCACCGGCCGCCTTCAGCGCGTCGATCACCTGGCGGCGGATCGGCTCGAACTGGCTCTTGCCCGGATAACCGAGCTCGATCTCGACGCGACACCGTGCCGCCGGCGACCTTCACGCTCTTCACCGAGCGCGTGGCGACGAAATCCTTGCCGGTGTTCGGATCGACAAGCTTCGCCGAGCGCTGCGCTGGACGTCGCGCTTCACTGAGAGGCATGCGTTGGAGTGTAAGCTAAAATCGCCGTTTTCCCGGAGCAGTCCGATGCATCGCCGCAAGCTCTTCGTCACCACTGCGCTGCCCTACGCCAACGGGCCGTTCCACATCGGCCACATCATGGAGTACATCCAGGCCGACATCTGGGTGCGGTTCCAGCGCATGCAGGGGCACGAGGTGCATTTCATCGGCGCCGACGACGCGCACGGCGCGCCGATCATGCTCGCCGCGGAGAAGGCGGGAAAGACGCCGGAGGAGTTCATCGCCGAGATCTCAGCGCGGGCGCAAGCAGTACCTCGACGGCTTTCACATCGCGTACGACAACTGGCACTCGACGCACTCGCCGGAGAACACCGAGCTCTCGCAGGACATCTACCGCAAGCTGAAGGCGGCGGGCCTGATCTACACGCAAGCCGGTCGAGCAGTTCTTCGACCCGGTGAAAGGCATGTTCCTCGCCGACCGCTACATCAAGGGCGAGTGCCCGAACTGCGGCGCGAAGGACCAGTACGGCGACGCCTGCGAGAACTGCAGCACGGTCTACGCCGCCACCGCAGCTGAAGAACCCGTACTCGACGCTCTCGGGCGCCAAGCCGGTGCTGAAGAGCTCCGACCACTTCTTCTTCAAGCTCTCCGACGAAAAGTGCAAGGCTTTCCTGCGCGAAGTGGCTGGAACACGCCCGGCCGGCTGCAGTCCCAGGTGGTCAACAAGGCCTGGGAGTGGCTCGACGGCGAAGGCGACAAGGCGCTCGGCGACTGGGACATCTCGCGCGACGCGCCCTACTTCGGCATCCGCATTCCGGATATCGCCGAGGAGAAATACTTCTACGTCTGGCTCGACGCGCCGATCGGCTACCTCGCGAGCCTGAAGAACTACTGCGCGAAGAAGAGCCTCGGCTTTCGACGACTTCGTCGCCGACGCCGACGCCGAGCATGATCCACTTCATCGGCAAGGACATCATCTACTTCCACACGCTGTTCTGGCCGGCGATGCTGCAAGTTCGCGGGCGCCCTACAAGATGCCGGACCACGTCTACGTGCACGGCTTCATCACGCGTCTCGGGCGACAAGATGTCCAAGTCGCGCGGCACCGGCATCGACCCGCTGCGCTATCTCGAGCTCGGGATGAATCCCGAGTGGCTGCGCTACTACATCGCCGCGAAGCTGAACGCCGAACGTCGAGGATATCGATTTCAACCCGGACGACTTCATCGCGCGCGTCAACAGCGACCTGATCGGGAAGTACGTCAACATCGCCAGTCGTGCGCGCCGGTTTCTCGAGAGGCTTTCGGCGGCACAGCTGCTGCGCCATGGCGGATTCTAGCACGCCAGATTCGCTAATTCACGACAATACGCGCACAAGGCAGCTGAGATCTACGCGCTGTATGAGGCTCGAGAGTTCGGAAAGGCGCTGCGCGAAGTCGATGCTGCTCGCCGACGCCGTCAATCACTATGTTGATCGAGAAGAAACCATGGGATCAGCCGCCAAGACAGCCGCGATGAAGCAAGGCTTGTTACACACAGTTTGCTCGCGTCGCGCTAATCAATGCGTTCAGGCTGCTTACGATCTATGCTCGAGCCGATACTGCCGAGTCTCGCCAGCGAAGGTCGAGAAGTTTCTGAATCGATCGATGACTTCGTGGGATGGCGGACGGCCGATGCGCCTACCGCGAGAGGATCGTCACGCCTACCGACACCTGATGGCGCGCGTCGAAGAGGAGCAGCTCGACGCCCTGTTCGGCGTCGAACACCGATCCCTCAGCCGGCCGCGCCTCAGCGCCATGCCGAAAAGCAACAGCACGCAGCAAGGAGCACTACCGTGAGCACCGAGATCACGATCGACGACTTCAACAAGCTCGACCTGCGCGTCGCGCGAGATCGTAAAGGCGGAACACGTCGAGGGCGCCGACAAGCTGCTGAAGCTCACGCTCGATCTCGGGCGACGGCACGCGAACGGTCTTCGCGGGCATCAAGTCCGCGCTACGCGCCGGAGAAGCTCGAGGGGCACTGACGGTGCTGCGTCGCGAACCTCGCGCCGCGTAAAATGAAATTCGGCATCTCCGAAGGAATGGTGCTTGCCGCTTCGGGCGAGGGGCCCGGGATCTACCTCGTGTCGCCGGACGCAGAGCTCGCGCCGGCATGCGCGGTCAAATAGGAAGAAGCTGGACACGGACGCTTTAGTTTCACCGCTCGCGAGGCTCGCTGGGGATCGCAGCCGGCTGGCTCGCAATCGGCCTGCTCCGGCCTGCTTCCCGCCGGGAACTGCGTTCTTCGCGCGCCGGGTGGCGTTTCCGCTCAGCGCGCTGGCCGGGCTTGCGCTTGCGCGGATTCGGACTGCAGGCGATCTGGCTGCAGCCGGAGCAGATGACGCTCCCGAGCAATACGTAACTGAACGAAGTACAA